>Ga0209317_1000103_pt1 | contig 117216 bp, 133 predicted proteins | sample RifGroB2_FD_183994 | JGI IMG/M metagenome (GOLD analysis project Ga0209317, IMG submission 183994) | Soil microbial communities from Rifle, Colorado, USA - Groundwater B2 (SPAdes) (version 2) | ecosystem: Environmental > Terrestrial > Soil > Unclassified | place: Rifle, Colorado | collected... | reverse complement strand
TATCGCCATTCCTGGTACCGTCGGGGTGGTTTCCCGTTCCGGGACGCTGACTTATGAAGTCCTTTACGCCTTGAAACAGCACAACATGGGAGCCAGTACTTGCGTCGGTATTGGCGGCGACCCGGTCAACGGCACTAATTTCATCGATGTGCTGGGCATGTTTGAAGCCGACCCGCGCACGAATAGCGTCGTGTTGATTGGTGAAATCGGCGGCAGTGACGAAGAACGGGCCGCGGAATTCATTGCCAGGTATATGACCAAGCGGGTAGTGTCTTTCATCGCCGGTCAAACAGCTCCAGCCGGGAAACGCATGGGGCATGCTGGCGCCATCATCGAGGGTGGATCCGGCACTGCGGCGGATAAAATCAAGGCATTAACCAACGCTGGCGTGCAGGTCGCCCGCCACCCGGAAGAAATTCCAGTCCTGATTGGCGAATAGCACCCTGGTTTAAATCAAAAAAAGAGGCATGGATATTTCTGTGCCTCTTTTTTGATGAAAAATATATTTATGACTTACGGGATTGAATATAGCTGACAGCGTCCTGGACGCTTTTGATCATCCGGGCGTCTTCATCTGAAATGGCAACGTCGAATTTTTCGCTTAAACCGTCAATAAGGAAAAATTGATCCATTGAATCGGCTTTCAGATCTTCAATGAACCGTGTTTCTGGGGTTAACCCCTCTCCATCGACTTTAAGAACTTCAACGATTACCGATTTAACCTGTTCGTACACATCACCCATGGTGAACCTCCGAGAGAATTCGCTTTTTATGGTCTTTATTTTAGCTTGACACCCTGATCTGTCAAGCCTGGAAAGCTTATATTTGGTATACTGACACCTATCAAACACCACGTCTGGAAAAAAGTTATGGATGATCCGCAGGCACTGGGGAAGCGTAAATCGGAACATATCCGCATCAATCTGGAGGAAGATGTTCAGTCCAGTTTAACCACTGGGTTGAACCGGCTTCATTTTGTTAACCAGGCGTTGCCGGAATTCGATCTGGCAGATGTGGATACAACTCAAAGCCTTTTTGGAAAAAAATTAGCTGCGCCGCTGCTGATATCCTCCATGACCGGGGGCACACCGGAAGCCGAACAGATCAATCTGCGCTTGGCTGAAACCGCCCAGGAGAAATCCATTGCCCTCGGGCTTGGCTCCCAGCGCGCGGCCTTGGAAAATCCGGCTGCCGTCAGCAGCTTTCAAGTGCGCCGCGCTGCACCTGATATTTTGTTATTTGCCAATTTGGGAGCGGTCCAACTCAACTACGGCTACACCGTCGAACATTGCCGCCGCGCGGTGGATATGGTTGAGGCAGACGGGTTGTTTTTGCATTTGAATGCGCTGCAGGAGGCGCTGCAGCCGGAAGGAAACACGCGTTTCAGTGGCCTTCTCGACAAAATTGAGCAGGTATGCAAGGCGCTGGCGGTCCCGGTGATTGTCAAAGAAGTTGGCTGGGGCATTTCCGCTGAGACCGCGCGGTTGCTGGCTGCTGCGGGAGTAGCGGCGGTGGATGTTGCTGGGGCCGGCGGCACGTCCTGGTCGCAGGTTGAGATGCATAGGATGAAAGATCCGCGCCGCGCTGCCATTGCTGCTGCATTCCGAAACTGGGGAATTCCAACGGCTGAAGCTATCCGCCAGGTGCGTTTGCACACCCCTGACCTTCCGGTTTTTGCTTCCGGCGGACTGCGCGACGGTATCGACGCCGCAAAAACACTTGCCTTGGGAGCGTCATTGGCGGGCGTAGCCGGACCATTCCTGAAGGCAGCTTCCCAATCGCAAGCGACCGCTTCAGCTCTGGCGGACGAAATCATCACTGAAATGAAAATCGCCATGTTTGCCAGCGGTGCGGTGAACCTGGCAGCCTTGAAAAACGTTCCTCTGGTGGAATATTAACGTGGATATGGATTTGAAAGCATTTCAGGCCCGAATGCTGCCGGCCATTGATGCGGAAATCCGCGCTGTGGTGGATTCACCCCGGCTGACCGCCTATACCGGTCTGCGAGATATCCTTGCCTACCAGTTAGGCTGGGAGGGGCCGGGCAGCGGGATTGAAGCCCGGGGAAAAAGGATCAGGCCGCTTCTGGTTACTTTGACCGCCGAAGCGGTCGGGGGTGATTGGCAGAAGGCTTTGCCGGCTGCCGCGGCAGTGGAGCTGCTGCATAATTTTTCCTTAATTCACGATGATATCGAGGACGCCAGCCTGTTACGGCGCGGTCGTTCAACGGTGTGGGCAAAGTGGGGGAATGCTCTGGCGATCAATGCTGGCGACGCCATGTTCGCCCTGGCCTTTGCGGCGTTGCAGCGGCTGGAGCAAACCGTGGGACCTGCGGCAGCATTCCGGGCTGGGACCATCTTGACCGATACCTGTCTCCAACTGACGGGCGGGCAACACCTGGATATTACTTATGAAGATGCGGATTCCCTCCCGCTCGAATCCTACTGGCCGATGGTCACCGGCAAAACTGCTGCGCTTCTTTCGGCTTGCGTCCAATTCGGCGTAATATGCGGAGGGGCAGGGTCGCCGACTCTGGAAATTTTAAGTCGGTTTGGGTATTCGCTCGGTCTCGGTTTTCAAATTCAGGATGACTGGCTGGGTATCTGGGGCGACGAAAGCCAGACCGGTAAATCCAATGCCAGCGACCTGACAGCAGGGAAAAAATCGCTGCCGATCCTTTATGGTCAGAAATTGGGTGGGGGTTTCGCCCACGCATGGCTCAACCGCACGAAAGGCGCAATCGATACCGAACATCTGACTGAACTGTTGGTTGAGGAGGGCGTCAGGGAATACACTGAGACTCAGGCTGCGCAATATACTCGGGATGCCATGAGCGCCCTGAAGCAGGCTGGCCTGCAAACGGATGCGGGTCAGGCGCTGCATGAGCTGGCAGCCAGCCTTTTAAACCGCTGTTTTTAAGTTATGATTGGTGAAGGAGGAAAACATGGCAAAATTAGTGGAAACTACTGATCCCAAAAAAGATTCCTTCGAACGGGAAATTGTACTGGATGATCCGGCTGTTTATCAGGCCGCTGACCTTTTGACCAATGGGGATATCGATACCGAGACGATCCGCACCAATGTTGCGCAAATGTTGAACGCGTTTGGCGAGAATCCCGAACGGGACGGGGTAAAACGTACTCCGGACCGGGTGGCTCGCATGTACGAAGAATTATTGGCCGGTTACCGGACTGACCCGATCGCTTTGGTCAATGATGCGCTTTTCGAGGTGGAGTACGATGAAATGGTCATCGTGCGCGACATCGAGTTTTACTCGCTATGCGAGCATCACATGCTGCCTTTTCTTGGACGGGCGCATGTTGCCTACATGCCGCGCGGACGGGTGATTGGGCTGTCGAAGATTCCCAGGGTAGTGGATATGTTCTCGCGCCGCTTGCAGGTGCAGGAACGGCTTACGCGGCAGGTTGCTGATTTTTTAATGGAGGTCCTTCACCCGCGCGGCGTCGCGGTTGTGGTGGAGGCTATTCATATGTGCTCCATGATCCGCGGTGTCAAAAAGCATGATACGCGCATGACCACTTCGAGCATGTTAGGCGCCTTCCGTAATAATATGGCGACTCGCATGGAGTTCCTGGACAACATCTCGCGCGGCTCTGAGCAGTTGCACTTTTAGCTGAATAGGTCATCCCGGACAAACAATTGGGCTGATAGTGAAAAATGGTTTCATTAAAACCGTCCGCCAAAAGTAGGGGCACGGGGAATGATTAAAATTGGTTATTTTATAATCAACCCCCGTGCCCGATGATGAAATAGACACGGGGGAATCTGCGGTTCGTCTGACTCTCGATAATCCCCGTGTCCCTACTCGCCGGCTTAGCCGGTATTGAAGACTATATTTATCACTAGAGAATCGGTTCTGCCCAGCTCTGCGCTCCCTCACTTGCAGAGTGCCCCACCCGAAGGGTGCTCTGTGAGTGAGGGCAGAATGGCAACGTTGGTCTGTGCTCACTTTTTTGTCATGCTGAGCGTAGCGAAGCATCTGCGTGTATTTGCAGTAGATTCTTCGGTCGCGTTGCTCCCTCAGAATGACAACGTTGACCTACACTTCCTCAAAATGACAAACAAATTCACGCAATTCCCGGCTGGGATTGATCCGGAATGTTCAAATCCAGTCGTGGGACGGCGGTGGATGAGGTGCGCAGAGACTGCGCGACCTGGTTCAACGTAATCCCTTCCCCCGGCACTTCCAAATCTGGGCGCAGTTCGGAGATGGGAATTGCCAGAAAATCCCGTTTCCACAGGTTGGGGTCTAAAACCTGTTCGTCATAGACGATGATGTCCAGGTCGATGGTGCGCGGGGCATTCTTGTCTGCGGTGCGCACCCGGCCCATGTTTTGTTCGATTTTGGTCAGTACAGCGGATTTCAAGCTTTCGATTCCCAATGGAGTCGAGACCCAGGCGGCGGCATTTAAGAACCGTGGGCCAGCGGATCCGATTGCTTCCGTTTCCCAGATGGTTGAGAAGGTATTGACTGTCACCGCTTGCCTCAAGAGTTTCATGGCCGCGAGGATGTTATCCCGTGGGTCGATGTTGGAACCCAGGCTGATATATGCCTGATGCATGGCAGCCTCTCCTTCGGTGCGGAAACGCTCGATCTCGACTCCGACCGACTGGGCAAAACGTACCGCCCCGGGTTTCTCGACCCGCACTTGCACGCCAGCCACCCCTGGTTCTTCCAGGCAAAAGCGAGCGATATCGCTTGCCAGAGCCTCAACGGTATAGCGCGCTGACCGCTCGACATAGGCGATGGTCTTCTTGGCAACCGTGCGGTAGTTGATGCAATCATGGATGCTATCGCTTTTACCGGCTGCGCGAATATCCCCGAACAATACGAGATTGACCAGAATATCCTGCCGCTGCGCCCGCTCACGCTCTGAAATCCCGATGATGCCGCGAATGAGCAAATCTTTGATGATGATTCGGTCCATGACCCATTCCTTTCGAACTTAAACCAGGTGCCGGCCGCCGTCGAGGTGAAGAATCTCGCCGGTAATGTATTCGGGGCCGGCCAGGAAAAACAAAGTGGCCTCTCCAACCTCGGACAAATCCGCCCAGCGTTTAGCGGGCACCGCTTTGAGAATATTTTCGGAATCTGAGCTGTCACTGGGCGGTAATACCGCGCCGAGCGCCAGTCCGTTGACCGTGACGCTAGGGGCAAGCGCCAGCGCCAGCGACTGCGTCAGGGCAGCCAAAGCTGCCTTGCTGATGGTATAGGGCAGGTGGTCAGCGCCTGGACGAAGTGCGCGCCAGTCCAGCAGGTTCAGGATTCTGCCGGGTTGTCCGGCCAGTTTCTTGGCAAATTGCTGTGAAAGGAAGAACGGCGCTGTCAGGTTAATGTTCAGCGTTTTCTGCCAGTCAGCCGGGGTGACTGCCACCCAATCCAACTGGTCGAAGATGGCGGCGTTGTTGATCAAGTGTTGGAAAGGTTGAATCTCCCAAGCTCTTTCGACCAGACTGGCCGCCTGCTCTAAATCCTCCAGATCCGCTTGCAGCACCCAGGCTTTGCCGCCCATACCCCGGATTTCTGCAGCCGTTTGCTCGGCATCGTTGGCTGAATGTCCGTGGTGGATTAGAATATCCGCGCCAGCTCGCGCCAGGTACAGCGCCATAGCCTGACCGATACGGCGGGCTGCACCAGTGATCAAAACGGTTTGACCGGTCAGATTCATGGTCCCACCTGTGAATCGTTGGTTGCAGCGTCCGGTGCTGGCGGCGTTTGGACTTCCCGCCAGCGTTTACCCAGGATGATCAATACGATTGCCAGGATCAGCCAGGCGCCAATCTGAGCTGGTCTCAGGCCTCCGGGCCACATCTGGCTGTCCCCGCGAAAGGCTTCCAGGAAAATACGCATGAAGGCGGTCAGCGCCGTCCAACCCAGAAAAAATACGCCGGCCGGTCCGTGTTTTGCCGCATGCAAGCGATAAACGACCATCGCACTGGCAGTTGCTCCTAGAATTTCGTAAATTTGCGCCGGATGCCGCGTTTCTCCCCACAGATTAATTCCCCAGGGCAGATTGGTCATTGCGCCAAAGGCCTCACCGGAGGCCAGGTGAGCAACCCCCAGAGCAATAAAAAATACCGCCAGGCCAGGGGTCAGCGCATCCAGCGTCTGCCAGAGCGGCAGCTTCTTGCGTTGCGCATAGATTACGGCTGCAAGAATTCCAACCACCATACCGCCGAGGGGATCCAACATGGTCGGGGTGGGTGATAAGATGCTCAAGAGGTTGCCGCCAAAAGCCGCCGGTTGAAGGGCCACATAAGACAGGCGCGCGCCAAGCAATCCGGCTACCAGGCCAACCAGGACCAGATCGGACAGGCGGTTAGCGTCATAGGCCTGGCGGCGTGCATACCGTTCGGAGGCGGTCAACCCAAGCCAAACGCCCATGATCAGGATCAGGAAGGGGGTTTGCAGCACCACTGGGCCGATTTGAATGACCGGCAACATCAGGGCAGTTCCTCAACCAGTTGAGCAATTTCCGCGCGCATCATGGCCTCAGTCAAGGGACCCCCAATGACCACTTTCCGGATTTCCCCTTCGGCGTCGATAAAAAACGAGGAGGGCAGCGCCTGTATCTGGTAAGTGCGATTTACACTGCCATCGATATCCAGTAAAACGGGAAAGGTCAATCCATACTCAGCGATGAACGCCTGCACATCTTCCAGGTTATCCTGGCTGGTGGCGTTTACGCTGAAGATGGCGACCTGTTCAGGCGGGTAAACCGAGTTAAGTTTTTGAATGGCGGGCATTTCTGCCCTGCACGGCGGGCACCAACTGGCCCAGAAATTGAGAAACACCACCTTACCGCGGAAATCACTCAATTTCACGGTGCTGCCATCCAGCCCGGATAACTCGAAATCGGGGGCCGAGAAACCGACCCGCGGAAAGGGCGTAGCTCCGCCAGTGGTCGCCGGGGCGAAGGCTGCCGTAAGCCCTATCCAAATAGCCGAAAGCAATAGAATCCACGCCGATATCCAGTTCCATTTGCGCCGGTAGCAGTTCATGCCCCAATGGTATGAGGGAAGAGGACCCGTGTCAAGATAAAATCTGGTTTTACCTCTTGACAAAATAGGATCAAGTTAGTATGATTTGACTATCCCCCCCCACCAGGGGTGGGGCAAAGGAGAACCGATGAAAGACCCGCAAGTAATGACTCGCCTGAAAACTGCCGAGGGACACCTGCGCGGCATCCAGCGCATGGTCGATGACGATGTTTATTGTATTGACATCATCCGCCAGATCCAGGCTGTCCAATCCGCTTTGAACCGTGTCAGCTCCATGTTGTTGGAGGGACACCTAAACAGTTGCTTGATTGGCGCGGTACGTGGCGAAGATCCGGACGAGCGGGAGCGCGTTCTCAAAGAAATAGCTGAGGTCTTCGAAGCAGCTACAAAAGTTTAGTTTTATTCCCCAAGGAGGAACCTTTCATGTCCACTGTAACCTATACCGTCCCTGCCATTCATTGCGGTCACTGCGTTCACACCATCAAAATGGAAGTGAGCGACCTGGCTGGCGTGCAAAACGTCAGCGCGGATATGGAAACCAAGAAGGTCGTGGTGACATTCGATGCCCCGGCCTCGGAAGAGAAAATTGAATCTCTGCTTGCAGAGATCAATTATCCCGCCCAGAAATAAGCTTGGCAGACCTTAGTCCAAAGGCGCTGCCTGAAATGGGGAGCGCCTTTGGACTGAAACTATTTTGAAAACCAATTCATGGATGGATTATTTTAGTGTCCTTCGTTTCAGGAGCATTGAATGAGTGATTCACGCCAGATCGTATTACCGGTAACGGGCATGACCTGCGCCAATTGTGTGGCTACCATCGAGCGCAACTTAAAAAAGGAAAATGGAGTTCAATCGGCGCTGGTTAATTTATCCTCCGAGCGCGCCACGGTTGAATTTGATCCGGCTCTGGTAGGGCTGGATGTTTTGATTGGGCGGGTTGAACGCGCTGGCTACGGCATCGCCACTGGTGAAGCTGACCTGCATGTTCGCGGCATGAGCGACGACAACGACGCGCGCCGATTGCAAAAGGTGCTTGAAAAAATCGACGGTGTTCGCCAGGTGACCGTCAGTTTCACCACGGAAAAAGTGCATGTGAACTACATCCCGACCCTCACCTCGCAAACCGATCTGCGCGCCTCCATTCGCAGCGCCGGGTTCGAGGCGTTGGAACTGGGCGGCGATGCCCGCGATGCTGAAGCAGAAGCTCGTCAGGCTGAAATTGCCCATCAGCGAAAATTGCTCATCATCGGACTGATTTTCACCATCCCGCTATTCGTGTTTGCCATGGTGCGCGATCTGGGTTTGCTGCCGATGGGTTGGTCCCATGCCAGTTGGACAAACTGGTTGATGCTGGCATTCGCGACCCCCGTGCAGTTTTATGTTGGCTGGCAGTACTACCGCAACGGCTATAAATCGCTGCGCAATGGTTCAGCCAATATGGACGTGCTGATCGCCATGGGTTCATCGGCTGCGTATTTCTATTCGCTCCCGGTCACCTTCGGCTGGATCCCGGGGCATGTGTATTTCGAAACCGCCGCGGTGATCATTACCTTGATCCGGCTGGGCAAATTCCTGGAAGCCCGCGCCAAGGGCATGACCAGCGAGGCCATAAAAAAGCTGATGGGGCTGCAGGCGAAAACCGCTCGGGTGATGCGTGACGGCAGCGAAATGGAGATTGCCATCGAAGATGTGCATCCTGGCGATTTTGTGCTGGTGCGCCCGGGTGAAAAAATCCCGGTGGACGGCGTGTTGGTGGAAGGCCGTTCCACGGTGGACGAATCGATGCTCACCGGTGAATCGCTGCCAGTCAGCAAGGGTCCGGGCGATCCGGTCATTGGCGCGACGTTGAATAAGCAGGGCGCCTTCAAGTTCGAGGCTACAAAGGTCGGCAAAGAGACAGCTCTGGCGCAGATTGTCCGGCTGGTGGAAGAGGCTCAGGGCAGCAAAGCTCCCATTCAAAAAATGGCGGATCAGGTTGCCGCAGTATTTGTCCCGGCAGTCATTGGCATTGCGCTGATCACATTCCTGGTGTGGTACTTCCTGGTGCCCATGCCGATCAATTCGGACACCACTGCCTTCACCCGCGCCATGATGGTGATGGTGGCGGTGCTGGTGATCGCCTGCCCGTGCGCGCTCGGCCTGGCAACCCCCACCGCAGTAATGGTGGGCACCGGCAAGGGCGCCGAACTCGGCATTTTATTGCGTAATAGTGAAGCATTGGAACGCGCTGGCAAGGTCAATGTTGTTGTTTTGGATAAAACCGGGACGATCACTCGCGGCCAGCCTTCGGTGACGGACGTGATTGTCGATCCGCATTGGACCACCGCTGCCGATTCCTCCACTGAGCTGGTACGGCTGGCTGCCAGCGTCGAGCAGGTCAGCGAGCACCCGCTGGGCGAGGCCATTGCAGCTGAAGCAGGCGAGCGCGGTCTGACCTTGAGCACTCCGGATGGTTTCAAAGCGGAGATTGGCCACGGCGTCGAAGCGCAAGTTGATGGTCGGACGCTGGTGGTCGGCAGTCCACGTTTGATGGAACAGCGCGGTATAGCCCTCAATGGTTTTTCCGGCGACGTGCAGCGCTTGCAGTCAGAAGCCAAGACAGCCATTCTGGTGGGTGTTGACGGCGTGGTGCGCGGCATTCTTGGCATTGCTGATACCGTCAAAGATGGCTCGGTCAATGCCATCCAGGATTTGCATAAATTGGGACTCAAAGTGATCATGATCACGGGCGACAATCAACGCACCGCTGAAGCCATTGGCGGTCAGGTTGGCGTGGATAGCGTTTTGGCAGAAGTTTTACCGGATGGCAAGTCGACCGAAGTGAAGAAGTTGCAGCAATCAGGCGCAGTGGTTGCCATGGTCGGTGACGGCATCAATGATGCACCGGCGCTGGCGCAGGCTGACGTTGGGATTGCCATTGGCACCGGAACGGACGTCGCCATGGCAGCGGCGCCGGTTACGTTAATCAGCGGTGACCTGCGCGGCGTGGTGCGGGCGGTTCAACTATCGCGCCGCACCCTCAGGGCCATCAAGCAGAACCTGTTCTGGGCATTCTTCTACAATGTCATCCTCATTCCGGCAGCGGCGCTGGGCCTCTTGAATCCCATGCTGGCTGCGGGAGCGATGGCCTTCAGCAGCGTGTTTGTCGTCACCAACAGCCTGCGGCTGCGCCGGCTCCAATTAGACTGAACATTTCGATACCTGTTTGGTTCGATAACGTATGGGTGCGCTTTCTGCAGGACACTGTGGGCAGCGCACCTATTTTTTTCAAAGTGTAGCTGTAGGGTGCAGTTCGCCAATCGGGCACGCTGTGAGTGCGGGCAGCAACCGGTGCTTCGACAGGCTCAGCAACCGGCAGCCATTAGCCGTAGGGTGCAGTTCGCCCCGAATCCTATGGAATTCATGTTCTCTGTTCACGGCATATTACTGTTAGCTTAGGTCGAACAGCACCACCTGGTTAATAGTTTGCTTACACTCCGATAAAGGTTAAATTTGGGGATAAACTGGGTTTTCCTTTATCTCAATCCTGCCAAAACGTCCATCATTTTTTTTATTCGCCCCCGGATAAAATGGTAGAATGGTTAGTTGTTCAGACGCTCCGCCGGTTTGGCCGGATCTGATGATCTGCATTTATCACCCATCAAGGAAATAATCATGGCGACCACCTCCACTTTAGAAGAAAAAGCGATCAACACCATCCGGTTTTTATCGGCTGACGGCGTGCAAAAAGCCAATTCCGGGCACCCGGGTCTGCCGATGGGCACTGCGGCCATTGCCTACACCCTCTGGACGCGCCACCTGAAGCACAATCCCGTCAACCCGAAATGGCCAGACCGCGACCGCTTTATTCTTTCCGGCGGGCATGGGTCGATGCTCTTATATTCGCTGCTGCATCTGACGGGTTACAACCTGCCGCTGGATGAATTGAAGGCTTTTCGCCAGTGGGGCAGCCTGACGCCCGGACATCCGGAATACGGGTTGACCCCTGGCGTTGAGACGACTACCGGCCCGCTCGGACAGGGATTCGCCAACGGCGTCGGCATGGCGATCGCTGAAACCCACCTGGAGATCGAGTTCAACCGTCCGATGCACCCTGTGGTTGACCATTTCATTTACGCCATCGTCACCGACGGCGACTTGATGGAGGGGGTGGCTTCTGAAGCTGCTTCGCTGGCCGGGCATCTTAAACTGGGCCGGCTCATCTACCTTTATGACGACAATCACATTTCGATTGACGGCCCCACCGACCTGTCATTCACCGAAGACCGCGGCAAGCGCTTCGAGGCCTACGGCTGGCATGTGCAGCGCGTGGCCGACGGCAACGATGTTGCAGCCATTGACCGCGCCATTCGCAAGGCCAAGAAGGATCCGCGCCCCTCGATCATTCTCTGCCGTACTCACATCGGTTACGGCTTGCCAACGCGGCAGGACACCAACAAGGCTCACGGCGAACCGCCCGGTGTGGATGAACTGCGCGGCGCCAAAGTAAAACTGGGTTGGCCGTTGGAACCCGATTTTTACATCCCCGATGATGTGCTCAAGTTCTTTCGCAAAGCTGTAACCGCAGGAAAACGGGCGGAAAGCACCTGGCAGAAGCGTTTTGCAGCTTACCGCCGTGAATATCCTGAACAGGCAGCCGAATTCGAACGCCGCATGTCCGGCCAACTGCCCGCCGGGTGGGATTTGGACCTGCCCAAATTTGACGCTGATCCGAAGGGTATGGCCACCCGTGCCGCCTCCGGCAAGGTAATCAACGCCCTGGCTGGCCGTTTGCCGGAACTCATCGGCGGTTCGGCCGACCTGACGCCTTCGAACAATACCTGGATCAGCAGCAGCCACGCCTATCAACCGGATGCTCGCGACGGGCGTTACATCCACTTTGGCGTGCGCGAACACGCCATGGGATCGCTGACCAATGGCATTGCTTTACACGGCGGTTTCGTTCCTTATGGGGGAACGTTTTTGGTGTTTTCCGATTATATGCGGCCGGCAATCCGCCTTTCGGCGCTTTCGGAATATCACAGCGTCTGGGTTTTCACTCATGACAGCGTTGGACTGGGCGAAGACGGCCCGACTCACCAACCTGTCGAACATCTGGCAGCTTTGCGCGCCATCCCGCATTTAAGCGTCATTCGCCCGGCAGATGCCAATGAAGTGCGCGAGGCCTGGCGACAAGCTGTTCTCAACAAGTCCGCGACCGCTTTACTGCTATCGCGACAGCCGGTACCCGTACTGGACCGGAATGAATTTGCGGCTGCCGAGAACCTGTCCCGTGGCGCTTACATCTTGGGTGACCTGGGGGGCGGGGAACATCAGCTCATTCTCATGGCATCCGGCACCGAGGTGGATCTGATCGTCAACGCCGGCCGCACACTGGCAGCAGAAGGCGTGCGCGTTCGCCTGGTCTCATTTCCCAGTTGGGATTTATTCGAGAAGCAGGATGCTGCTTACAAAGAAAGCGTGCTGCCGCGAGCAATCACAGCCAGATTGGCAGTCGAAGCCGGGATCGCGCAGGGCTGGGAACGCTACACTGGTTGCGCCGGCCAGACCGTGACCTTGAACCGGTATGGAGCTTCAGCGCCTTACAAAAAGATTTTTGCGGAACTGGGCTTTACGCCTGAGCACGTTGCTGATGTAGCCCGCAAGTTGTTGGGCAGAGAATAAGCGAGGATAGGATGCGCATAGCCATTGCCTGTGACCACGGCGGTTTTCCGCTGAAGAAGGAAATCATCGAACTGGTGCAATGCCTCGGCCATGAAGTGGTGGACCTTGGCACCATGGATGCCACCCCGGTCGATTACCCGGATTATGCTGAAAAGGCAGGCCTGGCGGTGCAGCGCGGCGAAGTTGACCGGGCGATCGTTATGTGCGGGTCAGGGGTAGGCGCCTGCGTGGCTGCCAACAAGATCAAAGGCGTGTATGCCGCGCTGAGTCACGATACCTATTCGGCGCACCAGGGTGTCGAGCACGACAATGTCAATCTTTTGTGCCTTGGCGCGCGGATTGTTGGCGTCGAGCTGGCTAAAGAGATCGTTAAAGCCTTTTTAGGGGCAACCTTTTCTCAGAATGAGCGCTTCCAGCGCCGTTTTGGTAAAGTCAAAGCCATCGAACAGCGCCAGTTGGGTTAGGACCTTCCGCGGCTGCGGCGCAGCCAGCGCCAAATAAGAATGAGGATAGCCAGTAAGCCAATCAGCAGCCATGGGTGAGTTGTTATCCAAAGAAATGCTCGCATGAGTGTGCGATAACGCTGGATGCGTTGGGTATCCGCGGATGGCAGCATTACTTTCTGGTTCCAGTTCAATTGGCTGATTTTTTCAAGAAATCCTTGCCGGACACAGCCCTCCAGGCTGAAAATATAGAGTTGATCCGAATATCGCGAAGCTAAGAGCAGGTCGCGTTGTAATTCATTCCAGTCCAGCGGGCGTGAGTCAACCAGATCGCCGGTGTCCACCCCGCCGCCGGTGACCCCCAGCCCAATTCCACCCGCCTCGTCGGCATAGCTGGCCAGAATGGCAGCGCCATGAGGACGAAAGAAGCTGGAATACAGCATCAACACTTCCCGGTCGACTGGTAGATCGATAATTCTGCCCAGTGTCTGAATGAACTTGGATCGAGCGCGGCGTTCGTCGACGATCAGCGGAAATTGGTAACTCTCCACCCCCCAACCGTCCTTTTGGATAGTTTGCACCAATTGCAGGTAGCGCTTCTTTGCATTCTCGCCTGCCGGTCTGGCAAGCAAACGGCGCACCACGGATTTTATTCCCGCTGCCAGTCCGTGTTTGAAGGATTGCATCAATCGAATGTCGGGTTCGATATCCAGGCCGATTGCCTCCCAATGAAGCCCGTTTTCCAGCGTCCACTGTTTGAAATCTTGATAGCGCTGCAGCGCCTGGGGAGCATTGTCCAGGTTGAACCAGTATCCCTGCTCCATTGGCAGCAGTAGCCAGGCGTGCAGCGGGATGCCGGCCTGGTTGAGCTGGTGAGCCACCGCTGCCCGTTCCGCGGATAGATCGAGCAGCCCCAGGCTGATACTCGCCTTCAACTCCGTCAACTGACGGATGATCTCCGGGTCAGAAAATAAAGCTGATAGTTCGGGGCTATTCAGTTCGCAAAAAAAAGTCAGATGCGGTTTGTTTTGCGGCATCCGCTCAACCCTTGGGGTGAAAAGTTTGCCGGGCCAGGGCAATTGCGCCAAGCACGCCAGCCCGCTGACCAAGCCGCGGCGGGACGATGAATTGATCGATTGTTTCCAAAATCGCCGGGGCATGGATATACCCGTTCAACATGAGCTGCACCTTCATCCGAACCATGGGAAAAAGCTGGGTTTGCTGCATAACCCCGCCGCCAAGAATGATCCGTTGCGGCGAAAGTGTGCAAACCAGATTTGTCAGCGCCAGAGCGATATAGTTGGCTTCCAATTCCCACACCGGATGGTAAGCCGGCAGACTTTCAGCGGGTTGCTGGGTGCGCGCCTGAATGGCCGGCCCGGACGCCAATCCCTCAAAGCAGTCACCGTGGAAGGGGCAAATTCCATCGAAAGGATCTTCCTCACGGGAGTGGGGCAGCCGGACGTGTCCCATCTCGGGATGAATCAATCCGTGGTGCGGTTTGCCGTGGGTGACCAGCCCTCCCCCTATCCCGGTGCCGATGGTCAGATAGACATAGTCGCGCAAATCGCGCGCGGCCCCCCAAAACCCTTCTCCCAAAGCCGCCGCATTGGTGTCGGTGTCCAGGATAACAGGGGTGGCAGTGCCCTGCTCGAAAGTATGGCATAGGTCGGTGAACGCCCAACCGGCTTTTGGCGTGGTCGTGATTTTTCCGTAATCCGGCGAACCGGGATCCAGATCTACCGGCCCAAAACTGCCAATTCCGATGCCTTCCAGCCGGTTACGGGTTTTGATCATATATTGGCGGAAAAAATCGACCGCGCGACCCAGCGTCTCAGCAGGTTCAGTGGTGGGGAATCGCACCTCTGACCGAATATCTTCCGGGCTTGAGCCAATTGCGCAGACAAACTTGGTGCCGCCAGCCTCGATTCCGCCGTATAAGCGCATCCTTGTTCTCCTTGCCCCGTTGGGTCAACCTGCTTTGATGTTCCATAAATTGTACCCGCCTTTTAATTCCGTACCCATCTGAACAACTTATCGGCCTGAATAAGGGTATAATCATAAATCGTTTGTTTTTGCGCTTCTTTGAATGGTTTTGAGTACATACGGGCGGGATTCCTCAGGTATAACAAAAATCCCCATGGTTTCCCCGGGTTTTCCCGGTAAAGTAATTCCCCAGCAATAATCCCATTAAATTGAGGTGGTTTCATGGATATTTTTTCGAAATGTTCTGAATTTACGCAGGCAAAAGAGGCCATGGCGCAGGGTATGTACCCATACTTTATACCCCTGGATGAAAACGAAGGAACAGAGGTTGTTTACCATGGGCAGCGTTTGATCATGTGCGGTTCGAATAATTATCTTGGGCTGACCACCCATCCGCGCGTCAAACAGGCCGCCTGCGAGGCCATCAACCGCTATGGTACCAGTTGCACGGGCTCTCGTTTCCTCAACGGCACACTCTCGCTGCACCACCAGCTCGAGCACGAACTGGCCGAATGGGTCGGTAAAGAGGCTGCGCTCGTGTTCTCGACTGGCATGCAGGCCAACCTGGGGGCAGTCAGCGCAATTGTTGGACGCGGCGATTATGTGATCCTTGATAAAGATGACCATGCCAGCATCGTTGACGGCGCTCGTCTGGGGTACGGCAAGATCGAACGCTACGTTCATAACGACATGGCTCATTTGGAACGTGTGCTGCAATCCTTACCGGCAGACAGTGGTAAATTGATTGTCGTCGATGGTCTGTTCAGCATGGAAGGCGACATTGCCAATTTGCCGGGGATCGTCCCGCTGGCGAAAAAATACGGCGCGCGCTTGATGGTGGATGATGCCCATGCGATGGGCGTTCTGGGCGGCGGACGCGGTACTGCGGCTCATTTTGGAATCACCGAGGGTGTTGACTTGATTATGTCAACCTTCAGCAAATCCTTTGCTTCGCTGGGCGGTTTCGTCGCCGGTGACGAGAATGTAATCCATTACATCAAGCATTTTGCCCGCTCGCTGATCTTCAGCGCCAGTATTCCGGCCTCCAACACGGTCGCCGCGCTGACCTCGCTGCAGATCATGCGCGAAGAACCCGAGCGGATTGCGCGCGTCAATGCCATTGGAGACCGCATGCGCAAAGCCTACACCCAGCTAGGCTTCAACATTGGCCATTCGGTAACGCCGATTGTGCCGATCCAAATTGGCGACAACGATTTGACTTTTATGATGTGGAAGCGCCTGTTCGAAAATGGCGTGTTTGTCAATCCAGTCATCAGCCCGGCAGTTGCCCCGGGTCACCAGTTGCTGCGCACCAGCTACATGGCCACGCATACCGATGATCAGTTGGACCGGGTGGTTAGCACCTTTGATAAGGTCGGCCACGAACTCGGATTGATTTAGCCTTTCGCCTTTTACTTACCAGCAGGCCGTTCAAAACCGCGTTTCACGGTTTCCCAAACGGCCTGTTTTATTATCTCTAACCCGTGAATATGAAGCAGATCGGGTAGCAGCAAAACGTTAGAACCATTTCCGTTTGCGAAAATAGTAAACCATCCAGCCAGCGATCAGCAGAAAGACGATCCAGACCATCGGGTAACCGTATTTCCAGCTTAGTTCCGGCATAAAGTGGAAATTCATCCCGTATATGCCGGCGACGAAAGTCAACGGCAGGAAAATGGTGGAGACGATGGTAAGCGCTTTCATCACTTCATTCAGGCGCAGCGAGGTGGAATTTAAATAAGCTTCAAGCGCATTGGTTGCCATATCGCGCAGGATGTCGATCCAGTCGTAAACCCGCACCAGGTGGTCGTAGATGTCCCGGAAATAAATCTGGGATTGCCGATCGATCATCGAGAACTCTTCGCGGGTCAGGTGATTGATCACCTCGCGCTGCGGAGCGATCACCCGCCGAACGGAAATGATGGCATGTTTTAACCGCAATAGTTTTTGCAGGGTTTCAGGTTGCGGTTTATCGAGGATGAGATCTTCCAGCGCCTCGAGTTCATCTTCCAATTCTTCTAGAGGCGGGCTGTAATCATCGACGATAATATCGATGAGTGCATGACACAGAAAATCTGCGCCGTTGGTTTGCAGGCGTTCGTCCCGCTGGAGGCGCCGCCGCAGTTTTTCGACTGCTTCCAATTGCGGCGCATAATAACTGCTGACGACATAGTTTTGTCCCAGAAAGATATCAAATTCTGCGGAGTTGAGCAGGCTGTGATCATGGTCAGCAGACAAGGCCATCACTACAATAAACAGGTATGTACCATAATCATCCACCTTTGGCGTCTGGAACCCGGTCGACTCGGTGTCTTCGACTGCCAGTGGGTGAAAATGAAACAGGTCGGTTAAAACGGCACGCGTTTCTTCAGCGGTTGGCTGCTCTAGGCTGACCCAGACCAGCCCATCGGTATCCGCCACGGCGGATGCCAGCGCAGTTGGAGAAATATCCCATTGGGGTGTGCCAGATTTGGGGATATATAGGGTATGAATCATAAGTCCTCCACAACAATGTCATCCTCGAGCGGCGCGTTTTTTTGCGCCGCGAAGGATCTCTGGCATAGCGGGCGAGATGCTTCGCATCATTCACTCACAGAGTGCCCCACCCGAAGGGTGCTCTATTAGTGTGGACAGCATGACATTTCAATACGTGCGATGCTTATCCCGAACTCCCATTAAAAATAGCGCGACGGGTTCATTATAGGCCAAATCGAGGGAACGAAGAGAGTCGAAAGGCGTTTCGATCCACAGATTGGGTCATTTTTATACTTGCGCATAGCCAATATATTAGTCTGCACAAACAAAAAAGAAGGGGTAAAATTGTTGTCGGAGACCCAATGGACGAATTAAATGTTCAAACTCTGATGACCTTACTACCGCAGGTATTCCTCCCGGAGCAAGCCCGGGGAATCGCTGCGGTGATCAACTTTGACCTTGCCGGTGACGGCGGCGGGGAGTGGACCGTCACAATTCGCAATCAAAGCTGCACTGCGGTAGCAGGAAAATCGGTATCCCCTGATTTAAGCCTGGCAGCCAAAGCGCATGATATTTTGGAGATCTTTAGCGGGCGGCTGGATCCAACTCGCGCTTTATTATTCGGAAAATTACGCATGACCGGTGACATGCGTCTGGCAATGCGTCTGGCGGAATTGTTCGACACGCATGACCCCCGCCTGCGCCAGTGGAAGAAATAATCCCCCTTGAGGGGATTATTTTCGTAGGTTGGTTTGAGGGCGAAATTTTATTACTTGATAATTCATTAAGCCAATAGCCCGAAAAGCAACATTCAAGGCCAATGTGATGTCGGTTTTCGGGACTGCAATCGCGAATTTTCAATCGACGTCGCGAGTCGCCCCTCAAACCGACCTACATTTTATCTAATACAAGCCCCAATCCAAATCCACGCCTTCTTCCATCATCGCGAAATCCCAGACATCCATCGCCAATTCGATTGAAACCGGCATGCCAATGGCCTCCTCGGCTTTAACGCGGGTCATATCGATCAACGCCGGGCCATACGGGCAGAACGGGGTGGTCAGGATCATTTTGACAATGGCTTGACCGTCATCATCAAGACGGAAATTGCGGATCAGCCCGAGTTGTATCACGCTCAATCCGATTTCCGGATCAAGTACATCGTTCAGACCAACACGCAGGCGTTCGCAAAGTTCAGGATCGGTTGCTTCGAGATCCCAGACTGCCGGGTTGCTGCCAGGTTTGTCACTCATGGACCAACTCCACTTCCCTGCTCATTGGCACCACATAGGTGCAGTGATTGTCGCCGCTCAAAACGCAGGAAATTTTCTGCGCCGGGATGGACAGCACCATCGAGATCAAGGTCTGATCGACCAGACACACCTGCGGATGTTCCTGCCCGACCTGCAGGTAAGGGCAGGTGATCTCGCGAATGTGGTAGTCTTCGCCAATTTTCTCCCACTCGACGATAAAGCCTTCTTCAGCGAGCAGTTTCTTGAGGAAATTCAGCTTTTCCTCGAAGGACATATTTTTGGTTTGCCGTGCATGCTCTTCTGCCAGCTCTGTTGCCATGGTAGAAAAGAGACTCTCGATGGCTGAAGCCGGCAGCGCCCCTTTGAGCTGGTCCAGCAGGCGGTTCGCCAGGCGGAAATAGCGCGTTGGGAATCGCTCAAGTCCTTCGTCCGTCAGGTAATATACCAATCGCGGACGGCCTACTCCATGACGCTCCTCCTCAGAGGTTACCAGCCCGTCAGCAAGCATGCTGTTGAGGTGGTGGCGCACCGAAATGGCGTTGATCCCAACCGAATTGGCCAGGTCATTGATCGTCGATTTCGGGTTATTTAATAGCGTCTGTAAAATTCGTTCACGAGTACTTTTCATCTGTTTTTTTCTCACCAAACTGGCTTGAACTTACCGGATTTCTTTCTGGAGTATATCAAAGTGGCGAGAATTTGTCAATATATAAGAATTATATTATAAATATTGACCCAAATGCCGACCTGTGCTATAATCCGGGCGAACAACAGACAGGCAAAAGTAAGGTGATGGAAAATCTAGCCGCCCGAAATGCCTGAGTAAACATGAAGGAGTTCATACGCATGGCTGAACTGGTAATTCGCAACCTCAAGGTGAGCATTGAAGGGAAGGAAATTCTCAAAGGTGTTGACCTGACCTTGCCGCAGGGCGAGGTGCATGCCATCATGGGACCTAATGGCACGGGCAAATCGACCCTGGCGTACACGCTTATGGGTCACCCGAGCTATGAAGTTACAGGCGGCGAAGTGCTTTATGACGGTCAAAATATCCTCGAGCTCGCGCCGGATGAACGCTCCCGGTTGGGGATATTTCTGGCATTCCAATACCCCGTCGCGATCCCGGGCGTGACTGTGGCCAATTTCCTGCGCACGGCTGTCAATTCCCGCCGCCGCGCAGTCAATCCGGACGATAAAGGCGTTCCCATCCCCGAATTTCGCAAGCTGCTGAAAGCCAAGATGGAAATGCTCAAGGTTGATCCTGCTTTTGCCGGGCGCTACCTGAATGACGGGTTTTCCGGCGGCGAGAAAAAGCGCGCCGAAATTCTGCAGATGGCGACGTTGGAACCAAAAATCGCGATCCTCGACGAAACCGACTCCGGTCTCGACATCGATGCGTTGCGAATCGTATCCGAAGGCGTCAATGCACTGCGCGGTCCTGGCTTGGGCGTTCTGGTGATTACTCACTACCAGCGCATCTTGAACTACATCAAACCCGATGTGGTGCACGTGATGATGGACGGCCGCATTGTCGAATCCGGCGGCCCTGATCTGGCGCTCCACCTCGAAGAACATGGTTACGATTGGGTGCGCGAAAAGGTAGATAGCGGTTCTGTACCAGCATAATCTCCCTGCTGGTCAGACTTTTAGCAGGTTGAGGAGGTAATAATGAGTAGCAATCCGAAGACGGATTATTTAGGTGACATAGGTGAATACCGCTACGGGTTCCAGGATGTGGATGTATCCGTATTCAAGACCCACGCGGGGTTGAATGAAGAGGTCGTTCGTCAGATTTCGCAAATGAAGGGTGAGCCGGAGTGGATGCTCGAGTTCCGCTTGAAGGCGTTGAAACACTTCATGGTGCGGCCTATGCCCACCTGGGGCGCTGACCTGAGCCATCTGGATCTGGACAATATCATCTATTATGTCAAGCCGACCGAGTTGGAAGGCAAGAGCTGGGATGATGTGCCCGATTCCATCAAGAAAACTTTTGACCGCCTGGGCATCCCGGAAGCGGAACAGAAATTCCTGGCAGGTGTGGGCGCTCAGTACGAATCGGAAATGGTGTACCACAACATTCAGGAACACCTGGAAAAGCAGGGCGTCATTTTCCTTAGCATTGAGGAAGGGCTGCGCCAGTACCCCGATTTATTCGCCCAGTACTTTGGTAAAGTCATTCCGATCGAGGACAACAAATTCGCTGCATTGAACAGCGCTGTCTGGTCGGGCGGCTCGTTTGTCTATATCCCGCCGGGCGTCAAAGTGGATTTGCCATTGCAGGCCTACTTCCGCCTGAACATGGCTAACATCGGTCAGTTCGAGCGCTCGATCATCATTGCGGACAAGGGCTCGCAGGTACATTACGTGGAAGGTTGTACCGCTCCCTCGTACACCACTGACTCGTTCCACAGCGGCGTCATCGAGATCGTGGTCAAGAAAAATGCCCGCGTCCGTTACACCACGATCCAAAACTGGTCAACCAACGTGTACAACCTGGTCACCCAGCGCGCTCTGGTGGAAGAAGGCGGCACGATGGAGTGGGTGGACTGCAACCTGGGCTCTAAAGTAACCATGAAGTATCCCTCCTGTTACCTGGTCGGCTCTGGCGCGCGCGGCGAGATTCTCTCGATGGCGTTCGCCGGCCCTGGCCAATGGCAGGATGCTGGCGGTAAGATTTTGCATTTTGCCCCCAACACCAGCAGCAAGATCACCTCGAAGTCGATCAGTAAGGGCGGCGGGCGCGCCTCGTACCGTGGGCTGCTCAAAGTCCACAAAGGCGCATACAATGTCCGCTCGAACGTCGTGTGTGATGCCTTGCTGCTCGATCCGCAATCACGCTCAGATACCTACCCGTCCATTGAAATCGACGAAGAAGATGTTTCGGTCGGCCATGAGGCTTCGGTCTCCAAGGTTGGCGAGGAACAGCTCTTCTACTTGATGAGTCGCGGCTTGAGCTCTGAAGAAGCCACCACCATGGTAGTCTCGGGTTTCATCGAGCCGCTGGTCAAGGAACTGCCGATGGAATATGCAGTTGAAATGAACCGCCTGATCCAGCTGCAAATGATCGGCTCGATCGGCTAAACGACGGGCTTGTTCGACTGGGAAACATTGAAAAGGACGCTGCAAATATGACCAAAGAAACACCCCGGGTTGTCACCCGCGTAGTCCGCCGTGAAGGCGCAACGCTGAAGGATTTTGCCTTTAGCGCAGACATGGTGCGGGTTGACGGCTTGTCCAGATACATTACCCAGTACCGGCAGGACGCCTGGACATCCTACCAGGCGCTGCCGATGCCCACCCTCAAAGATGAAGCCTGGCGGCGTACTGATCTCAGTGGCATGCCGTCGGATCGGTTTTTCTTACCCAAAAATGAAGCCTACCTTGATTTGGCTCCGTTGCCTGATGATTTGACCAAACCGGTTGCCGATCAGGAGCACGGTGGCGAGGTGATCCTCACACCGGGCGGCGCACAAGTCAGCCTGGCGAAGGAATTGGCCAATCAGGGCGTGATCTTCACCGATATGCGCACCGCCGAGCAGAAACACCCGGCCTTGCTCGAAAAAATTATGGGCAAGATTGTCGCTGCCAAAGAAGGCAAATTTGCCGCCCTGGCGGCCGCTTTGGCGGATAACGGCGTGGTGCTTTATGTTCCGCGCGGCGTTGCCATCGAACAGCCGTTACACTCCCTGTTGTGGGGCCCCGGTGAGTACCTGGCGCACATTTCGCATGTGATGGTCTGGCTGGAAGCGGGTGCCAGCGCCACTTATGTTCATGAGTACGCCTCGCCGACCGAGAAAGCGCCGGCTTTCCATGCCGGGCTGGTCGAGATTCATGTTGGCGACGGAGCAAACCTGCGTTTTGTTGAGCTGCAATCCTGGGGTGAGCACGTTTGGAACTTTACCCACGAACGGTCGAGCGTTGGCCAGGACGGTCAGTTGGATTGGATCTTTGGCGCTATCGGCGGCAATGTGACCAAAAATTTCGCCGAGCTGGATCTGGTCGGCCGCGGCAGCATGGGACGCATGTCCGGCTTCTACTTTACCGACGGCAAACAGCACCTGGATTATGACTCGCAGCAGAACCACCGGTCGCAAAACACCACCAGCGACCTGCTCTTCAAAGGCGCGTTGATCGACAGCAGCCGCGTGGTCTGGCAGGGCATGATCTACGTGGCCCCGGGTGCGATGAAAACGGATGGTTACCAGGCTAATCGCAACCTGGTGCTCAGCCGCGAGGCGCGCGCCGATTCGATCCCCGGGCTGGAGATTTTGGCGGATGATGTCCGCTGCACCCACGGAGCGACCGTCGGAAAAATTGACCCTGAACAGGTCTTCTACCTGCGCGCCCGTGGCATTCCGCAGGTGGAGGCTGAACGTTTGATCGTTTCCGGGTTCTTCGACCCGATCATGCAACGTATCCCGTTCGAAGGCGTGCGTGAGCGATTTCAATTGTCGATTGCGAAGAAAATGGCGGCGTACCACGGCTAAAACCTGAATGAAGCGAAGGGATGTCTAGTCGGTAAGTGACCATGATATCCGGACAAGTTGACAGAGGTCGCCTTGAGATTTTCAGACCTGACTGTGCTAAAATGAGCGCACGTTATTTCAGAGGAAAGAGTTGGAGAGTTTTAAATGGCAAATATTCCTTTTATGCATCCCCCCGAGCCGGAATCAGCCTACGAAGTAGGCGATACCGTTGAAGTTTTTGCAGACCATGACAAATCCGGTGAAAGGGTTCGCGGGTGGCTGAAAGGGATTGTTGTCCAGGTGGATTCTAAAATGGTTGCGGTTCAATTCCGCTCGAACGTGTTTCTAACCGACGGCTGGATGGTGCCGGATCATATCCTGTGGTTCCCGCAAAATTCTGCCCACATTCGTTTCCCCCAGAAAAAAGCTACAAAGGCTGAACTCGCCGGGCAGGAGTAATCCTGGCCGTGATCTTAATGTGAAGGCAGGATAAAAGATGGAAAAATTTCAACCTGCGATGATGGATCTTCTGCGGGTTCGGAATGATTTTCCGATCCTGGAGCGTGAAGTTGCGCCAGGAAAACCGCTGGTTTATTTGGATTCAACTGCGACCTCGCAAAAGCCCCTCAGCGTGATTCAGGCGATGGATGAATACTACCGCCGCACCAATGCCAACATCCATCGCGGCGTTCACACGCTTGCTGAGGAAGCTACAGCGGCTTACGAGAATGCGCGGGAGCGTATTGCAGCCTTCATCGGCGCCAAAAAAGCCCGCGAGGTTATCTATACCCGCAACACCACCGAATCGATCAATCTGGTAGCCTACACCTGGGGCCGAAAAAACTTAAAAACCGGCGATACAGTGATCCTGACCGAGATGGAACACCATTCCAACCTGGTTCCCTGGCAGATGCTGGCAGCGGAACTTGGGTTGCGTCTTGAGTTCATCCCGGTGACCGGGGATGGTCTGTTGGATTTAGCAGCCTATCGCGATTTATTGACCCTGTCCCCGCGACTGGTGGCGTTTACCCAAATGTCGAACGTGCTCGGCACAATTAATCCTGCCAAAGAGATCATCGCTCTGGCGCACGAGGTCGGGGCTGTGACGCTGGTGGACGGCGCCCAATCGGTGCCGCATCTGCCGGTCAACGTGCAAGACCTGGACGTAGATTTTCTGGCATTCTCGGCGCACAAAATGTTGGGTCCAACCGGAATCGGGGCTCTCTACGGGAAGGAAGCGCTGCTGGATGCTATGCCGCCATTCCTAGGCGGGGGCGATATGATCAAAAAAGTGTATCTGCGCAGCTTTACTCCTAATGACCTGCCCCACAAATTCGAGGCGGGCACCCCGGCAATTGCCGAGGCCATTGGGTTTGGCGCGGCTGTAGATTATTTGAACATGCTGGGCATGGAAAATGTGGCTCGGCACGAGCACACGATCATTTCTTATGCGCTCGAAGCGCTCAATGAGGTTGACGGTCTGAGCGTCTTTGGCCCCTCTGCCGAAAAAAAAGGTGGGGTGGCTGCCTTTACGCTGCCAGGCGTTCACCCGCATGATGTGGCTCAAATTCTGGACGCGCAAGGAATCGCCGTGCGCGCCGGTCACCACTGCGCCATGCCGCTGCATGAAAAATTCAACCTGCCGGCTACAACACGTGCCAGTTTTTATGTTTACAATACCCTGGAAGAAGTGGATCTGCTGGTTGCAGGTCTCCATAAAGTTCTGGAAATATTTGGATAGGCTCTTACCGGATGGACGACCTTTACCGTCAAATCATTATTGAACGTTATAAAACGCCGCTTTACCGCGGCGAACTCGACCCGCACGATATCTCTTTTGAAGATGAAAACCCGCTATGCGGTGACCATATCCGCATTGACCTGCGGGTGGATGAAAACGGGATGGTCAGCGAGGCGGCTTTTAGCGGGCACGGCTGCGCCATATCTCAGGCTTCAGCCGATTTACTGCTTGAATCGGTGATCGGCAAGCCGCTGGAGGAAGTCAAAGCCTTGACCAAACAGGATGTGCTGGATAATCTCGGCATCGACCTTGGTCCGGTGCGCTTAAAATGTGCGCTGCTGCCGCTGAAAGTCCTCAAGGCTGGCGTGTATGGGTTGGGTGAAGCACATGATGGGCTGGTAGAGGAATAACCTCATGGCGGATAAACTGGTAGAGTCCGAATATACCTTCTACGCTGTGGCCGATGTCAGCGAAATTCCCAACGGTCAACGCATCATCCTTTCGATTGGCGAAGAGAACATTGTCGTGTTCAATATTGCCGGTAAACTGTTCGCCATGGGCGACGTCTGTACCCATGATGGCGGTCCTCTGGGGGAAGGCGAGCTGGACGGTTACGAGGTCATCTGCCCGCGCCACGGCGCGCATTTTGACGTGCGCACCGGCAAAGCGCTGACCCTGCCAGCATTCATCGATGCGCCGTATTACCCCGTGCGCCTCAACGGCAGCGACATCGAAGTAGGCATCAAAGAATAAATCCCCTGTCTATGAGCGGCAAATTCCTCCCCCTCAGGGGGAGGTTAGGTGAGGGTCTTCTATTATTTTGATCCACCGCCGAAGCTACCGACCACCCGCAGGATGTCGAACCCTTCGGCGAAAGGACGCTCGCAAATCGCGCCGAAACGCACCAGCGTCGAGCGAGTCACATCTGCTCCAAAATAGTAGCGGTTCTGGTAAGTGGCATACTGCGCCAGCGCTTCGATCTTTTTATTTACATCCGCTTCCGTCACCTCTACCAGAAAACTGGGGAAGAAGCCGTAAGAGGAGCGGATTACGTCAAACCCGAGCACCGTGGTACCGCGGAAAGCGCGCAGCGCTTCTTCGGTCACCGTGCCGTGATCCTGGTGGATATCGGCTTTGGTGTGCACGAAAACGATATCCGGTTGGAAGGTCCGCTTCAGTCCCAGCATATACTCCAGGATTTCCTGGCGCTGCTGCGGAAATCGGCGGGTTTCGAACTCACCCAGCACGATTTTATCCTTCGGTACGCCTAATACCGCCATGCTGTTGTAATGCTCGCTTACCAGGTGCTGCAGGTCGGGATTTTTCTGATTGTTTGAGAACGTCACGCATAAAACATCGGTCTGGTTGGCGATGTGCGCAATCAGCGCGCCGCAGCCAATTTCAATGTCGTCGGGGTGCGCGCCCAAAAACAATACCCGGCGCCCGTAGAAGGTCATGTCCTGTGCCATGGGTTATTTGGTCGCCAAAATTCCGCCAACCACTTTGGTCATCACCAGCTTGCCGTCTTTTTCCAAACGGCGGGCAGCAACAGCCTCGATTTGGCGCATGATGCGGTTGAAATCGTCCTTGGTCTGGAAGAACGAATTCCACAACTTGCGGTCTTCCGAGAGCGAAGCGCGGGTATATTCGACAAACGGTTCGACTGACTCGAAGGTGAGCGGGTTTTCAAAGAATTTCAATTCAATGTGTGAAAAAGTCGATTCGATTGCCGAGTAGATCTCACTGCTGAAGCGTGAAGAACCGGGCATGGGCGGGATGGTCTTGCCGGTAGCCTCGGTGATGATATCGTAAAACAGTTTTTTGTTCGTTGGCATGGGCCCGGAAGCGAACATCACACCGCCGGGTTTGGTCACCCGGTGAAATTCGCGGATGGTTTTTGGGATGTCAGTTGCATAGTAGATTGCGAAGCAGCAGGATACCAGGTCGAAGGTGTTGTCCGGTAAGCCGAAGGACTGGTTAAAGTCCAACGGCATGAATTTAATATCTTTTTTCAAGCGCAGGTTTTCGCGGCGCGCCTGGTCGAGCAGTTCGGCATTGACGTCGCCGCCGGTGATGAGCGCCTGTCCCTTCAGGTAGTCATGGTATAGGAAGCACTGTTTGCCGGCGCCGCAGCCGACATCCAGGATCGTCTGCCCGGCTTTGAGCGGTAAAATTTCGAGCATCCAGTCGTCGATATTGCGTCCCCCGTATTTGGTGTGGATGTCGATGCGTTTCAAGAGGTCGTTGGTAGTCTCCTGATAGTCGTAGCTCATTTTCCCTCGCTTTGGATGAGTGTCGGGCTAAGTATAAATTCTCTGGCGTGATTGTCAAGGTAGTGGACGCTCGTCCTCTGGTAGAATTGGGAGCGACGTTCAAATTCAGGATGGAATCATTGCGAAAATCCCGCCGCCAAAACCTGTCAGGAACCATCGCGCTGCTTTTTATTGCGGCCGCTGCAGCAGTCTTCGGCTTTAGTTTATTAACCAACCTCGGGGCTGCCCGCACCTTGCCAGGTGGATCGACCTGGGGCGGCGTCCCGGTCGGCGGTTTGACGGTCGAGGAGGCGGCGGCACGGGTGGAAGCGGTGTTTTCGACCCCGCTCGAACTGCGATACTTGAACGAAACCATTCAGGTTGCGCCGCAGCAACTTGGTTTTTCACTGAATACCGCAGCCATGGCTGCCGAAGCTCAGCGCAGCGGGCCAGGCAGCCTATGGGACCGCCTGTGGAGTCGGAGCGGCGCATCTTCCACGCTGGAACTGCAATACGAGATCAAAGGGGAGACCTTGCGGGCTTACCTGACGAATGAGATTGCTGCCCGCTACGACCAGATCGCGCAGCCAGCATTGCCGATTCCCCAGACCACGCAATTCTCACCAGGAACAGCCGGCTGGCGGCTGGATGTCATTCAATCGGTACAGCGCATATCCCAGGCGTTGGCTGACCCCGCCAACCGCACGGTTGAACTGGTGGTTGCCGGCGAATCCATCCCGGCTGCCAGTTTGCAGAATCTGGAAATCTTCCTGAAACAGACCATTGCAGCCAGCGGCTTCAACGGAGTTGCCGAGGTTTATCTGCAAAACCAGAAAACTAGTGATTTGCTGCACTTTGCCAGCCGCAGCGGTACGGATATTCCGGTCGACATCGCTTTTTCAGCCGCCAGCACGATGAAAATCCCGATCATGGTATCGGCGCTGCGCCGCACAAGCGAGCCCATTCCGGACGGGGTGCAGCAATTGATCGAACGCATGATTGTCCTGTCAGAAAATCCGCTGGCCGATACGCTGATGGAAAATGTGATCGGCTCGACGTTCGCCCCGCTGGAAGTAACCGCTGATATGCAGGACCGGCTGGGATTGAAAAACACCTTCCTGGCGGGCTATTTTTACTTTGGCGCTCCGCTGCTGCAGTTGGTTCAGACGCCGGCCAATTTCCGCATGGACGTCAATCTCGACCCGGATGTTTACAACCAGACCACGACCTCCGACATGGGCGCCTTGCTGACCGGGATTTACCGCTGCGCCCAGGGCGAGCCATCTTTGCTGACGGATACCTTCCCGAACGAGATCACTCCCTCAAAATGCAGTTATATGCTGGATATGCTGGCGCGCAACGAAATTGGGGTGCTTTCCGAGGCTGGGGTGCCAGACGGTACGCGGGTGGCGCACAAACACGGCTGGACGGAAGAAGCCGATGGTTTTCTGCATACCATCAGTGACGCTGGCGTCGTCTTTTCTCCGGGCGGCGATTTTGTATTTGTCGTATTTCTCTACGACGCCAACCAGCTATTGTTTGATCCAGCGGATGAGCTCATCGCCCAGTTGGTGCAGGTGATGTACAACTATTACAACCCGCTGGCGCAAGAACCCTGGCTGGCCGGGCCGGTTGTTTTTCCATGAATATGGAGTAGATTGTAAAAAAATTAATAATAATAAGACTGATGTCATGTTGCCCGCACTCACAGCGCACCCTTCGGGTGGGGCAATCTGTGATTGAGCGGAGCGAAACGTCTCGCATCCAATCACGAGACCCTTCGCTTTGCTCAGGGTGACACTAATATGTCATGTTGCCCGCACTCACAGAGCACCCTTTGCTTATTGGCTGAGAGCCCTGTGGGCATAGGTAACACTCCACTGGTTGCTAGAACCGTAAGCTGTCATGTTGAGCGAAGCGAAACATCTCGACGCCTGACAGATGGACCTTTCAATTTGTTCACTCAGAGAGTACCCTGCGGGCAGGGTGGTCTCTCAAGACAGTGGATGGTTATCCAGTACCTGCGGCAAACTAACAAATCCTCGGCAGCATTTCGCCGCTGAGCATGTCCAAAATACGGGTACCGCCGATCAGGGTGCGCATCAACACCCGTTTGGCAGGCGCTTCTTGAACTACGCCGATGCGAACGGCTTCAGCGCCGTATTTATGATTGCGCATAGCCAGCAAGGCCGCATCCGCTTCGCCTTCCGGCGCGATCACGATCACTTTTCCCTCATTGGCTACGTAAAGCGGGTCAAAACCGAGCATTTCGCAGGCTGCCCGAACCGGCGGATGCACCAGGATTTTGGCTTCGTCCAACACAATCGCGACCTGGCTCTGCTCGGCGATTTCATTGAGTGTGGTTGCCAGACCGCCGCGGGTTGGGTCGCGCAGCACGTGGGTGTGGGGAGCGGCTTCCAGCACAGCCTGGATCAGCCCGTTGAGCGGGGCGACATCCGAGCGCACGTCAGCCTCGAAGCCCAATTCGCCGCGCGCTGAGAGTACCGCGATGCCGTGGTCGCCCATTGCACCGGAGATCAACACCACGTCGCCTGATCGCGCCTGCTCTCCGCCAATTTGCCGGCTGTCGGGAATCCAACCGATGCCAGCAGTATTGATAAATAACTGATCGGCTTTGCCGCGTTCCACCACCTTGGTATCCCCGGCCACGATCTGTACCCCAGCCTCTGCCGCAGACGCCTGCATGGATGCCAGCACCTGTTGCAGCACCTCGACTTGCAGGCCCTCCTCAAGTATGAAGCCCGCTGTCAGATAGAGCGGAACGCCGCCCGACATGGAAATATCGTTGACCGTGCCACAGACTGCCAGCCGGCCAATATCGCCGCCCGGGAAAAACAACGGCGTGACGATGTGTGAATCGGTCGAGACTGCCAGCCGGCCGCCAGACTCGCCGCTGCCGTTGGCTGCCACCCGCGCGAAGTCATTGCCGGCTGCCAGCGCCGGACTGGAAAGGAACGGCTTGAAGGTCTTTTCGATCAGGTCGCGCGTCATGCGCCCGCCTGAACCGTGACCCATGACAATCTGTTCACTGTGGCGCAGCGGCAGCGCGCAGACCGGCCCTTCCAGGGGAGGGATCTTTTCTTCAGGCTTCATTGGCTGTGTTTTCCTGTAAAATCAAAGGTTTTCAACCCGGGCATAGCGGTAGTAAGCCGAGCAGGCCCCTTCCGCTGACACCATGGGAGCGCCAAGCGGGTTGGAGGGGGTACACTGCTGGCCAAAGGCCGGGCATTGGTGCGGTTTCTTTAACCCTTGCAAGATTTCACCGGCGATACAGACCGGTGACTCGGCAGTATGGATATCTTCTACGGAGAAGCGTTTTTCAGCATCAAATTCAGCCAGTTCCGGCAGCAGCCCCCAGCCGCTCATGGGTATGGTGCCAATGCCGCGCCAGTTGCGGTCTACCGGCTGAAAAGTTCGTTGAATAATTGACTGGGCGGCTCTGTTGCCCTCCGCCGTTACCGCGCGCTGGTAGGCATTTTGAACTTCCACTTCGCCCTTTTCGAGCATACGCACCACCTGTAAGATGCCCTGCACCAGGTCAAGCGGTTCAAAGCCGGTGACGGCCATCGGCACGCGGTATTGATCGGCCAGCGGCAGGTAATCCTGGTAACCCATCACCGTACACACGTGACCTGCCAGCAGGAATCCCTGCACCCGGTTGGCCGGTGACCCCAGAATGGCGTGCATGGCAGGCGGTACGCACACCTGCGAGACCAGCACCGAATAATTCTTTAGTCCTAATTGCCTGGCCTGCAGCACGCTCATCGCGTTGGGCGGAGCGGTGGTCTCGAAGCCGATGGCAAAAAAGACCACCTGTTTATCGGGGTTTTGTTGCGCCAGTTTGACTGCGTCCAGCGCGGAATAGACCACGCGCACATCCCCCCCGGCAGCGCGGATGCTGAAAAGATCGCGGTGCGAACCCGGCACGCGCAGCATATCACCGTACGAGCAGAAAATAACATCCGGCCTGGCGGCAATTGCCAGCGCTTTGTCGATCAATTCCAGCGAGGTCACGCAAACCGGGCATCCAGGGCCGTGAACCAGTTCGATTTCCGGCGGCAGCAGTTGATCCAGGCCGTAATGCATGATGGCGTGGGTCTGACCACCGCAGATCTCCATAATCACCCACGGTTTGGTAACCGTGCGGCGGATTTCTTTCAGCACCCCCTGGATGATTTCATTGTCGCGGAAGGCGATTGAAAACTGGTTGACGTCCATCTGCCTAATCCTTGTTGGAAGAAGTGAACATGACGCTTTCGGGATCGAGTTCACCCGCTAGCTGCCCTAATTCCTCCAGCAAGCGCAGGGTTTCCAGCGCATCTTCTTCACTCAGAATGTTGAGGGCAAAGCCGGCGTGAATAATGGCATATTCGCCAACAAGGGCATCCGGAGCGGCTTCCATACAGGCTTCCCGCAGCACGCCGCCAAAATCGATTTTGGCCATTTTTAATCCGCCCTGCTCGTACAACTCGACAATTTTTCCTGGTATTCCGAGGCACATAGTTCCTCCACTCTCGATAAGCAACGCTAAAGGATTTGACTGCCGGCAACCACAGCCTGACCCAGCGCGATGCAGCCGTCATTGGCAGGCACGCGCTGGTGGATGAGTACGGTGAAGCCGTCCGCTTCAAGCAGATTTTGGGTTTTTTCCAGTAACAACATATTTTGCCAGACTCCGCCGCTTAAGGCAACAATCTTTGATGCGCTGTTTTGCGATAACTGTTGACACACTTCAACCGTCAATCGGGCAACGCTGTTGTGGAAGCGTGCAGCCAGAACCGGTTGAGCAGTCCCGGCGCGCCAATCGCGCAGCAGCATGTGCCACAGCGGAGCCGGATCGATGATACCGTCCTGAATGCTGAACGGATAGGCTCCAATCTCTGACGGGTCGGCCAGCTGCTCGAGCTCGATGGCAGCCTGACCTTCGTAGGTGGCAGTCTGTCGGACGCCAATCAGCGCCGCTGCAGCATCGAACAGCCGCCCCATGCTGGAGGTCGGCGGCGCGTTAAGGCTGCGGGTCAACTGGGCGTGCAACACGCTGCGCTCTTCCCCACAAAGCGCCTCTACCGCCGGGATATCCGGCTCCCATTCGATGCCTGCTGACCACAGGTGAGCTAAGGCCATGCGCGCGACTTTGCGCACCGCCTGGTCGCCGCCAGGCAGCGGCACAACCTTGAGGTGAGCCGCCCGTTGGTAACTCTTATACCCGCCGACTAAAAACTCAGAACCCCAGATGCCGCCGTCAGTGCCGTAGCCGGTACCGTCAAAACATGCCCCGATCACCGGTTCATCGCCCTGCCAGCCGTTATCTGCCAGGCAGGCTGCCAGGTGCGCGTGGTGATGCTGAACCTGAAAAAGCGGCAGGTTTTCCGCGCTGGCGCGGGTCTGGGCGTAGCGGGTCGCCAGGTAATCCGGGTGCAGGTCAGCGGCAAGGACCTGCGGTTGGATGCGAAACAGGCGTTCGTAATGCCGGATGCCTTCTTCGAAGGAGCGCAGTGTCTCGTAGTTTTCCATGTCGCCGATGTAATGGGAGAGGAAAGCGTAGCGCTGACGGGTCAGGCAGAAGATGTTTTTGAGTTCCGCGCCGGCTGCCAGCAGCGGCGGGTTTTCCCGCGCAAGTATCAGCGGGTCGGGGGCGTAACCGCGCGAGCGTCGGATGAAATAGGACTTATTCCGGTGGGTGCGAACGACTGAGTCGTCCACCCGCATGTGAATGCCTCGGTCATGCTGCAGGAAGGCATCTGCCAGCCCGGTCAGACGTTCGTGGGCTTCACCATCCCGGTAGGCGATGGGTTCTTCACTGAGATTCCCGCTGGTCATCACCAGCGCAGTCGGGAAGCCTGCTTCCGGTTCGAGCAGCAGCAGGTGCTGCGGGGTGTAGGGCAGCATAAAGCCGAGCATCTTCTGCATCGGGGCGGCCGAAGGAGCAATGGTGGATTCAGGTTTGCGTTCCAGCAGGACAATCGGGTGCTGCAGCGAGGTGAGCAGGCCGCGTTCCGCCGGGGTCACCTGACAATGCCGTTCGATTTGCTCAAGGCTGAAGGCCATCAACGCGAAAGGCTTGTCGGAGCGCTTCTTACGCCGGCGCAATTCATTCACTGCGTCTGCATTGGTTGCATCACAGGCCAGGTGGTAGCCGCCAAGTCCCTTGACTGCCAGAATCTTGCCATTTTTTAGCCACTCTCGGGCGCGCTGCAGCGCATCTTCGCGTTCGGCCAAGTGCTTGCTGTCGACCTCGAACCAGAGTTGCGGCCCGCAAGTCGGACAGGCTATCGGTTGGGCATGGAAGCGACGGTCGAGCGGATCGTGGTACTCTGCCTGGCATACTGGGCACATCTGAAAATCCGCCATGGTAGTAAACGGACGGTCGTAGGGGATGTCGCGAATGATGCTGAAGCGCGGGCCGCAGTTGGTGCAGTTGATGAACGGATAACGGTAGCGGCGATTGGCCGGATCGAACAGCTCGCGCTGGCAATCCGGGCAGATGGTCGTGTCCGGCGAGACCGGGATAAATTCGTTCGGGTCAGGCTGGCTCTCCAGAATATCAAATTGTGTATAGTGGTCTGGCTGGATGGCCTCAGAAACAAGCGAATCAATGCGCGCCAGCAGCGGCGGTCGCTGCTGCAATTCGGTCAGAAAGGCATTCAAGCCGTCTGATCGGCCGTTGACTTCGATCTCGACCCCGCTGGAAGTATTGCGTACCCAACCGGTCAACTGGTTGCGGATGGCAAGACCGTACACAAAGGGCCGGAAACCGACCCCCTGGACGATCCCGCGCACCCGAACCCTAAGCCCGGCCTGGTCAGTCATTACACCTGCTTTGCAGCAGCCAGCCTGCCACGCAGCCAATCGGCCCAGGCATCGATGCCTTCACCGGTTTTGCAGGAGACTGCAAAAGTCGTCAGACCCGGGTTGAGCATTTCTACGCCCTGCCGGAAGTATTCCATGCGGAAGTCGATGTAGGGCAGCAGGTCGGTCTTGTTGATGACCAGCACGTCCAGCCCGCGGTAGATGTTCGGATATTTGTAGGGTTTGTCATCCCCTTCGGGGATGGAGGCAACCAGCAGATTGATGTGAGTACCCAGGTCAAAGGCTGCCGGGCAGATCAAATTGCCGACGTTTTCCACGATCAGCAGGTCGATTTCTAGCAGCGGCAACTGCTGCAGCCCGGCTTTGAGCATGACTGCGTCCAGGTGGCATTCGCCGCCGGTGTTGATCTGCACCGCAGGCATGCCTACCGCGTTGATCTTGTCGGCATCGATGGTCACCGGGGCTGTATCGCCTTCGACCACGCCAATATTGACCTCCGGTCGCAGCGCTTGGATGGTCTTGAGGATGAAGGAGGTTTTACCGGCGCCTGGAGAAGCCATGAGGTTAATGGAAAACGCGCCGGCTTGATCCAACACCTGGCGGTTGAGTTGAGCGACCTGATCGTTGGCATTAAGTATATTTTCGACAACCTGTACCCGGTTTACCGTCATGAGCTGCTCCTATACCTTTTCTACCTCAATGGATTCCATAAAAAATTCGTCACCGGCTGCCACCGTCAATCGATAACTGCCGCAAGCCGGGCAGGGCTCCAGTTGGCTGGCCAATTCAAACTCGCCCTGGCAATCCTGGCAGCGCATGCGCGCTTGAATGCGTTTGAAATGCAATTGCGCTCCCTGGCAGATTGTATTTTCGGCCATGCTGTCCCAATAGAACTGAACCGAATCGTCAACAATACTGGAGAGCTGACCGATCACCAGGTAAATATCCGTCACCCGGGCTGCCTCTGCTTGCTGTGCATGCCGGGTCGCAATTTCCAAAATGGATTCCGTCACCGCTAATTCATGCATGGCCGATTTACCAATAATAATCGTGTTTCTGGAAAACGCGCTGGTTACAAGGTTGGATTCCCGCTGTGTTCACCTGAAAGTTGGAGGATCAGATCCAATAACTGTAATTTGGTGGTTAACATATTCGTCGCAACCACATTCGCCAGACGCCGCATGATCACAAAGCCAACGTGATTGTCCTCTTCGCAGAGTCCGGCCAGGTCATCCCCGTTAATCACCAGAAGGCGTGAATCCTTTAACGCGGTTGTGGTTGCCACCCTTTGGCGGATGACCGGAACCATTTTCGACCAACCGATGATGTCCAGCGCCTCAGCCTGATAAATGCGTACTGGCTCATGACCAGGGACGGCCGAATCCACCGCAATCTGGCCGTCCAGGATGATATACATGTTGTCGGCCCGGTCGCCCTCGCAAAAAATAACCTCGCCAGCCGATACTTCCATAATCGTGGAAATACTTGCCAGACGTTCCAATTGTTTGGAATTAAAATCCAAAAACCAGGGAATGCTTTTCAGGGTATCAATAAGGAGTGCGAGCGGCATCATCATATTTACAACTTTCTAAATTGTGTACCTTCTTTTGTAACATTACCGCCGGTCAAATTGAAGTGTCCTCCATCAGTAAGGGCGCGGTCGATTGTCATAAATGTCTTGCGAATAAATCACCTGCCTGATCGATCTTTGAGATAATTACACGCACAGCTTGCCGGGCCAAGTCTTCCGTTTGCTTCGACAGGTTTTGCGCGAAGCCGAACTCATAGCCGCGAACCGAAATCAACGTAGCTTTGGGGGTTTTTCCATACAGTGAACCAGCCAGCGCTAGGCAACTTTGCGGGGTGAGGTGGTGGGTGAACGGCGACGTTTGAAAATTGGCGTTTAGCTCTTCGACGTGCAATAGATCCGCCACGCTGCCGGTATGGGCGTCGATAAAGATAACTTCGTCAAACTCTGCAACCCATTCGGCGCTTTCGGGCGTCAACTGCAGCGCAAAAGTGGTCGTGATGGCCGGGGAAATGACGCGGTTGGATTCCTCGGGAACAGCCGGAAGCATGACCTGATAATGTTCTGCCACCCCGCGCAGAATATGCCAGGCGACGCCGTCATCCTGGCGGTCGATGTTGCCGTACCCGAAGAGTAAAAGCTTCATTGCTGTCACACAAGTTTCGATCAGGTCTGGGTTAGTAGCAACAAGTTACATCCAGACCTGATCGAACTCCATCTAGAAGCCTGGCCAAAAAGGTAATCGATTTACGCGATTGGAAGTATACTCCGCATCAGCCCAAAATAGGAGTGGAAGATGCGGGGGAAAGTTTCTCGTCAACTAGAAGTGACATGGCCCCAACCGGAGCCCATTTTTTCTGTTGATCCCATCACCATTTATTCGGCCTTACTCCAGAACTTATCTCGGACGCTAACACCACGGCTTATCAAAGCTGCAATCCCACAACACCCTGCTGGTCTCCTATTTGTACAATGGCGAAGTCTGAAAGGGCCACGAAAGAGGGCAGGGGGATCACCCTCCAGCGATGCGTAGTAAGTCGGAGCAGTGCAGTCCGAGCCCAACTTGCATGATCCGATAACTGAGATCCCCATCCCTCCACTCCAGAACCCCTGCGTCCGACTTGGTTTGCCAGTTACCTTGTTCATCCGAGGCACCCTGCACGCACATCCCCTGTTTTCCATTTACTGTGACTATTTGTCTGGCTGTATTGGGATAGTTGGAGTTTTCCAGCAACCCCTGAATTGTCTCAGCAATGATTTCGCCTTTGCTTTCACCAGGAAAACGATAAACGAGGCGAATTGATTGTGGAAGACCTGTTATGTCTGGAGCCTGTTGAATCATTCCGCTTGGCAACCAGACGGGTTGAAAAGGCTCAAAAGCAATCTTCACGAGGAGAGTTACAAACTGAAGGCTAGCCTCTTTCACTTTTGCTGTAACTTCCCAACATCCTTCACTAGGGAAAACCAATCGGCTTGGGTGAAATCCAGTTTCATCGTACCCATCCGGCTTACCCCTCAGGATTACTTCTGGCATCGTTAGCGCCGGTGCATCCAGTCGTCGTCCTGTGATAACAATCTCACCTGGGATCGTCCGGTACCAAAGCCATTTCATCTCCAAAGATCCATTGAGGTTTATTTGCCCAGGCCCGCCCGGGTAAAAAAGGACAACACCACCTGGCCAAGGTACGGTGAACAGATTACCTTCGGTATTTCCAAGTCCTCCTTCGGCAGAAATATAGTGCTCATCTGGTGATTTGATGAGATTAGGGCGACTTGTCGGACAAGAGTTAATTGATTGAGATTGTGTTGGCATAGCGGGTGTTGTGTTCATAGGTAATGCAGAAGCTGAGATTGGGGTATCAGTCAGCACCAGTCCATCTGGAGTCCTTGGCATAACCCTATTTTTAGCGACGCTCTGACACCCTGCTAAAATTACGAGTAACGGTGACAGTACGAATACCAGTACTAACGAACTCCTCATCTATCCTCCAGCCATTTCTTTCAAATGGAGTGTCAGATGAATACCTTCTTCGACAATGTGACTGTGGAACATGGTAGATTTTGTAGAGGGGCCCGGGGGTGAGGATTTTACTGATGGCGAAATTTGACATTATCGAAGGAGTTACAACTAACTTAACAATTACGGCGCGGGCTGTGTTCCCCAGAGATAAGCATATGAGCGGGAGACACCAGCGCAAGATCCGTTACAGGTAGCACCAGGATTATAACATTCACACACTTGTAATCACGGCTTTCAGGGGCGTAGTTACAAAACCAACACCACGCGTATGGACAGGATTGTGATGAGCAAGGTGAAGTAGGTGAATAGCACAAGTTGCAGCACTTGTAGCTTACGGTCGCAGAAACATTTTTAGGCATACCCAGTAATGCCGATAGAGCAGCGATAGTACCTACTCCTAATCCTTTTAAGAAGGTTCTACGTTCCATGTACTTACCTAGACTCTTGACCAACTTTTCTGTAGACATTTGCAATTCTCCTTTCTTGGTTAGATAGAGGAATGATTTTCAACCAGGAACTTTACATCATAGCAGACCTTGTTAATGCTTCCTAAGACACAAACCAGACAATGAGAACGACCGTAGCCCAGACCAGGCCTAACACATGAATCCGCTGAAACAGTTGATATTGCCCTGCTATTCCATCCAAGAGGGCAAGCTGAGGTGGATTGGCAAGATGAACAGAGCCAACAAGCCTTTTTGCAGCGGATCGTTCGGGATGCGCAGCATTTGCAGCATCTGGCCCAAGAAACGCGTGTGGCATTGGCCAAAGATCATCCCCAGCAGGAACGGATCGTCCAGGCGGGGCAACTGCTTGACCAATTAATCGCGCAAGATGTGGAATTTCCAGATGGACAGGCCAAGCTGAAAGAAGGCGTCAGCCAGGATTGGATCGTTTCGGTGCATGACCCAGAGATACGGCATGGGCGCAAAAGTAGCTCTAAACGGTTTGATGGTCATAAAGCCGCAGTCGCTGTGGATGCCGAAAGCCAGTTGATCACGGATGCCAACGTGCTGGCGGGGAATGCCTGGGATGCCACCGACGCATTGACATTGGTTGAAAACAGCGAGACCCATACCGGCCTAGCCGTCGAGGAAACGATCAGCGATTGTGCCTATTCGGATTTCAATGGGCTATTGGCCGGAGCATAATGGAGTCAAACAGCCCAAACAATTCTTCTCTTTTCCAGCACCCACCTGTACTGCCTGTCCCTTGCGAGCGCAGTGTGTCAAAACCGAGGCCAAACGCGGTCGATCCATTCAACTGCATCCCCAAGAAGCCTTATTGCAGCAGGCAAGAGCTTTGCAGAATAGTCCTGCGTTTCTAGCCTACCGACAAGTACGTCAGACGGTTGAGCATCGCCAGGACCGTTTGGTGCAGTTGGGCATCCGTCAGGCGCGTTACTTTGGTCGAAAAAAGACTTTGTTTCAGTTGCTGATGGCCGCGACGGTGGCCAATTTGACCTTAATCGCCACTAAAACCGGGCAAATACGGGCAAAAACGGGCCTTTTTTCGTTGCTTTTTGCCTTGCGTAAAGCCCTTCAGGATGCAATTGCTGTTTCTGAAAACTTCACCCTTCGATCAATGGTTATCTCGTATCCAAAAACGCCGGTTTTCGGCCAGACTTCTAGTCTGTGTTGCGAGAAATGGTTTGTGTCAGGTCGCCTTGCGAGTCAACCATCTCGATCACAATCGGCATTTGACCGACGGCATGGGTGGAGCAGGATAAGCATGGGTCGTAAGCGCGCACTGCCGCCTCCACCCGGTTGAGCAACCCTTCTCGGATTACCTGGCCATTGATGTATGTCTTGGCGACGCTATCCACCGCTTTGCTCATCGCCCAGTTGTTGTTGCCGGTAGCCACAATCAGGTTTACCCGTTCCAACTGACCGTTTTCATTGGCAAAGTAATGGTGCCACAGGGTTCCGCGCGGCGCTTCTATCACGCCAACGCCTTCGCCCCTGTAGTCGTGACGGGTATTGAGCAGGTCGGTCGAGAGGGCATCCGGGTCATCGAGCAGCACTGCCACATTTTCAACCGCGTACAGAGCTTCGATCAGACGGGCATAATGATAGTAGAGAGTGTTTTCGACCGGTTTTCCGCTGTTGATGGCCTTGAAAACTTTTAGTTCGGCATCTGCCAGCGGGGTTGCCATTCGGTCAGAGGCGTTGAGCCGGCCCAGCGGCCCGACGCGGTAAACGCCCTGAGGGAAACCCATCTTTTTATAGTAGGGGAACTTGAGGTAGGACCAGTCTTCCACGTGCTCCGCGATGTAGTCCAGGTACGTTCGCCCATCGAAGAGTTCCATCTGCTTGCCGGCTGCGTCGATCAGTCGGATGTCGCCGTCGTATAACTCAAGTGTATTGCCCGGTTTGACCATCCCCAGGTAACCGGTCGGGAAAACGGCAAATTTGTTGATATCTTCCTGGTTAGCCTCGGCCCACCCCTTCATGATCTGAATGCCGACTTTGACCGTGTCCAGTGCTTTGTGGTAACCCGCTAAAATCAAGTCGCGTTCCTCGGGCGTGAGGGCTTTGTTAACTCCGCCGGGGACGGCAAAAACCGGGTGTATGCGGCGTCCGCCCAGGATATGGATGATCTCCTGCCCGTATTTGCGTAAATTCACTGCTTTGAGCGCCAGATCCGGGTTTGCCTGAATCAGCCCGACCACATTGCGGATCGCCGGGTCGGCATCAAAACCAAGCAACAGGTCAGGCCCGGCCAGTTCGAAGAAGTGCATGCCGTGGCTCTGGATGACCTGCCCCATATGCATCAGCTCGCGCAGCAGCCTGGCCGGGCGGGGTGGAGGCGCGCCGTACACTTCATCGCCGGCTTTGGCGGCCGCCAGGTGATGCGATACCGGGCAAATGCCGCAGATGCGCGGGGTGATATTGGGCATTTCGAACACCATGCGGCCTTCGCAGAACTTCTCGAAACCGCGAAATTCATTGACATGCAAATAGGCATGGTCAACGTTGCCATCTTCTTTCATGTGAATGGTCACTTTGGCGTGACCTTCGATTCGGGTTACCGGTTCGATTGTGATTTTTTGTGTCGCCATCCATGCCTCCATTAAATCCAGGACAGTTTTTCGTCTTTGAGGACTGGCTTGCGGCCTTGCGCCAATTCGCTGAGGACGTAAAAAATCGCGTCAGCGCTGGGCGGGCAGCCTGGGACGAAAATGTCCACTGGTACCACCTCTTGCAATGAACGGGCGCGGGTCATGGTCGCCAGTTCAGGGTTGTCCGGGATTTTTCCATTCTCATCTGTGCTTTCAGTTTCAATGTAGGCCCGGCGCAGCGCCTCTTCCAATGGAAAGAAGTTTCGCATAGCCGGAACGCCACCAAAGACAGCGCAATCGCCCAGAGCGACCAGGATGCTGCAACGGCTGCGCATGCGGTGTGCTACCTCTTCATTGGCGCTGTTGTTGACTGCGCCTTCCAGAATGCCTACGGCAACGCCGGTTTCATCCGGTTCTTTCAGGTCGGTGATGGGGGTGGCGCGTAAATCAGCAACTTGCACCAGGGTCACGATTCGTTCGTCGATGTCCAGCAGTGACATGTGACAGCCGGCGCAACCCGCCAGCCAATCCGAAGCAACTTTTGGTTTAGTCATCAGTTTTTCCTCATCCTCAGGCAGCCTGAACTGTGATTTCGACCGGCGAGGGTCGCTGCAGCAGCTCAGCTTTCCAATCCCCGGCAGTGGCAAGATTTAGCTGCTGTGCCAGGCTTTTGAGCGCTTCTTCATTGGTGCGCACAACCGTCCCGGATGTCGGAAGGCTCTTTTCAGCTTTTTGTAACTGGCCGTCAGCGTTCAGGTAATGCCCATCCTGCTCCAACCAACTGGTAACTGGCAGCACCACATCCGCGCCAGCCGTCAATTTGGAGGCATGACTGGCCTGCACAACCAGGAATGGGGCTTCGTCCAGCGCTTTCACCAGCCGTTCGGAGGGATTCTCGTCACCGAGCACAACATAGGCAGCTTGATGGCCGTTCAACCGGAAGGGCTTGTCAAGTTCGTACTGGGCTGCTGCCAGGCTGTTGGCTCCGCCCTTAAGGCTGACCAGTTTTGCGCCGGAAATTTCAGCCAGTTTGACGAGCGCATTCAGCACATCCTGGGTTTGCACCTGGGCAGCATCGTAGATGATGACCGGACGGGCTGTCGAGGCGAATTTAAAGCCAGCTTCGAGCAGCAGATCGGTCGAGACGCCGCTCATTTCAGCCGCTGCGTTCATTACCGCAATCGCGTCGCCGGTGAATACAGCCTTGTTTTGGCCTAAACGGGAGATGGCAGCCATCAGCCCGGTCAGCAAATCGAGTTCTTTGCCGGTCCTGGGCGTCAGTGTGCAGTTTGCCAGGTTATTCAGCGGATTTTCGCCGGTATCAATGACGACCAGCGGCGCGCCGTTTTGCATCAGCCGGCGAGCAAAGAAACCCGCGACCTCATGTTCATTGACCAGGTCGGCCTCAAAAATCATGAAGCTGTCAGCCTGTTTGACATCTTTGAAAGTACCTTCAAAGGCTTTACCCTTACTGGCAGCAAACTGGGATAGCAGGGACGTGGCGCTGCCTTCTTCCAGGGAGGTCACCATGCTGCTCTTAAGGCCATCGGCAAACAAATACTTGAACAGTTGCAGCGTCTCCGCGCTCTGGCGGGTGGAAACCAATGCAGCCACCTGGTCGGCTGGCTGCAATTTCGCGGATACGGCTGCCAGGGCTTCTTCCCAACTGACCGGCTGTAACGCGCCGTCCTTCCGCACCAACGGGGTGGTCAGACGCTGGCGGTCCTCTGCCAGGGGGGCAAAGCGCCCCGTCTTGCAGAGGATGCCGGAGTTGATCGGGGCATCCCAGTCGCCTTCGATCCGAATGACCTGACCGTTGCGAGAAAAGACCTGAATGCCGCAGCCCAGAGAGCAGCCGACGCAAATCGTTTTTTGGACGTCCAGATTTTTCTTATGACCGAGGTAGGCGCTCTTGCGGTCGATCAACGCGCCGGTTGGGCAGACCTGAATGCAGGTGCCGCAGGATACGCAGGAACTTTGACCGAGCGGCACATTGAGGTCCGCGATGACGAAGGTTTTGGCGCCGCGTTCTTCGACGCCCAGGGTATTGGCTCCCACTAATTCAGAGCAGGCGCGAATGCAGCGCCGGCACAAGATACAGCGGTTATGCTCCAGGATGAAGTCGGGGTGCGAGGCATCAACCGGATACGGCTGCCAGTTTGGCGGCAATGGCCAGTTGGTCATGCTTTCGCCGTAAGCCGCGTTCTGCAGATCGCAGTCGCCGCCGCTGACCTGGCAGTAGGGGCAGAAATGATTGCGCTCAGAGAAGATGAGCGTCAACACGAATTTCCGGGCAGTTTTCACCTTATCCGTGTCGGTGCGCACCACCATATTGTTGGAAACCGGTATGGTGCAAGCCGATTGCAGCGTGCGGAACCCGTCGATTTCCACCATGCACAGGCGGCAGCCGCCGAAGGGGGTCAGGTGCGGATGGTCGCACAGGGTTGGGATTTCGATGCCGGCCTGGCGAGCAGCGTTCAATACTGTTGTGCCTTCGGTCACTTCGATGGGTTGGTTATTAATGGTCAGGCTAAGCATTCGATCTCACTCCTTAACCAGGGGCGTATTGACAGGTTGTCGATCGTAATAATCGAGGATTTATACCGTTCGCCGCTCAATGTACAGCCTCTTTCGTATTGCAAACACCCGCCGGGCAAACGCCCAGGCGAATGTGTGCTTCGACTTCGGCGCGGAAATGCGTCAAAATATCCTTAAGCGGGGTGCCGGCTGTCTGGCCCAGGCCGCAATAGGAGAGGTTGTAAAGGTTCGTGCTCAATTCCATCAACTGATCGAGCGTCTTTAAGGTCGCGCGGCCGCTGGCGATGGCATCCAACATTTCCCAGGCGCGTTGGGTGCCGATGCGGCACGGAAAGCATTTGCCGCATGATTCGGTGCGGAAGAAGTTGAGCAGCACTTTGGCCAGATCAACCACGCAGGTATCCTCGTTACAAATGAGCAGCGCGCCGGAACCTAGCGCCACGCCAGCTTTTCCAAAGGAGTCGAAGTCCATCGGCGTGTCTTGCAAGGAGGCAGGGATAATGGATCCGCTCGACCCGCCGGTTTGCGCCATTTTGAAGTTTTCGCCGCCCTTCATTCCCTTGGCATAGATGGCGATCACTTCGCGCAGGGTTATGCCCATCGGCACTTCGATCAGCCCGGTGACATTCACATTGCCGAGGATGGTATAGACTTTGGTGCCCGGGCTGGAAAGAGTGCCAAAACTGCGGTACCAGGTTGCGCCGTTGAGCAAAATCGGCGGCACGTTGGCCAGGGTTTCGACATTGTTGACCAGGGTTGGCTTGCCAAAAAGACCGTGAGTGGTCGGGAACGGTGGACGGGTGCGCGGCTGACCGCGTTTCCCCTCGATCGATTCAAGCAGAGCGGTTTCTTCGCCGCAAATATAGGCGCCAGCGCCGCTGTGAATATGCAAGTCAAAATTAAATGCAGTTCCAAAGATATTTTGGCCGAGGAAACCCATTTCTTTGGCCTGCAAAATGGCCAGTTTGAAGCGTTCCTGCGCCAAAGTATATTCGCCGCGGATATAGATATAACCTTCATCCGCGCCGACCGCATAGGCCGCTAATGCCAGGGCCTCGATGATGCTATGCGGATCGCCTTCCAGAATCAAACGGTCCTTGAAAGTCCCGGGCTCCGATTCGTCCGCATTGCAAATGACGTACTTCTTTGCGGACTTCTCTTTGGCGACGAACCCCCATTTGGTGCCGGTTGGAAAGCCAGCGCCGCCGCGTCCGCGCAGCCCGGATTTTTTGATCTCATCGATCACCTGGGTTGGCGTTGATTCGGTCAATGCTTTGCCCAGGGCTGTGTATCCGTCGTGCAGAATGTAATCCTCGATGTTGGTCGGGTCGATAATGCCTGCCCGGCGCAGAACGATGCGCTGTTCGGCCGGCAGCGTGCCTTTACGCGTATTCAACCAGGCAATTTTGCCGCTTAATTCGCGATTCGAAGCCTGCAGGTCAACCGCGATGCGCCCTTTGTATAAGTGTTCTTCAACCAGTGTATGTACATCTTCGACAGTAACCGGGCCATAAACCGCGGCTTCGGGGTAAACGATGACCAATGGCAGGGCGTCATGCCGCCCGACATCGCCGATCATCGCCAGTGAGACTTCCTCATCCAGGCCGTACGTTTTGATTTCGGCTTGCAGCCGGTCAAACACGCCCTGGGCGCCGCGCTGCAAGCTAATGGGGTCGCTGGAGACTAAAACCATGGAACGAATTGTTTTCATCTGGTTTCTCCCTTAGCTGTAGCGCGCTAAAATATCCGGGATCTTGTCGGCGGTCAAATTGCCGTAAACGTCCTCGTCGATGATGATGACCGGGCCTACGCCGCAAATGCCTAGACAGCTGGTGGTGACGAGCGTCCATTTCCCGTCCGGGCTGGTCTCTTCCGGGGCCAGTTTCAGGCTCTCCTGGAGGGTTTCCCACACCTCGCGCCCGCCCACCACATGGCAGGGTGCGCTCTCGCAGAACTGAATCACATGCCGCCCGCGTGGTTTGGTGGATAGCATGTGGTAGAAGCTCGCGACGCCCAGCACGCTGCTGCGCGGCTCCTTCAGGCGTTGGCTGATTTCGCTCAGCGCTTCGGCTGGCAGGAAACCCAGCGCCTGGTTTACCTGGTTCAATATCGGGATCAATTCATCCCGGGTTACGCCGTGGCGGTCAATGGCTGCGTTGACGGCTTCCTGGACTTTATTGCTCTTCATGGTTGCTACGGGCATTCTCCTCCTCCTGACATCCTTTGGCTGTAATGGGGTGCATGCAGATATTTTGTTAATGGATTGCGATGGCGTTGAAATTGCAGACCTGAATACTGATACCGTAGTGGACTTGGCAGACTACAGGAGAATGACGTGATTCTGAACGACCTTCCCATCAGCTACATGATCCGCCAGAATTTGCCGGGCGACCCCGGGGGTAACTTTGCCGTAATTGACCATAGGTTGATTGCCAATAACTACCTGGACAATCGGCTCCTTCTCACACAGGCCGATGCAGCCAGTCTGTTTGACGACGATTCCCACCCGGTTGTTGTTCTGAATATCTTCCAGGATGGCTTTCATTGTGTCGCGCGCTCCAGCCGCAATCCCACAGGTTCCCATGCCGACGATCACTTCGATTTGACCGGCGGCGGCCTTGGCTTTGCGTTTTTCGAGGACTTCTTTGCGGATTCGGGTTAAATCGTCCAAACTTTTGATGGTTGCCATACATCCACTCCTTGATTTTGGGGTGCAAAACTCGAAAATAAATCCTTGCGTGCGAAACGATGCCGTTCTCGCATCTGATCATCGGGATCAGCCTTCCAGGCGAATTCTTTGGCGCAGAGATACCAGTAACGTCCATTTTTCGGCTGTCCAACCTGCGGGAACAGGAGGCCAAAGCTAAAATTCCTTCTTAGTTTACTCGATGGCGAATTTAGGGTAAGTGGAAAACCTCCTTATCTATGTGCAATTTGTCACAAACCAAAATTGTATAAGCGCAAAGTTCATCAGGTCGGTGCTCCAGACAAATCTCAGAAGTAAAACTGCCGACTTATGATAGAATTTTCACACCCTCTGGCAGAAAAGAAGGCACCTTATGGAAAAAATCGTTGCTTCAATTAAAGGTACCCGGGACTTTTATCCCGAGGATATGGCGGTCCGTTCGTGGCTGTATGCCAAATTGCGGGAAGTTTCTGAGTCGTTTGGCTACCAGGAATATGACGGCCCTTTCCTGGAAAAAATTGACCTGTATGCCGCCAAATCCGGCGAAGAATTGGTCAAAGAGCAGGCATTTGTGTTTCCGGACCGCGGCGGAGATTTGATCACGCTGCGCCCGGAACTGACGCCAACGCTGGCGCGTATGGTCGCTCAACGCCAGCATCAATTTACTTATCCGCTGCGCTGGTGGTCGTTTGGCCCTTTCTGGCGCTATGAACGGCCGCAAAAGGGACGCACCCGCGAGTTTTTCCAATGGAATATCGATCTGATCGGCTCGAATTCGCCCGAAGGCGATGCCGAGCTGGTGGCAATTTGCGCCGCATTCTTCAAAAATGTGGGGCTGAAACCCAACCAGGTTGGCGTTTTTGTCAATGACCGCCGCCTGATGGACGGGCAACTGGTGAAAATCGGGATCACCTCGGATGCGCTGCGCAAAACTGTGTTCAAGCTGATCGACCGCCGCGACAAAATGCTTCCAACTGAATGGGACGGCTTTGCGATCGAATCTGGGCTGAACTTGGCGCAGTTGACTGATCTCAAGAAAATGCTCGACAACCGCGCCCTGTGGAAGGAATCACCGGAATTGACTCGGGTGTTTGCCGCTTTGGACGCGCTTGGCGCGTCAGCGTATGTCCATTTTGACCCGCAAATCATTCGCGGATTGGATTATTACACTGCCACCGTTTTCGAGGCGCGCGATCTGGGTCGGGAAGGACGGGCGATCCTGGGGGGCGGTCACTATGACAACCTGGTAGAGGATGTTGGCGGTGAACCGCTGCCGGCGGTTGGTTTTGCCATGGGCGACGTGATGACTCGGCTGGTACTGGAGAAATACAACTGCCTGCCGGAGTTTAAACCTTCTCCGGCGGACATTTTGGTGACGGTGTTCGAACCGTCCTTGCTGGAACATTCATTGAAGATTTCGGCCAGCCTGCGGGAGGCTGGCTTCAAAGTGTCCTGTTTTATCGAAGATTCCAAGCTACCCCGGCAGTTGAAATACGCCGACAAAATGGGAATCCGCTTTGTGGTCATCGTCGGACCGGACGAATTCGCAGCCGAAAAGGCGACGGTCAAAGATCTGGCAGCCCGCCAGCAGGCGACTGTACCCGTCGATGATATTTTGCCGGCCATTCGTCGATGGCTTGCATAAGAAAATAGGCTGTGATAGAATCTTCATGCTTATGGTGGGCGTAGCTCAATGGCAGAGCGCTACACTGTGGATGTAGATGTTGTGGGTTCGACCCCCATCGCCCACCCCTGATTGGATCCGTAAAACACCCTTTTGAGGGTGTTTTTGGTTGCGCAACTGTTGTCCTCATACGGGGATTGTATGGGTTCGACCCTGGATGTGGATTGGGATATAAGGCTTGCCAATCTGCCACCAGATGTTTCCTTTGACTTTTACTTTCGTTCTTTTATTCCAAGCTTTCCGTCCGATTCCTTCCAAGGAGAAGCAGAAAGCCTATCGGCAGCGTGACGATCCCAAGGAACACAATGGCCCATCTGCTCAAACGCAAGCCCAGCTTGGTAAGAATCGCAACCCCGGCGATAAGCAATCCAGAGAGGAACGCGAGCAGCGCGAAGCCCGGTTTGAGCGTGCCGCAGAATAGCCAGCAGGTCAGCGCAAAGTCTGGCTCGGCCAGGGTGGGCACGACTGGACGTTCCCACACAAAGTAACAGGCTGTTACGCAACCCACGATTACTGCCGCGGCGACCATCCCCAGCCAGTAGGCCTTTGTCGCCCGTGGCAACGGGCCGCGCACGCGCTCAAAAGCCCACAGCAACGCCAGCGCAACCAGCGGGGTGAGAATGTCCAGCGACCAAATAAAAGTCTTGTACCAGCTGAGGTCGGGGATGCCCGCCAAGGGCCCGTTGGTTTGACTGAAGCGCGATCCCCAAATGAATCCCGGTGGGATGGCGATCAGCGCCGTGAGAAGAAAGAGCAGCAGCCAGCCGAATGTTTCCCACGCCGGCTCAAAAGTTTCGCGTTCATGGATGTTTCCCATTTGGTTTCCAGATTGCCTCTAACCGTGCGAACCGCGTGCCCCACCGGGCGATCCGCGGGTTGGGATAGCGCTCGAGCCAGGAAGTCTTTGGGGGCGTCGCTCCGTCCGGCGTCAATCCCCACCCGCCCAGCCGGTACAACTCGGCGCGCGCTTCGGCGGCCGCTGTCACCACCTCAGATTCGTCCAGCGTCAGCACGCGCCCTTCGCGTACAACGATGCGCCCGTCGATCAGCACCATATCCACGTCACGACCCGATGCGCCATACACAATCATGTAGGGGACATCGGAAGACGGCTGCACCGGCGGGCGGTCGAACTTGAGCAACACGATGTCGGCGCGCTTGCCAACCTCCAGCGAACCGGTTTCCTTTTCCAGTCTCAGCGCCCGTGCGCCGTTAATCGTTGCCATCCGCAGCACGTCCATTGGCGTCAGCGCGTCCGCGCCGTACAGGAAGCTGCTCATCAAAGCGCAGGTCCGCATCTCGGTGAACATATCTGCGCCTTCGATCCAGCCGCCGTAGGAATCTGTCCCCAGGACGATATTGACCCCGGCGCGGTGCAAGGCTTTCACCGGCAACCAGTGGCGCGGGCCAACATTTACGTTCATCCACACCGACGGGCAATGAACGACACTTGCGCCTGCTCTGGCGACAGCGGCGATGTCCCCGCGGGTTGCCGCGAGAAAATGCACTGCGATTAAGCGTTGATTGAGCAGCCCGCCAGCTTTGAGGAGACCCAGCGGCGAACGGCCGCGAATCAGCCAACTGAAGGCGCCAATCGGCCAGCGCGGAAAGACGTGAATATGCTCGACCAGGTCCTCGCGCTCGGCCAGCGCCATCAGCCGCCGCATGGTCTTCAGTGAGGTGGCCAGCGCTTCCGCCACGCTGGGCGCAACGCGGATATGACCCTCGAACTTCCCTTGGTACTCGTGCAGGAGCATTTCCGCCTCGGCCAGTTGCGCGTCGGCGCTCCGATCGATCATACCGAACATGTCCGCCAACAACGTCTGCACGAATGCTTTCATTCCGGCCTGCCCCAACGCTTCGGGCGTTTGGCGAGCGACCTCAAAGGAGATCGCATCTCCCGCTACGTTGGCAAGGGTGATGCCCGAGCGCAGCATCTCGACCGCCGACAACCGCGTGGCCGCCAACATGAGGTCAGGGGTGGCCCTGACGCAGAAGTTCGTGTCTTCGCCCATGGTACGGTCAAAGCCGAAGCCGCACATCGTGCCTTTATACAGCGCGGTGAACATGTGGATGTGGCCGTTAACGAGGCCGGGCAGGGCGACCATCCCGCGTGCGTCAATCACATCGAGCGCCGGGTGTTCGGCACTCACGACCTCGGTCGGGCCGATGGCGACGATCTCGTGCCCGCGAATGGCAATCGCCGCGTCGCGCAATATGCGATTGGATGAATCCACTGTGACGACAGTGGCGTGGGTAATCAGAATGTTGTTCATCTTGAGTCTCCTGTTTGTGGAAGCGCGTGCCTCCCTGTTCCGGAGTGGTGCGCCCGGTTAGGGCAATGCTGCTTCCAGGCTTGAATCGCTCTCGAATATAAAGGCACACCGCTTGCCGCCGCGTGCGATGGTGTTTGGTTGTTCATGGCCGCGGTGGAAACGCATCTGCGGTGAATACTCGTTGAAGACGATCTCATCAGAGCGACAGAAGGCTTCCGTGAGTCCGGGGGATCCCATATCGCGGAACGTCTCGAAGAAGCGGCAACGGGTGATGTGAAGGCTGTAAACACGGTCGCCGCGCTGGATACCATCATTCTCATTATTACGAATGAACCCTTCTTCCATCTGGGCCTCATGCTCCTGGTGAAACCATTCCCATGTTCTGGGCAGGGGCGGTGGCAGGAGATAGGCTTGTCGTTGCACGGCATTGGCAATGTCTCCGAGCAGCGCATGGCTTGTTTGGAAAGCTATAGCTTCTCCTCGCACTCGAAGAAGTTCGTGATAGAAAGCCCCCACCAGCAGGAAGGTCTGCTTCACTTCCTTGAGGCCGGCATCATCCATTCGGTGAGCGAACTGCTTACGATAGCGCGGTGTCGACAGAAGCATCCGTGCAATGAACAGGAAACGCTGCCATCCAAGTAGAGGGCGCAAATGCTGATTGAATAATCGTGGCATGACGAAAAGGAGTATATAGATACGCCGACGTCGCTCGCGGACTGGGTTAAGTTTCTTCGATGAGCTTTTCATATTCCTTCCTTGTCGAGACATTATGGCGTCTCGCATTGATGGTGCGGTTGAATAGTCTTTCGGTACTTCGGTACGTCCATCATTGGCTCCTGCTACCTTCTATGAGGGCGCTGGTGTCAAGCCCCTGGCGTAAGACAAATAGCATACGTTCCGGCTCCCGCGGTGGGCGGAACGACCGGCGAGCGCAACGATCTCGCGCCCGCGAATGGCAATCGCCGCGTCACGGAGAATACGATCAGATGAATCCACCGTGATGACGGTGGCGTGGGTGATAAGGATATCGTCATCGTTTGCCTCAGTTAGCCTTTGTCCCCAGTACTAAACCGAATCCCGGTGCCTTGAGTAAGTTAATTCGGTGCAGGTTGACGAAACCGGCCTGCGCGAGCCAACCGGCGATGTCCTCGAACCGGTACGTCTGTGCCTCCAGATCGTTGAAGTAGTTCAGTGCCTGGAGTCGGGCGAGGACCTTGGCGGTCGAACCGAACGCCTGACCGGTGATTTGCTCCATGATGACAATCTCGCCTCCCGGGTTCAGCGCGCTTGCAACCTTGCTCAACAGCTCGATGTTCTTTTCGGGCAAGTAGGCGTGAATGAGGTTGAACAGCAGTGCCACGTCGCAACCGGCGCCAAGGTCGTCCCGCCAGATATCACCCGCCTGCGCCGTGACCCGCCCGCCCATGTCCTCGGCGGCAATGGTCTCTCGCGCCACCTCGATCGCCAGCGGCAGGTCAAAAATTGTCGCCGACAAAGCCGGATACTGGCGGCAGAACTTGATGCTGTACAATCCATGGCCGCCGCCGATGTCAATCAGCCGGCGGGCTGAGGGCGGTAATTTCACTTTGGCAATCACCTCGTCGGCGGCCATCCGGGCGATTGCGATCATCCCGTCTTCGTAAACCCGGTAACTGCCCGGGTGCCGCTCAAGCCATTCGGAGCCGTACTCTGCCGGTTTCCCGCGACGGATGGATTCGTCCAAGTGTTCCCAACGGTCGAACACCATACTTTCGAAGAAGGGGACGCCGCCGGCCATGCTGGTCGGCGAGCTACGCAGCAGCCACTTGACGGTCATCGCAGTGTTCACGTAGCGCCCACCTTTCTCTCGAACATAGCCGAGCGACTCGAGGGCGTCGAGCAGCAGGGTTATGCCGCGCTCGCTGGCCTGGACGTGGCGCGCAGCCTCCGCTGCTGTCAGTGAGCCGCCGCTCAAGGCCTCGAAGACGCCGAGCCTGACGCCGACGCCAACGACCCGGAAGGCCTGCGCGCCGAGAAAGTCCAGCATCAGGCCAGGCCCCTGATTGAATGTGAGCAGCACCAAACGCTCAATGAAGTTCGGCAGGATGGGCATTTTCCATCTCCTCTTTCTTTGACTTCGTCTCGATCATCTTCCGCAGGTTCTCCAAACCCTGGCGGCAGCCCAACTCCATCAGCCAATGGGGGGTCAATTTCCACAGGCCTGGGAACCGGTAGTGCAGGGTGAAGCGGAAGCATGTGCCGCCGTCCTCGGGCTTGAGCACAGCCTCGGCCCTCAATTGCCAGCCGGAGATGGCGCGATAGGCGATGCGCTCGTTTTCCACCCACTCCGTCACTACCTCATCGAAGCGAAAGGTCACGCCGAATGGCAAGGCAAACGTCAAGCGGTTAACTGTGCCGACGTTGACCGGTTCGCCGATCACCTCCATGGTCGTGAACGGCAAGGCGCGCACGAATGGCAGGTCGGCCATGTAAGTCAACACCGCCTCGCGCGGGCGTCAATGTGGATTATGACTTCAACTTTCTGCATTTGTTCATTGGATTTCTTGGTTGTCATATTTCACACTCCTCTTCACCGCCACCACCAAACGAGGATGAACACGCCGAGCAAAATGTCGAAGCTAACACATGTAGGCACGTACCAGGAAGCAATGGATGTGTTGAGAGCCTTTGGATGTTCTGTGATGACGTCCCAGGCGGCGTGTACGAAGCACGCCAACGCGAGAAACAATGGGCTCACCCAAAGACCTGCAAGCGCGAGGCCGAAAAAGACCGCGGAAACGCCATCCTGAAGAGCTACCTTCTTTGAGCTGGCGGTTGACAGGCTTACCCCCAAATAAACGCCGCCGAAGTATCCGACCAGGACGACCAAGATGTCTCGGGCGTAGTCCTTAGGCAACAGTGTGAGGGCGAAAGCGACAACAATGGCGCCAATTGTGCCGACGAATAAAAACCTTTTGCGAATCATGTGTTTCTCCTATTCATACAAGGGGCGTGCTTCGCACGCATCTACACCCACATCTCTACGATTTTTCCGATAAATACTTATACAGTTTGCTATCCCCTGTACCCCAGGTGTGGGAGCATGCCTAATTGTTGCAGTAAACTGAGATAATCATCGCAATGCCACCATTCGACGATCCTGTCATTGGTAATGCGGAACATATCAAACCCAGTGACGGCAACTTGTTCACCTGAAGGGGCATGCCCACCAGTTCGCCTGTGTTGGTACCGCACGCAGAGTAACGGATAACGACTTTGTCGCCATCAGCGACCATATCCTCGATTGTGTATAGCAGGTCGGGGAAGGCTGTGCGGAACATGGTTGCTAGCTGTTTGAAACCGGCCGGGCTAGGGGGTAACGGCGGCAGCCCGGGCAACGGTTTATGATCTATAAAGTTATCGGCAAGCAACTCGTCTATGGCGGCCAGGTTGCTCTTATTGAACCCCTCCTCCACCAAATGGCGAACAAGAGATTTATTATCTTTGGTTGTCATGGTAATCCTCGTTACATCCAATTGTTCTGTTTTGGATTCGACGTTGCCTGGTGAACGATGCGATAGTTATCGCCACCAGATGATGATGAAGCCTGAAACTAGCCAGTCAAAGAGCAGGCAGAATGGTATGTACCAGCGCGGTATTTTCGTCCGAATACCTCCTGGATGGTGAATGGCATCCCACACGCCGTGGATAAAGTAGCCGGCCGCGAGCCAGAAGGGGGTGGCCCATAAGCCTAAAAAGGCAAAGGTTAACGTCAATGCGATGTTTCCAAACTCGAAAAACATCTCCCGTATTCGTCCATCGATCAACACAAAACCAAAGTAAACAAATGTGATAGCCACCAATATGGCGAACAGAAACTCTAAGGCCATTGTTTTCGGAATGCGCGCGGCAACAATGATCGTCGCAGTCGCAGCCAAAAATCCGATCATAAGAGCCTTTGCGGTGTTCATACATTCTCCTCGTTGGTTTGATTTGTTATGTTGCCTTTCCAGCTTTACGACGAGCCCTCATTTTGTCCTGACTCACGAATCAGGCCGATTTGAAGTTGATTAAATTGAATCAGTTCCTTTGAATTCCACGATAGACTTCTTGTCATTTACTTCGGCGAATAAATCATGCGCCAGCCAAGGTGCATTGGTAGAACAGTTAATGGATGCAACCTGTAGGGTAGTCAATCGTTCACAAGAGGTGATAGTCGACAAGATCGACTTCAGGTAGCCGCTTCAGGTCTGTGATGAGCTGGTGTTGGTGACGACAGTCCACGGTCACCAGCACCCGGCGCATGGGATCGTGCCGGATGGTGGACAAGATATTGTTGAAGAGCATCCGATAAGCTGCATCCCAGTTCTGTCGGGCTGATGGACCACAAAGCCAAAGGGTCAATATGCAGATGGTGTGGCACAACGCACCGAAGGCGGTAGAATTGACTGCCTTTGGGCTGTCAGCTAGGCGCTGCATCCACCGCAATATTTTATTCAATAGCCGAACCAACAAAGCGCGGAAACCAAGGAATCGTCCCCCCTTGGGAACCAGGTTCACACCGGAATGTGAGGAGCACACCGGAACGATGACCGTGTTGATAAGCCGGGATAGAGGCACCAGAACTTCACGGTACACAAGCGGCAATCGGGCGATATCGCCCGATTGCCAATCTTCGGTGCTGATTTCGGCGCACAGCAGGTCGGGTTGAAGAGATTTGACCAGAGAACGTAACGTATCCAGGTTATATTGGGCGGACTCCCAGTGCGTTTCATCCAACATTCCCAACACTGCGACCCGGCTTTTTGCGACAGAGTATTCCATCATGTTTTCAGTATAAGGGGGCAGCACCGTCCCCAATAAGCGTAGGATTACGGATTAAAACATCCGTAAAATTACGGATTTGGCTCATTTACTTCTGATCGAGAGAAGGCGGAAACCAACCTGCGCGCAGGGCAACGACAGCAGCTTCTGTACGCGTATGAACGTTTAGCTTTGCATAGAGATGATTAAGATGGGATTGAATCGTACGCACGCTGAGAAAGAGCGCCTGAGCGATCTCTTGGTCGCTCATTCCTTGCACGAGAAAAGCCAGAACTTCCTGTTCACGTGGAGATAGCTCGTTGAAACTGGGAAGAGAATGATCGACATCTGCATTAGCGAGATAATCAAGGAAACCTCTTGCGATGGTTTGGTGCAGGGTTAATTCGCCTCGACTTACTGCATAGACCATTCTTCTCAGATCACCAGGGTCCGCATTCAACGGCAGGTAGCCGTTAGCGCCGGCGGTGAGGATGGACTGGACTTGTGGCGGATTTAGATCCCGTGAGATTACCATCAGCGGTACTCTTGGCTTTATCGACTTAAGGCATTGCACCAAGGCAACACAGTCACTACCGCCCCATTCATCGAAAATAGTGACGACATCCAATTCATTATGACGCAGCGTTTCGGCTGCTTCTAGCATATTCATAACCAGCTCGGAGACGCGCAAATCTTCGTCCCGTTCGATCAGCAGCCGGAGGCCCTCGCCCACCAATGCCAATGGAGAAACGATCAGGATGCGAATTACTCTAGGGGACAATCTGTCATCTGGAGATATCAAACACCCTCCAATCAAAAAAGATCCCAGTGCAACCCTGATCGTATTATAGAGAATCGCGTGTTCGTGCGAAAGTGCCAATTCACCAATCATGATCAGGTATTTCTGCCTAACTCTTGTTCAAAAAATGAACCTTGACTTTAAGTTTATATTATAATAAAATAAATCTAAACTAGAACTTTATATTCAAACAAAAGGAACCAAGATGGTACAAGGTCAGCTCTACACGATAGGCCAAATCGTAGAACAGTTGCAATCGGAATTCCCCGACCTCTCCCCGAGCAGCCTGCGCTTTCTGGAAAAGGAAGGGCTGCTCGCTACTCAGCGTACACCCGGCGGCCACCGGCTGTATAGCGATGCGGACATCGCCCGCATTCGCTTGATCAAACGTTTCCAGTCCCAACGATACTACCCCCTGGAAATTATCCGCCATATGCTGGTCAAGCTGGAACAGGCCAAGGACGTTGAAGCAGAAATGGCTTTTCTCGAATCCCTTTATTCGCCTGTGACTTACGACCCAGGATTTGTGCCGCTCACGCGCGAACAGATTGCCGAACGCACGGGCCTTTCGAGCAGTGATATCACCCGGCTGGAAGAAATGGGGCTGCTCTTCCCAAGCAGTAATGGCAATGGACACCGCTATTACGATGAGGACGACCTGAAAGTGGCCGAAATGGTAGCGAATGAACTGCGGCTTGGTGCTCAATTGGCGGATTTTGCCCCCTATGCTCAAGCGATGAGGGCGCTGATGGAGGAGGAGTTTAAACTGTTCTACAAACTAGCAGGCGACAAGCTACCTTCCCCAGATCGGACGCGACAACTGAAGGATATGGCTGACCTGGTTCACACCCTGCTGCGGGCCAAACTTATTCGTAAACTGATGGCCCAAATTGAACGAAGATAGATCTGAACAGCGGGTCCTATCGTGATGGTATTCATCATGCTGCTGCCTCCGTTGAAATACCTCTTGGCGTTTGACACCAGGTTAAAAAGGGTACCTCGTGAGTGAAACGGCTGGCAGCGTTTCAATTCCTGCTCGTTTTGTTTATGTTGGTCGTCGCAATTCGGAAAGGCGACTTGTTACTCGTTGAGGAGGTAAGGCACGATGAAAGAAAACGTGATCTTGATCACAGGTGCATCTGGTTTCATAGGATCTCATCTGGCAAAGGACCTGATAGAAAAAGGAAGGAAGATTCGATGCCTCGTTCGGAAATCAAGCACGAAAGCCTCCATTGACTTCTTGACCGGCCTCGGCGCGGAGCTTGTCTATGGTGATCTGACACATCGGGAGTCGCTGGATATAGCCCTGGCTGGGGTTGATACGGTTTTCCACCTGGGTGGTGGCGGAAGGGTTGGAATGACAGATGAACTCTGTTCTGCAATCAATGTCACCGGTACGAAAAACATCCTGGAAGCCAGCCTGGAGGTAGGGGGGATACAAACATTTGTCCATGTCAGCACCTGTGGCGTTATGGGCAATATCAAGAATCCGCCCGCTGACGAGACCTATCCTTACAATCCTGAGCCGATGGCCTACGCCCGCGCCAAGGCAGAGGCCGAAATACTAGCTTTGTCCTACCAGCAGAAAATACCGGTGGTGGTAGTCCGTTTTCCCGGCGTCTATGGTCAGCCGCTCATCACGGGCGAATTGGACCGGGTGGAAGGGGTCACGCCAATGTCCATGATCTTCACAACCATAAAACGTGGTCAGTGGGTGTATATCGGAGACGGGAAGGCGCTGACCCATTGGATCCACGTCGAAGATGTGGTGCGTGGGATTGAACTTGCTGCAGAACGAGGAAGGGCGGGGGAAACCTACATCCTGGCGGACGAGAGAGCCGTTCCGATGATAGAACTGGTAGAAACGATTGCCCGATTGCTTGAGGTGAACCCACCCAAGCGTTACCTTCCTGTCCCGGTGGCTTACCTTCTGGCTTTATTTCTGGAAACTATTGCGCGGTTAACAGGGGGTACACCTCGCCTGAGCCGAGAACTGGTGCTCGGCTTTATTGCCAATCGTGCTTTTAATACCAACAAGGCCAAACGCGAGTTGGAGTATACGCCGACCGTAAAACTTGCAGATGGGTTGAAAGAGACTTTGAGATGGTATGAAGCGAAAGGGTATGTATAGTCGATGACAACTCCCGATATTCTTATGAATGGTAAGGTTTGCATGGTCACGGGCGCTACCTCAGGCATGGGTGAAATGACAGCCCGGAGGCTGGCAGAATTGGGCGCAACGGTGATCCTTGTAGGCCGCAGCCGGGAACGCGGGGATGAAACACTTCGACGCATTGTGGCCGCGACTGGTAACACCTCGGTTGAATTGATGCTGGCTGATCTGTCTTCGCAGGCACAAATCCGCCAACTGGCGCAGCGGTTCAAGAGCCGCTATCAACAACTTCACGTGCTGGTGAATAACGCTGGAGCCTGGATTACTACCCGCCAGGAGTGCATCGATGGCATCGAGATGACCTTCGCCCTTAACCACCTGGGTTACTTCTTGTTGACAAATTTACTGCTCGATACACTCAAAGCCAGCGCCCCGGCCAGAATTATCAATGTCGCGTCCTATGGTCATGCCAGTGGGAGGATCGATTTTGATGACCTGCAGGGCCGGCGGGAGTACAACGGGATGCAAGCCTACCGGCAGTCCAAGCTTGCCAACGTGCTGTTCACATACGAACTGGCGCGACGACTGGCAGGGACGGGCGTCACGGTGAACGCTGTCAATCCCGGCCTCGTGGCCACCCGATTTGGCCTCAATAATTTTGGCGTTATTCCCGCTCGGATTGTCAACCTGTTGATACGGGTGTATGGTCTGGTTGGGGCCAACGCAGAACAGGGCGCTCAGACGAGCATTTATTTGGCGACCTCGCCAAACGTGGAAGGTATTACCGGGAAATATTTCGAGAAGCAAACCGCTGTTCCATCATCAGAAGAGAGTTATGATCCAGCCACTGCCAGCCGATTATGGCAGGTGAGTGAGGCCATGACCGGGCTCTCTGCTTGATTGAACGGAGGTGAGCAGGCTAAACTACTCACCGGTCATATTCATCGCCACCTGTTCGAACCGCATTAACCAGGTTAAACCACGCCCTCAAATAAATCCGTTTCCCGCAGGCGGCCGTTGACCGGGGGATAGGCGCGCATAAAAGTCTCCTGCCTGCTAATCATCCGGTAGATCATCCCTACCGGCCCGGATGAAGGCGGACCGCTGGATAGCTGGCTTTGGTGGTGGGCTGCGGCGCGTTGCTTCCGTTCCATCGCCTCGCTACCAATCCTGATGCGCGCGTGAATGGGATATTCCACTTCGACCAAACTGGCCAAATCGATATCCCGGTTGCGGCCAAAGCGATGCGGGTCCTGCCCAAAAAGGGGCAACGCCTTCACTGCCAGCTTGAGCAAGCCTTTAGGAAAGACCGAGTAATACAGTTTCTGCGGCTGGAAGGCCGGCCCCAGTTCGGGCAACCAGGCCGGGTCGCCGGCAGCCTGGAAAGCGCGTACGGTGGCGTTGTGGATGGCGACGTGGTCGGGATGACGGTAACCGCCGATCGGGTCGAAGGTGACCACCACCTGCGGCCTTTGCTCCCGGATTACTTTAACCGCGCGCGCGGTCACTTCTTCGATGGGCGCTGCAGCCAAAGCCTGCGGATGGTGGTTCTCGGGTTGTCCGGGCATGCCGGAGTCGCGGTAACCCAGATGGATTACATCGGCAAGCTGCAATACTTCGGCTGCCTTGACCAGTTCGGCCCAACGCAGGTCCCCAATAGTGGCAAAGGAGCCGAGATATTCAGGGTCGATGGAGCCGACCTCACCTCGCGTGGCGCAGGCGTACACAACACTGACCCCCTGAGCTGCGTACTTCGCCAGCGTACCGCCCACCCCAAACGACTCGTCGTCGGGGTGAGCGCCAAAGAAAATTAGTTTTTGCTGTTGTTCCATGTGTGTCTCTACCCTATTTGCCAGGGGGCGATCACCTGTCTACCTACGCAAGATCCATCACTTTCTTGCCACCAAAACCTCAGAAGAGATGATGTTTTTAACGAATTCGCGCTGAACCTCCCGAAAGCCGGCTGCCTTTGTGGGCCCATCCATGAGCACCGGGCGGCATCCGCCGTAGAGATAAGGCACCAATCTGACTGGAGTGGCCTGGTAGAGTCTCTCCCACAGGGTAATCCCATGCTCTTTACTCATGTTCACCATGACCAGCCGGCCATTTTTCTTCAACACCCGTCGGAACTCGCCCAGGACGGTCGGCATGTCGGCCAACGGAATCAGGTCTAGCATGTAGCTGTTGAAAAGAACGTCGAAAGCATTATCGTCAAAGGGTAGCGAACGAGCGTCCCCCAGGCGCAGATCCACGTTGGTAAAGCCTGCTTTGGCCACGGTACGCCTGGCTTTCTCCAGCATCCCGGGTGTCAGGTCCACCCCATGGACCACGTTGACCTTGTCCACGCGTTTTAACATTTCGAGCAGCGCTGCTCCCGTGCCAACGGCCACCTCGAGAATCCTGTCATGTGGCTGGATGGCTGCCAACTCGATGCCTCGCAGCCTGGGTTTTCTCTCCATGGGAACGACGATGGAACCATAGAAGAGGCTCCACAGATTGTATGCGCTTTGGATGGCGCTGACCCTGACCGGAGCATCGATCATTTGCGTCATATCCTGCCTCTCTCCGTACCGTAAAGTATCTCGCCAATCATTCGCAGTGTGCCAAGGTCCGACACATCCCGATCCAGCAAAGGCAAACGTGACATAACCAGGTTGCCGAAGCGCGCGTCGATCTCTCCCATGTATCGAGCCTGCAAGCTGGCTCTTGCCGCCAGGAAACGGTTGCCTTCGATAACCTCGGGCAGGATACACTGGTTGATTACCAATGCCTGCACCGGAATGCCCAGCCGGTCGAGGCCCTGGATGGCGCTGTATGTTTCTTCGATAGGCAGCCGTTCCGGTAATAGCACCAGGTTGAAGACTGTAGATGAACGATCCTGCATGACATTTAGGGCGTTCTCATAGCGTCGCTTATCCCGTTCCAGTTCCTCAAACGAATTTTCGTCCATGTTCATCAGCTCGGCCAGCTTCTTGCCCTCCTGGATCTGCTTTTGCAGAAAACTGGCCCAGTCGAAGGGCATGGCTAATTCCCGCAGGGTTTTGCCGGTGGGAGCTGTGTCGAAGACGATCACGTCACTATCGGGCTCCTCCAGAAATGTGACGAATTGGTCGAAAGTTGCCATTTCCTCGGCACAGGGGGTACTGATGACATCCCCGCCAAAGGTCCCCGTCATCTGGCCCATTACGCTATTCAGGCGGTTTTGGAAAACGCCTTTGGCATCGTTAGGGTTGATATTGAGCCCGCACAGGTTGGGCACATGGCGGATGGGAATGCGAGCTTCTCCGCCGATTTCCTGGCCAAACATGGCCGACAGGCTCACCGTGGGATCAGTTGAGACGATGGTGGTTTTATAGTGGTGGTCGGCAAACCACACGGCTGTAGCGGTGGCAAGTGTGGTCTTACCCACACCCCCTTTTCCGCCGAAGAACAGGTACTTCGTATTCCCGTTGGGGGTAATAAGTTGCTTATGATCTTGATTCATTTTTGTTCCTTCTCCTCGATTATTTGAGCTTCCACAATCGGAAGCAGTGCAGTTTTAATGGCTTCGATATTGGCAGGAATGCCAGTTGATGCAACGTTCCCATTAACCAGGACCGCAGGCAAGGGCATTTGGCCGCTGTTGGCGCTCTGAAACCATTGAGCTATCAGGCTGCGCGGTACAGCGCCATACATCGCAGAAGACGCAGGTATCTCCCTGACCTGGACATCTGTACCTGTTTCAGCAATCGCTTGCTTCACAGCCTGGCGGGCTTGTTCGTCGAGCGGGGCAAATCCGGGGATACAGCAGCTACCCGTAATGATCATCACAACCGAATGAGCCTTGGGGTCTTTCCGAAATAGGTTGAATGGCATAAAATCATCTCCTTTTATTTGTTATTAGCATTATTTGTAAATACGAAATTATCAGGCAAAAAAAGAGTCGAGTATTCGATAGGCCGGCTTTATTCAGGGCAACAACCTCCAAGAGCTTTCGCAAGCGAGGTGGTCAACCGTTCCAGCGCGTGCAGGATAACCGGTCGTTCGTCTTCTTGAATCCCTTCCATGACCTGGGCAAAGAAATCGTGTAATTCCGTGTCGAGAGTCTGCCAGAGTTCTCTACCTTGAGCCGTGAGCTGGACCCTGACCACCCGTCGGTCCGCGATGTCCTCCCGGCGATGTACCAATTCCTTCTTAACCAACTGATCAACGATCCGGGTGGTCGTGCTGTTGGCCAGACCCATTGCCTCGCTCAATTCGTTCATGTTCAAGCTCCCTTCTTGAGGTAGAGAAAGAAGGGTATAACCCTGTGAGGCGCTCACTCCACGTTCGACCAGGCATACCCGGTCACAGGACTGATAAAGCCTGACCAGTTGGTAAATTTGGCGTTGCACTTTGGTTCCGAGGATATTGGTTTCAGCCAGATTCATGGGTAATCCAATGTTATATTTATTACTATTAGCAATATTTGTATTATACAATAAATAAATTGGATGTCAAGGGCTTCTTTGGCCTGATGAAGCATCCCCATATTGGTCAACACCCATACGCGAATGACCAGCTTTGTTATCCTCGAAAGAACTTTCGAGAAAATGTGAAAATAATTCATTCAGTTGCTTGATTAAATTCGACGAATTATTTTCATCTTGGGATGCACGGACAAAGGAGCTGTAAAGATCCAGCCCCTGGTTGCGAATGGCTTCCGGAGCACGGGTTATATCCATTACCAACGCATGGTTAAGGTCATTCGGCTCGAATTTATGCAGACCATTGCCGTACTCGCGCCGGTTCTGAGCCAGGATGCGCTGAGCCAGCGGGGTGACCAGATAGGCGCATAATAACTCGAGGTCTACCCCGGGGTGGGGATAGAACCCGTGGAAGGCGGTCAAATTGCTGACAGCCGCCTCATTGCGCACCCAGCGGACACCGGCGCGCGAAAAGGTGGTTACCAGTAGCGGTGCCGGCGGACGAGCTTCCAGTGCATACCAGGGCGAACGGTTGCGGGTCAGGTAGCGCCGGTCGGACCCACCGGCGACGCCCCAATTCAGGTACGTCCTGACCCCGGGATGATTTTCATTTCCACAGGCGTTCAGCAGCCAGACCGGCCGGTTGGATTGACGCAATTCTTCAAAGTGGCTGCTCGTAAACATATGCCCAGGTGCATAATTTGATTTCTGCAGGCATGGCAAGACGCAGTCCAGGTCAAGGCCGTACTGCCGGCGTTCTGCTTCGGTCAGGAGGAAGAAGCGGTTATCGCCGGTGGCAATGCCACGCATGACTCGGCCGAAGGTGGATAACGGCACCAACTCGTCCAAATGATCCGGGGTGTGCGGCATGCTGGTCACGTGCCATTTCGTGTTGGCAGACGGCAGAGGGAGGGTGGTTGCGCTGATGGGTCTCGGCGAGCGTTCGTTAACCGGGAACCCGGTCGCAAGGACCGCTAACTCCTCCAGCGCGGAAACCCTGATCCATTCCGGGGGGCAGGGGACGGGCGTTCGCTCCAGACACAGGATGCAACTGGTGGTAATACCATCTTCAAACGGCTGGAAGCCGTCCCCGAGCAGGATGACCTTGCGCAAAATTCCCTGATCGAGCATCATTTGTTTGATCGGCGTGCCGTAATCAGCATTGAGGAACTCATACGGCAGGATGAAAGCTGCCCGCCCGCCAGGCGCCAGTTGCCAGATCGCTTTGATCAGAAAAAAGATGTACAGGTTGGCGGCCCGGCTTAGCGCGATTCCAGTATGCTGTTTAACCGCTGCTACGAGAGAATCTTTATCCGGCAAGCCGCGAAACTTGCGGTAAGGTGGATTGCAAAGGATGCCGTCGAACTGTTCTTGCCATGGCTCGCTTAAAAAATTGGCCTGGCGCAGCTCAATTTGCGCATAGCCATTATTAGTGAATAGTTCGCGCGCTGTCTCAATGGTCTGTTCGTCAATTTCGTACCCGACTAAACTGGGGATTTCATCGGGATTGCCTTCCAGCAGCGCCCGCAAGAAGATCCCCAATCCAAGCGCGGGGTCGAGCACCGCAGCCGGAAATTGCCGATCCGTTACCCACTGTGCCATGAATTTGGCGATTTCGTATGGCGTAAACACCTGCCCAAGCCGCTTGCGCTGTGACCACGGCAGCCGGGCGGCGTAAGTTTTTTCGGGTTGGTCAGAAAAGAACAGAGAAGGGAGCATGGTTTCTGATGGGATTATAGCATTCAGGCTGTTCAGCCTGATACACCAGGCGAGATGAAAACTCCCGGTATATTTCCTTTAGTCGTACATCCCTAAACACTCCGGCATTTATTTGCTACAATTGACTGCGGCATTTCCCAAAGCTCCCTCAATTTATTTCAAACCAAAGGATCGTTCCGGACTCATGGCGGGTGAAAAAATCCTGATCGTGGATGATGATATGGCCAATGCGCTGCTGTGTAAGCGGCTGTTGGAGCGCGCGGGTTTTGAAGTGCAGGCCGTTAACCACACCGCTGACGCGTTGACCCATCTGAAATCAACTGCATACGATCTTTTGGTTACCGACATCCGCATGCCGGACATGGACGGGTTTGAGTTGATGTCGCTGGCCGCTCAATCCAATCCGGATCTGGCGATTCTTCTGATGACCGGTTTTGGCACGGTGGAAAACGCAGTACAGGCGCTGCGCTTTGGGGCGGATGGGTTGTTGCTCAAGCCGATTTCCAGCGCCGGCGAATTGGTCGAAACCGTTGGGTCGGTGCTGCAAAAACGGCAAACGAAGCTGGATGCCATGCGTCTCAGCGTGCTCCATCCGCTGTTCGACATCAGCGAACACATTTTCGCCGAAACAACCCCCGACGTCTTGAGCGATTTAATCGTGAACGATGTGCGCAAACAAACCCAGGCAGCCATTACCGGCATATTCGTCCAGCAAGGCAAAGAATCCACCTGGAAAGTGCTGGCGGGCTCCGACCTCACTCAGTTGTCTCAATCAAAGAGATCGCCCACAGTCGACCGGGTTTTGCAAGAGTTATCCAGTATTGAACCCTACGTCCTCTTAAATCATAAAGATGCACGCCTTGGCCGGATGGGGGACTGGCTGCGCGGAAACAATTACCGCGACATGGTGTGTGTGCCGGTCAACCGGGCAAACAATTGCTATCTTTTCTATGCCATTCGCTCGAATGACCAGCCTGAGTGGGCTAACCCGGATCTCGAGCTGATGGTCATTTTTGCCCGCCAGGCTGCGGTTGCGCTCGAGAATGCAGCGCTTTATAACGAGCTTAAGGATTTTATCCGCCAACTTGAAGATTCTCAGCGCAGCCTGATCATGGCTGAAAAAATGGCAGCGCTGGGACGCTTGATGGCGTCTCTGGCGCATGAGTTAAACAACCCGTTGCAGAGCGTGCAAAATTGTCTGCACCTGGCTGAACGTAAGGACCTTCCGGAACCTCAGCGTCAGGAGTTCATTGCTCTTGCGCGCAAAGAAGTGGAAAGAGTCTCCGCTCTCGCGCAAACTGCAATGGAATATTACCGCCCCGGGCGTCTGGTTCGCCAGAAGGTCGAGTTGCTGGATCTTTTGGAAACCGTTTTGAACCTGGTGGAACCTCAACTACGAAACAACCAGATCACGGTTGTTCGTGAATTTCCGGGTAGGCCGCTCGAGATCGAAGTCATCTGGGACAACATTCAGCAGGTTATTCTCAATCTGTTGATCAATGCCATGGACGCAGTTAGTAGCCAATCCGACCCGCGCCAGATCTGGATCGAGGTGCGGGACCTTGAAACTGAAATCGAGATTTGTATCGAAGACAACGGCAGTGGCCTGGCGCCGGCAATCGAGGAGCGCTTATTTGAGCCTTTTGTAAGCACAAAACCCTTTGGCACCGGGCTGGGCCTATCGATCAGCTATGAACTGGTGGTCGATGTGCATGGCGGGGAGCTTAGCTTTGTTCAACCGCTTCATGGGCAGGGCGCGCGCGCGCGGGTGGTACTGCCGAGGAAGGATTGAAATGGCAAAAGTAAGAATCCTGGTGGTGGATGATGAAGATGTGGCTCGCCTGTCGCTGCTGCGCATCTTACAACTGGAAGGCTATGAAGTCACGGCGGTAAGCGATGGCGAGACGGCCCTGCGTGAATTAAGCCGGTCGGCCTATGACTTGATGATTCTTGATCTGAAAATGCACGGTTTGAGCGGTATCGATGTGGTCACTCAGACTTCGGAGACCTTTCCGAACCTCAAAGTCGTCATTTTGACAGCATTTGGCAGTATGGACACAGCCATTCAGGCGCTGCGCTACCGGGTGAACGATTATCTGATCAAGCCAGCCTTGCCGAAAGACATTTTGAAGAGCGTGGAAAAAGCGCTCACGGGCGAGCAGCTCCCGGGGACGGACCATGGAGTAAGCGAGGGACGCCCTGCCTACCGGCCAGCGGTTGCGGCCAGCAAACCTTACGAGCAGACGGTGTTCCATGCCTCCAACGGGATCATCATTGACTGTATGCGGCGGCGCATCACCTGGCAGGACAGTGTAATTCACCTGACGCCAACCGAAGCCAAGATCATCGGGGTTCTGCTGGAAAATAATGCGCTGGTGGTTCGCCACCAGGAATTGGTGCAAAAAGCTTACGGCTACCGCGTCGGGGCAGGCGAAGCGGCAAAAATTCTCCGGCCGATTTTGTCCCGCTTGAATACCAAGCTGGAGAAAATTCCGCTGCGGAGCGGCTGGATCCGGTCGATTCGCGGTTCGGGTTATTTGCTGGAAATCGAAAGGGCGGAGCCAAGTGGCGAACCACCGGCGGTAAAGGTTTGATCCTGCCGGGGAATTCCGGGATTGAATAAACAAAATGGAAGCCGGTTTGCTCCCGTTGATTGCGCTGAGGAGCGGGTGATCGGACTCGAACCGACGACATTTTGCTTGGGAAGCAAACGTTAATTTGGGGCACCGATATCAGAAAAATAATACTTAATGAAAGGGTAATCCAATTCCTCGCCCGTGGGGCACAGAAACTAAAGACCGCTGGGTAATCTACCGGGCGGCCTATGTTGTATTAGATCTTACATTACCTGCGCACCATGGGCAGATATATCTTCGTCGGCGGAGCGACGTTGAATATCAGCGTGCTAGATTCGCCGCCGCCGGGCGCCGGTGTAAAGATCGTGACAGGAAAATCGCCACCAGCCCAGAACAGGTAAGATGGAATGGCTACCTGTGCCAGGGTGCTCGAAAGTATCGTGGTGGGTAGAGCGATGCCATCCCAACGCACAACCGAATCGGGATAAAAGCCAGTGCCAGTGAGGGCCAATAGGAACGTAGGTGAGAACACTGTCTGGTTGGTGGGATCAAGGCTCCCGAGAGTAGGAACAGGCCTCGTTGCACTACAATCCCAGGGAACCACTTGAAAATCGGAAAATTCAGAGGTATTGCCCTGCACGTTAGTGGCGGTGGCGGTCAGATGTGTATAGGGCAATGGGCAGAATGCAGGGAACGTGAAAGATCCCACACCATCCGCCGTGACACTGGCGAGGAAATAGCGACCCTGGTTGGCAGCATCAAGGAAAAGTTCGACGGTACAGCCAGAGCAAGTAGAGCCACTGCCGCCGGTGGCGCTCAAAGAGAAAGCTGGGGCGGGCAGGTTGTTATTCGCGTTGTCCAGGTATATCCCCTTGAATGGATTGGCCCAGATCGAATTGCGTCGGACGGTATTGGATTGCGCACTGTACAACCAGATGCCGGCGCTGGTGGAATTAGCGATCTGGTTTCCTTGGATCATATTGCCATCGCGCAAGCTCCAAACCTGAAAGCCGGCCGTAGCCAGTGGAGTCCCCCCGTCATCTGCCAGGCCAAAGAAATTGCCGGCGATCACATTACTGGGGGACCGCAGCTCCAGGCTAAAATTGCCGTCAGCGGTGATGTAATTGGCTTCCGCAGGGGTGACGCCGCCCACGATACTGCGTGATGCGCCACCAAGAAACAAGCCGCCTGTGCCGGCAAAAACCGCTGACCCCGCTGCATTCAGCCCAATATAGTTGCCCAGCACCAGCGTATTGGCGCCGAAGGGCGCCCACACCGAAACCCCATTGGGGTTAGCAACGATGTTCCTTTCGCCCGGAGCCGTTCCACCGATGCGCGTGTAGGCGGCACTGCCAGTGGCGATGCCGGTTCTGGTCAGGTTGGGCAGAGGTGCAGTTCCAGCCAGGTTGGTGCCGATGTAGTTGCCGGTCAGTACGTTAAAATCAGTCCCAAAGTCCCACACGTATACCTCGGCCACACCATTGCCGCTGATCAGGTTGCCATGCACCAGGGTGTTTGCCGAGCCGCTTTCTACATACACCCCCACACGCTGATTGCCAAAGTTAAGATTACCGGTAATATCAGTGCCCACCTTGTTGCCGATCACCTTGTTGCCCGATGTAGTGTAGCCGTACAACATGATACCCGCGTCACCATTCGCGCTAATGATATTATCTTCGCCGGGGTTCAGGCTGCCGATGGTATTATCGGGGGATTGGACGATACGGATACCGCCTGCGTGGTTGGGCAAAGAATGTGTACCGGTCGCATCCAGCCCAATCAGGTTGCCAAGAACGATGTTGCCATGGCCGCTGATCGCTAGGCCATCCTGCCGATTGCCCGAAATTACATTCCCCTGTCCGGTGGGCCCGCTGCCTACCAGCCGGTTGCCGCCGATATGGTTATTACTACCTATCAAATCTATACCCAAGGGGAAATTCACAATTTGCAACCCACGCACGGTGTTATTGTCGGTAATTATCCCAATTCCTGGGTCCCAAGCGCCCAAAACAAGGCTGCCGTCCAAGATCACGCCCGCATTGGATGCATCGATGGTGACACTGCCTTGGGTAAGCCAGGGCAGTCGGATCGGCCCTACATGGATGGTAACGGGGGCAGAGGATGGGAATGCCGCTGCCGAAAAATTGATCACGTCACCGGAAACTTGGTTTTCGAGGCAGGAACGCAATGTACCGGAACCACTGTCGGCAGCACTGGTGACGGTGCAAGTGGTGGCGGAGCGGTTGGGGGCGGGTGGTAGGTTGGAAATATCTGGCACGAGATTGGCCGTTTGAGCCCGGTGGTCATGCGCAGTGATCGGTAGCGTTTGCGCCTCCCGCACCGCTTGAAACTGGAGTACCGGCTGGTTTTGTGCGCTCACGGCCGTTTCTGAGAAAATTTGCAGCCCGCCCTCGCCGCTGGCTGTGAACAACTGCCCGCTGTTCACAGCCAGCCCCTGAACTGCTCCCAGTACACTGGTCTGGTTGAGGAGCTGTGGGGCGGCTGGGTTGCTGACATCGTACAGTGAAAAACCGGAAGAGCCTTCGGAAACGTACACCCGGCTGCCGCTCAGCGTTAACCAATTGGTTTCGTCATGGGTAGGTGTATACGACACTTCGGTTGGGTTAGCCGGGTTCGTTACATTCAGAATACGCAATCCCCAATTGTCACTGACATAGGCGTAGTTTCCAGCCAGGCTCACCGGTCCGTGCGTGAAACTGGTCGAGCTTGTAAAAGATCCCACTAGGCTGATAGATGCTGGGTTGGACACGTTGTAAATTTTTACCCCGTCAAACTCCTGGCTGACATAGGCCAGGCCATCACGCACGGTCAAGCCACGCGGCGTCAGGGCGTAAGAACCCACCAAGCCCAGGTTCGGTGGATTGCTGAAATCAAAAACCTTGAGATCACCGGCGTCAGCCACATATACTGTGTTCCCGTCAATATCAATTCCCCAGCATTCACCAATATCTCCGTAATAGCCGATCTGTTGAGGGTTGGCCGGGTCGCTGATGTCGAACGCGTATATACCCTTCGCGGGGCTTTCGATCATTGTCCCGGCGTACAAGCGGTTGCCAGAGATTTTAAGACAGTAAAAGAGGCCATCTGCCAGGAAGGAGCCAACTTCGACCGGGTGGGTCGGGTTGGTGAGGCTGTATACCCGCACGCCGTTAAATCCGGCTGCCACATACGCATAATTTCCCGCCACCTCAACGGAATGTGCAAACGAAAAACCATTCCAATAGCCTATCTGAACCGGGCTGGCCGGGTCGGATGAGTTGATCACCCGCAGACCGTTCTTGCGGTCGGTGAGATAGACGCGGCTACCTGCCAGCACCAGGCCGGCGGCGTTGCTTTGCGCCCAGGACACACTTCCCAGTTCGACGGGGTGGGCCGGGTTGCTGATATTTACCACACGTAAGCCGCCAAAAGCTGAGGCAATATACGCCAGGTTACCTGCCACCGTTACATCAAAAGCCCAACCCTCAGTTTGCAGACTACCAAGAAGTGCCGGGTGCAGCGGATCGGAGGCGTTTAGAATTTGTAAGCCGTTGCGTTCATCAGCCACCCAAACCAAACCACCGGAGGTTGCCACACCGCGGGCATTACCGGGTGTATCGTAAGTGCCAGCCTCTACCGGATATACAGGATTGGAGATTTCCACCACCAGAAGCCCGGCGCCGCCAGCCGCCACATAGGCATAACGCCCGCTGACCACCACATCATAGGCATAATTCATGTCGAACGCATGAGCGATTTCCAGTGGAGTAGTCGGGTTCGTCACATCCACCAATCGTAGCCCATCAGAACCATCTGCCAGGAAGGCGGTGGCGCCAGTAACATCAACGTTCTCGGCGAAGCCAGGTGAATTCCAGGAACCAACCGTATGGGGATTGGAAGGTTCTGCGATCTCTACGATATATAATCCTGCGGTACCCGTGGCGACATACGCGTGGGTTCCACTGATCGTTATCCCCTGCACAAAGTAATCAAAAGGAGCGCTGGCGCCCACCGGACGTGGGTTGGCCGGGTCGGAGATATCCACTACAACCAAACGGGGGCCCACTCCGATATAAGCATACTCACCCTGCACGGCAATCCCCTGAGTGGGGCCGCCCGCCTGACCAATCGCGCCCCACCCGGTTAATTGGTTTTTTGTGGGCAATGACGAAGGGGGAGACAGCAGCTGACCCAAGATGAGCATGGGAATCAAAATAAGGTGTAGAAATTTGGCGACCATAATTGCTCCCATGTGCGCTCAGGCTACGATTTCAATTGTTCGTACAATATTACACGACCTGCTTTGCCAGCGGACCTTTGGACAACCAGAATTCACCCGGAAAAGGCAGCTAGCCGAGGGTTATCTGGGTGATGATTCGTTATCCCACCCATTAGCAAATAAGTTAACCTACTATACCCCTGTTTGGAGACTCGCCCTTTACTCTCAGCCTGATATAAAGGGTTATACGTCCCATGGCCCTTGAGTCTGAGAATTTTTGGTAAAAGATTATCCCGATTTCCCACCTTGACCATCAGTCGCCACATTTCCCAGCGCTGGCTACCTGCTAGTGCAGGATTAATTGGGTAATGAAGGAGCGGGTGATCGGACTCGAACCGACGACATTTTGCTTGGGAAGCAAACGTTCTACCACTGAACTACACCCGCTGGCAGATTTGGATTATATGCGCGCAGACATGGAATGTCAAGCACAGCCAAGACGACTTGCACTATCCAAGTCCAGGTTAAACGCCTGAATTTTCGCAAGGCAATAAAATGTGTATGGTATAATTTTTCCTCAATGAACTTTGACTGTAGCCGTTGTGCCCTCAGGGAATAGGAGTAAATATTGGCGTTCAATCCTTTCAATTGGCTGATGGGATTGTTCTCTCTGGACATCGGGATTGATTTGGGGACAGCGAATACGCTGGTCAACGTCCGGGGAAAAGGAATCGTAATCAATGAGCCGTCCTGGGTGGCAGTAGAAAAACGATCTCGCCGTCCACTGGCTATTGGCCTGCAAGCAAAGGAAATGGTTGGCCGAACCCCGGCCAATGTGGTTGCGATTCGCCCGCTGCGCGATGGCGTGATTTCCGAATTTGAAATCACCCAAGCGATGCTCGGCTATTTTATCGGTAAAGCGCACCAGCAGACCATTGTCCCCATGCCGCGGCCGCGGGTGGTGGTAGGCATCCCCTCGGGCGCCACTGAAGTGGAAAAACGCGCCGTCTATGACGCCGCCATGTCGGCGGGCGCCCGCGAGGTGTATCTGATCGAGGAACCGCGCGCCGCTGCATTAGGCGCCGGGCTGCCCGTGTCAGAAGTGCAGGGCAGCATGGTGGTGGATATCGGCGGCGGCACGACCGAAGTGGCGGTCATCTCGATGGGCGGGATTGTGGTATCCCGCTCCTTGCGCGTCGCTGGCGACGAACTCGACCAGGATATCATTCAGTACATTCGCAACAAGTACAACCTGCTTATTGGCGAGCGGATGGCTGAACAGGTTAAAATGCAAATCGGCTCGGCTTACCCTTTGCCCACTGAAAAAACGATGACCGTTCGCGGCCGCAATTTGATCAGCGGCTTGCCTGAATCCCTTGAAATCTCATCCGTTGAAATCCGCGAAGCCGTTTCCGGTTCGGTTCAGGTCATTGTCGATACCATTAAAGATGCGCTGGATGAAAGCCCTCCAGAAATCGTGTCCGATCTGATCGAAACCGGCATCTGCCTGGCAGGCGGCGGCGCTCTGCTGGGTGGGCTGCGGGAACGCTTGGCGGACGAACTTCACTTACGAGTGTGGGTCGCGGAAGATCCGATGACGTGCGTTGCCCGCGGCGCCGGCATGATCCTCGAAGACCTGGATAAGTACAACGACTTTCTGGTCGGGCTGGACCGGGGCGGAGGACGCTAAGCTGTCTGGAGTCAGGCGGGATATTCCTGCTGACTTTCTGACAGGTAGGACCTTTTATCCATGAGAACAAGTGGCTCTCAGTTCTTTCGTACAGCAACCATTGGGATTGTTGTCGTTGGCCTGGTCATTTTTGCATTGAGCGGTTATATGCAGCCGCTGTTTCGCACCGCCATAAGCCCGCTGGTCTCAGCGCAAACCTGGCTTTCGTCCCGCTTTATGGCGGTCTATGAATTTGTCACCGTTCCGCGCGATATCGCCAGCCTGCGCTCGCAGAACCAGGCATTGGAATCCGAGGTGGCGGGATTGCAGACTCAAATCATCGAGCTCGAGCAGCAATTGCGCGAAGCTCAGGTGCTTTACGCGCTGCTTGATTTCGCTCGCAGCAGCCCGGCCAGCCAATACGTCGCGGCGGCAGTCATCGGGCGGGATCCCAGTCCATTTCTCCATTATGTGATTATCGATCACGGATCCGATCACGGGCTGCGGCGCGGTATGCCGGTCATTACGGATCAGGGGTTGGTCGGGCGGATCGACGCCTTGACTGCCACGGCTGCCCGCGTGCAGCTTGTAACCGATCCAGGCTCGACCGTCAATGTGCGGTTGCAATCGACCCGCACTGAGGCCCAAATTACCGGCTCGGTGACCGGTGAAATCGAGCTGGGCCTGGTCTCTCAAGATACGACCCTGCTGCCGGGCGAAATCGTGTTAACTTCCGGGCTGGGCGGCGGTTATCCGCCGGATTTGCTGGTTGGCCAGGTAATCAGCGTGCGCTCATCCGGCACCGACCTGTTCCAATCCGCCAGCGTCCAGTCTGTGGTTGATTTTGGTTCGCTGCAAGCGGTGCTGGTCATCACCAACTTCCGCCCGGTGGATATTACCCCCCTCATTCCCACCAATCCCTAAACGCTATGGGCGCGCTGGCGGCTTTTCCGGTTTTAATCATCACCCTGATGCTGCAACTGGCCATCATCAGCCGGTTACCGCTGCTGCACGGCACCGCCGATTTGATGCTGCTGGTGCTGGTAGCCTGGGCGTTGCAGGAACGGGTGCGCACTGCCTGGTTTTGGACGCTGCTTGGCGGGGTAATGGTCACGCTGGTTTCCGGATTGCCGTTCTACATGCCGGTTTTTGGCTATTTGATCGCCACCGGCGTTGCCCGTCTCTTGCGGCGGCAGGTGTGGCAAACTCAGCTCCTGGCGATGTTCGTCACAACCTTTGCCACCACGCTGATCTATCATGCCCTGTCGCTGGCAGTCCTCCAAATTGCCGGGCGCGGACTGCCGATCAGCGATAGCCTTACCCTGGTTACGCTGCCAAGCGCGCTGATCAATCTTATGTTAGCATTACCGGTCTATACGCTCATCACGGATCTGGCGCACTGGCTGTACCCGGCAGAAATCGCTTAATCGTATGAATCGACAATCTCTTGAACCCAAAAACGAAATCAATCACGGCAGGCTGTTGATCGTCTATATTTTGGTCGGCCTGGTGTTTCTATTTTTCCTGGCGCGGCTGTTTACGCTCCAGGTCGTGCAGGGTGAAGATTATCAGACCCGGTCGGTGGATAACCGCACCCGGGAAATCAGCCTGACGACTACCCGCGGTCAAATATATGACCGCAACGGTACCGTGCTGGCTCGGAATGAGGCATCTTACAATGTAGTGGTCACGCCGGCCAATTTGCCAGGCGATGAGGGTGCCATCCAGGAAGTTTACCGGCGCTTATCTGAATTGATCGCTATCCCCGTCAATAACGGCGATACTGCAGAAGAAACCGTGCGTAACTTCACGCCTTGCCAGACCGATCTTGGCATCTCCCAGATTGTCTTTATTGGTGATTCCCTGGCTCCCTTTGATCCCGTCCGCATCAAATGCAACGTTGACGAAACGACCGCGCGCATCATTCAAGAACAATCCGCTGACCTGCCGGGCGTATCCATAGAGATCGAAGCTGTGCGCCAATATCCTACCGGAGAAACCACTGCCGAAGTGATCGGCTTTTTAGGCCCGATCCCGGCGATCGAGCAGGATTACTGGGAAAACCTGGGTTTTGTTTCCAATCGGGATAAAGTTGGCTACGCCGGCGTCGAAAATTACCTGAATGATATTTTGATCGGTAAAAACGGGTCGCGCGTGGTGGAGGTGGATAACTCCGGCCAGATCCTGCGCGATCTGGAAGCGCCCATTGAATCTGTGGCGGGCAACAGCATCACACTGACGATCGATACGCGCCTGCAGGCAGCGGCTAAAGCCGCGCTGGTGAACTGGATGGAGCGGAAGAGCCTGCAACTTGGCAAACCCTATACCAGCGGTGTGGTCATTGCCATGAATCCAAAAACCGGTGAAATTCTGTCGCTGGTCTCTTACCCCAGTTATGAAAACAACCGCATGGCGCGGCTTATCCCGGCCTATTACTACAATCAATTGAATCAGGATCCGCATAAGCCGCTCTTTAACCAGGCCATCTCAGCGGAACAACCGCCAGGGTCGGTGTTCAAGATGGCCGCTGCCATCGGCATTTTGAATGAAGGCGTCGTAACGCCGGATCAGATCATTAACGATCCCGGAAAGATTTCCATCGAAGAAAAATACTTTGAAAACGATCCGAATCCTCGCACCCGCGACTATGTGTGTTGGATCTTCACCCAAACGAATGCGGGCCATGGCGACCTGGATTTCCTTGGCGGTCTTTCCCAATCCTGCGACGTTTATTTCTACAAAGTTGGCGGCGGCTACAAGGACGAGGTGCCGGAAGGCTTGAATATCTGGCGTTTGGGCGAGTATGCCCGCGCGCTGGGTTACGGACGCGTACTGGGCATTGAACTGCCTGGAGAGCAGGACGGCTTGATCCCTGATCCGAATTGGAAACGCGTCACCGTCGGTGAGAACTGGTCCACCGGCGATACTTATATCTCCACCATTGGGCAGGGCTATGTGTTATCCACGCCGCTGCAAGTGCTGGTGTCGGTGGCAACTCTGGCCAATGACGGTAAATTAATGCGCCCGACGCTGGTAAAAGAGATTTTGGACAGCGAAGGAAACGTGATCAAGCCGTTCGAGCCGGACATGCTCTGGGACATTACCAAAGATCCCCTGATTCATGTTTATGACGAGAATTTTTTCCAGACCGATGAGGTCAAAGTGGTTGAACCCTGGGTGGTTGACCTGGCTAAAGAGGGAATGCGCGAGGTGGTCGTTTCGGGGACCGCTAAAACGATCTTCGAGGGGGCTGAAATTCAAAGCGCCGGAAAAACGGGTACGGCTGAGTACTGTGATGACATTGCTCGGCCATTGGGGAAGTGCATTTCCGGCAGTTGGCCGGCGCACGCTTGGTACGTCGGCTATGCTCCCTACGACAACCCGGAGATTGCGGTTGTGGCCTTCATCTATGACGGCGACGAAGGCGCAATTTTAGCCGCGCCGGTTGTCCGTCAGGTCATGGAAGCCTATTTCGAGCTGAAAACTTCCGTGAATCCCTGATCCGGACTGGCGGTGATGGATCGAATCCCGTTTTCCACCTTGGATTCGCTATAATTCGATGGGGATGGTTGAAGGTTTGGATATTGAACAATTGCTGGTTGAGTAGTTTATGGATGAGTGACCGATGTTAAGGCGCGAGACCTGGCGGCATTTTGATTACTGGCTGTTTGGCACTGTGTTGCTGCTCTCAGTGTTTGGCATTGTCATGATACGTTCGGCCATTGCTGGGAATGCTGAACTGGCTACCAGTCCGCGCAACCAGACCATTTTCGTTGGGTTGGGGCTGGCGCTTATTCTGGTTTTGGCAGCCGTAAATTACCGCACCTGGGCTTCCACCACCCGCCTGCTCTACGTTATCGGGATTGTGCTGCTGGTTGGCATTTATCTGATCGGCGATGCGGCTTTCGGCTCGACCCGCTGGTTTGAGGTCGGCGGCATCAACATTCAACCCTCAGAGCTTGGCAAGATCATCCTGATCATTGCGCTTGCCAATTATTTTTCCAACACCATGGATGATCCGCACAACCTGATGTGGATTCTGAAGAGTTTTGCCATCACCATGGGCATGACCATCTGGGTGCTGTTGCAGCCCAATTTGAGCACATCGATTGTATTGGTGGTAATCTGGTTTTCGATGCTGTGGATTAGCGGCCTTGAGCTTAAATATGTCCTGATCTTCGGCGGGCTTGCAGCCGCGTTGGTGGCTTTGTTTTTGATTTTGATCGTCAACGGCGTCAAGATTCCGCTCATTGAAGGCTACCAGTTGCAACGGATCGTCAATTTTGTGTACCCCGATCCCAACGCCACCCACGGCGAACAATACAATATCGAGCAGGCGTTGATAAGCATTGGTTCCGGCGGCTGGTTCGGCGCGGGATATGGTAACGGTACTCAGGTGCAGTTGCGCTTCCTCAAGGTGCGCCACACCGACTTCATCTTCTCGGCGATGGCGGAGGAGTTTGGCTTCATTGGCACGGCCATCGTGATGGCGCTGCTGATTTTTGTGGTCATTCGTTGTTTATTTGTGGCGCGCAAGTCGATGGACACCTTTGGGGCGTTGATTGCTTACGGCATTGCCACATTGATCTTTTTTCAAATGGCGGTTAATATAGGCGTTAATTTAAAAGTGCTGCCGGTCACCGGGCTGACCCTGCCCTTCGTCAGTTATGGCGGCAGTTCTTTGTTGTCGCTCGTGCTTGGCATTGGCCTGGTTGAAAGCGTCGCAGCCCACAGCCAGACTCTCGATTTTTAAGGAGCATTATGGTTTCATCATCACAACCTGCCCGCGTGCGTTTCGCCCCGTCACCTACCGGGCACCTGCACCTCGGCGGAGCACGCACCGCATTGTACGATTACTTGCTGGCTCGTCAGACCGGCGGGCAGTTTATCCTGCGCATTGAGGATAGCGACCGCAGACGCTTTGTCCCTGGCGCAGAAGAAGAAATTTATGCAAGTTTACGCTGGTTGGGCATCCAATGGGATGAGGGCCCGGATGTCGGAGGGCCGTACGGTCCTTACCGCCAGTCCGAGCGCAAGGAAATTTATCAAAAGTACGCGCACGAATTAATCGACAAAGGACAGGCATTTACCTGCTTCTGCACGCCTGAGCGGCTGGAGAAAGTCCGCAACGAACAGCAAAAGCGCAAAGAGCCGCCGCATTACGACGGCACCTGCCGTAATTTAAGCACTCACGAGGTGAGCGAGCGCATTGCTGCTGGTGAGCAGCACGTTATCCGCTTCAAGACCCCGAAAGAAGGCACCACCACCGTCACCGACCTGCTGCGCGGCGACATCACCGTGGAAAACCGCACCCTGGATGATTATATTTTGGTCAGATCCGACGGGCTGGCGCTCTACCATCTTGCGGCCGCCGTTGACGATCATCTGATGCAGATCACTCACGTCATTCGCGGCTCGGAATGGCTGCCAACCTTCCCGCTGCACAGCCTGATTCACCGCGCCTTGGGCTGGCAGGAACCGGAATGGGTGCATCTTTCGGTGTTCCTAAAACCCAGCGGCAAGGGCAAGATGAGCAAGCGCGAATCGGCTGAACTGATCAAGGACGGCCACTCGATTTTCGTCAAGGATTTGGAAGGGCTGGGTTACCTGCCCGAGGCAGTCGTCAACTGGATTGCCTTGATGGGCTGGAGCTATGATGACCACACTGAATTTTTTACCCTGCCCGATCTGGTTGAAAAATTCAGCCTGGACAAACTTAACCCATCGCCGGCAGCCATCAACTTTACCAAGTTCGATCATTTCAACGGGCTGCACATCCGCGCATTGCCGTTGAATGAGCTGGTGCGCCGCATGAAGCCGTATTTTGTCGAAAAGGGCTTCCAGGTGGACGATGCCACGCTTTTGAAGATCGCGCCTATTGTGCAGGAGCGCCTGCAGGGCATGGACGATGCTCCCGAACTGGCAGGATTCTTCTTCAAGCCGGATGTCAACCCGGATGTCGATGAACTGGCCATCAAGGATCTGACCCCGGCCGAGTCGGCGGACCTGGCGAAGAAGATATTATCAATTCTGGAAAGCCTGCCGGATGTAAAGCTGGAGACGGCCGAACCGCCCATGCGCGAGCTGGTGGAGCAGAGCGGATTGAAAGCCGGCCAGGTGTTTGGTCTGATGCGCATAGCTATCACAGCCCAGCGGGTCAGCCCGCCGCTATTCGAGAGCATGGAAATCATCGGCAAGGAGAAGGTGGTCGCGCGCATGCGCCGCGCCGTCGAGATGTTGTCTTCGTTGTCTGTAATGTAGGGGCACGGGGGGTGTTTCCCGTGCCCGATCTGTTATCGATAAGCCCAGGGCGCAGTCGATACCTCTGTGTTGTAACCCTGCCTAAATGCTGCCTGTCCCAGGTGGATCGTAGGGGCGGGTCGCGACCCGCCCGTCGCCTGCTCCGGTTGCTGAGCTTGTCGAAGCACCGGCTCGCTGCCCTTCACATGGTTGCGACCCGCCCGGTGCGTGCCAGCGAACCTTGCAATCCGTTTTGAAGGGTGGTAAAATACCGCCTGCAAAGATGGGGGCTCGTCTAACGGCAGGACAGCAGACTCTGAATCTGTTTGTAGAGGTTCGAATCCTTTGCCCCCAGCCTGATTGAAAAAGCCACTTTTTCAGTGACTTTTTCTATATATGGGGGTAATAATTTTGGGTTTTTCATGGGATTTTAAGAGGGTTTGCTGTACTGAGTAATTTGGAGAAACTCAGTATGGGAAAAATTATGGAATTGCTAAATAGAATTTATCACTCAGCAAAGGATCATAAATTAGGATTAGATCTGTTTCATCCTTGCTGATTATGAATGGAATGTAACCGGATATTACAGCGTTGCCATAAAATTCTGTTCCATTCAGCAATTTATCTACCCCCGAGACAAAAATGTCAGGATCATATTCGATACCTTTCGAGCCTAAAAGCTTGGTTGAAAAAGTTGGATTAAATGAGCATTTTTCATCCACGGTTTTCTTGCAAGTAATTTGTACCTCTACAAAAATATATTCCTGACCTTCTTCTGGTGTAGTATTGAATTGATTCCCCGTTTTTACAACATCATCTGCGGGACGAATAGTGGTCAAGACTTGGAAGGCCATATCATCCAAAACAACTTCAGAACCTGCCGGCGCTGGGTTACTCCGAGTCATACCAACTTGCGTTGTACTGGTTGGTTGTGGTTGATCATTATTGCTGGGTACACCAGGTGTATTGACCGTTACATTAGTGCTTGTACCACAAGCCAAAGCGGCCAGAGCCAAAATTATAAAAACGATGGAAATTTGGGTTCTTGATTTCATTGCAGTTCCTCCCTAAGTTTGCATTTTTGTTAGTTGGTTGAAATGTACTATAATCCCATTTTATTGACACCCGGTTGGAATACAAGCTTTTACACGGACATACTCAGTTAATTGCTTCATCTTGAATTTCTTCAGCACAATACGGACACTTTTTCATTTTTCCCCTTCATGTTTCCGATATGAAATGAAGAACGATATTTCCAGTGAGATCAACATTCTTTCTAAACTTGAAATGTTGATTCTTGCCGGAATCTTTAATGATGGTTAGGCCATCATAATTTACATCCACATTGAGAACACTTTTATAAAAGATTGATTTGCTTTTCTCAGAACCAATAAAAAGTAGTCTCTTGTTTGTGACATATAAAAGACCAGTATCTACTTTAGTGGAAACAGTCTCCGTTCGTTTTCCCAAATCGATATTGCCGGCACGGTAAGAAATTCCTGGCAAAATTTTTATTCGTAAGGTAGGACCGTGAAAAGACATGCTCTTAGTTACCGTTCGTTCCTCATATAGCTCAACTTTCTCGGACACATAACAGAATTCATTCTTTGGCAGGTTTATATCCACCGCAATGGGATTTATTGTTTGCTTTCCATCATCAGCCATTTTTTCCCCTCTCTTCAGTGGAATTAATGTTCTATTGCTCTATTAACGCACTTCGAGCCGGTTTCTTGTTCCGGCTCGTTTGCTTATTGATCTGGGCTTTTTGTCTCTCTAATTTTAATTTAGCAATCTGGATTATTTCTTCCAGATCATCATTTTCCAGCATACTCAATATGTAATCTGCTTCATCCAATCGTACATTTGATGTTGATTCTTCGATCCAACCAACTGCCCGGAAAACGGTTAATCGAGGAATATTCAAACCTTTTGCGATAGCAATTAACGTTTCCGGTCTTGGTTGGACAAGATCATTTTCAATTTTATTTATGACAGCTCGATTCAAACCTGCCAATCGGGCAAGAGTGGACTGTGATAGTCCTCGCTTTTCACGTTCTTGTTGTATCCAGATACCAAGTTTGTTTCTCATTAGGGCTACTATCTCACATAAATTGTTTCTTTTGGGCATCATTTATGTTGCTTTCTCTTGACAATTCTTGATAGTTTGTTATAATGTTTCTTATAGGAAACAAATTGTATTGACAAAGAGCAAATGAGCAAAGGAGCAAAAGCAAAATGAAAAAAACTAGGAACCGTACCCATACCCGAAGCGCGATACCAACGCGGAGATAACCGAGCGCAAATTGCGCGAAGGATGCTGGACGAATTGACGCCTGGCAAAGCCGACCTGTATGAGTTTGCTGACAAAAACGAAGCCAAAAACCTCAGGTCGATGATTTCAAGCATGGCAATTTTGAAATTTGGCGAAGCCGGGCATATTGGAACCAGCATTGTCGAAAACACGATGTACCTATGGTTGAAAAAGGGTGAAGAAGATCATGGAAACTGACGTAATCAGAGTTTCAACCCGAGTGGTAGAAACCGAACAATATGAGCGCTTTTATAGTCCGCTCATACATCAGAAGCTGATCTATTACAACTTCCGCACCCCGGACGGCAAGTTATTTACCTGCATTAGCCGCACATTGGCAAATGCACGTGCCAGGCGGGATGCATGGTTGAAACAAAATGGCGGCAGAAAGGAGGACTGACCTATGGCTGAAACTCAAAAAGTCAATTTCGCTTTAAAGATCGAGACGGTTGAGAACATCGAGCTGCTAACGCAATTAACACATAGAGGTAAATCAGATGTAATCGACTGGCTGGTGGCCGATGAGATGGATCGGATTCGGCAAGCACAGCGCGGAGCTGTGACGGTTGAGCAGGCAATTGAACAGGCATCTGTGGGTACTCCTTCGTAATTGGTGTTTCATAAAGTTTACACACCCCTCGTTGAATGTGTTCAATATGCCGGAAAATTGCAGCAAAAATGCGGAAAAACCTCAGAACGAGCGGCGAATCATTCCGGGCGGCTACTTTTGCAACGCGAAATTTGACGAAATTGCCATGTACAACGCGGATATCCTCAGAGCCTTAGATGCAATTACCGGCGCAAATACCAACCGCGAAGAAATTTACAGACTGGTTGCAAGAATTTATGACCAGGTGCACAAGTCGAACAAAGTGCTAAGCGAACTCAGAATGATCTACAAGTGAAAGGATAGAAAATGGAACAAACGATTGATCAAACACAAGCAACTGATGACGCCTGGGAAGTGGCAGACAACGCCAAACCTCGCGATTTCGAATACTTTGGTCAGGTGAAAGCCGATGTCTGGTTCGGTTATTTCCCCGGCAACAAAGCCAAACCAATCCCCTTTGATCCTCAACAACACCCAGCGGATAAACGCGCAGTAATGATCGATATCCAGATCATCCCGGTCCCGGAACAGAATGTCACCTTCGACATTCGGCAGAATTATACGGATTTCTCGTTGGACTGGACAAAGATCACTCTGCCATCGATCAAAGCCCTGGGTGTGGATGGTTTACGGGCACTAAATGGGCATTATGTGCGGGTTGCCCAGGTGGATGGCAAACGCGAAAAGAAAGACGAAAACGGCCACAAAACCGGGGAGTTTTACAAGACTTTCAAATTCTTGGAACTTTATCCGGATGCTGCCGCCTGTTCAGCTGCTTATGCCGGCGCAGCCCCCTCTCATACCGAGCAAACGCCAGATGAACCAGCAGGTGACAAAGAGAAGGAAACGGCTTTGAAATTCGCCAAGGTTGTTGTTGAAAACACCGCACGTGGTGAAACTGATCTGAATGCAGTCAGAACTAAGGTGGCTACGGCCTTGGCCGGGATGCCAATGATCAACAAGCATTTCACGGTGGACAGTCCGGAAATCATGAATTTGATCATGGAGGTAATGCCAAAATGACCCCATTCATTGATTTCGAAGATCCACCGATCGTGCTTTTATCACCGATGGAAGACGGTTTGATTGCAGCTTACGTGCCCGATTCTTCACAACTTTCGCTTGAAGAAGCTAGAAAAACAGCAATTGCACGGGACGAAGAAGCAGCACAAAACCTTGAGGCATCTGTGCTGGAAGCTGAATCAAACGCAACAGTCAATGATTTGATTGTCGATCTCTACGGCTTCCACTAGCACTTTTGCTGCACCGTTCGCGACTTTCGGGCAACGACTCGATGACTACATACCAGGCCAGTCTTGACGGCGGTGCGGCAGATATCTTTTTACTCATATGAGCGGGTGTTAGAACCTTTACATTGGGCGGCTCCACGTGTGGGAATGTGGCTGTAGCAGCAGAAGCCGGCGCAGAGTTGAGTCCGATTCTCACCGTCCAACTAGGGGAGCGTGGTGCACTCCCTGAACCTCCTTTCTGATGGGCTGTGATCAAAATATTGGTTGCAGCCCTAAGAAGGAGAAAAACTCAAGGAAAGGAGAAATCAAATCATGGGAATCAGCGCAATTATTATTGACACTCGCGAACCCGACTGGGTAAAAAAGCTGCAATTTGGTGGTGTACCAGTCAGCCACAACGTTTTGGATGCCGGTGATCTCTGGATTGTGACCGATGACAACCGACTTCTTGTTATTGAGCGCAAAACCCCAAATGATTTTCTGGGAACGCTCAAAGAAGAGCGCCTATTTATTCAAATGGCGGGTCTACAGGAAGTACGCACACAGGGGTACTGGCCTTACTTGCTGATCACCGGCGAACTGCAAAGAGGCGCAAACGGGCATGTTGTTACTGACCGTGAAACCGGCTGGAGCTGGACGGCAATTGAAGGCGCGCTACTCAGTGTTCAGGAAATGGGGATTTTTGTTACTTATTGCGCCAATGATTTTGATCTCGAAGCCGCAATATTGAGACTTGCTGATCGATCTCGTAATGAAAAAATGATTTTGCCACCCGCTAGAATTGGCAAGGTATTGGGAGTTCAAGCGGGATTCCTGTGCGGCTTACCTGGAATTGGGCCGGAAAAAGTGGGGGAAGTGCTGGCTTATTGTGGAACTCCAGCCTGGGCGTTGGTTGCTTTGACGGATGCAGAATCACAAATTCCGGGTATTGGACCTGGCATTAAAAACAACGTGCGGTATACGTTGGGGCTGAAAGACAATGAGCAAATTGGTATTCTCATCAATGAAAAAGGTGATGAAGTTTTACAAATTCTACCAATAGGAGCGCAATGAAATGAAAAAGGCCGAAACAGAAACACAATCAACCGAACTGACAGTACGTGAAGAACGGCACGACCTGACACCGGCAATTTGGTCGATGATCAAAGAAATGGCGCCAGTAATGCACATCAGTCGCCTTTTTGGTGTCAGTAGCCAGGAACAGGCGGCGGCAATTATGCTGAAGGGGTATGAGTTGGGATTGCCTATTACCTCCAGCTTTGAATTCATTAATGTGATTGACGGCAAACCAACTCTTTCCCCTCGGGGAGCTCTGGCATTAATCAACAGCAAGGGCGTGCTGGACGAATATAAACTCACGCGTCTCGAAAAAAGCGGGAAGTTTTTTGGTTATTCCTGCACCATGAAACGGGGCAAAAACAGCTTCACGGCTACGTTCACCTTGGAAGACGCCGCGCGAGCTCAGCTCACCGAAGGATCTCCATCTTCCAGTGGTAAACGTGGATATGGCAACTGGGAGAAATATCCGGAAAACATGGCTATGTGGCGCGCAATCGGTTTTTGCGCAGATGTAGTTTGCCCGGATATCACAGGCGGCATGACCACATACTTAAGGGCCGCTGAACAGTTCAACGTGGAGGTGGATGACGCCGGCAATTTTGTGAACGTGATCGATGCCAATTTCGCAAAACCCGCGGTTGAAAAACCAGCAGTTGAAGCACTACGGCCGGAATTGACTCTCAACGACCTGGTGAACCAGTATGGTCCTGAAAAGATCATGGAAGTCAATAACGGCATGATTCCGGCCAGCCAGGAAGAAGTTGCCATGGTAGCCGAAAAACTTAACGGTGCAAAATGATCGAGCATCTTTCATACTCCAGTATTACCGCCTATCTGGATTGCCCTGAAAACTGGCGCAGGAAATATATCGCCAAAGAACCAACTCAGTCAAACCCTGCGCTAGCATTTGGTTCGGCATTTCATTCGACCATTGAAACTCTAGTTGTAAATCCCGAATCAGATGTACTCAGTATCTGGGGGGGCGCCTGGAATAAAGCCATTGAAGGACAGCCGATTTTCTGGGGCACTGACACGCCTGAAGGCATCTTCAATGACGGTGTACGTATGTTCTCGAATCCTGCTTTGTTGGGTGAAATCAGAAAGATCAAACCTGGTATTGATGAAACGGGTCCAAAAATCGAACGCAAAGTTGAGCTGCGGGTTCCAGGAGTATCCATTCCGATAATCGGCTATATCGATGTCATTCTCGATGAAGGCACGCCGGCTGATTTCAAAACCAGTGCGAAATCTTGGAGTGAAGATAAAGCCGCGGATTCTTTGCAGGGATTGTTTTACTTGGCAGCACTTAATCAGGCAGGCGTAGAAATCAACTGGAAATTTCGGCATATCATTTTTGTCAAAACGAAAGAGCCGAAAGTTCAGATTTTGGAAAATGTTCACAAACCGGGTGAATTGTTCTTCTTATTTGATCTCATTCAGCGGGTATGGAACGGGATCGAAAAAGAAGTTTTTCCCCTGAATCCATCCACCTGGAAATGTAGCGATAAATACTGCGATTTTTATGCTAATTGTCGGGGCAAATACATTTAGAGAGGACATCATGAGAGCCATAACCAATATTGTTATCAATGGCCGAAATTTGGCCGATATTTTGGAAGACCATAGATTGTGGTGGCAAGAACTCACCGGCGCCGAAACGCATTCAAAAGCCAACCTGAGAAATGCCGACCTGAGAAGTACCGACCTGAGTGGTGCCGACCTGAGAAGTGCCAACCTGAGTGGTGCCAACCTGAGTGGTGCCAACCTGAGAAATGCCGACCTGAGAAGTGCCAACCTGAGTGGTGCCAACCTGAGTGGTGCCAACCTGAGTGGTGCCAACCTGAGTGGTGCCGACCTGAGTGGTGCCCGAAATTTGCTTAACCCAGTCAAATGGCTTGCTGAAAATTTTGAACATGATGACCTGGGCTATATTGTCTATAAAGCCATTGGCAAGAACAGTTATGAGAGACCGGATTATTGGGAAATCAGCGCCGGCACATGTCTGGAGGAAGTTGTTAATCCATTACCGATGAACGATTGTGCATGTGGGGTAAATTTCGCTACCCTGAAATGGGTAAAAGGAAATTATGGTGAGAAAGTAACCATCGGATTGGTATCCATTTGGCGTTGTCGTGTTCAATGGACTGATTTGCCTGGTGTAGTAGTCCCCTACAACACAGACGGCAAAGCACGTTGTAACAGACTTGAATTGCTTGAAATTGTAGAGCAATTAAATGGTTGATCCAATCCCGACTGGCCAAAACCTCCGCGAGGAAGCATTAGCATGGCGCGCAAGAGTAAATCAACTCGAGAAGAAAGTCAAAGAACAGGCAATCGAACTTGAATCCTTGCGCGCCCAAGTCAAAACTCTGGCAATCGAAAATGTGAGATTGCTCAACAAGAAAGCAGCCCAAGCGACACATGCGACAGACGACATTATTTCAGAACCAAACCTCGAATCGATGCGTGATTACACATGAGGCCGGCATGCTGGTACTTTCCAGCCCGTACATCCGTGATCTGGTAGAAGCAGTAAAAAGCCTCCCCTATACTGAGCGGCGTTATGACGGCAACCGAAAAGTTTGGTTTGTAGATCCAAAACATGGTCAACGGCTTGTATCCTGGATTGATTTGTATGCAGGGGAGACGGTGAATCTCCCCTTAATTCAATCTGTCAGTGCAAGGCCCGTGATGCGTTTAGTGGAAGTGAGATACATCGGAGCTTGTAAAAACCGTGATGACGGCTCCAGCGTAGCTTTCGGGCTTGTTGGCAAAGATTGGGGCATTCTATTCCCTGAATCCGCTTTACGGGGCTGGTTTGACAGCGGAGAGGCACTTGAGCCAAATGAGAGTCAAACACTCTACCAAGTTTTAGGAATTAAAAAAGCGGCTGATCAAGACGAAATTAAAACTGCATTTCGCCGAATGACCCGACAATGGCATCCGGATGTATGTAAAGAACCGAATGCAACCGAAATTTTTATCCGTATCCGGGAAGCCTATGAATTACTGAATGATACAAATAAACGCGCCCGGTATGATGCGGGATTGGCGCTGGAAAAAGCCTATGAAAAAGATCGTTTAAGACAACACAAACACGATCGAACATTTCTTCAATCCTTGCAAGTCAGTTATCGTTCTCCGCTTCGTTGTGGAATGCTTATGGTTGAGGGCATTGAGAAAATTGGGCGGCTGGAAGTTTCGAAAATTTTAGCCTGGGAAGACATCACTCGAAACGGGAAAATTTTAGTGGTTTCTTGGCCCGCTGGGGCTAAAGAACCGATAGAAGTTTGGGCGTAGAGGCTCAGTATAGAGAGGGCGGCATGACTATTTTCACGGAAAAGTATATTGCAGAGCTGCGGGAGTTAGCGGCGAATGCTGACATGAGCGTATTCACGTTAGCACGCTTATTCAACGGGCATCCTATGCGTATGCAAAATGCCGCGTATGCCAGCGCCGCCGCGAACGTGTTACCCCGCGCTGCTTGATGAGGTTGAGCGTCTGACCGCCGAGCGCGACGCCGCGCTGCAAAAGGCGGATTTGCAGAAGCGTAGGCGAGAAGAAACACAGGCATTGATGAACGATGTGTACTAACAAACAGGAGGATTGAGATGAGCAAACAATACTGGCGTGATAGGCAACGCGCAATTGAATCCGTGAAAAACAAGCCGTGTAATGTGTGTGGTCAGCCGTCAAGTTGCGCAATATTATCTGGTGGATTTCAGCCATTGTGCATAGACCACAAATTACAGGCACAGCGGTTAGGAAATAGCGTAGTGTTTCCGAAAGGTCGATGACATGAAATACGAATTGAACTCGTGTTCGTTTTGTGGCGGGCAATTGTATCTGGATATTGACGATGAAGCCGGTGGTGCTGGTGTTTATCACGCGGCTGACACTCATTGCATCATACCTGACATTGACACCATAGATGATATTCCTGTCGGATCAACGATTGATGATCTTGTTGCAAGGATAAATCGCCGCCCGATTGACGCCCAGTCCGCCACCATCGCCCGCCTGACCGCCGAGGTCGATACGCTGAAGAACGAGCGTGACGCCGCGCTGAAACGCGCAGAGGCGGCAGAAAACTTGATCGACATATTTGCTGAGCTGATAAAACACGTGGAATGGGAATTTGGAAATGACGAAAACAAATATTGTGCTTGGTGTGGGGAACCAGAGCCAGGGATTGCTCCTGAGCGCGAATGGTACGACAACGAAGAGGACTTCAAAATAGATGCCGAGAAATGGGAACAACGAGGGCATAGACTTGATTGTCCTCGGCAAATCGCGCTGGCAGAATACATTGCCTTACGGAGACAACCATGACCGCCGTCTCGTTTCAGCCAGTAACCTGTGTCCCACGCGAAGATTATCGCGATTTTCTCGGGTGTCGGTTCTCACCAACTGAAATTCATGCCGGAATCTCCGCGGGTATTTGGCCCCCAGGGTTGATCTTTCAAGATGCTGATAACAAGGTGTGGTTAGTGATCGGCAGTTATGGCAATCAGCGGTTGGAACCATGGGCAAGAATATTGAGGATTGCATGATCAAAATTGATATTACTCAAAAAGTAAGATTCGGCCAACAAGACGGTGATCATCTACCAATTACTCGGTGTGTTTGTCACGCTGAGTTTCACCCAGGGCAGTTTGTCATTAACATTCACCAACACAATGCCATGTCCTGCCCGAATTGTGGCCGGCGCCTGTGCTGGAATGGCAATGTGAGAGTGTATGAGCTGAAGGGGTGAGAGATGAATATTTTATCCAGCATGACTTACGATGAAAAACTGAAATGGTTCGCTTCGGCTGACCGTGTAACTATCGGAACAATAACTCAAGTTTTTGAAAAGGATCTTAAAAGATTTTACGTTGCCAAAATACGCGGAATTATTGTCTCAGACGGTGAAAATTACCGGCATACCACAAAGAAAGCGGCGCGTGCGTTTGGACAAAAAATCCTGGAGGGTTGGAAAGAACTATATGCCAACCGATTGAAAGGCAGCGAGGAATGAAAGCACCGATAACAATCTACCTGCAAAATGATCCAGAGGGTGAAACGACGTGGTGCGAGGACAAGATCAACGATGATGACGTTGAGTATGTCCAGTTCGCAGAAGTCTCTCGCCTGACCGCAGAGAAGGAACGCGCATTAGAGGACGTTCGAACCAGTGCGCTGCATATCGGCTCACTGAATGACGACATTCACGCCCTTACCACAGAACTAGCCGCGCTGAAAGAGAAGACGCGGTGGCGCAAATATCCAGACGAGAATCCGGAAAACGATGGGTTGCTCCCACGAGAATATTGCTCTTATCGTTTTACGGGTAACAATTGGGAGGTTTATGCCTGTTCGTTTTGGTGCAAATATGAGCTTGGTGGTCGGGTAGCGTTTGGGGAGGTCACGTACAATTTTTATAAGGATAAATTTTCATTAAGTGACGGTTTAGAAGCAACAGAAGATATTGTTGTCATCGGTTGGCAACCACTCCCCAGGCCGCCGGAGGAAGAATGACCGCCTGTTCTCAATGCCATAAGGAACTTTCTCACCAGCTTGACGAATACGGTGATCCATCAAATCCAGTTTGTTGGGATTGTTTTTCTATACCAGTAAAAGATGATCCCAAGATTCAAGAGCAAATCGAAGATTTAGAAGAAGAAATCAAAGACCTCGAAGGCCAAATTCAAGATTTGGAAGGTGACCTGTATGAGAAGAAAGACCAATTAAAAGCGTTGAAAAAGGGTGACCTTAAGAAAACCGAAGTCGAAAGATTACAACTTCACAATTGGAAACTTGGGAAAGCAAAGGTGGCTGCATGAATAACTTACCAGTCCACAAAAGTAACATAAATTTTGCGGGTTGCGTCCTGGTATCACTAACTATTGCAGCGCTGTTCTGGCTGGTAATGTATTTTGTGATCAAAACGATTGTGGAGATGCTATGAAACATCTATTATGTAAGCTTTTAGGCCATCATTGGAAACCAGCCTACATGCGCCACGGGCATTATTACCGCCTCACTTGTACTCGGTGCGGTTGCCGATATACAAAAAGCAGCAAGGTAGAGACTAAATGACCGCTTCCCAACTTCCCAAACCCGAGTTAAAAACTCAGTATAAATACATTAATTTTGCCAAAGCCGAAGATAATCCCAAGACTTGGATTTGCCGCAACAACAAAAGCGGTACAGAACTCGGGCATGTAGATTGGTATTTCGCCTGGCGGCAATGGTGTTATTTTCCCACCTGCCCGGCAATTTATAGTGATGGATGTCTGAATGACATTATTAATTTCATTAAGCAGCTAAAAGCGGAAGAAAAAGAATGATCAATATTCTTACTGGTGATTGCCGCGAAGTCCTAAAAAATATAGCCGCTAACTCAGTAGATTCGTGTGTGACTGATCCACCTTATGGTCTAACATCTATCATAAAGCGCTTTGGTAAGAAGGGATCAACTAAAGCTCAATATGGTAAAGATGGTAGCTTTCAACGTTTATCCCGCGGTTTTATGGGGAAAAAATGGGACGGTTCTGGTGTCGAATATGATATGCAATTATGGCAAGAAGTATTCCGTGTCCTGAAACCAGGTGGACACCTACTTGCTTTTGGAGGTTCTCGCACTTATCACCGCATAGCTGTAGCCATTGAGGATGCCGGGTTTGAAATACGTGATCAAATTCAATGGATTTATGGTTCAGGATTTCCAAAATCGCATAATCAAAGTGGGAACTGGAAAGGTTGGGGAACTGCCCTAAAACCAGCCAATGAACCTATATGTCTTGCACGTAAGCCTTTAACTGGCACGGTAACGAATAATCTTGCGGTGTGGGGGACTGGCACATTAAATATCGACGCATGCCGAATTGAATCAGGAGCGCCTGTTCCAATCAATAGGCTTGAGTCGTGGTCTGGTTTTGGTGAAGTAAAGCAGCCCGACTATCAACAAGAATTGAGCACAAAAGGGCGCTGGCCTGCCAATGTTATTTTTGATGACGAGGCAGCACACATACTTAATGAGCAAAGTGGAAAATTAAAAACTGGTGCAAAACACGGGATTTATAAGGGGTGGGGAGACGATCGGTATATTTATGGGGGAAGCAAACAATATTTTCATCATTCCGAGGCGTCGTTCGGCGGCGCATCCAGATTTTTCTACGTAGCTAAGGCCAGTAAGACCGAACGCAATGCTGGACTTTATGGGATTGAACCAAAGCAAAAAGGCGGAGACCGTAATGAGGATTTTGACACAATTCAGTCAAGGTTACACGGCTCGATAAAGAAAATCAATCATCATCCCACGGTAAAACCAATCACATTAATGCGTTACCTGTGCAGGTTAATCACACCGCCCGGGGGCACTGTCCTTGATATGTTCATGGGCTCTGGTTCTACAGGATGTGCGGCGGTTTTAGAAGGATTTAATTTCATAGGCATTGATTTGGATACTGAATATGTTGAAATTGCCAAGCGCAGAATAGCATATTGGAAAAACCTACGGCAGCCAAGTTTATTGGAGTGAATAACTTATGAAACCATTGGATCTAAATTTACTCAGTATAAGTGAGCGGCGTGAGGCAGTTTCCAATGCTAAAGACTCTTTGCCTGCTGTTGAACAAGAGCGAATTGACGAATCGGCCAATGCGTTAATTTACACAGTAAAAAGTAAAACTCCCCATGTTGCATTTTCTTATGATAATGCGCTGGAAGTGCTTGCTGCAATCGGAATGTTAATGAGAAGGAGAACTCAATGACAAACTTTATTCCAGACCCGCCTAAGAATGTAGAATCAGTCCCTAATTATGAGGATGTAACCAGCGCTCAGGGTTGGCAAGGACAAACCACAACTAAATCGATCGAAACGCTCAAAAGTGAAATTTCCCAGGCGATTAGTCGATTGGGTGGAATGGTAACTGGCTTTCAAAAAGGCAAATTCCAGGTTGGAGAGCAGGAACGCCAGGGATACAGAGTAACCTACAGCATTGATGATTCGAATGGGCATATGATTCCAGGCCGGATTGATATTGCAGCTCTGCCGGTGAGAAGAAATCCGTATGGCTCCTATGAATCCCGGTGTGAAAAATCCTTAAAAATGGCGCTCTTTATGCTTCGAGACTCCTTCGATGGACTTTGGTTTTTGCAAAAACTGAGCCCTGGATTTGCTCCCCTAATGCCATTTATGCTATCTGGGCAGGGAGATATGACCATTTCGCAACTTTGGAGTGAAAGCGCGGTAATGAAGAATTTGCTTCCACCTGGTGACAATGATTTTATTGAAGGAGAGGTGACAACCCTATGAATACTCAGATCATTCCCGGTTCTATCGGAGCATTGGCATCACAGGGCAATAAATCTATTGCTGAAACTTTTGTTTCTGCTGACGTGATTGTAATTGTAGATGTCAGTGGTTCCATGGAAGACCGCGATTCCAGGGGTGGTTTATCCCGGTATGAAGTTGCCTGCCAGGAACTTATGCAGCTGCAAAAAAATCTTCCTGGGAAAATCGCTGTCATCGGTTTCTCCTCTGATACTGAGTTCTGCCCAGGTGGGATTCCAAGAATGCAAGGTGGCGGAACGGACATGGCTAAGGCATTGTTATTTGTGAAGATTGCAGATCTTCCAGGTATGAGATTTGTTTTGATTTCTGACGGCGAACCGAGTGATCCTGAAAAGACGCTCAGCATTGCCAGGGGTTTTCAGAATCATATTGACGTGATCTTTGTTGGTCCGGAAGAGCGTCCTGCTGGTCGAAGTTTTCTCAATAAGTTAGCTGCTGCCACTGGTGGACAAACACTCACTGCTGACCGGGCACAAAAACTGGCAGAAAATGTAACACAACTTTTAAGCAGTGGATATTAATAAATATGCCACCTAAAACCGCCACCAGCCGTGCGCAGCAAATTGCAGACTATATAGCCTGGGTGAAAGCTTTTGGCTATCAATTCAAGTTGAATGAAATTTCTGAACAGATTGAACTCAACGGGAAACCGCTCACTGATGAACAATTCTCAAAAATTGAATTTCAGTTGATCGAAAAGGGTATGAACAATGAGCGTTATACACGGGTGGCTATTGGCGCCATGGCATATGACAACCGTTACAATCCTATAAAGGAGTATTTATTTAAACTGCCCTATGATGGAGGACACTATTTCGATGAATTAGTGGCGTGTTTTGACAATCCAGACCGTTTAATTACGGTCTATTTACGTAAATGGATGTTGGGCACCATTGCAAAGACTATCAGCGGCACACAAAATCGTATGTTGATTTTAGATGGGCCGCAAAATATTGGTAAGTCGCTCTTCGTAAAATGGCTTTGTTCAGGATTGCCAGATTATTTTACTGAAGGCGGGATCGATGCCGATAGCAAAGACACTCAAATTCGCTTGACCACAAAGTGGATTTGGGAAGTGGGCGAATTGGGCGCGACTTTCCGGCGTTCGGATCGTGAAGCGTTGAAAAATTTGATTACTATGCAAAATATAACCTTTCGCCGTCCATACGGGAGATTCGATACAACAAAACCTATCTTGGCAAATCTCATTGGCACTATCAACAATGAGGGTGGCTTCCTGGATGATCCAACTGGCAGCCGGCGTTTTATGATCTGTGAGGTGAAACACGTAGACTGGCAAACGTATCTTACTTTGGACGTTAACCAACTCTGGGGCGAAATTTACGCAGCTTATCTATCAGGTGAAAATACTGAATTTTCCGAAGTACAAAAACAACAAACGGAAACCAACAATCAAAAATACGAAATCGATGACCCTATAGAAATTGTTCTAAAAGATCAATTCAGATTAAAACCAGGTGATATCACTCTTTGGACATCGACAGCAGAGCTTATGTATATTTTGCAGGATAAAGTAGGCAAATTCTCTTCAGCCAAAGCCTTCCAAATGGCTCTAGCCACCACTTGTAAAAAACTTGGGTTAGTTCGAGGGCAGCAGAACAATCAAAAAGGTTATTATGGTGTCGGGAGCAAAATCCCATGATCTCCGTGCGACCTTTTTTCAACACTTCTTACCAAAATCGTGCGACCCGCGCGACCTATGCGACCAAAATTACAAAAATTCAGGTCATTTTAGATTCTTTAACATTTCAAAAAAGAGGAAAAAAACGTACTTTCTCAGACGTGAAAGGCCTCAAAAGCGACCATGCGCATAGATTTTTCCATAAATGCGACCATGCGACCCGTGCGACCTTTTTCAAACAATTTACTCAAAATTCGTGCGACCTATGCGACTTATGCAACCTTTTTTGCAAACTTTCCGGAATTTTTCCCAAAAACTTGCGTATAGATTTTTCGACCTGTGCGACCTCGTGCGACCTTTCGACCTTTTGCTTAAACATACTTAACTTTTATTTAAAAAACCAGTTTAAGAAAATCGGTCGAAAGGTCGCACAGGTCGCACGAATTACACAATTTAGCCGTGAATCGTCAAAAAAGGTCGCACGAAATCCGGAATTATGGCTATGACACTTTTCAAAACGGCTTTATTCTGGGTAAAACAGGGATTTTCAGTAATTCCGATTGGTTATTATTCAAAACGGCCGGCAATCAAATCCTGGGAACCATATAAAAATCGTCTTCCAACTGAGCAAGAATTACTTCAATGGTTTCCATCCGAGTTAAGAAATATAGGACTTGTTACCGGAAATGGGTTAGTAGTCATCGATTTTGATGTGATGGATGTATTTAATTACTGGCATGATCTATTTCCAATCAATACTTATATGGTCAAAACGCGCCGGGGGATTCATGTTTATGTGATCACCCAGGAACTGGCTAAAAACTATCATTCAGATCTTTTAGACATTAAAGCCGAAAGAGGGTATGTATTAATTCCGCCCAGTGTTCATCCCAGTGGTTATCAATACCAGGTTTATAAAAACGCAGATATTTTATGGATCAACAAACTTGAAGATATTTTACCGAGTTCATTTACCCCAGAACCCGAGAAAATCCCCCTTGCAGCCCCCCTTCATACTGAGCCCTCGAAAATTGATTCAGATCCATGGGCTATAGCAGATTCCGCAATAACACTTGAAACAGATGTTGTTCAAAAGATTAGAGAACAAATTAGTTTACTCAGTTTATTACCGGATGCTAAATCTTCATCTCTTGATGGACGTTGGTATGTGAGTTTTTGCCCATTTCACGAGGATCATAATCCCAGTTTTTGGATTGACGTTACTCGTGGGCTTTGTGGTTGTCGAAAATGCAACATTAAGGAGATGGATGTGATTGATTTATATGCTAGGTTGAATCACATAAGCAACCGCGAAGCTATTTTGTATTTCGCAAGGAATTGATGATGATGACACAGAGAACCACGGAGGTCAAATTGACTAATGATTTTCCAGAAACACTTCCAGTGAAGGTTGTTGATGATTTGAAATTGCAATGTGCCTGTGGTGTGACCATTGGGCAGTTAATATGGGTTGAAAATCACGTGTGGCTGCGTTTGGAAACTGGTGATGCTCAATATTTCCATGGGCGGTGTAGGATCTGTCAGAAAATAGTTCATTTTGATAGTCGGGACTATCAACTTGCGCGGTTGATTGAGAGGGTGAAACGTGCTAGAATAATTGCAGTTGAATAAACGGTTTCCCCGTGGTGGGAATGGCCGAAGTTGACCGCCCGGCATAGTCTAGTAATAGGCTGTGCTGGGTTTTTTGTTTTCCAAGAGAGGATACTATGAATGAAATATTGTCATCTATTTTTACTGAGCAGTTGATCAAACAGCTTCTGACATTGTTGGGTCTGATTCTGTTGCAAGTGATTCTTGCTGTTGCTTTGGCAATCCGCGAGAAGGTGTTCGATTGGAAAAAATTAGCTGATTTTTATCGGGTGATGGTAATGCCCTTTATTATCGGCTGGTTGGCGTTTGTATTCTTAGTAAGGTTGATTTCTGTAGATCAATTGGGACCGGAATACAGCAATTTAGTTGGTGATAGTGCAACCTGGCTCTCCTGGTTGGCAGTGGTGACATCATTGAGTGCCCGGATATTGGAGACGATAAAAAGTTTATATGGGAATCTGTTTCCCATTAAAACACCAACTAACCCGGTTGATTTTTATCAGGGCTAAGTATGGACTGGACAACCGTCATTGCCATCATAGGCGCACTGAGTGGTTTATCCGGCCTGGTCGGAGTCGTTTTATTTTACAAGCCAACCAAGCGAAAAATCGTCGCAGAGGCGGTTCATCTGGAGGCAGCAGCCAAACACGAGGCCGCAGATGTTGTAGAGCACACTCTGGATGGAGCCTTCAAGTTAATTGAAAGATTGCAGAGTTCCCAGACCGCTACTGAACAGAAGATGAAAGACCTGCAATGCGAAAACGATAATTTCAAAAAACGTTTGGAAAAGGCGCTGCGCAGGATCGAGAACCTGATGCAAGGGATCAGGATTTTATTCAACCAACTCAAGGCTAATCGAATTGAGCCAGCATGGGAGCCTGATGAATGGAATGATGAGCCGTAATAAACGGTAAAAACTGAAGGAGTAATTATGAACGCTCAAGGTGTTGATATTTCAGTTTGGCAGGACAATAATTCTACGCCGCAAATGTTCGATCCAATTAAGGCGCGCCGGCGAGGTGCGTCGTTTGTTGGAATAAAAGTAAGTCAGGCAAATTGGGCTGATCCTGACTATGCTTGGAACTGGGCAGATTGCCGTAGAAGGCTGTATCGAATGCCGTTCCATTTTTTAGTATGGGATGTTGGACCATGGAAACAAGCTGAATTGTTTTGGTCACTTATCGAGAAGGACACATGGGGATTATTGCCTCTGGTTTGTGATTTTGAATGGTGGAAGACGGTTCCAACTCGGGCTATGGATATTCTCTATTCGTTTATGGAACGGTTGCGCCAACTATCTGACCCATTACCAAAGGGCATTTACACTGCAAAATCATTCTGGGACCCGAACGGCTCACATGCTGAGTACTGGAAACAATACCATCTGTGGCTGTGCGATATCACTGGCTCTGTTGAAGTGCCTAAGCCATGGAATACATGGAATTTCTGGCAGTACACGTTCAAACTGAGGGGGCTCGAGTGGGGCGCCGAGAGTTTGGACTTGGACGGCGATTATTACAACGGCACATTGACAGAAATGATTGCCCGGTACAGCTTGCCTGAACTAGATGAAATTGATCAGCAACCTATTTCTGTGCCCTTTGGTATTGAAATGACAGTTGTCCTGGAAAAGATAAACTTGCGTAGCTCTCCCCTGGTATTGTCAAACAACGATATCGGAGATTTATATAAGGGTGAAAAGTTTATTGTGGATGCCATTGCCGGAAAAGAAGCGTGGGCGCACGGTCATACAATGGATGGACGGGAAGGCTGGGCGGCAGTGCAGATTAACAGCACACGGTATATGGTGTAGGACAGTAGAAATTAATGGTTGATGAACGAGAACAGATGCCTTGGGAAAAACAAGACGGGGAGCCGACTTTATGGCACACCCGTTTTGAATACTATCGATTGATGGGACCCGGGCGGACGCTACTTGGCACACTGAATCGGGATCGAGCACAGATAGGAAAAGGGCGGGCAAAATGTGCACCTGGCACGTGGCGGCGCGCCATGGAGAACTGGAGTTGGAAAGCACGCGCGGAGGCCTGGGACCGGTATGTTATTGAACAGGCTGATGCCCGTTGGCGCGAACAAGTCATGGGGGAAGCCGAGCTGCTTGCGCGGCTGTCTCAGATGGGACGTGCGAACATTGCCGATTTTCTTATTGTTGATCAAGGCGGAAATTTCGCGCGGTTGAATGAAACCGCATTAAAAGATCGTGGACATTTAGTCAAAAAGGTAATGACATCGGCGGGTAAGACACGTACCGTCGGTTTAAGCTTACACAATCCCCAAACAGCAATGATGATGTTAGGTAATCACTTACGGCTATTCAACGATGAAAATCAAAGTGTTTCCTCTAATTTAATTTCATATACTCTTCCAGCTGATTTACTTGCCCCCCAGTTTCTCAAGGCCTACCGGGATATTCGGGATCATCAACATACTGAGTATTTGTTTCGGGGTGGGCGCGGTTCAACAAAATCGACTTTTGTGTCCTCGATTATTCTTTATCTGATCAAGAACAACCCAGGGATGCATGCTCTTGCTGCTCGGCAGGTTGCGAACACACTGAAGGATAGTGTATATTCGCAATTTCTTTGGTCTATTAGCGAACTGGGATTAGAGAATGAATTCAAGTGTACTCTTTCGCCCCTGGAAATTACTTATCTTCCTACTGGGCAAAAGATTTACTTTCGGGGAGCAGATGATCCGGGAAAGATCAAAAGTATCAAGCCGGCATTTGGTTATATTGGAATTCTGTGGTTTGAAGAGTTGGATCAATTCCACGGGGAAGAAGCAATTCGCAAAATCGAGCAGTCTGTTATTCGCGGTGGTGATTTAGCCTATATTTTCAAGAGTTTCAACCCACCACGTACAGCTGCAAACTGGGCGAACAAATACGCCAAAATCCCCAAAGATACTCAGTATCAGCATGAAAGTTGTTATCTGGAGGTGCCTTCTGAATGGTTGGGCAAGGTATTCCTAGAAGAGGCTGATCACCTGAAAGCTGTCAATCCAAAGGCCTATGAACATGAATATCTGGGGGTAGCTAATGGTACCGGTGGATTAGTCTTCGAGAATGTACAATTGCGCAAAATTACCGATGAAGATATCGCTCAGTTTGATCATATTTTAATGGGCAATGATTGGGGCTATTTCCCTGATCCTTATGCGTGGGTGAAATGCCATTACGACGCGGCCAGATTGACGTTATACATCTTTGATGAGCTTAAAGCCTTCAAAAAATCAAATCGGGAAACATATCAGATGTTAGTGCATGATAAAAATGTCACCGCAGCGGATTTGCTGATTTCTGACAGTGCAGAACCAAAGAGTATTGCAGATTACCGTGAATATGGCCTTAATGCACGTGGTGCAGAGAAGGGGCCAGATTCAGTGGCTTATTCCATGAAGTGGTTTCAATCCCTGACGGCAATCGTGATTGATCCAGAACGGGCGCCTGAAGCAGCTAATGAATTCCTAAATTATGAACTTGAACAGGATCGAGACGGGAATTTCATTTCTGAATATCCGGACCGGGATAATCATTTTATTGATGGTTCACGGTACGCTACGAATTTAATCTGGCGAAGGCGAGGTCAGTAATGTTTCAACAGATTTTTGTTTGGATTCGGGAGGTAATTCGGAAAATGTTAGGACAAACGGACGTAAAAAAGGCGCTTAGTGTTGACGTAGCGGTCAGCGAAAAAATGTCCACTGCGTTAGAACTCTGGTCGGCAATGTATGAGAATCGCGCAACTTGGCTAAACCAAGATATACACAGCCTTAATCTGGCTGCTGCTATTGCCGGGGAAATTGCGAGGTCCGCCACTATTGAAATGGGAGTGGAAATTACCGGCAGTCCACGAGCAGATTATCTTGCCAAACAATTTGGGCGGGTGCTTTTGAAATTGCGTGAACAGGTTGAGAAGGGAGCAGCTAAGGGTGGATTGATGATGAAACCCTACGTGCAGGGTAATCAAATCATGGTGGACTATGTCCAGGCTGACTTATTTTACCCAGTAACCTTTGATGCTAATGGTGATATCACTGCCTGTATTTTTGCTGACCAACGCACAATAGGTCATGATTTTTATACCAGGCTTGAATATCATGCCATGGTAAAGAATGGATGCTTAATTCGTAATCGGGCTTTCAAAAGTTCTACACGTGATACGTTAGGCACTGAAGTTGTGCTCACTTCAATTGATGATTGGGCAGCTTTACAACCGGAAGTGACTATTACAAATATAGATAAGCCATTATTGGCTTACTTCCACTATCCGCTGGCAAACAATGTTGATCCTACTTCACCTCTGGGGGTGAGTTGCTATTCTCGGGCGGTTGAGCAGATTGAACAGGCCGACCGGCAATGGTCTGATTTGCTGTGGGAATTCGAGAGTGGACAACGGGCATTGTACGCGGATGTAACTTCCTTCGAGAAAAAGACAGACGGTACCTTGGTTCTTCCACAAAAGCGACTTTATCGGGCCTTGAATGGTACTTCGAATATTGGCGATAATCCTGACGGCCTCTTCAAGGAATGGACGCCTACGCTACGGGAAACAAATATTTTAGCTGGGCTGGATGCGATTCTTAAGCGCATTGAATACGCATGTGGCCTGGCCTATGGCACGCTTTCAGATCCTCAATCGATCGATAAGACTGCCACAGAAATAAAAACTTCGAAGCAACGTACATATGCGACGATTACCGATACCCAGAAGGCGTTGCAAAGTGCACTTGAGCAGCTGTTGTATGCGATGGATGTTTATGTGACCATTTACAAGCTGGCACCTGCTGGCAAATACTCAACAGCTTTTGATTTCGATGACAGCGTGATTGTCGATAAGGATGTTCAATTTTCACAGGATAGTCGCCTGGTAACCATGGGAATCATGGGCAAGGTGGAATTCAGAATGCGCAATTTTGGGGAAGATGAAGCCACAGCGAAAAAGAAGATTGCTGAGATTGTGGCTGAACAACCGGAAGATATGTTTGGGCAGGTTACAACTTGAATGGAAAAACTATCAAGAAGCTTCGACAATTGCGCGCTGGCACGTGTACAAGGAGCTGAAATGCTATCAGTCGATGCCATTTAGATGCCGGCTTGCCGTGGTCTGGAGAATTGTATTTAGATGCTGGTTTTAAACGGTAGATAAAAATGTTGCACAAAAATTTGAACGAGTTGGACAAAAACGGCCAAAAAGGCGATTGGTGTTTTCTGAACAATGATGAATTGATAGCCATTCGTTATGGAGAGACTGCTTTTACTGGCACAACCATTATCCCTGTTGCCGAGAATGTCATGCCCGGCAAACCTCACTGGAAGTGGGATGGAAACCGTGAAGCGCCGACCTTATCGCCGTCCATCTTGGTGCATGGGAATCTGGGATGGTCAGATGGTTGGCATGGTTTTTTGACCAATGGAAAATTGGTGGAATGCTAACCTCTGATCAACTTGATTCATTGGTGGATCCAATTCTCGCTCTTTATACTGAGTACGAGAATTCGATTATCAATGATATTGCACGTCGGTTGGCCAAGATAACTATGACAGATACAGCAGCATGGCAAATGCAGCGTCTAATTGAATCGGGCCTAGTTTATGAAAATGCACTCGAGGAGTTGAGCAAATTAACGGGAAAATCTGAAACCGAATTACGATCACTATTTGAGAATGCCGGTGTGAAAGCGCTCAAGTTTGATGATGCAATTTATAGGGCTGCTGGTCTGAAGCCATTGCCATTGAATTTATCTCCAGCCATGATACAGGTTTTGGCTACTGGACTGCAAAAAACTCGGGGGATTATGCAAAATATGACCATGACTACTGCAATAAGTGGGCAACAGATATTTATTGATGCTGCTGATTTAGCATATATGCAGGTGAGCAATGGCGCAATGTCTTATTCTCAAGCAATCCGAGATGCGATTAAAAGCGTTGCCAACCAGGGATTGAATGCTATCAATTTTTCCCAGCGTCAAGATCATCTGGATGTTGCAATGCGACGGACAGTATTGACAGGAGTAAATCAGACAGTTGGAAATTTGCAAATCGCCCGGGCAGATGAACTTGGGGTTGACCTGGTTGCAGTGAGTGCTCATATTGGAGCTCGCAATAAAGGCACCGGGCCCATGAATCATGAAAGTTGGCAAGGAAAGGTTTATTCGCGGTCCGGAACTAGCAGAAAATATCCGGATTTTATTGAAACCACTGGTTATGGTACCGGCATTGGTTTATGTGGTTATAACTGCCGTCATTCGTTTTATCCTTTTTTTGAGGGGATCAGCGAAAACGCCTACCCTCAAGCTGATTTGAATGATTTTGCTGGCAAAACGGTGAAATACAATGGCGAAGAGCTCAGTATGTATGGGGCTACCCAGGAGCAGCGAGCCATTGAACGAAAAATCAGGTATTGGAAAAGGCAAAGGGGGGCATTGGAAGCTGCCGGACTGGACACGATCATTGAGACATCAAAGGTGCGTGAGTGGCAAGCGAGAATGAGAGGTTTTACAAAGCAAACTGGATTATCAAGGCAGTATGACAGAGAGAAGGTAATTTTTTCATCAAGTAGTACGAAAATAAATCCATCAAAAGAAACAATAATTTCTGCCGAGCAACAAGTTCATGAGGTAGGGACTATCGGCAATCCCATAAAATCAATTTTTGAAACTCGCACCAGCGCGCAAACTGTCATGGTTTCTGATGGTGTTTTAGGGCATATTGAGAAACACAAGGTCCAATTTGATATCATTCGTGCAAAACAAATGCTTCCTCAAATATTAAACGATCCAAAATATCTTTATCAAGGCAAAAAAATATCATCTATTCAATTCGTAGAAGACTTCGATGATCGTTATTTTTTATTGGCGCCCGTGAAATATTTGCCAAATGAACTTTGGCTAGAAACAATTCATATTGAGGAAAAAAAACGTTTCTTGAAACGATGGGCAAAGCGAGAAATATTGTATGAAAGGAAATAAAAAAGCGTCTGGCCGGTCAGGCTCACCGGCATCCATCCCTTTCGGGGAAATGGTACCTGATTCTCCACCTCAGACGCAAATTCAGTATAGCACAAAGATACTCGGTTTTCAACTTATCTCGTTGCAATTTTACTGCATCGTTGTTATAATCAGAGTAATTGAATAAACGGCTCTCCAGCAATGGAGAAAAACCGAAGTTAGCCGCCCGGTGTACTAGCAAGTAAGTTGTTTGCTGTTACACTGGGCGGCTTTTTTTATTTCCCCGCCTGGGAAAAAATTGCAATCCTGGATGCGTAAAAGGCCAGGGCATCACGAGAACCCAACCTCGTAAATCGGGTAGATGCGGATTAAGGAGAAACAGGTAATGAAACGTGAAGATTTGATCAAACTGGGAATTGCCGAAGATATGGTTGATAAGATCATGGCCTTGCATGGTTCGGATATCGAGAGCCATAAGACCAAACAGTCCACAACCGAAGCTGAGCTCAAGACTGCCAAGGACCAGCTTATCGAGGCTAACAAACAGATCGAGAGCTTCAAGGGCATGGACATCGAAGGCGTAAAGAAAACCGCTGACGAATGGAAAAGCAAGGCCGAACAAGCCGCTAAAGATGCTGCTGATCAGGTTGCAAAGTTGAAATTCGATCATGCACTTGACGGCGCTCTGACCGGCGCTAAAGCCAAGAATCCCAAAGCCGTACGCGCCCTGCTCGATACTGAGCAATTGAAATTTAACGACGCGGACGGATCGATTATCGGCCTCAAGGACCAGCTTGAGAAGATCCAAAAGGAAAATGATTACCTGTTTGCCAGTGATGATCAACCTCCCACGATTGTTCTAGGGAGCAACAACCAATCCGTACATACCGATGCGTTTGAAGCTGCCATGCTGAAAGGCGCTGGTATCCAAGAACCGAAAACGAAGTAAGGAAAAATATCATGGCTAATGCGATTACTTTGGTAAGTAAATTTCTTGCGCTCATCGACATGGTTTATAAACTGGAGAGCAAAACTGCTGTCCTTGATGCGCTCACTCAAACTCCTGAATTCTTGAATGCCAACGAAGTCAAAGTTATGAAGCTTTCGACCGTTGGCCTGGGCAATTACAGCCGTACTACAGGCTATCCCGCTGGTGATATTACGGCAGCCTGGGAAACCATGCAACTTGCTGCTGAACGCGGGCGTTCTTTCACTTTGGACCGCATGGATAATGACGAAAGTCTGGGCCTTGTGCTTGGCAATCTCATTCGTGAATGGATGCGTGTCCATGTGGCTCCTGAATTGGATGCCTATCGTTTTGCCAAGTATGCTGCCGGCGCCGGAAACTCGGCTACGCCTGCGACGCTTTCAACTGCAGCCGAGGTTTTGGCTGCTATTGATGCTGCCAGCCTGAGTTTGAGTGAGGATGAAGTTCCGGAAGAAGGACGTAAGCTGTTTATCACTCATACTCTGTATGAATTGCTTAAAGGCGCGATGACTCGTTCCTGGGGGAACGATGCTGCTTTGAATCGCGCTGTCAAATTTCTGGAAGCAACCGAGATTATCCCGGTACCGCAGACTCGTTTTTACACCGCAATCACGCTCAATGCTGGTGCTACCTCCGATGCGGGCGGGTTCATCAAGAATGTGGCAACGGGTAAGGATGTCAATTTCATGATCCTGCATCCGTCCGCGGTTTTGCAGCCTGTGAAGTTGAACCAGGTCAAGTATTTCTCACCGGAGGTTAACCAGCTTAGCGACGGCCATCTCTGGCAATACCGGCTTTACCATGATGCCTTTGTGTATGACAACAAGGTCAACGGCATCTATCTACATAATAAGGCCTAAAGGAGGTGATCCATGTTGCTCTATAAAAACGGTGCCGCTTTTGAGGTTTCGCATCCTGCCGATATTGCCCGGTTCAAGAAGTTGGGTTATATCGAGCAAAAACAGGAACCCGTGAAAGTTGAGGCTCCACAGGTGGATGCAAAAGCCGCAAAGGCCGCAAAAGAAGCTGAGGCGAAAGCTGCAAAAGAGGCTGAAAAAGCCGAAAAGACGGTAAATGATGTCACTTAAACCCGTCCAGGCAAATGGAATGCTCAAAGATGTCAACGATAATTTTGACACTTTGGAGCCGTTGATCAGCGGTGACGTCGCCGGGCTTGGTGTTTTGCGTGTAGCCAGGTACTTGTTTGATACCGCCGTTGTTGCAAATCGGGCAATTGGCGCCCATGGAACCGGAATCACTCTGCCAGCAAATGCAATTGTGGTGGGCGGTTTTGTGGATGTAAATACTGCATTCACGTCTGATGCAACGAACGCCGGCACCATTGCAATCAGCCTGCAGGCGGCAAATGACATCATTGCTGCTGCCGCTGTGAGTGGTGCGCCGTACTCAACCATTGGGCGGAAGGCCATTGTACCAAAGGCCAACACGCCGGAATCAACTAGCGTGAAAACTTCTGCTACGAAGGAAATCACTTGTACGGTTGCTGTTGAGGCATTGCTCACCGGTAAACTGACCGGGTATCTCTACTATGTAGAGGGTATTGCTTCTGCGTAACTTTAATAAGGACTAAGGCTATGGCAGCTTACGTGGATTACACCTATTACAGCGGTACATTCCTCGGTACTGCCATAGCCGAAGTTGACTTTCCCAGACTGGCACTGCGCGCATCGGCGGTTATTGATCAACTCACCTTTGAGCGTGCTGCGCCCATTGTGACTGCTACTACAGACACGGCCACTATTGAAAAGATCAAACTGGCAACTTGTACTGTAGCTGAAGAGATTCAGACACAGGAAACCAACGGTAATACAGACAATATTACCAGTGAGAATGTTGGCAGTTACTCAGTATCCTATGGGGCCAAGTCTCAATCTGCCATGACGAATGAAGAAAAGCAGGCGAAAGTAGCCAAGTTGTATCTTGGAAATACTGGTTTGATGTTTCCCGGATTTGCTGAAGATGAAAATTAATTGCAATTGCACGATCTATAACAAATTCATCGCTCCTGCTACACGCACGGAAATTTACCAGCGCGTGCTTATCATGGGTGTGTACTGGGAAAATCGAAGAGCGGTTAACCGGATTCGAAGTGCTAATTTGAATGATGATAAGGCAATGATCATCATTCCGTTTGGCAGAGGCGCCAACTATCTTGATCCTAGGGCCTGGCAGGCGTTGACTAGCAAAACTGGTAAGTGGACTCTGCAAGAAGGCGACGTTGTTGTCAAACACCTAGTAACGGATGAAATTAGCAGCTCATTCACGGTGGCAGCTCTCGAGAAAAAATATGATGATGTGCTGAAGATCACCAGCGTGGATGTGATGGATCAGGGCAGCACGCATATGCAACATTGGCGGATTGGAGCGGCGTAATGGCTGGTCCAGTTATCGAAACACCACGCGGAAAAATCATTATCAATGCAGCTGGTAATGCTGAGTTGAAATTTAATACCAATTTTCGCCCTAAATGGCAGAAACGGTATTCGGCAGCCCAGAAGTTTGTTGATAGTGAAGTTCTGCGGTTGTGTGAACCATTTACACCGTTGCTAACCGGAATGTTGATCAAATCCGGTCAACTGGGAACTGATATCGGCAGTGGTGAAGTTGTCTGGATTGCGCCTTACTCAAGACGCCAATATTATAGCGCTCGTAAGCCTGGTTCATTAACTGGACCGCTGCGGGGACCGTATTGGTTTAGGCGCATGAAAGAAATACGCGGTAGAACGATTATAACAGGCGCACGGCGCATTGCCGGTGAAGGTGAGAAATGAGCGTCATTGCTGCGGTGCGTACCTATCTGGCGAGTTATTCCGGCTTAAAAACCGGGGCGCCGCTATGGGTGGATTACCTTGGCGCCGCCAATACTGAGTATGCGATTATACCGCTTCCAGGTGAAAAAATCGTGGAGCGGTATATCAATGGTGGTTCAAAGCGCGAATTTCCGTTTGCGTTTCAATCCATGGAAAGCACAGCTGATGATCTGGAGCGCTTAGAAAACAATGGTTTCTATGAAGCCTTTGCGGATTGGCTGGAAAATCAAACGGGAAGTGGAGTGTTACCCACTCTAGCAAGTGGAAAAATGGCTGAACGCATTGAAGCCATGGGTTGGGGCTATCTTTTTGAGCAAGGTGAATCAAGCACTGGTGTCTATCAGATCCAGTGTCGGCTGACATATGAACAACAACCATAAGGAGTAAACATGGCTGGAAAAGTCAAACGAAGTCAAGTCAAAAGTTTTCTTAATACCGGAACAATTACTGTCCCGGTTTGGTCTTTGATCGGGGATGGTGTAGCTGCCGCAACGATCAACTATAACCCGCAAACAGTGGATGAAACTTATATTCACCAGGACAGCGGTACGACTGAAGTGGAAAGTTATAAGCCAACCATGCCAGTTGCGGCAAAGGCCGTCGCTGGTAATGTAGTATTCGATTTTGTCGATAACCTGCGCGTTACTCGCGCCGTGTTAGATGCCGCTCACACTGAAATTGTCAATGTATGGTTATATGAAACTCCAGCATTGAATGAATACCCGGCCGAAAAACAGTCGGTGGGTATTCAGATCGATGATTTCGGCGGTGACGGTGGCACTACCACGGTGATCAATTACACCATCAATTACCTGGGTGATCCAGTTCTGGGCACCTTCAACCCGACCACTCTGGCCTTTACACCAAACCCTTAGCCGCGCGCCTTTCTACGCTGACGATTGGCGCGCTGACGCTGACTCCGACCTTCAGCGGGTCGCAATTATTCTACACAGCGGCTACAACCAACGTGAGCGACCAGGTTACAGCGGTCGCAGAGGATCCGACAGCAGTTATTACCATCAAGCTCGAAGGAGTGACAGACCCGGATGGATTGCTCACTTGGGTAGCAGGCGTGAATCATGTCACAGTGGAAGTTGTAGTGGCGGGTGTAGAAACTGCCATTTACAAGATTGATGTTACCAAGTCATAAGCGATAAGCCCCTGCTCAACAAAAGGGCAGGGGTTTTTTCAAACAGGATAAATCATGGATAAAGTGCAATTTAAAACCGGCGTGAAACGGATTTTAATCAATGATGGACCGGATTTTCTTGAGTTCAATCCGTTGGACACCCTTTTTGTTGATCGATTCTATGCGGTATATAACGAATTCAACCAAAAAGAAGCTGAATTCACAAAACAAGCAAAAGCAATCGATAAGCGTAATGGTGAAGTGGATGCCAATGGCGTTCCGGCAAACATCCAAGAAACGATTGATTTCGTCAAAGACATTTGCACCTACATGCGGGGGCGTATTGACTACCTGTTTGGAAATGGGACCAGTCAGAAGCTTTTTGGCGATGTACTTTCGATGGAGATCATTAGTGATTTCTTGACTGCAATCGCGCCGTTTGTGCAAACTGCCCGTTCCGATAAACTGGCGAAATATGCCAGCAAGAAAACCAAGGTAATGAAGCAATTGTGAACATTCTTGTTGATCAGCTTCCGGATGTTATTGAGATCGAAGGCAAAGAATATCCTATCAATACGGATTTTCGAACGGCCTTGCGAATCATCATGGCATTTGAAGATCCAGAGTTGGCAGCTGTAGAAAAACAAATCGTGCTGCTTGATAATCTGTACCAGGAACGGCCGGGGAATCTCACAGCGGCATTTGAACAGGGAATACGTTTCCTGAATATGGGTGAAGAACAAGGAGAGGATCAATCATCCCCACGTGTATATGCTTTCTCAAAAGATGCGAATTTTATCTTTTCTGCTTTCAGTCAGACACACAACATAGCTCTCGCCAATACTGAGTATATGCACTGGTGGCAATTTCTGGCTTTGTTTATGGACCTGGGTAGTGAAACAACCTTTTGTCAGTTGGTGAGCTTACGTAAGCGGGTAAAGACTGGCAAGGCCAGTAAAGAGGAACGAGCTATGGCACGTGAAATGGGTACGGCGTTCGAATTACCTGAAATTGATGACCGTACGTTGGAGGAACGAGAACAGGAAGCAAGTTTTATGCAGCAATTGGTGCGGGAGAATAAATAATGACTGCTGGTTATGATGGTCAAATTCGTATAGATACCCGGATTGATGAGAAGGGATTCAATCGAGGCGTCAAAACTATGTCTCATTCGATGGACAAAAGTCTTGGCGGTTCCCTAAAACGTCTTGGGCACTCCCTGCACAGCGTAATGGCTCTAATGGGAGCTGCATTTATGGTGTCGTTTGTATTTAGCACAATTAAAAAGCTGGTGGAATCATTTGATTGGATGTCCTCTTCTTTATCCGGAAAAATTACGGAACTAGCGGGGGCCTGGCAACTTTTTAAAAGCGCGATTGCTAATACCGTGGTAACGGCTTTGGCAGCCCTTAGTCCATTTATCATCACTGTAATTGGATGGCTTACTAACTTATTGACCGTTATTTCGCAAATAATTAGTGCACTATTTGGCGTCCAGGCAGGCGCGCAAGCAGCTGCAGGTGCGACCGGTGACCTGGGTGACCGCACTGGTAAGGCAGGAAAAGCGGCTAAGGGTGCACTAGCACCTTTTGATCAATTAAACGTCTTGCAGAAGGAGCAGGGAGGCGGTGGAGGTACAGCAAAACCGGCACTGCCAAGTTTGGTGGTCCCGCCAGACATGCTGGCAAAGATCGAGGAATTTAAAAACAAACTGTTGGCGTTTTTTGCTCCGCTACAGGCACCATTTGAGCGATTAAAAGCAGCAATTTTGGAACTTGGCGGAAACATCTGGGATGGTTTGAAATGGGTATATGAAAATATTTTGGTTCCGTTTGGACTTTGGATTGTAACTGTAATTGCCCCAATTGCCCTTGATATTCTCACAGGAGCACTGGGAGTTTTAAACAGTGTTATTGAAGCATTGAAACCGCTTGGGTTATGGCTATGGGATAATTTCTTGCAGCCGATTGCCGCATGGACTGGCGGAGTGATTGTTGTTGTGCTTACCTGGTTAGCAAAAGCACTGGGTAAAATCAGTGATTGGATTGATGGTCATCAAACAACCTTTCAAAATATCGTTTTGTTTTTTCTCGCATTTTGGGCTGCCGCTGTGCTTGTTTCAGGCGCAATCGTTCTGGTAATAAACGTTATTACTACAGTCACTACGGTAATTGGATTTTTTAGCGCTGCACTGGCATTTTTAGCTGCAAATCCAATTATTCTGGTTATTCTGGCAATTGCTGCAGTAATTGCAATTATTGTTCTACTAATCAAAAATTGGGATTGGGTAAAAGAAAAAGCAGGAGAAGTTTGGGATTGGATTGTTAACAAATGGAAGGATGCTGGAGATTGGTTTGCGGGCATAGGTGACAGGATAATGAGTGTATTTTCCGCTTTATGGAATAACATTTTTACAACCGCTGCTCTGCTTTTGGGAGATTTATTATCCATCTTTTCTGCACAGATTACTGCTATCCAAGGTGTAATTAACGGGATTATTAAATTTGTAACCGGGGTATTTAAAGGTGATTGGGAATTAGCGTGGAAGGGAATTGTCGATGTATTTACCAGCATATTCGAGGGTATTCAAGGAATTGCTAAGGGTGTTGTTAATACCGTTATTGATCTTATCAATGGCATGATTCGTGCCATAGCCATTGGGTTAAATGCCATTATTGGCGGATTAAACTCAATTAAAGTAACAATTCCGAAATGGGTGCCGGTCTTTGGCGGCGAATCATGGGGAATGAGCATTCCTACAGTCACCGCACCGCAAATTCCACGGTTAGCAACCGGCGCTGTGATTCCGCCACATGCGGAATTTTTGGCAATGCTGGGAGATCAACGTAGCGGGCGCAACCTGGAAGCACCAGAAGGATTAATTCGTCAAATCATTCGGGAAGAAATGGGAAACCTTGAAGGCACGTTTACTTTTGAGTTTGCCGGCAATCTTGGCGCCTTAGTCAGAGAGCTAAAACCGCATATCGCCCGGGAACATATTCGCATGGGTGGAAATATGATCACCGTGAAAGGGAGAACCGCGTGAGTTTAGTCATCGACGGCACTACTTACAATGTACCAGTTCTCAGTATTGGGCGGAAAGCTGACTTCCTGGATAAATATGCGGAACGTACCGAAGATGGAGTTTTACATCGTGAGCTCATCGGTGTTTATTTCAATTACCAGTTGAAATTAGGATCGTCCGCCTCCAATACTGAGTATGCAGCGTTGTGGGCAAAACTTACTGAGCCAACCGAATTTCATACTGTGATCGTGCCGGATGAAGATGGAGATTTTACATTTACGGCTTATTTCGCAAACATCTCTGATGAGCTGCGCAAGGACAAGGGTGCCGCCCAGAAATTCTGGAAAAATTTGACGGTTAATTTCATAGCCAAGGAGCCTGCCCGAACGTAATGGCAAAAACATCAGCGCGGGTCAGTTTTGGATTATATGCACTTGAAATCAAGCTGGATTCTGCTATTTCAAGTTCTACTCCCTTGCAGGCATTTGCAAAACTGGCTGATCTTGAAAATAGCATGGGCACGTCACGGCCATATGCCAGTTATGAGCCTGATTTCTGGCTGCTGGATGGAGAATATAAATTTCTTCCAGATACTTATACTACCGTGCATGTTGGCATGATGTCTTTGGCAATGAGCGGTACAACTGGATTATTTACGACTGCGCCACTACTGACAATTGATTTTGGTCAGGTCCATACGTCGGAAGGGCTGACGCTGATATTTAATACCTATACCGGCGATTATTGCAACAGTTTGGCTGTTGCTTATTACAATGCGGGTGGCGGGTTGATTCGCACCGATAATTACGCGCCAACAGGAACGGAATTTTCAACACACCAGGCAGTGAACGATTTCAAGAAAATCATTATTACTTTCAATTCTACGAGCCGTCCCTATCGATATTTACGAGTAACAGCGATCGATTATGGAGAATTGATCACTTTTGCCGGTACTGCTATTAAATCATGTGGTGTTATTGAGGAAGTTAATCAAATGTCTTCGGAATTGCCTATTTCTTCCATGGATTTAGGGATCTATTCAAATGAAGCACAATTTTCAATGTTGAACCCCGCAGGTAAATATATTGCGCTAAAAGAACGGCAACCTTTATTGGTTTATGAAGTTGTTGATGGAGTAAGTTATTTTATTGGCAATTTCTACTTAGATGATTGGAACAACTTAACGGATACAACCTATCAGTTTTTTGCGTCCGATATTTTAGGCGTGCTGGATGGAATGACGTATAAGGGTGGAATGTGGCTAGGTACTGGGATCAACCTGGAAACACTACTCGAGGAAATTCTTGGCGCTGTGTTTGTCCCATACGAACTTGACAATACCCTGGTTGGAACGAAGGTAAAAGGCTGGTTGCCCCAAGGGACTTATCGGGAGGCCTTGCAGCAGATTGGTTTTGCAGTAGGTGCATCTATTCATTGCACCCGCTCTGGAGCTATACAGATATACCGGTCAGTTATCGCAGCCAACGAAACAACGGGAACGGCTATTACCAAAGCACAAAAAGGTATGGAGCAATCCCTCACTTTGAGGCCCATTGTAACCAAGGTGCAAATGATTGCTCATAACTACGTGCCGGGTGGAGAAAGCCAGGTAATTGCATCTGGGATTTATGAGGTTGGTACCCATGAAATTACATTCAGCGAACCCATGCATGCACTATCAGCTTCGGGTGCAACAATTATCGAAAGCGGGGTCAACTATGCAATACTGAGTGTCGCGGCTGCTGGAACAGTGGCATTAACCGGGCTTAAATATGTTGATACCCAGGCGGTTTATACGATTGAAACATCCAATCTGAATATTAGCGTCCGCCCGAATGTGCTTAATATCGAAGAAGCGACACTCGTTCATAATGGAAATGTCGCAGAAGTGGCTGGCCGTGTTTATGACTATCACCAACAGCGATATATGCAGAAGCTGAAAATGTTTGCTCCCATGGTGGTGCCCGGGGAAACGGTTGTCATTGACACACTATATAACCGGCAACTGCGCGCCGTGGTTGAAGTGATGGAATCTGACCTTGCCGCGGGCTTTGTTTCTAAACTTGAATTAACGGGGGTAGATCATGCCCTGGGTTAATCCAGTATTTGATCGAGCCATTACAGATATTAATAACCGTACTGCCAAAGGGTTTTTCAATGTGGTGGATTGGACCCGGATTAACGATAATACTGCTGAGGTGAAAGCTTCAATACTCAGTATATTGGGGCTAAATGTTTCTACTGTCACGTTGACTGCTCCGACAACGAGTCTACATCCTGCGGCAAGTTCAATTAATGCTTTGATAGTCAATATTGAACTGGTACGGGTGGGTGCCAGTTTACCTATGGCGGTGGGATTGGTGGATCTAAAGCAGGATTACCAGGCAGGGAACGGAACCGTTGCCCCCAATTATGTGGATGTAAATGACTGGGAACGGAACCTGAATTTGATCTATACCTTGCTGCCCAATACTGCCAACTACAAGGTTTACTGCGGCGTGGCAGCGGTTGGGCAGCCGCGTTTCTGGCAGAATCGATTTAGAGGATAGGAGAATTTTAATATGCCCTACAACAAGACCAACTGGGAAAACGAAGTACCCCAAACAACGCCGGTCAAGTACGAGATTGTCGATGATACCAGCGGCATTATTGCCGCTTCTGCTACCATTGATCCGGTGACCATCATCACGCCTGGAACTCCCCTGAATTCCACCAATCTAAACAAACTAGAAGAGGGGGTGCGGGTCGCCCAGGAAACGGCGGAGGCGCAGGTTACCACATTAAAGCTGGTTGATGGAATACTGAGTGCAGATGTTGCTGGCCGATTGAAAATGGCAGATGGCTTCATTACATTGGCAAAATTGGCTTCTGGATTGTTATTTCAGAAACTTTTTGAATTTGTGGGTGATGGTGTAAATCTACCAGATTGGACAAGTATTCCGCAGACCTTCCGGCATTTGATCATGATTTATACCGGTGTATCTTCCAGGACAAGCGCTGGATGGGATGGACTTTCATTTTTTGTAAACAATGACGTGGGGGTTAATTACAACACAAGCGTAAGTGAAATTCGGAGCACGGGTAGCTATTGGAATTTTGGTATCACTAACCCGCGTGATGATGGTTTGTTTTGTGGAATATTGCCAGCTCAAAACGCTGGAAATTTGCCACCAGGCTCTGGTCTTGTTATTTTTCCAGATTACGCAGGAACAACTTTCTACAAATCCAGCATTCTACTGGCGATGTATATGGGTTCTTATGCGGCGGGCATGTCCTTGGCCACCTCATACCGTGTAAATGCCGAACCGATCACCCGTCTTACCGGAGACATGGGAGGTTATTTCCCCCGTGCTGGCAGTATTTTTAGTTTATATGGGTTCAATTAATGGCGAAGCTTTATAATCTTGCCCGAATGACAACATTAACCACTGGCAGTGGAGTAATAACACTGGCTGAAGCGGTAAGTGGTCATTTAACATTCGCCCAAGTTGGTGTAAAGGATGGGGATACAATCTCTTATGCAATTGTCGATGGGCAGGCGCTAGAACTTGGGCGTGGTAAGTACAACATATCCGGGCCGATCTTGACCCGTGATGTACTCCAATCCACTAATGGGAATCTACCCCTAATTCTGACCGGAGTGGCTGAAGTATATATCAGCGAAATGTCTGGTGGCGGCACCAATGGTGGCGGTGGGGAAGGATTAATCCCATTAGAAGGTCCGGGCATTGACCTGATAGGCTTAACCATTGGTGTTGGATTAGATTCAATTTTGGTAGCTCATGCGGATGGAAGCCCAGCTACTGAGTATCAAAAAAATAACTTAGTAGGTGCACTGGCTGGGACAGTCTCTGGTGATGCGGTAATGTTATGCCCTGGTATTTTCGAGGGAGGTATTATCGTTCCGGTGGGCGTGGCAGTAGTTGGAATTGATCGTTCTAAGTGCGTTCTAACCGGCTCGTTGCAATTATCTGATGAAAGTGTCTTGGCAAATTTGACAGTAACACGCAGCGGGGCTGGAACCGTTGTAGGCGTGGAGGGGCCGGCGTCGGGCACTGCGTATATTTATAATACGACCATAATCGTAACAGATGGTTCGCCAGCCATTGCGCTGCATATCACCGGTGGGAACGTTGAGGGGAACTATAACGAGTTTTTGTCTACGGCGACTGACGGCTACGGTGTCAAAATCGAGGGTCTTGCTGGGACTGAACAAACCTATAATTCATGGCAATTGTCAACAAGTCCATCGGTATATAATTACGGATTTGTACCGCCAAGTACTGGTACTATAACCACGCCAGAAAAACCTTTGCAGGTACAGGGTGGCTCCGGAAATTGTGCAGAACTTACCCACGCGTCAGGTGGCGGTGGCAAAGGTTGGATAACCTACGATCTTGGCGAAGTTTATAATATTCATAATATGGAGGTTTACTGGCAGTGGGGAGGCTGGATTCAGGTAGTTGGAAGCCTTGATGGAACTACGTGGGTGGACATGAAGGACATCTGGCCTCCAGAGCGTGATACATTATGGCGTGAGGAGCACTCGGCAGACGATATCAGCCAAGGTGCTTGGCATAATCCCATTGATGTAAGTGCCAGATACATCCGTTTCTACAATGAGGTTTTTCCTCTTGTTGGCAGTAATCTAAAATTGGGGTGGTTTAAACTTATAGCTACAACTACAGCGCGCGGCGTTGGTCGCTTCCGCTGGTGTAAAATCTTCGGCACGGCTATGGACATCTATGTCGATACCAGCAGCGCACTGATGTACGCCTGCCAATTTGACCCATTAAAATGTATCGGTCAGGTCAGCGCTATGCGTGGTGATCGGAGCGCATGGGACGCTGAGGAAAATCCGGGATTGCACGCAAATGATATAGACATTGCACTTGGCATTCATCACACGCTTGGAACGGAAGCTACTCAGGCTGCGTCCGGTGATCATCAAACTCACGCTGTGGAGGATTTGACAAACGTTGTTGAAAGCGGGGAAATGACAGGTGATATTCTCCAGCTTACCGATTGGACAGAAGCGGTCGGCGGAACAGAATCACTATATGCCTCATCTCTGCTGACAACGTCTGGAACCGGAGATTCCGGCAGCCTTTGGGATGGCGACAAAACCGCTCAGTGGCTTTCTAACTCTCCTGGCCCGCACTATGAATTGTTTGCTTTTCCAGATAAAAAATATTTCATATCCAAAGTAGTAGTCACAGCCAATGCTGGTGACTGGATGTGGGCGGATCATCCTACTGAAGTCCACCTCTATGGTTCTAATACGGGTTCTTTTGGCGGAGAGGAAACACTGATTGTAAGCCAGACCGGCTTGGGCGAAGGAATCTACACCCTGGTACCTTCAGAGCCGCGAGTGGGTTATCGCTATTACAAGATCGTGTTTATCCGTGCTGATGCAAACTGTAGGGTAAACGAGGTTGAAGTTTACACTCTTCCAGATGAGCCCCAGTGGGAAAACAGATCATTAGCAGGCGCGGGAATTAATGTTCACGATCCAGTAACCGTATCAGACACAACTACAGTTAATCTAACGTTGACCGGGCAAGCTCTATCTGCGGCAGTGACTCCTGGTGGAATCAAACTAGATGATCTTGGCGCGCCAGATGATAACACTGACTTGAACGCTTCTACAACCAAACATGGCTTGATGCAGAAATATCCAGGTGGTACGACTGATTTTTTGCGGGCGGACGGAAGTTTTGCTTCACCTCCAGGTGGCAGTGGTGGAACACGCATGGCGCTTTTCAAGCACGAAGGTGCGTTGGTAGTAGGATCAGGAGTTAGTCGGATATATAATCTTACTGGGGCAGGTTTAACAATTTCTAAAGTTCATGCAACTTTGAATTCGGCTCCTACTGGGGCGTCAGCAATTTTTGATGTCCATAAGGATGGGGTTACGATATTTACTACCCAGTCAAACAGGCCAACTGTTGTAGCTGGTGCGAATACAGGAGAAACCACGACAATCGATGTGGCTACATGGGCAAATGGCAGTTATTTGACCGCAGACGTTGATCAGATTGGCAGTGGAGTTGCGGGTTCTGATTTAACTCTTACGGTTGTGTGTGCATAGGAGATCAAAATGACCAGATTATTTAGTTTTGGGTTTGAAAATGATGATGAATTGTTGGCATTCACTCAAGACGTGCCAATTGCTACGCTTATTGCTGAACAATCGTTTGCACGAACTGGCACTAAATCATTGGAAATGCGCGGTGCCTCTCCAAATAATTATGCTATTTCTCTTGCATGGAATCACGAACCAACTGAGATTTTCTTAGGATCTGCAATAAGAACAAACACAGTTCCTATCGACAATTGGATAATGATAACGTTCGGGGTTGGTCTTGAGGGCACTCCCTTTTCTTCTGTGGCCACCTTGAGGTGGAGAACTAACAACATTTTACAAATTTATCGGGGAGGCACATTACTTGCCTCGTCGGCATCAGAAGTTTTTAATCCATTAAATGCTTTTGTGCATTTGCAAGTGTGGTTTAAACCATTAAATACAGGCGGTAGATTCGTAGTAAAAGTAAATGATGCAATCGTAATTGATTTCACGGGAGACACAACCGATAGCCAGGAATATTGTGACGGCATAAAATTCCATGCTTTGCATAATACTGGAACAACGATTACCTACTGGGACGATGTTTGCATCAATGACTCATCTGGAACAACCAATAATTCCTATCCTGGATTGGCGCGATTGCAGCCGGTACGAGTAGTTGGAGCTGGGACAACGACCCAATTATCACGGGGTGGGATCGATCTTGGCGCAAATTACCGGCAGGTTCGTGAATCCGGTGAAGAAACGTTTTTACAGGGGTCGCTCGATCAATTGGATTTATACACTGTAGATGTGCCAGATTTACCGGCCGGGGCCGCCATTCAAAATGTGATCACCACGGTTGCTGGAAAAAGTACCAGCGGCAGCGGG
>Ga0209317_1000101_pt1 | contig 117386 bp, 88 predicted proteins | sample RifGroB2_FD_183994 | JGI IMG/M metagenome (GOLD analysis project Ga0209317, IMG submission 183994) | Soil microbial communities from Rifle, Colorado, USA - Groundwater B2 (SPAdes) (version 2) | ecosystem: Environmental > Terrestrial > Soil > Unclassified | place: Rifle, Colorado | collected... | reverse complement strand
GGCCTGGCCGTGCTCCTCATCGGGGTCCAGCTGGCGCTGAAAAGCCGCGAGCCGATGATCGTGATCGGCAGCCTGATCGGCGGCGGCGTGCTGGGCGAGCTGCTCGGCATCGAAAACCGGCTGGAGGCGTTCGGCAACTGGCTCGGCAACCGCTTCAAGGGCAACGGCAAGGTGGCCGAGGGTTTCGTCACGGCGAGCCTTTTGTACTGCGTGGGGGCCATGGCCATCATGGGCGCGCTGCAGGACGGGCTCGGCTCCCGCCCCGACATACTCTACGCCAAGTCGGCCCTGGACGGCATCGCCTCCGTGGCGCTCGCCTCCACCCTGGGGATCGGGGTGCTCTTCTCGGCGCTGCCGCTCTTTTTGTACCAGGGGACCATCACCCTGTGCGCCTCCTTTGCCCAGGGGCTCCTGACGCCCGGCGTGGTGCAGGAGATGAACGCGGTCGGCGGGCTTTTGATCGTGGCGATCTCGCTCGACCTTCTGGGGATCAGGAGGCTCCCGGTGGGGAACCTGCTCCCCGCCGTCTTCCTGGCGCCGCCGCTGGTCATGCTCTTTGCCTCATCCTGACCCCGTTCCCGGGACTCAAGCCTTGACAATCCGCCCGGCAATCAAATAACATACCCACTTTCGCCCCGAACCGAGCTCCCGCCGGCAGGGGAGTCCATTTTACACAGAGCGGCACGAGTGCCTGGAGAAATCAGTTGGCCTGGAAAGCAATCGGCATATTCGACTCCGGCGTAGGCGGCCTGACCGTCCTCAAGGAGGTGGTGCGGGCACTGCCGCAGGAGGACACCATCTACCTGGGCGACACGGCGCGGGTCCCTTACGGCACCAAGTCGCCGGAGACGGTGATCCGCTACTCGCGCCAGATCGCGCGGTACCTGTTGAGCCGCGACATAAAGCTCCTGGTGGTGGCCTGCAACACGGCCTCGGCCGTGGCGCTCTCCTGCCTGCAGCAGGAGTTCTCCATACCGGTCGTGGGGGTCATCGAGCCGGGGGCCCGGGCCGCGGCCGGCGTCACGAGGAGCGGCAAGGTCGGCGTGATCGGCACCGCGGCGACGGTGGCAAGCAGCGCCTACACCAAGGCGATCAAGAGGATCAACCCCGACATCGAGGTGGTGACGCGGGCCTGCCCGCTGTTCGTGCCGCTTGCCGAAGAGGGGTGGGTGGACAACGAGGTGGCGCGGCTCACCGCACGCATGTACCTGGGCGATCTCAGGGACCAGGGGGTCGACACGCTGGTCTTGGGCTGCACCCACTATCCCATTCTCAAAGAGGTGATCGCCGAGGTGATGGGGCCGGGCGTCGCCCTGGTCGACTCCGCCGAGCAGACCGCGCTCACCGTGGCGCGCATCCTGTCCGAACAGCAGCTGCTGCGCCCCAGGGGGGAGCGGGGCAACCATCACTATTACGTCACCGACGTCCCGGCCGGCTTCATCAGGGTCGGCAACCGCTTCCTGGGAGGGAAGCTAGGAGACGTGTACCAGGTGGACCTGGAAAAGGAACTGCAGGAGGGCGACGTTGAAGAAACGTACTAGCAAAGCCAAGGGGATACTGCTGATCTCCTTCCTGCTCTTCGCCGTCGTGCTCGGCGCGCTGGTGTTCCGCAAGTACGAAACGGCCACGCGCCCCGTCGAGCCTCCCCCCGGGGCCGCTCCCGCCGGAAGTGCTGTGGTCACGCTCTTCTTCGGCTCGCCCGACGGCCAGGGGCTGGCGCGCGAAGGGCGCGAGGTGGTGATCGAGGACGGCGTCGAGCAGGGTGTCGAGAGCGTAGTGGAGGAGCTGGTCAGCGGCCCTTTGGGCAGCCTCGCCCCCACGCTCCCCGCCAATGCCCGCATCCTCGGGGTGCAGGTGACGGGCGAGGTGGCGCGGATCGATTTCGGGCACGAGTTCCGGGAGGGGATCCCCGAGGGGAGTTCCGCCGAGATGGCGGCCGTCTACTCGATAGTCGACACGGTGGCCCTGAATTTCCCCGCCATCAAGGCGGTGCAGTTCCTGATCGAGGGGGCTCCCGTCGGGGAGCTCGGGCATCTGGACCTGAGCACCCCGCTGCAGCCGGATTTCAGCCTGGAGAAGAGAGAGGCGCCACAGGCCGCGCCCGGACAAAAAGCAAAGTAACCGGACCTAAGGATAGCTGGACATACAAAGGGGTTTGATCATGAAGATGCCGTTTATGCAGGCGGTGAAGGAGCGGGTGCTGGTGCTGGACGGCGCCATGGGGACCATGCTGCAGGAGCGCGGCCTGAAGGCCGGCCAGTCGCCCGAGGAGCTGAACCTGACGGCGCCGGAGGTCGTGGCGGGGGTGCACCGCGCCTACCTCGACGCGGGGGCCGACATCATCGTGACCAACACCTTCGGCGGCTCCTCGGCCAAGCTCGACCACTACGGGCTGGGCGGCCAGGTGGCGCAGATCAACGCCCGCGCGGTAGAGCTGGCCCGCGCGGTGGCCGGCGAGAGCGCCTACGTGGCGGGCTCCATCGGCCCCACCGGGCGCTTCCTGGAGCCGGTGGGCGACATGAGCTTCGACGAGGCGGCCGGCATCTTCGGCGAGCAGGCCCGGGCGCTCATCGACGCCGGCTGCGACCTGATCTCCCTGGAGACCTTCCTGGACATCAAGGAGATCAGGGCGGCGGTGATCGCCATCCGCGAGATCTCCCGGGACATCCCGGTGATCGCCATGCTCACCTTCGAGGAGAAGGGGAGAAGCGTGCTGGGCTCGCCGCCCGAGGCCGCCGCCATCACCCTGGAGGCGGTGGGGGCCAGCATGGTCGGCTCCAACTGCGGCCTGGGGGTGGACGGCATCTACGAGATCCTGCGCGCCATGCGGCAGGTGACCTCGCTGCCGCTCATCTGCCAGGCCAACGCGGGGCTCCCGGTCCTCAAGGACGGCAAGACCGTCTTCCCCGGCACGCCGCAGGAGATGACCGCCTACCACGACCGGCTGATCGAGCTGGGGGTGCGGGTGATCGGCGGCTGCTGCGGCACCACGCCGGCCCACATCGCCGCCATGAAGGAGGGGCTCGCGGGGAAACAGGCCCCCTTCCGGGAAGAGCCCCGCTGCGGCACTACCTGGATCTCCAGCCGCGGCTCGTTTGCCGCCATCGGCCCGCGGCATCCGGTGGCGCTGATCGGCGAGCGCATCAACCCGACCGGCAAGAAGCTCTACTCGCAGGAGCTCAGGGAGGGGAAGGTCAGCTATATCCGGCGCGAGGCCCTGGAGCAGAGCGCGCTCGGGGCGACGCTTCTGGACGTCAACGTGGGAGCGCCGGGGATCGACGAGCCGGCCGCCATGGAGCGCGCCGTGTTCTGCATCACCGGCGCGGTCCAGACGCCGCTGGTGCTCGACTCCTCCTCGCCGCTCGCCCTGGAGGCCGGGCTCAAGGCGGCCGACGGCAAGGTGCTGATCAACTCGGTGAACGGCGAGGAGAAGAGCCTCGCGGCCATCCTGCCGCTCGCCAAGAAGTACGGCGCCGCCGTGGTCTGCCTGACGCTGGACGAGGCGGGGATCCCCGCCGACGCCGCCGGCCGGACCGCGATCGCCGCCCGGGTCGCCGAGCGTGCCGAGGCTTTCGGCATCAGGCGCTGCGAGCTGGTGGTCGACTGCCTGACCCTTACGGTGAGCGCGGAGCAGAAGGGGGCGCTGGTGGCCCTGGAGGCGATCCGGCAGGTCCGCGGCGAACTCGGGCTGAACACGGTCCTCGGGGTGAGCAACATCTCCTTCGGCCTCCCCTGCCGCCCGCTCATCTCCTCGACCTTCTTCTCCATGGCGATCTACGCGGGGCTCACGGCCGCCATCGTCAACCCGAAGGAGGCGGCCATGATGGCCGCCTGGAGAAGCGCCATGGTGCTCCTCGGGCGCGATCAGAACGCGGCGGCCTACATCGCCGCCTACAAGGGGGTCCAGGCCGAGCAGCCGGCGGGCGCCGCGCCCCAGCCCGAAGGGATCCGCGGGCGGCTGGCCCGGGCGGTCATCGACGGTGAGCTGGAGGGGGTGGTGGCGCTGGTCGAGGAGGCGCTGGGCGAGGGGCTCACCCCGATGCAGATCAGCAACGAGGCGCTGCTCCAGGGTCTGGAAGAGGTGGGGCGGCGCTTCGACTCCGGCGCCTTCTTCCTGCCCCAGGTGATGGTCTCGGCCGACACCATGAAGGCCGCCTTCGCCAGGCTCAAGCGGGAACTCTCCGGCGGCGGGCTCCAGAGCCTGGGGCGCATCCTGATGGCCACGGTGGAGGGGGACATCCACGACATCGGCAAGAACATCCTGGTGACGCTGCTGGAAAACCACGGCTTCGAGGTGATCGACCTGGGCAAGAACGTCTCGGCCCAGCGCATCCTGGACGAGGCGCGCGCCCACCGGGTGGATGCGGTGGGGCTGTCGGCCCTGATGACCACCACCATGGAGCAGATGGACAAGGTGGTGCGCCTCTTGAAGAGCGAGGGGGTGCGGACCTTCACCATGGTCGGGGGCGCGGTGGTCACCCAGGAGTACGCCGACGAGATCGGCGCCGACCTGTACGCCAAGGACGCCATGGAGGCGGTGGCGCGCATCAAGAAACTCCTGGCAAAATAGAGGCTTTCCCGCCCGGGGGCGCCGGCCGCCCCCGTGTAATATCGCTTGCAACGCTGCGCCCGCTGTGCTAATTTGCCGTGGGATACGCCATTTGGCGTAGAGGTAACCGGCGATGGTTCTAGGTTTCAACCACAACATCAGGTACAGGGGTGAGCTGTTCCACGTCCAGACGGAGGACAGCGGCCGCGCCAACCCCCATATCGTGACGCTGCTCTACCGCGGCGGCACCATCATCGCCTCCGCCAAGACCGGCTACGCCGACATCATCAAGGCCGATCAGCTGGAGCTGGTGGTCGAATCGATCATGAAGGAGCAGCACAAGGAGATGATGCGGCGCCTGAAGGGGGGCGAGTTCGATGCCAGGATCTTCCCCCAGCCCGCCGCCCCGTCGCCCGTCGCTCCCCAGCCCGTGGCGGCTCATGCCGAAGCGCCCGCAGTCCGGGCACCCGTTGCGGACCGGGCAGCAGCCGAACCCCCTAAAGCAAGCGAACCCCCGGCCCCCCCCAAACGTAGCCTGGATGAGGTGATTCTCGATTACCTGATCACGGGCGAGGAAAAATAACAGCCATCCTGAAAGGAACCTTCGTGAAAGAAAAGATTGCAGAGCTGGAAGAAAAGGCGAGGCGCCTGCGCGTCGCCATCGTGAAAACCCTGCACAAGTCGCAGTCGGGACACACCGGCGGCTCGCTCTCCGCCATCGACATGATCTGCACCCTGTACTTCCACAAGATGCGCCACAACCCGGAAGAGCCCGCCTGGGACGGCCGGGACCGCTTCGTGCTCAGCAAGGGGCATGCGGCTCCGGCGCTCTACGTGACGCTGGCCGAGTGCGGCTACTTCCCCGGCGAGGACCTGATGATGCTGCGCCGCCTGGGGAGCCACCTGCAGGGGCACCCGGACTCGAAGGGGACCCCGGGGGTCGACGTCTGCACCGGCTCGCTGGGGCAGGGGCTTTCCATGGCCAACGGCATGGCGCTCGGCTTCAAGCTGGACGGCAAGGAGAACCGCGTCTATGCGGTGCTGGGCGACGGCGAACTGCAGGAAGGGCAGATCTGGGAGGCGGCCATGGCCGCGGCCCATTTCAAAAGCGACAACCTGTGCGCCATGATCGACGCCAACGGCCTGCAGATCGACGGCGAGGTGGCCAAGGTGATGAACGTCGCCTCCATCTCGGACAAGTTCCGCTCCTTTGGCTGGAACGTGATCGAGATCGACGGCCACGACGTGGGCCAGATCGTGCGGGCGCTGGACGAGGCGGAGACGCTCAAGGGCGCGCCCACGGCGATCGTCGCCTCCACCGTCAAGGGCAAGGGGGTCTCCTTCTTCGAGAACAAGGCGTCCTACCACGGCGTGACCCCCAGTGACGCGGAGCTTCCCGAGGCGCTCAAGTGCCTGGGCTGCTTCGACTAGAAAAGAGATCCGGGACCAGGGACCGGGGGCCGGTGCCGGGAAGTCGGCGCCGGGAAGCCCCGTTAGAAAGGAAAACATTATGATAGCAACAAGGGACGCTTACGGGGAGGCGCTTGCTGAACTGGGTGCCGAGAACGATAGAATTGTGGCGCTGGACGCGGATCTCTCCGGCTCCACCAAGACCGGCGTCTTCGCCAAGAAGTTCCCCGCCCGCTTTTTCAACATGGGGATAGCCGAGGCCAACATGGTGGGAACCGCCGCGGGGCTCGCCTCGGTCGGCAAGATCCCCTTCCTCTCCACCTTCGCCATCTTCGCCGCGGGCCGGGCCTGGGAGCAGATCCGCCAGTCCGTCGCCTACCCGAAGGCGAACGTGAAGATCGTCGCCACCCACGGCGGCGTCACGGTCGGCGAGGACGGGGGGAGCCACCAGTCGGTCGAGGACATCGCCATAATGCGCGCCATCCCGAACATGACGGTGATCGTCCCGGCGGACGGCGAGGAGACCAAGGGCGCCATCCGCGCGGCGGCAGCCCACAAGGGGCCGGTCTACGTGAGGCTTGGACGCAACAAGGTGCCGAGCGTCTTCGCCGCCGGACACAAGTTCGAGATCGGCAAGGGGTGCGAGGTGGTCCAGGGGACCGACCTCACCTTCATCACCACCGGACTCATGACCGCCCAGGCGGTGATCGCGGCCGAGAGGCTCAAGGCCGAGGGGATCTCCGCACGGGTCGTGCACATCGGGACCATCAAGCCTTTGGACAAGGAGCTCGTGCTCACGGCGGCGCAGGAGACCGGCGCCATCGTCACCGCCGAGGAGCATTCGGTGGTGGGGGGCCTCGGTGGCGCGGTCGCCGAGTTCCTGGGCGAGGCGTGCCCGACCCTGATGAAGCGGGTGGGTGTCTACGACAGGTTCGGCACCTCCGGCAAGTCCGACGAACTCCTCAAGTACTTCGGCCTGAACGCCGAGACGCTGGTGGAAGAGGCAAGGGAGATCGTTTCGAGGAAGAAATGAGGCGAGCCAGGACTCTCGGATCCAATGCCGGCTTCACCTACATCGCCGCCATCGTCACGGTGGTGATCATGGGGATCCTGCTGAGCCAAGCGGCCGGCGTCTGGAAGACCACCATGCAGAGGGAGCGGGAGACGGAACTCGTCTTCCGCGGCATGCAGATCCGGGACGCCCTGCGGCGCTATTACGGGTTGACCGGCAAGGTTGCCACCATCCCCCCCGGGCGCCCCAGCATAAGCCAGCTGAAGGACCTGCTCCAGGCGCCCGAAAGCGCGGGCAAGAAGCGCTACCTGAGGAAACTCTACCTCGATCCGATCACCGGCAAGGACTGGGCCCTGGTCAAGGACGCCAGCCAGAGGGTCATCGGGGTGGCGAGCACCAGCGAGCTGAAACCGCTGAAGCAGGCCAACTTCCCGCTCGAACTGGAGCCGGCGGACTTCGAGGGGAAGAAGAAGTACAGCGAGTGGCAGTTCAGGTGTGACCGCGTCCCCAGGGGCGGCGCCGTCGGGGGAGGGGTCACGGGACTCGGAGGGAGCAGCAACCCCGCCGTACCGCTGCCGCAAACGCCACCCGTGCCGAGCCCGCAACCGCTGTCCGAGCCCTGAAGCTTACCCCGCGGCCGGCAGCACCCCAGCCCGTTCATCACAGCTATACCCGTACCGGAGGCACCCTGATTTTCAAGAGTCTGACAACGAGGGTCATCGTGATCTCCATCTGCCTGCTCGTCTTCGGCATCGGGACCTTCGCCTTCCTGACCCTGCGGCGCGAGCAGCAGCAGCTCATCAACTCCGCACGGGAATCCAGCGAACTCCTCCTGAACACCATAGAGCGCAGCGTCTACAACTCCATGCGCATAGGGAACACCGAGGACGTGCAGGTGATCCTGGAGATGGTCGGCCAGAACGAGAAGCTGGTCGGCGTCAGGATCTTCCATCCCCACGGCGTGATCCTCAAGTCGTCCCAGGCCAACGAGGTGGGGCGGGTGGTCGACGAGCGCGACTTCAAGCTGTTCCTGAACAACAAGCGCGAGGGGGTGTTCACGCTGGAGGGGCACGGCGAGGTGCTCGGCATGGTGAAGCCGATCTACAACGACCGGCAGTGCAACCTGTGCCACGGCGACAAGAGCCGGATCATCGGCCTTTTGAACGTGAACTACTCCCTGGTCGAGACCCGCAGGCGCATCGTCGAGCTGACCAAGCTCTTCGTCCTCTCCACCGTCGCCATCATCGGTTTCCTCTCGCTCGCCATCTCGCTCGTCATGCTGAAGTTCGTCAAGAAGCCGCTCAGCCAGGTGGCCAAGAACATGGCCAAGGTGGAGGCGGGGGACCTCTCGGTGCGCATGACCTCGCAGGGCAAGGACGAGATCGGGCGCCTGATCGTGAGCTTCGACTCCATGGTGGGGCGGCTGGACAGCGCCAAGAAGGAGCTGGAGACCTTCCACTTCCAGCAGATGGAGCGCGCCGACCGGCTCGCCTCGGTGGGCGAGATGGCCGCCGGCATCGCGCACGAGATCAAGAACCCGCTCACCGGGATCGCCGCCGCCATCACGGTGCTCAAGGACGACTTCGCGCCCGAGGACGGCCGCGTCGGCATCATCAACGAGGTGCTGGAACAGATCTCGCGGCTGGACAAGACGGTGAACGACCTGCTCTTCTTCGGCAAGCCTACGGTGGCGGAGCCGACCTGCACGGACATCAACAGCGCGCTCAAGAAGATCCTGATCTTCGCCGCACAGCACCGGGGCGGCAAGAACATCGAGAAGCGCCTGGAACTGAGGGACGACCTCCCGCCGGTCTACGTCGACCCCAAGCAGATCCAGCAGGTCTTCCTGAACCTTTTCCTGAACGCGGTCCAGGCGATGCAGCACGGCGGCACGCTGACCGTGCAAAGCGACCTGATTGAGCGCGACGGCGCCGAGATGGTCCAGGTCCGGGTCACCGACACCGGCCAGGGGATACCGCCGCAGATCCTGGAGAAGATCTTCACGCCGTTCTTCACCACCAAGGCCCAGGGGACCGGGCTTGGCCTCGCCATCAGCCACCGGCTGATCGAGCAGCAGGGAGGGCGGCTCTCCGTGGTGAGCGAGGACGGCAAGGGGACCACCTTCACCGTCGAGCTCCCCGCCTGCCACCTGGCCGACGAGCCGTGCAGGCTCCCGGAGGCGGTGTCGCAGGGCCCCGGCCCGGAGCCGGAGCGGCAGTCCTAGCACGGTCGCGGGGCATAAGAAGCATCGCAAGGACAGAAACGGCAACCGAAGCTGCAAGCCCGCAAACACTACCCCTGAAGGAGCAGCCATGCGCAAGACGAAGATAATGGTCGTTGACGATGAACACCTGATACGCTGGTCTTTGGAGCAGAACCTGAAGAAGCAGGGATACGAGGTGTGCACCGCAGGCACCGGCGAAGACGCGCTCCGGCTGGCGCGGGAGGAGCAGCCCGAGCTGGTGCTGCTCGACTACCATCTCCCCGGTATCAACGGCCTGGAGGTGCTGCAGCGCTTAAAGGAGATCGACGAGGACATCCTGGTCATCATGGTGACCGCGCAGGGGGGGCTGGAGACGGCCGTCAACACCATGCGCCACGGCGCCTACGACTACATCAACAAGCCCTTCAACCTGGACGAGATGGCCATCGTGATCCGGAAGGCTCTGGAGACCTCGGACCTGCGCCGCGAGGTGGTGCAGCTTCGCAGCGAGCACAAGAAGCAGGGGCCGCCCAAGATCCTCGGCAACTCCAAGCACATGAAGAACGTGCTGGATATGATGGCCAAGGTCGCCAAGAGCGACGCCTCCACCGTGCTGGTGCAGGGAGAGTCGGGGACCGGCAAGGAGCTGGTCGCCAAGTGGATCCATTACGAGTCGGCCCGCGCCGAGAAGCCTTTCGTGGCGATCAACTGCGCCGCGGTCCCCTCGACCCTCCTGGAGAGCGAGCTGTTCGGCCACGAGAAGGGGGCCTTCACCGACGCCAAGACCTCCAAGAAGGGTCTCTTCGAGCTGGCCGACGGCGGCACCGTGTTCCTGGACGAGATCGGGGACATGGAGGTCGGCATGCAGGCGAAGCTGCTGCGCTTCCTCGAGGACAGGACCTTCAGGAGGATCGGCGGCGGCAAGGTGATCCCGGTCGACGTGAGGATCATCTCGGCCACCAACAAGGATCTGCTGAAGGCGATCGAGGAGAAGAGCTTCAGAAACGACCTGTATTACCGGCTCCAGGTGATCCCGATCTTCCTGCCGTCCCTGCGCGAGCGCAAGGAAGACATCCTGGTGCTGGCCAACTACTTCATCGAGATGTTCACCAGGGAGTTCAACAAGCCGACCAAGGGGATCTCCAGTATGGCGGAGAAGCTCCTGGTGGACTACAACTGGCCCGGCAACATCCGCGAGCTCAAGAACGTGATAGAGCGTGCCATCATCCTGGGCAACGACGAGAACCTCCTGCTGGAGAACCTGCCGCTCGAGATCGTGGCCAAGGGTTCCCAGGTCTCCATGCCGATGACCACCTTCAAGCTCCCTCCCGAGGGGATCGACATCGAGGAGGTGGAGCGGGAGCTGATCAAGCAGTCCCTGGAGATCACCGACTGGAACCAGTCCAAGGCGGCCAAGAAGCTGAACCTGGGTATCGACGCGTTCCGCTACAGGATGAAGAAGTTCGGCTTCCTGAAGTAGCGGTAGAGGTTCAAAGACAAAAGCATCAAACACCGGTCGAAACGGACCTCAAACGGATAAAGGCAGATACGACAAAAAGCTTTCGGGTTACCCCCGAGACTTATTGTTCTCTGCCTTTATCCGTATCGGCCGTTCGAGCCGTGGGCGGGCCCCGGACGCTAGATCCTCACCAGCTGGTACTCCCTCGACCCCAGCCCGATCTTCTCCGCATGCTCCAGCTGCACCTCCCAGTCGATCTCCGGATGCACGCCGCGGAACTTGTCCCCCCCCGGCTCGTGGCCGCTGGAGAGTGCCGTGTCCTGGTTGCCGCGCGCGTTGTTGACCAGGTCGGCGCAGGCCTGGTCCAGCGCCACCGGATCGGTCGAGGCGCAGATGCCGATGTCGTTCACGATCGGCGCGTCCGCGTGCCCGTAGCAGTCGCAGGCCGGCGACACCTGGGTGATGAAGTTCAGAAACAGGGTCTTCCCCTTTTTGCCGGATACGGCCCCCTTGGCGTACTCCGCCATCTTGCGCATGACCAGCGAGGCGCTCTCGTTCCACTGCACCTGGATCGCCTTTTTCAGGCAGGCGGTGATGCAGCGTCCGCAGCCGACGCAGGCGGCCGGATCGATCTGCGCCTTCCCCTCCAGGATCGCTATGGCGGCGTGGGCGCAGGACTTGAGGCAGACCTGGCAGCCGTTGCACAACTGCTGCGCCACCTTGGGCGCCACCGTCGAGTGCTGCTGCATCTTGCCGGTGCGGCTTGAGCACCCCATGCCGAGGTTTTTCAGGGCGCCGCCAAAGCCGGTGAGCTCGTGGCACTTGAAGTGGGATACGGCCACCAGTGCGTCGGCCTCGACGATCTCCGCCCCGATGCTGACCGTCTTCAGGATCTCGCCGTCCACCCGGACCTCGACCGCCGTGTGACCCTTGAGGCCGTCGCACATGATGAGCGGCGCGCCGACCACGGCAAAGGCGAAGCCGTTCTCAACGGCGCAGGAGAGCGCCGAGGCGGCCTCCTTGCGCTCGCCCGGGTACAGGGTCGATGAGTCGGTGAGAAAGGGTTTGGCGCCGCACGCCTTGATCTCGTCCACCACGCGTCGCACGAAGATGGGGCGCACGAAGGTGTGGTTCCCCTTCTCGCCGAAGTGCACCTTGACGGCGACCAGGTCTCCCGGAGACAGGGAGGCGGCAAGCCCCGCCTGCTGCATGAGCCGCCCGATCTTGCCGAACAGGTTCTCCCGCGCCCCCGCCCGCATGTCGCCGAAATATACCTTGCTGGACATAATTTCTCCCCTCTTAAGAAGTTGAACGATCAGGGAGTGTTACCATATATCGCCCGTCATTTCAACCGGGGTCAACTTTTCCTTGCTCTGACCGTAAAATATGTTATTTATTAAAAAAATCGATGACGGGGAGCAGTGATGATCGAATGCGACGAGAGAGAGCTCTGGGTTCTTGGGCTTGGAGACAGAGTGGAGAGAGGGGCCATCGTTTGCAGCTTCCTGGCGGAGGGGGGGTACCGGGCCAGGACGGCCAAGGCGTCCGAGCTTGCCGCGTGCACCCCGCGGGCCATTCTCCTCGATCTGTCTCCCTGGTCGGACGACGGCTGGGGCACGCTGCTCGCACTGAAGAGCGACCCCGCCACCCGGGACATCGCCATCCTGCCGCTTTATTTGAGCGAGATCGGCCAGGTCGGCGAGGTCTTTCCCATAGCAGGTTTTTTCACGCTCCCCGTCGACCAGGCCTATCTCTCCAAGAAGCTCAAGCAATTGGGGCTCGCCGACGAATCGGAGGACTACGATCTGCAGGGCATGCTGGTCACGAGCAGGGGCGAGGAGCAGGTGACGCATGTGCTCACCTCGCTGGGCTTCGAGGTGGTGAACGCCTATACCGGCAAGGAGGCGGTGGCGCTTGGCACCATCATCCACCCTTACATGATATTTTGCTCCCTGATGCTCACCGACCTGGCGGCGTTCGAGCTGATGGAGCGCTTCCGGCTCTACCCGCAGACCCGCAACATACCGTTCTTCGTGCTTTTGAAGGGCGGCATGAAAGACGGCGAGGGTTCCGCCATGAGCCGCAGCATCGAGCACCTGGTCCGCAAGAACTGGCTCTCCCGCGGGGAGTTCCTGAGCTACTTCAAGAAGGCAGGCGCCTGATCCCTTAACCGGGTGAGCGCAAACGGTAATGCAAATCAGGGGGTACGGCTGCGAGGCCGTACCCCCTGTTCCGTTGCTGACGCGGGTTAATCAGAAAATAATGGTCGGCTGAAGGCGGTCCCGTCTCTCGTTAAGAAATGCCCCCCGGGGACCGCGCCAGGTATCGCTTCAAATGTTCCAAAATTTCCTCGCGTCCTGAAAAAAACTCAAGGCGATAAAACGGGGAGACCCGGCCGGATTCTGCGTGACACATCGTGCTAACCGTTATCCCTCCTTCTTCTGCCTTGCAACGGCCCTTTCCGAGAGTTTTCCGCGGCTGCGACCCCGGCATGAGGGGCGCCGGTGCACGGGCGGCATCACGCCTCCCCGTCTTCCCCCTTGGGCGCAGGCGTCTTCAGGTGGGAACTCTTGACCACGAACCCCACCTGCAGGCCAAAAGGCTTTGCGACCTTCTTCAGGGTGTCGAGGGTGGGGTTGCCGCGATCCCGCTCCAGTTCCATGAGCACGCGGGGGTAAATCTTCAGGATCTTCTCGGCATACTCGGTCTGGGTCAATCCGGCTATCTTCCGCATGCGGCGGCTCGCCTGTCCGAGGGTCAGGAGGCCCCTTTCGATATCGGCGTAGAGCGCTTCCTTCTCCCGACGGATTTCCTCAGGGGTTCGTTTTGTGCGTGATCTGCGGGGCATCTTTACTCCTTGGGTGCCGCGCTCAAAAGGTCTGAGGCGACCTCGGCGCAGCGCTGGGCCACCCGTTCTATGACCGGATCCTCGACGCCGCACTCGCGCATGGTCTCCGGGAGCCTTTGCACCGCCCCGGCATCCCGTGCAAGCTGCGAACGGAGCTCCTTCGGGTCGCAAAACGGCGCGAGGGCCTCGGCTATTTTCCCCCATGCGGGGCGGCCGACGGCCGGCTCCAGCTCACCAGCCCACCGGGAACTGCGGGGGATTCCCTCCGGGTCGAGAAACATCGGAGCGAAGTCGTAGAGCGGGGACAGGGTGACCGATCCGTCGGCAGGCTTGAGAAAGGCGGTGTTGCGGCTGTGGTTGTCCGTGTTGCGCAGGGCGGCGTTGAGAATGTCGCGCCTCAGGTACTCGATGACGTCGCCTCTCGGGTCGCTGGAGAACCTGGCTATCACGGAGCAGAAGGTCCCGTGGTCTCCCCTTTTGCCGAATTCGGAGATCCCGGCAGCCGAACAGAGGGTCTCCATGCCGTGGCGCTCCAGGCCGGCGGCCCCGGAGAGGCGGTCGAACCGGGGAATGAAGAGGCAGTCATCGCTGAACTGAAGGGGTGAACCGGTAAGGATGCCAAACCTGCGGGCCACTTCCAGGTAGGGCGCCTCATTGCGCAGGACGCTGCGATCCGCCTCCGTTTTGCCGCGAGGGAATTTGACCAGCCAGCAGTCGAGCACGTCCCGGTCCTCCAGGGCTCCGTCTGGGTGCCATTTGCGCTTGCGATCGCGCACCAGGAGAAACTTGGGCGCGTCACCCTGCACGTCGGTGGCCCCCGCCACAATGGCGCCCCTCGCCTCGGCGTACTCGATGAAATCCGCGCTCTTCTCGACGATCTCCTCCCGCGTGAACCCCGGGTGGGGGCCGGCGCAGGGGATGACCGCCTCGGCGATGCGAAGGTTGCCCGGAGGATTCCCGGCTCCCTGCACCAGGAGCTCCCAGTCCGCTGCGGGGCCGTCGCGAAGGTCGAGCCGTCGCAGCCAGACGCGGCGGCCGGCCCCCGTCGGCATGATGTCGAGGAGAAAGGCCGGCCAGCGGTCGCCCCGGTGCAGCTCGAAACTCACCGGGTAGTTGAGGGCGGCCGCCGGTGCTGCGGCCCCGGTGGCATGGTCGAAGGCGTAGTCTAGATCGTAGTCGAATACGCCGCTTCCGGCGAATCCCTGCTTGAGGGACCCGGCATCCGGGGTGAACATTCCGGCCGTGCGCCATTTGCCGTCATGAAAGATCTGAATGGTTGCTTGCATGCCATTCTAATAGCATGCAAGGGCAAGTTGTGTAAAGAAATATGCTGTTGCAATGACTAGTTTAGCCGCAGGATTAACAATGCAGCTGGCAATATGAGCTACTTGAGTAGCGTATTTGTCTCATTATTAGGTAAGTAATGGCTATTGAAATGCCCTATTTATTCCACCTGTAAGTTGGCTCGCTTCAAACAGAAATAGCCAAAAATACTAAGGGGTGCTCAACCCCTCAAATCCGCACTGTTTTGTAGAGGAAGTGTTATGTAAATCCTATAAAAATGAATACTTAAGTCGCCTGGGTACGATATGGGTACGAAGAAAAAACGTGATTTTAATAAATAAACTTTAAGAAACTCCCGCCCGGATCGCTCTAATTAGCGATTCAACTGCTCCAGGATTTCCTTCACGTCCTGGAAAAAAACCTCCAGGTAGTTCTCCCCGAGGTAGGCTCTGTCATCCCGCAGTCGCATCCCCCACCCCGCCTCACCCAGCAGCGGCCGCATGTCGCGCCCGAGTCGCCGCAATTCCGAGGCGAGCAGCAGCGGTTCGAGATCCTGCCGCTTAGGCTCGATCAACCCCAGCCAGAGCACCTCCAGGGCACGGAACAGCGGAGACCAGTTACTCCATGGTGTCGGCACCCCTTCGGGGCGCAGCAGGCTGTCCAGCACGCCGGGCTGCAGCCAATAGCGTTTCTCCCGGTTGGCGCTGCGCACCTGCACCACGCCGGACCGGGCCATTTCGGCCAGGGCGCCTTGCGTCGTGCGGGCGAAATAGCCGGTCTGCCGGGCGATATCGGAAGGATGAATCTCCTCGGTCGCGCCAAGCAGGCAGAGGAGCTCGCAACGGGAGTTCACGCCGAGGAGCGCTCGCAGGCGCAGCAGGAGCGTGGAGGTGGCCTGTGTCGAAAAGGGCTGGGAATTCCCCCGCAGCCTGACCGGTCCTCGCAGGAGACCGTGGGGGCTGAATTCCGGGGAGAGATCGGCCGGCACCGGCAGCGGCCTGCCGTCCTTCATGAAAAAAAGCGGCTCGGCCTCCTCCAGTGAATATGCGCCGGAGAGTGATTTCCATTTGAGCGCGAAATTCGAATTCTTCCCCAGGAGTTCCGACACGGCGCTCAACTGCGCCTTGCACTGGAAGTCGGCCTGCTTCTCGATATTTTTCAGGCGCTGGACGTTCAGAAAGGCACCGTTGACCATCAGCCAGTCCAGGATCTCGTCGAAGAGCCGGGCGTCATAGCGGCAGACCGTCAGCGAAAGAAGCAGCAAAGGCTCCGGGTCGATTACCCGGCGTTCCTCAACTGCGCGATGACCGGACACTCCGAGCGCCGACCACTGACGCCAGAGAAAATCGAGCAGCCTGTCGAGAACCGCCGCCCTAAATTCGATCCACGAGGTGTCCATAGCCAAACTCCCTGAGAAACCATTGTAAGACCATCAGATACCCTTCGGACGAGTCGTGCGTCCTGGTCCAGCGGGCCGCCGCCAGCAGCTCGTCATCGGCCGGATTCAGCTGCCGGAGATCGTCGGCGTGATAGCCGCCAGACTGGTCGACGGCGGCATAGAGCTTGAAGTGGATCTGGTCATAGCGGCTGATGAAGCCGACGGCCAGCTTCTCTCCGAAGGTCGACCAGGTGAGCCGTTGCACGAATCCCTCCGGCAGCCCCATGCGGAAAAGGCCGCCTGCTCCGCTGCTCGGGCCGTTATTGAGCCAGTCGTCGGGCAGGCCGAGGTCGATTGCCACTTCGCGGGCGGTCCGGACCAGAATGAGCGGCAGCGGCGCCGGGTCCAGAAGCACGCCTCTGTCGTCCATGAGTGCCACGACATCCACATCGCGGGTAGTCCTGAGGACCAGGCCGGCAGCGAGCAGTGCCGTACCCCCGCAAACCACGAGGTTGAAACGGGGAGCCCCGGCCAGGGCCAGGCGCCCGTTGAGAAGCCGTAAGGCCTGATCGAAATCGTCATATGCGGGTGACATTGCTACTCCTAGTGCGTATTATGCGAACTATAAAGGTCTTTACGGTGTTTTGCAATAGGATTATTGGCAGCGCCCTTAGTGCTGCCGTGTCATTTCCGCCGAGTTGGGGAGGCATCCCCTGGCAGAAGCTGCAAGATGCCATGCTCACCCGTGTCACTGGTGCTGGTGCGGAAATGTGCATCAAGGTACCGGATGACGACTTCTTCGGAATAGCGCACCGCCCCCTTCTCGGTCATCTTGATGAACGGTATCCCGCCACCCTCCCAGCGCTTCCTGCGCAGCCAGTGCACCGACATCCCGACCATTACAGCCGTTTCCTTTTCCGTCATGAGCTTGGGCATAAACATTCCCCCTTCTATAGATGGATTGTCCCGCCGCCGGAGGTTGAAGAACGACCCGGCTCAAGGGACTATCTATGCTCGGAACGTGCCACCGCTAAATATTTGATATCTTTAATCTGCATGCCGGGCCTACACTTGTTCCGGTCAGGAAAAGGACAGCCGTTGTGCAAAACAGGCATGACATCCGGGTCTGTGAGGGAGCCCTGACGGAGAGTCCGGGGGAGGGGGTGTAGCTGTGAGGTGATAAAGAAAGGAGCACCCGAGCGGTTTCGAGCCGCCTGGAGGGTGCGGGGGCGCTCCCCCGCTGCAACAATAAGCCGGTTCGAATGCCACCGCGGCGCGGCGACCTTCGAACGGGCTGGACCGGTAAAGCTGCCAGCGCACTTCAGACGGCTGCTTTGGTCCAAACTGTCTCCCCCCTTTGTCTGCCCCTTCCGCCTCCTCAGGAATGGCACCCGGTGCTGAAGGATCACGGCCTGGCACCGATACACTTGTAGATCTTTTCCTGGTCCTTGGGCTTGTACCTCTGGATGTTCGCCTCGACCTTGCGCCCGAACACCTCGTAGCGCTTGGACTCGTCGATCTTGTCACCCAAAAAGGTGCAGCGCACGACGCAACCGCCGACCAAAGCGGTGAACATGCCCACCAGAACCGCAACCGAGATGAGGCGGCCTTCCCCCGAAGTGGCGTCAAGTTTTTTCGAGCAGTATTCGATTCTGCCGGCCGCATTACGGACGCTCTCTTCCAGGGGACGCATGGTCGCCGCGACCTGGTGGTTTGCCACTTCCTGGTAAGCCTTCACCAGGTGGCCCGGCAACTCGTCGCGGATGTAGCCGTTGAGCCGCCGGTAGTTCTTGTCGGTATCGTCCTGCGCCTGCTGCGCCCAGGACGAGGCGGTTTCCGCCTGCTTCAGAATCGCCTCCAGGTGCTTCCTGCTCTCCTGGTCCTGCCCCGGGACCGACGGCACGCCGCACGCCTTCAACAATTTGTCCTTGGGGGATTCCTTCTCCATGATCACCTCCCCTGGAGTCGGTTAATCATCACCGCGATGCCGTCGGTGAGCGACTCGACCTGCTCGCGGGTGGTCAGCTGCGGGAGCAGTTCCGTGAGTTTCTGCACCAGTGCCTGGAGGTCCGCCGCGAGCTGGGCGTAGCCTTCCTTGAGCTGTATCACCTCGTCCCTAAGCTCGGCCACCGCGTGATTCTCTCCTCCCCGCTTGAGGGAAACAGGGGCAAAATTCTCCATGATGCAGCCCCGGATCACCTCCGAAACGGTGACGTTTTCCCCGCTGGCCTGCCCCCTCCTGCGGGCCTCGTGCTGCAGTTTCTTGCTCAGCTCCGTCGAAAGCCGGATGCTCGTTTTGCCCATGTCGGACCTCCTTCGGAAAGCGTCCGACAAAGGGGGACGCGGCGTTGACATATGTATGACGTAAATAATACCTGTACGACCGGTCACTTGAGCCCCCTGTGCCAGCAAGCGCCAGCGACCGTGCAAAAACGTCACCCGCTGTCCGGCGCGAAATCATTGCGCTATGCCGTGTCGGACTTTTGATGTAGCCCGCAGGGCTACGATTGGTGTGGAAAAAAAATCAAGCGGAGCGAAGCGAAGCCCGCCTCTAGCATTGCCGTGCAAAAAGACGCTGCCGGCAGCGAAGAAAACGAAGGACCGCGCACCGCTCACCTCTCCAACTCCAACCCGGACTTCCTGGTAAGGGCACGCTCGAGTTCCCGCCCCACGTCCTTCTCCACCTTGGCAACGGCCGGCACCGGTTTGAAAAGTTCGCGCCTGGAAGTCGGAAGCTCCGGTACGCGGATGCTCTCCACCGCGAGCCTCGGCACCCCCTTCCCCGGAGCCGGAACGCTCTTCCCGAGCCTGCGGATCAGTTCCGCCAGTTCGACGGTCGGCTGCTCCAGTCCGGGAGCTTTTCCCGGGCGCTCGCGCCTCGCCTCCGGCTCCACGCCGCGGTTCAAGGCGGAGCTGCCGGCGTCCACGAGCTGCACCGCCCTGGTGAAACCCGCGAGCGAGTTGGTGAAGACGTGGGTGCCGAACTGGGCGCGGGTCACCGCGACGTTGAACGCGTTGTAGCTCACGTGCCCGTAGCTCTCCGGCCCTGCCGGCGGCCCGGTCTCCCGAAACTTGCCGCGCTCCGGCTCGGGTCGCACCGGGGCCACCATGATGGAATACTCGACCGTGCTCCCCTGTCCCTTGTGGTAGGTAACCGCGTAGGCGTGGTCGACCTGCCGGTACCGGGAAAGGTCCAGCTCGACGCTGCGCCCCCCCAGGTCGACCACGGCCCGCCCCCCGGCGTCGAGTTCCCTGATGGTGCCGAGGTCGCCGTTTTCCAGGTTGAGCTTTCCCTCGTTCTTGAGGGCGACGATGCGGTCCCCCACGGCGAAGTTCCGCTCCTCCTCCCGGAACAGGGCGGTCCTCCCCGCCATCTCGGCCGCGGAAAAATCCGCGGTCACGGTGCGCTCGATCACCCGACCGTCGCGCTTTTGGGTCTCGAAGGAGTAGCGCACCCGGACCAGGTTCCTCTCCCGGTCGAGACCCACCACCTCCCCCTCGACGCCGATCCGGGTGCCCCAGCTCCTGAGCGTCCTCCGCTCGTCCCGCACGCCGCGGAAGAGCACCGTGTCCCCCTGCCGGTACCCCTCGACGGTGACCCCCTGGTGTACCGGCGCCAGCACGGCGAAGCGTTTCCCCTCCCCGATCTCCCCGGCGGCGATCCGGGCCTCGCGCACCTCCCGGTTCAGCTCGCGGCGCTGCGCATTGGTGCCGGTCATCATGAGGACGGTTTGCCGCTCCCCGGCGAGGGCGCGCTTCGGTATCTGGGAGGGCTTGCGGCTCTCCTCCAGGTAGTGCCTCACGGCGGCCTCGCTGAGCTCAGGCCCGGAAGCGATCTCGGTGAGCCGCCCCCCTTTTTCCAGGGCCGCCACAGCCTCCCGCGCGTTCTCCGCGAGCGGCCGGTCCTCCCGGTTGAGCCCCCGGGCCAGCTCCAAAAGTTCCGGGTCCCGCTGCCTGAGGATCTCGGATAGGTGCGCGAACTCTACTTCCCCCCGCTTCCCCAGCTCCTCGACCTGGCGCAGGAAGTCCCCGGCGGAGATCGCCTGCATCTGCTTGGTATCCCCCAGAAGGTGCAGCTTCACCTGCACCTCGCGCTCCCTCAACGCCTCGACCACGCGCAAGAGATCCCGGGCCTGCCTCGCCCCGAGCAAACCCGCCTCGTCCACCCGCACGATGAGCGGCCGGTCCCTGGAGATGAGGATCTTCTTACCCGCGACCTCCAGTATGGCCGGTTCCGTTTTCGCCCTCTGCAGGTTGAATTTGGAAGCCGCATTGAGGAAACTGTCGACGGTGAATCCCGGCTGGCCGGTCGCGAGGTTCATCTCCCGGGCCGCCTTCCCGGTGTAGGCGAGGTTGACCGTGCAGGGCTCCCTCCCGGAGGTCCCAAGCACCTCCTCGTTGAAGCGCTCGATGAGTCCCAGCGTCGAGGTCTTCGCGGTCCCCGGGTCCCCCAGGGTCAGGGTGAAGGAACTCCTCCCGGCCACCTCGTTCTCGAACTCCATCCATTGTCCGGCCGTGGGCCGGACGCCCTCCAGGGCGAGGCGCTCCAGGAACGCCCCGGTCTCCCCCTCCCGGACTGCGGGGTAAAAGGGGGTGTCTGCAAGCTTCCGCACCATTTCCAGGTTCCCCGCCTCCAGCTCCAGCATGGCGGTGGTGGTGTAGAACTCCCTCCCCCGGGAATTGCGCCCGAGCCTCAGCACCCCCTCCCCCCCGGCATCGAGGGCGGCGTCGAGCTCATCGAGGCCGAGCCGGGTCCCCGAGATCCGCGCCGCCTGGTCCAGAAGCCGCCCCCGCTCGACGACGGCCTTCTTCTCGGTGAGGTCCCGGGCGGCCAGTTGCACCGCCCCGGCCGCGGTGAGCTCCGGCGGACGCGGCTCCGGTGCGAGCGGCCTCTCCAGCCCCCGCCGGAGCTCTGCGGAAGTGGTGCCGCAGGACTGGTACCCCGCCTCGAAGATGCGCTCCACCTCCTCCCGGGTGATGGCGCGCTTTGGGTCGCGGGTCTCCAGGGCGGCCATCTCGTAGAGCCTGCCGTGGGGGACTTCGGTAAACTTGTTCTCGGAGATCCAGAGCTTCACCTGGGCCTCGATATCCCGGCGCCTGGAGGAGAAGTGCTCGATGAGCCGGGGATCGACCCCCTTCAGTTCGAAGAACATCTGGGAGCGGTCCTGCACCACGATCCCGAAACCGCGCGCCTGGAGTTCCCTGGCCAGCTCCACCCGGTACAGGAACCCGAGCCGCTTCAGGTCGAGGAGGATCCCCTTCGCCTCGCCGGCGCGCCACTTGCCGTCCGGGGTCCGCACCACGTTCAGCACGAAGAGGTGCGAGTGGAGCTGCGGGTCGATGTTGCGCGAGGTGGCGTGGTCGAACTTGGCCGCCGTGATGCCGCCGTGCTGCAGCTCACCCGAAGCCTTGTAGAATGAGTAGCGCCTTTCCAGATGCCGGGCCATGGAGAGCACCGCGGCGTCGTGGGCCTGCTTCAGGCCGTCCACCCCCGCCGCATAGCCGATCCCGACCGACTTTGGGGCCGAAAAGGTGCAGTCGATGCCGGCGCGGTGCTTCTCGACAGGTGCGCCGGTCTCGTCGTAGGAGAGCTGGTAGGAGATGATCCGGTTCCCGCCGGGGTCCTCCCCCCGGCAAAGCGCCCGGAACTCCTCCTCTCCCACCGCCCCCTCGAGCCCGAGCGCCCGGGCGCCCTCGCCGCACCACCCGGAGTTCGTCCCCAACTCGGCGTCCCTCAGGTAGTAGTCCTCCTTCGAGAAGTACCCGCCTGCCTGCGCCGCGTTCATCGCCCGGATCGAGAGCATGGCCTCACCCCCCTGAAGTTTGGCTAAGGCCCGCCCCCTGTGATCTGCACCCGTCGCGGGGGCGTGTAGAGGGGCTTCAAGGCGGCGCCGGCCCGAACGGGACAGGCACCCGCTTAGCATTGGCAGATTCTAACACGAGTCGGCGGGATGCCAACGGTCGGCACACCACAAAAAGAATGGCTGGTCGAGTCTGAAAGCCTGGGGGGGAGTTTTAACTGAAGTGAATTTTCGTTGTTAATCGTTAATCGAACGTGATATCTTTCGGCCCGAGAATAAGCGTCACTCTTGCGGAGCGCGACATGAAAACCCGTCTGGTTCTCAAACCAGGGCAGCGAGGGACCAAAAGGCTGGTGAAAAAATACGGCGCGGCGCTCGTTTGCGTACGGTTCAGATACGATGCCGAGACGTGCCAGCGGCTGAAGAGGTCGAGCTGATAATCGAGAAAACCGATTGGACACCGCCGCCGGCTCGTTACGCTCCGGAAACCCTGGTTCCGCTCCGGATCGCGGCTTCCGACCTGCCCCTGAGAGCCATGGTCAAGGCGGCCGGCGGGAGGTGGAACCCCGACGAGCAGCTCTGGTTCGTAAGGTACGGCAACATAGAGGGCACACCGCTGGAAGGGCATATACCAGTAGATGCAAGCAGGACCGGGAAAACAGCCTGAATGCATATACCTGCAGATGCCCGGTCGTCATCTGCAGGTATATGCTTGCATCTGTCGCTATATGCTTGTATCTACCGGTAGATGACAAGCCCTAACTGCTCAAGTGCATTGTTGGGCATATGGAGAACAGATGAGGATATTCATTGGATCTTAACCGGGTCTGAGAAACGCCACGGTGCGGGTCAAGGCCCGGCCCGTTGTACAAGTGAAAATGACATACTTTCAGAAGAGAGGTCTCCACATGAAGCACCTCAACATGCTGCTCGTCGCGATGTTTCTGTTGCTCATCGCCGCTTGCGGCCGCGACTCCGCTCCTGCACATACACAGCCAGAAGCGCAAGCAGTGATGCTGGCACAGAATTGGGCACCTGCAAGCCTTCTTGAGAATGTCTCTCCCGAAGACGTGAAGGAGTCGGAGGTAGCCATTGACGACGTGGGGAATGCGGTTGTCGTGTGGTGCCAGAACGGAAAGACATGGGCGGCTCGGTACTCAGCCTTGGAGGCGCAATGGGGGCTGGCAGAGGTGATCGTCCCGGACCATCGTAGCGGCAATTTCGCGTTTAGCAGCGAACCCCATGTCGTCGCTTACGGTGCCGGCAATGCGATGGTTGTTTGGGCGGATCCAGGGACGAATCCCAGGAAAATATGGGGGATGCAGTTCAGCCATGCCTCCGGTGCCTGGGAGCCCTCTGTTCTCATTGAGACAAATGCTGCCAGCGGAGATTCGAAGAATCCTCGGATAGTGGCCGACGCATTAGGAAATTTCACCGCCATATGGGTCCAGGAGGACCGCACTATCTGGCCCTTTAGGACTCACATCTGGGCGAGCCGCTATCCCGCTGCATCAAAAACCTGGGGCGTGCCGCGAATGGTTGATACCTCCTTCTATTCTCAATATGCTGGCGGTTACCTCCAGGCAGCCGTGGATGGCTCCGGTAATGTCGTGGCCGTATGGAACGAACTCAACGGGTCGGTCGCCAACGTGTGGGCAGCCCGATACTCAGCTAGTAATGACAGGTGGGAGACGCCTGTGCAGCTGAAGACGAACACCATGAGCGGCGCCTATGATCTTCAGGTTGCTATGGACGGAAACGGAAACACGGTTGCGGTTTGGGTGGAGGACGATTCGAATACAGGCGTCGTCTACTCGCGCAGGTATGTCTGGATGAACAGGTACTCTGCAGCTACGGGGCAATGGGGGCTGTCGATCATGATTCCCGCTGTTTCCTCGGGGGACATGTTCAACCCGCAGGTTGTGCTTGACGGAAAAGGTGATGCGACAATCGTAGGTGCCGCTGGAGGCTTGGGTTCCAATCGGCTTTGGATAACAAGGTACGATTTCATACATGACACCTTCTCGGTGCCTGCGTATCTCACTCAGGATGAGGGGATGAACTTAAAGCTTGCCGCAGACAGTGCCGGCAACGAGCTCAGCGTCTATATGGTAGCCGACGGGCACTCGACGCTTCAGGCACTTGCTTTTAATGCAGGAACTGCCGTGTGGCAGACGACAAAGCAGGTTAGCGGCGGCGGGTGGTCCGGCGGATATGTAAAGCTTGCGGCGAACAGAAAAGGTAATGCCGTAACGGCCTGGGCACAGTCGGACGGACTGACCTACCATCTTTGGGCGAGCGTCCTCAAGTAACCACTGCCGCCATAAGGGCAGGCAATAGTGAAAAAACTGTCACCACATCCAAGTGACCAAGGTCCAACAAGTTGGCGGCAGACGGAAGATTAGAAGGGTCAACGCTCCAAAACCAAAAAGATTAAGCAGGAAAATTCTAACTCATGGCTGGACCGGCCCTAAAACCGGCCGGTCAGCCTTGCGTTGTGTAAAGTCAAAGGTATTGAAAAGCAAAGACCAGGAGATTGTAGACAAAACCTATAATGGCAACTGATAAATTCAAAAAAGCAGATGGATCGGCCACTTTCCTCGGAATCGGTTTCTTCATAGTGGGGATCTTATTACAATGCCTACCGTGCCGGTACCATTATCCCTATCGGAGGGAAGCACGGTCCCATGTCCGGCCCAGAGTTCATGGTCCTTGGAGGAATGGTTTTCATTTTAGGAATAGGACTTCTCATCAATGAACTGGTGAAAGCACGCCGAAGAAAAGAAAAGTAGTGCTCCAGGAGAGAAAATAATAATACAGGTAAAGGCATGAAGAAGTTGGAGTAAGTTTGTAAAAGTAACGGCTGATGGCAGGATACAGCTGTTGTGACCGGTATTGATAAATTGTTTTGCTGAGAAGGGTGAAACGTTCCCAACTAGGCAGATGCACCTTACCCAACCGGGCAGGTGATCTCCCGAACCGTTGGTCAGTGAAAATTATGACAAATTGAGAATGGGAGAAGTTTTTTCTGATAAGTCGTTAAACACTCGGCAGCATGTAAGTGCACCTAACCATTAGGATAACTAAAAGGCTAAGGGGACGTAGTTGATCTGTTGAGTAGCGCCGAGATAGTCATCTAATCAACTACGTCCAGTTATCCTAAATTGTTGGGATAGATTGGCAGCGTATGGACCACATTTTTTTAATTGTCATGTCTCAGGGGGTATTATGAGTAGATTTAACGGGCTGTTGGTTGCTTCATTTGTCATTGTATTGCTGTGGTCTTCCAGTTCCTTTGCCGTCGGCCTTGGCGCCTTTGTCGATGGAGCAGTTGGGTCAGGCAGCGCGGAATGGGACGGCGACAGCAGATCCTTTGATATCGATTCCAGAACCTTCGCTGTTGGTTTCGCTCTCGACACAGCCACAACCAACGAGAGGCTTTTTAACTATCGACTTAACCTAGGTTATGTCCGTCACGAGTTTGAAGACGACCATAATAACACCATCAAGACCAATGGTATTTATGCTGAAAATATCTTTGGCTTCGCTCTCGTAAGGAATGAAAATTTCCGTTGGTGGGCAGGCCCCTTGTTACGGGTGGGCTATCTTTCTGGCGAGACAGACACTGACGGATCGGACTTCAAATTTGTAGAATTCGGAGTCGGCGCTGTGACCGGTCTAAACTTTAAAACTGGAAGTACTATTCTCTCACCTTCGATTGGCGTCAGATTTAATGGTTATGGTGGGGAAGGTACAAGAGGAAGTGCGGATCAGGATATTACCCAGAGCACGACCAATGTGTTTGCCAACTTTGCCGTTTTGTTTTGATGCAGAGCGTTGTTGGCGGAAATGAAAAAATGCCCCACATCGGAAGCTGAAAATTTACCCACTTTCCATTATCCTGGCCGACCAGGAGGGGTCGGCATGATTGGAAAGGAAGGGTGTATGGAAATCAGAATCCTGAGCAAGGGAGGAGTGGGGCCAGGCTTAGAAAGTTGGAAAACCTCGGCCTGAACCTCGCCCAATTGAGCGGGATAAGTGTTCGGATGTTGCGGTAAGCCGGTGAGAGCCGATTGTGCCGATAAACGCTGGATGAAAAGGCGAGGAAAGCCAAGCGAGGCGTGGAACGGCGATGTCCAACCAGGCGCCAGGAGCAGACTTCGCGGTTTCAAGAGCCGATAAGAGCCAACGATAGCTGAGCGCTACGCCGCTCACCCTGGTGTTAATTCTCCCCGTGAAGCCGGATGACCTTGGCGCCTGCCCCTTCCTTCATGAGCCTTTCGAGCTCGTTGGCGATGACCTGCAGCGGCTGACGCAGATCCTCGACCCCCGTAGCGTCGTAATGCCTCCCCGAAATGGAACTGTCAACGTGGTTGGTCAGCCTGTCGGCGTCCTCGAAAATCTTGAGGCGCCGTGCCGTCGTGATAAAGGTGCGGCGCAGGCCGTGAACAGTGATGGGGAGCCCGGTGTTCAACCTCAACGATGCTGCCATGAGCCTGACATGTCCTGTCTTGTTCGTGCTGTAGCGGAAGGTCTTGATCGAGGGAAAGACCCACGGGGAATCCTCCGGGTTCCCCGTCCGCCTGCGCTCCAGAATGGCCATGGACTGCCGGCAAAGGGGGACGTGTAACGCTCTGCGGTTCTTGGTGTCGGGTATGGTGATGGTCTTTCGCTCCAAGTCGACCTGCTCCCAGCGCAGGCAGGATGCCTCCTCGCTCCTCAGTCCATGGTAGAGGCAGAAAAGGTAGCAGTCCCGGATCATCTCGCCAAACTTCTGGATCCCCTCGTGAAAGACGGGGAAATCCTTCCCATCCAGGTGATCGGTTCGCGCCTGGATCTTCTTCATGTGCTTGCCGAGCCGCAGAACGTTCAGCGGGTTGCTGGCGATGGCTCCCGGATATTTCACCAGGGCGTAGTTGATGATCGCCGTCAGCATGACGAAGGCGTTTCTCGCGCCGAAGGGGCCGTGGTTCGCCTCTGCCTGCCGGTACCGGTCGATGACCACCTCCGGGGTGAGCTTGACGGTCTGCGCCAGGGTGAGTGGGAGCCAGGTTTCGAAGTGGCGGGTGACGATGTTGGTGTAACCCCTGACCGTCGACGCCTTGTAGTTCTTCCCCTCGGCAGTCCGCTTCTCCTGGAAGTACGCCTCCAGCATCTCCCCAAGCGTGACGTCCGAACCGTGGCTCGTCGTCTTGCCCCTTTTAATCTCCAGGCGGGCGCCGGGTACGAAGCCTTTTTCCCGGTCGTCGTAGCCGAGGAGCTCCCTGCGCGCCTGTTCCAGGGTCAGTTCCCCGAATCTCCCCAGCGTCTTGCGCACGCTCCGGTACCCGGTCTTGGTCCCCGGGTCCCTTACATCGATCTTGACGAAGAACGTCTTCGAGCTGCTGCCGACCCGAAGCCCGAGGCCCGGGGTCTCGGTGTCGAAATAGTCGATCCTCTCCCCGGCGGGGGCGGGTAGCTTGTCAAGAGCCAGCTTGGTGAACTTAATCCTAGGCATGGAGCCTCCCTGCGGGAATCTTCGTACCCAGGCACCAAAAGTGGGGGCTGGGTACGATATGGGTACGAAGAAAACTAAAAAACCCGCCAAATCTGACTTACAGACTAGCGGGTTTTAGCAGGGGTGTCAACCTGTAACATGCTGAAATATAATGTAGAATAGTCAAAAATACTAAGGGGTGCAAACCCCTCAAATACGCACTGTTTTGTAGAGGAAGTTCTTGAACCGGAAGAACCTTTTGCGCTCCTCTTCGTCCTCCTGCGGGTCGCCGGTCACGGCCTTCAGGTGCCGCGCGATCTCCGGCATGCTTTTTCCCGCCGCCACCCGGCTCTTTTCGATCACCAGGCGCACCACGTCCCGCGAGATCTGGCTCTGCGAGTAAGGCTCGTAGACCGCCTGCCAAAAATCCTTCCCTGAGCCGATCTCCGCCATGATGCCCCCAGCCACCTCTTCGGAAAGCCGCTCCGATGCGGGCGATACCTGCTCGCGCATGCCGTCCCTGATCGCCCTCCGGATGTCTTCGCCGGTCAACACCTTGCCGGTCCTGAAGAAGAGCGCCCGCAGCAGGATGCTCCTCAGTTCCCGGATGTTCCCCTTGTAGTTGTGGCCGACCAGCGCCTCTTTGGCGTCCTTGGAAAGGCTCGGCGAGTCGTCGCGCGCCTCCTCCTCCCGGCTGCGGTAGGTGCGGTAGAGCTTGCCGAGGAAGTGGGTGGCGAGGTCGGGAATGTCCTCGCGCCGCTCGTTCAGGGAGGGGACCACAACGGAAAGCTCGGTCAGCCGGTGGTACAGGTCCTCGCGGAAGTTGCCCAGGCTGATCTCTTTTTGCAGGTCCTTGTTGGTGGCGGCCACCAGCAGCACGCGGCTGATCCGCTCCCGGTTCTCGCCCAGGCGCACGAAGCCGCCGTTGTCCAGGAACCGGAGCAGCTGGACCTGGGTCTTCGGGTCGGCGTCTCCGATCTCGTCGAGAAATACGATCCCGCCTGCCGCCTCCTCGATGATCCCCTTCCTGTCGCTGTAGGCGCCGGTGAAGGCTCCCTTGATGTGGCCGAACAGCTCCGAGTAGGTCAGCTCGCCGCTGTAGGCCGCGATGTTGGTCTTTTTCACCGGGAGCTCGCCCCCCGGGTTGGTCTGCTGCCGGTACAGCTCGTTCAGCTTGTTGTACAGGTTGTTGAAGAAGAATTCCTTTCCCGCGCCGGTAGGTCCCAGCACCAGGATGGAGGGGAGCCCGATGGTCGCCTCCTGCAGCACGTTGCTGCTCCAGAGGGCGATCCTGTTGGAGAGCGGCTGGGAAACCGTGTTGATGAAGGCGACGATCTCCTGGGCCTTGCGGCTGTTGCCGATGATGTTCCCCAGGCGGTAGGAGGAAACCTTGGGATCCTTGTAGGCGATGTCGCTTTGCAGCTTGGTCACCTCGTACTGCAGCCGCTCTATGCGCTGGATGTCGGAGATGTGGCGCGAGGTGAGCCGGTCGATGATCTGCAGGATCCGCTTGTGTTCCTCGGTGAAATACCCCTCCTGCAGCGAGTTCAGGCAGATCACGGCGATCACCACGTCGTCGCTTATCACCGGGACAGCCATCTCGCTTCTGATCAGCTCGCTCATCGGACGGTGGAAGCCTCCGTGCTGCGTCACGTCGGAGACCTGGGCGATGATCTTGGGCTCCTTCACCTTGGCGACCCAGCCGGTCAGGCTGCGCTCTTCGGGGGGGAGCTCGGAGCCGCCGACCTTGAAGGGGGGGATCTTCTTCTTGAGCCATTCCTTGTTCTTGGCGCCGACGATGACCCCTGCCTCGTCCTCCACGATGAGCCACTTTTCCCCCTCGCGCTCCTGGACGATGGCGATGCTGCCGGTGTCGGCGCCGATCAGCTCGGTCGCCTTGGAGAGCACCTTGGTGAGAAACGGGTGCAGCCCCTCGTTTCTTTCCTGGAGCAGGTCCGATATCTCGGAGAGCACCTTGATCTCCAGGTGTTCCCCGCCCACCTCGTTGATGACCCGCTCCACCATCTCCGCGTGGGTCTGCAGGAGCCCCATCTCGAATTCGGTGAAGCTGGTGAGCTGGCGGGTGAAATAGTTGATCAGGCAGATGATGCGGCGCGATTCGGGCTCGTAGCGCGGCACCATGTAGAGCGTGCGCAGCGCCATCTCCTCGGTGAGCGCCCGGCGCTGAATGCTCTGGTCGCAGAGGTCGGCTATGAAGAGCGGTTTCAGGAGCCGGTCGTCCGTTATGACGCCGGATTCGTTCACGTAGCGCGAGACCAGCGAGGTCCCCTCTTTGAGGTCTATGTCCCCTACGCCTTCGTAGAGCGCCTTGAGTTCCGAGTCCTCGGCGTGGCTGGCCAGCACCTCCATGCCGCCGCGGGTCGGGACCAGCACCGAGGCGAGGGTGAGGCCGTCGATGAGGCGCACCGCGGAGCGCACCATGAAGCTTGCCGCCTCCCTCTTCTTGTACAGTTCGACCCGGCGGGCCAAAAGCAGTTGCTGGTGGTACTTGCGGGCCTGGTCGAGCCGCTCGCCGGCCCGGGCCAGGAAGGGGGCCAGTATGATCATCTTGTCCTGGGACAGAAGCTGCCCGTCGATGCAGGCCACACCGATGGATTTCCCCTGGCTGGTGATGGGGAGCAGGGTGGTCCCCTCGATCTCGAAGCGTCGCGAGAACTCGCGGTCCAAGGGGAGGCCGTTTTGAGACGGCGCATAGAACTGCGCCGTCTTCTGGGTGACGAAGGTGAGCGATACCGCAGCCTCCGACGAGATGATCGGGAAGGTGTGCTCCCGGATCTCCGAGGCGAAGCTGCCGCAGGAGTAGGCGCAGGAGAGGGCGCCGCGGGTCAGGTCCTCCAGGTAGATGCGCACCCGTTCCAGGGACGAGACGAGCCTCGTCCCTTCGCCGACCAGGTGGAGCATTTCGTCGAGGTTCTCCTTGCCGAACGAGGCGATCCGGTCGCCGATCTTCGCCAGTTGCTCTGTAGTTGCGGACATGCGCACCTCTGAGTACAAAATTTACACACTGGGGTACTTTAGAGAAAAACCGGGCGGGTGTCAAGGGAGGCAATTTTGAGAGGCAATTTTGAGAGGCAATTTTGAATTTTTAATTTTGAATTTTGAATTGGAGGCCGGAGGGTGGCGTGAGGGTGGCGTGAGGGTGGCGTGAGGAGCGATTTTGAATTTATGCGCGGAGGGGTTGTCCCTCAAAACCTGCTATTCCGGGATTGCGCCTGTAACCTTCGCAAGAAAGAAGTCTTTCGAATTTGTTTTTAATGCAAAATTCAAAATTGCCTTTAATTCAGTCCCTTCCTGATCTGGTACAGCTCCTCGAGGTTCAGGCCGTTCAGCTCGAAGAACTCCCGCTCCAGCTCCTCGACGTAGAAGCGGTCCAGCCCCGAGTTCTCCAGGAAGTCTTCGCGCAGGGAACTGTTCTTTTCGGCGATGATCTGGGGGAGCAGGTTGTGGATGTAGACCGCCTCCTTCTTTATGGTGAGTATGGCTTCGCGGAACAGGTGATCGGGAATTTCTCCCTCGAGGATCTTCTTGTGCGTCAGCTCCTCGGTCAATTCCTTCTTCAGCGCCTCCTGGTCCGCCTTGGTGGCGTACTTCGAGTAGAAATTGCGGATCCTGTCCTTCACGTGCTCGAGCAGGGTGAGGTGCAGCCGCTCGTCGCCGTCGATCTGCAGCAATTGCTCCAGTAGCCCGGTCGTGGTGAAACGGTTCTCCTCGATCAGCTTGAGCCCGGCAGCCAGATGGCTCACCTTCTTCCTGCCGTAGATGCCGAGGTACTTGTCCTCGAAGATCCCGGAGAGGAAGAGCCTGGTGAAAAGCTCCGGTGCCAGGAGGTCGAAGGCGCTCTTGTTCCCCAGCAGGCTTCTGATCATCTCCTCGGAGATCTTCACGTTCTCCATGAAGGCGAGCTGGTTGATGGCGGACGAGGTCGCGTCGTAGCGGTCGAAGTAGGTGATGATGTAGGAGTACCCCTCGAGGATGGAAATGTCCGCACCGTCGCGGATCTTTTCGTCGCACGCCTTGCTCGCGTCTAAAAGCATCTCCTCGAAGGCGTGGTCTCGGTTCTCGGCGGCCTGCTTCTTGGCGAAGAGCAGCTTCAGCATGTCCTCGGCATCGATGACGCTCTCGATGTGCCGCTCGGAGAGGAACATCCCTTCCAGGATCTGGCGGGTCTCGGAGATGTAGTTGCTCTCCTCCAGGTCGACCAGCTTCTTGTCCTTCTTCAGCATCTCGTCCAGCGTGTAGAAGAGCGCGCCGGGGATCTTGTTGCGGACCGAAAGGGTCTTGAGCCGGGTCAGCCGGGCGTTTTCCAGCTTGTTGATCTCCCCTTTCCGGTTGCAGGCGATCAGGATGTTCTTGTACTCGTCCACGATGCGGCGGTTGTCCGGATGCTTGTACATGACGTCGATCCGGATCCGCTCCTGCTGGTAGCGGTCGATGCCGTAGCGCTCGGCAATGGCCGCGAGCATCTGGAAGTCGCCGTCGGAGATCTTTTTGTTGTGGAAGTAGAGGGACTTGAACGCCTCGCTGTATTCCCTGTGCCTGGTGTTGATCAGCTTGAAGAGGAACAGGTGCGCGCTCGGCTCATCGATGAGGTTCAGTATCTCATCGATGATCAGGTTGTCGTGCTCCTGGCCCACCGCGGAGGAGCGTTTGAGCGCCTTTCCCAGCACCTTGACGATGCGCTCCTGCTGCTCGTGCAGGGGGACGGTGAAGTCCGCGCCGGTGAGCGCGAAGAAGTAGTTGAAAACGGCGTTGCCGTCGAAGAAGATCTTCTCAAAGCTGTGGTAGCCGTCGGTGCGGTCGCTGAACCTCAGCGTGCCGGTGCGGTGATCGTAATGGGTGCCGTAGACGATGAGCCTGTTGGAGACATCCTCCTTGGCGAGGTCGGCGATCGGCTGGTCCACCCCGAACATGTACTCGCAGAAGGAGCCGCCGTTGCCGCGGTGGCTTATGCCGTCACGACCGATGACGAACTCGTTGCCGGGAGAGAAGAAGCGGATCTCGTTGGCGTCGGCATGGTCGGTGTTGAAGAAGTAACGGTTGTAGGCCTCGGTCCCCGCGGTGATCGCGTAAAACTCGATCTGGTCGTTCGCATAGCCGTGCAGTCGAATGTCTCTGAACATCAGCTCCGTCCGTTTCTTGGGTTACTTCTGGGTGGCGGTAAGGTCGCAGTAAAGCACGTCAGGCCACAGGGATTCATCAAAGCTCGACCACCAGACCGTCGTAGGCGAACTCGACGCCGGCAGGGAGCTTCGCCCCGTCCTTGTGGTGCACCTCGTGGGTCAGGTGCGTCAGCAGCGTGCGGCGCGGCCGCAGGGTCTGCACGATCTGCAGCGCCGACTCGATGTTGAAGTGGTTCGGGTGTGGCGAGTAGCGCAGGGCATCGATTATCAGCAGGTCGAGCCCCTGGAGCAGCGCCATGGAGGGCTCGGGTATCCTGCTGCAGTCGGTGAGGTAGGCAGCGCTCTCGAACCGGTAGCCGGTGGCGTTAAACGAGCCGTGGATGATCGGTATCGGGAGCACCCTGCAGCCGAAAAGCTCGAACTCGGCATCGACGGTGAACGGTTCCATGAGCGGCGAGTACCCGTCGGAGCGGAGCCCCTCGAAGATGTAGGAGAAGCTCGCGGTGACCGTCTCCATGGTCTCCGGGCTGCCGTAGCAGGGGATGATCCGGCGGTGGATGAAATGGAACCCGCGCAGGTCGTCGATGCCGTGAATATGGTCGGCGTGGGTGTGGGTCAGGAGCACCGCGTCGACATGCGGGATACCCTCCCTAAGCGCCTGTCGCCGCAGATCCGTGGAGGTGTCGACGAGGATGCGCTGACCTGCGCACTCAACCAATATGGAAGCGCGTGTTCTTTTGTCGCGCGGGTCGCTGGACTCGCAGACCTGACAATGGCAGCCGACCATGGGAACCCCTGTCGAGGTGCCAGAGCCGAGGATGGTAATTTTCATGTGAGCCTCGGAATGCCGGTAAAGTAGCATGATTCCATCGGGCGAGGCAAGGGGTTTATCCCTTGCCTACTGCGGGTTTTGCGGCTATTATCGAATCTGCCGGGGACTTGGGATGTATCCGGGCTAATCATTAATTGCCGGCTGGGCGGCTGAGAAGCGGGGCCCCGGTCAGGACGGCAGCCGGATGAAAATAATATAACAGAGGTTTTTATGCGTGTCGGCATCATTGCCCCCAGCTATTACCCGGTGGAAAGCGGCAATGCCGTGACGGTGAGACGGATCGAGCGGAACCTGAGGCTTCTGGGGTGCGAGGTGCAGGTTTTTCCGGTGGATCAGCTCTCGGGAGAGCAGCTTCTGGCGGGGCTCAAGGCATTCGCACCGCAGCTCTTGCACGCCTTCCACGGCTACCGCGGGGGACGGATGGCGCATGCCCTCGCGCAGGCGCTCGCCATCCCGTACCTCGTCACGCTGACCGGCACCGACGTCTACCAGGCGCTTTCCGACCAGCGCAGCCTGGAGGTCCATGGCGCGCTCAGGGGTGCCGCCCGCCTGGTGGCCTTTCACGCCTGCGTCAAGCACCGCCTGGCCGAGCACCTCCCGTCCCTGGAGGAGCGCACCGTGCTGATCCCGCAGGGGGTCGAAATGCCTCTGCTGCCTGCCAACGGTGTCGCCGGAGGCGGGGACCGGAACTTCACCTTCCTGCTCCCGGCCGGCATACGGCCCGTCAAGAACGTCCTTTTCCCGCTGCAGCCGCTGGCGAACCTGCATGCCGTTCACCCGCAGATACGCTTCCGGCTGGTCGGCCCCGTGCTCGACCCCGCCTACGCCGCACAGGTGATGGAGACCCTTGAGCAGTACCCCTTTGCCGGCTATCTGGGAGCGGTTGGGCATGACGCCATGGGCGAGCTGTACCGGGCGGCCGATGTCGTGCTGAACAGTTCGCTCATAGAGGGGGGGATGGCGAACAGCGTGCTGGAGGCGCTGGCGTACGGCAAGGCGGTGCTTGCCACCGACATAGAGGGGAACCGCTCCCTGCTCAAGGAGTGCGTGACCGGGCTACTGTACCGGGACGCCGAGCAGTTCCGCGCCAAGGCCGGTAACCTGGTGGCCGATGTGCAACTGCGCGAGAGGCTGGGTAAAAACGGCAGGACGCTGGTGCGGGACAAGTATCCCCCCGAGAAGGAAGGGCGTGCCTATCTTGAGCTTTATCGGGAAATCCTGCAGGACTGCGTCACCTCCGCAGCCTGAGCCGGTTGGCGCCGATCCCCCGCCGTGAAAACTTCCTCCCCTTAAAGGGGTAGGGGGGCGCGGCCGGCTCCTACTTCACCTCGTCGATCCAGATCAAATCAGTCACCTCCGCTTCCGGCAGGCTCGCCAGCTCGATCCCCAGCAGGTCATTTGCTTCAAGCACCGGCAACTGCTCGATCCCTTGCATCTTTTTCTGGATGCGCCGTGTCCGGGTAGCCGCCGCATCTATGCTGGATGACGCCTCGTCCAGTTTCTTCCTGGTTTTGTCGAGCAGGGTGCCGAAGGTCATGAACTCCGTCTTGATGGCGCCCAAAAGGCGCCAGACGTCGCTGGTGCGCTTTTCGATGGTCAGGGTCTTGAACCCGAGGCTCAGCGAGGAGAGCAGGGCGGCTATGGTGGTGGGGCCCGCGACGATCACCTTGTGGTCGCGCAAAATGGTGTCGAACAGCCCCGGGCGGCTCAGCACGGTGGCATAGCTTCCCTCGTTGACCAGGAACATCACGGCGAAATCGGTGGTGTCCGGGGGCGAAAGGTACTTGTCGCAGATCAGCTTCGCCATGCCGAGCACCGTCTTGTCGAGCTGGCGCGTCGCCTCCAGGGTGGCCGCCTGGTTCCCCTGTTCCTGGGCCTCGACCAGGCGCAGGTAGTCCTCCTGCGGGAACTTGGCGTCGATCGGGAGCCAGAGCGGCTTGTCGTCCCTGCCGGGGAGCCGTATGGCGAATTCCACCCGCGCATCGCTGCCCGGCTTGGTGGCCACGTTGGCGCCGTACTGGTCCGGCGTCAGGATCTGTTCCAGCAGGTTGTGCAACTGGACCTCGCCCAGGGTGCCGCGCGTCTTGATGTTCGACAGGACCTTCTTCAGATCCCCCACGCCGGCGGCCAGCGACTGCATCTCTCCCAGCCCCTTGTGGACCTGTTCCAGCTGCCCGCTCACCTGCTTGAACGATTCACCGAGCCTCTTCTCCAGGGTTTCGTGCAGCTTTTCATCGACCGTGGCCCGCATCTGTTCCAGTTTTTTCGCGTTGTCTTCCTGGAGCCACTTGAGCCTCAGCTCCACCGTCTCGCGCAGCTTGTCCAGGCGCTGCTCGTTACTGGCAGTAAGGCTCCCCAACTGCAGGGTGAACCCCTCCAGCTGACCCTTCTGCAGCGATGCGATTTCCACCATCCTTTTCTGTACCGCGTCGCCGAAGAGCCTGAGGCTGCCGGCAAGTTCCTCGCGGTTTCGCCCCAGCTCCGCATGAAACATCCGTTCCAGCCGCTCCACCCCCTTCTCCAGCTGGTCGAAACGGGGCTCGCAGGAGCTGCGGCGCTTGAGGTTCAGGTAGCACAAAAGCGCGACCGCGAAAGTGGCGGCTAGAAGCAGCATGGTGATGAACTGGAACAGGTGCTCGGTCATATAGGTTTCCGATCAGGCGGTAGAGACGCATTGCAATGCGTCTCTGCGATGTGTTGCGATGTGCGGAGACGCATGCAATGCGTCTCTACGATGTGTTGCGATATGCGGAGAGGCATGCAATGCGTCTCTACGATGTGCTGCGCTGCTTGCGGAGACGCATTGCAATGCGTCTCTACGCTATTCCGGGAGGTCAGCGGCCCCTGGCGCGTTTTCCGCCAGGGCCCCCAGGAACTCAAGCAGCGCGGCGTTGAACTGTTCCGGTTTCTCCATGTTCACCATGTGCCCGGCCTGGTCGATGATGCGGCTTTCGCAGCAGGGAAGGCCGGCGGTCAGGAGCTCCACGGCATGGGGCGAGGAGGCGCGGTCGAGAGCGCCGGCTACGACTAGCGAGGGTTGCCGGAAGCCGGGCAGAAGGGGGGTGTAGTCCTTTCTGTCCCGCATCGCCAGAAGTCCGCCGGCGAGCGCCCTGGGGTTCGTGTCGCGCATCCAGGAAGTGACCCGCGCGATGAGATCCGGCCTCTCCTCCATGGTGCCGGGAGCGAAAAGGAGCTCGGCGAAGATCTTGATGATCGGGTTTGCGCCCAGCCGCTCGGCCTCGGCGGCCATGGCGCTCCTGCGGGCACGCCCCGCCTCGTCATCTGCGGAGCTCTTGGTCGCGATGAAACAGGCGGCCCGGACCCGCTGCGGGTGGCGCTCCAGCAGGTTCATGAGGATGTAGCCCCCCATCGACATGCCGCCCACCACGGCCCGCTCGATCTTCAGCGCGTCCATCAGGGCGATCAGGTCATCGGCGAAGCCGTCCATGCTGTAGCCGTCCGCGGGCGCATCGGTTGCGCCGAAGCCCCGCAGGTCCGGAGCGATCACCCGGTACCCGGCTTCGGCTATGGGCAATAACTGCGGTTGCCACATCTGGCGGTTCAGAGGGAAGCCGTGGATCAGCAAGAGCGCCGGCCCCTCGCCACAGTCGTCGCAGGCCATCGTTATGTCGTTTGTTTTGATTTTCATGGCAGGCCTTCATCGATTGACAATTGACGATTGACAATTGACAATGTTTTTTTATTTTCTGGCGCTTACTTTTGCCGACTTGATGATGGATGTTAGGATCTTCAACAAGCTTTTTGTGTCAACAGCTATTGAATTATAGCTAGTATCATCAAGGTACTTAGATTGATGAAGCAGTTCCAGCCAATATTCGCTTTCATTTGCTTCTTTGAGAGCAATAGCCATTTTGTGAATGAAATCCGCTCTGCTCTCTGCCTGTTCAGCCTCGCGCACCAACGCTCCCACAGCTGTGCCGGAACGCAACAACTGCTTGCTGATCACGAACTCTTTTCTCTGTTCGCACAGGAACTGGTACAACTTCACGATTCTCAGCGCGTACTTGAATGACTTTTCTACGATAGCATTGGCTTCCATAGGTGACCTTCAATTGACGATTGACGATTGACGATGTTTTTGCCTGGAGCATTTAATTGTCAATCGTCCATTGTCAATCGTCCATTGATTTCCACAGTCTCTCCCGCAACCCGGACCTCCTCACGATGCGCCGCTTTACGGCGGTCAGGAAAAGCTCGTCGGTCCCCATGATTTCGACAGATTTCTTCGCCCTGGTGATGGCGGTGTAGAGCAGTTCCCGGGTCAGAAGCGGGGCGTCACGATCGGGAAGGATCAGCAGCACGCGATCGAATTCGGAGCCCTGGCTCTTGTGCACGGTCATGGCGAAGGCGCTCTCGTGCTCGGGAAGCCTGAGCGGGAGCACCTTGCGCATGACCCCGGTGCCGGACGGGAAGAAGGCGCGCAGGTCGTTGCCCGATTCGGGGTCGGGGAGGATGAGCCCGACGTCCCCGTTGAAAAGGCCGACGTTGTAGTCGTTGCAGGTGATCATCACCGGCTCGCCGGCATACCAGCGCCCCTGCGGATCGATCAGCCCGGCCTTCGCCAGGCGCTCCCTAACCAGCCGGTTCACCGACTCCACTCCATAGGGGCCGCTACGCATGGCGCACAGGATGCGGAACCGCCCGAACTCGGCGAAGGCCTCCCCGGGGGATTCCTGCCGCACATATGCTCCGAAGCCCGCCACGATCCGCTCGGCCAGCGCCTCGGCAAGCCCCCCCGCCTGCGGCGTCTGCGCATATGACAGGTCTGGAAATTCCCCGTCGTTTAAGGCGGCGAGCGCCGCCTCTCCCTCTCCCGCGTTCACCAGCGCGCCGACTCTGCCTATGCCGCTGGCGGACGAGAAGCGGTAGCTTTTTTTGAGCAGGACCACGGCGTCACCCAGCGGACCGATCGATGCCCGCACCGGGAGCCGGTCGCAGCCTAGGTCGGCGGCAAGCGCGGCGAAGGGGGCGGAAAAGCCGTGGATCCCCCCCGTATTGCAGATGTCGCCCAGCACCGCTCCGGCTTCCACCGAGGCGAGCTGGTCCCGGTCGCCCAAAAGTATCAGGCGGGTGTCCTGCCTCAGGGCGTCGACCAGCTTGGCCATGAGCGGCAGGGAGACCATGGAGGCCTCGTCCACGATGACGATGTCATAGGGGAGCGGATTCTCGTTGTTGTGGCGGAAGCTGCAGGAACCCTTCAGGTAGCCCAGGAGCCGGTGCAGCGTGAAGACGTCTTCGGGGATCAGCGCGCGCACGTCTTCGCTGCACTGCACCCCCCCCATGATCGACTCCTTGAGCCGTGCCGCGGCCTTGCCGGTCGGCGCGGCGAGGGCGATCCGGCAGCTCTCCCCCCCTTGCTGCTCCAGAAGCAGGGCCAGCACCTTGACCACCGTCGAGGTCTTGCCGGTGCCCGGCCCCCCGGAGATCACGCAGAAACGCCGGCTCACCGCGGCGATGGCCGCGACCCGCTGCCAGTCGGTCTCCGCATCCGCCTCCCCGGGGAACAGGCGAGCCAGTCCCTTTTTCAGCAGAGCAGCGTCGAATTCGGCGGCCGCGCCCCTTCTGAGGATGGCGAGGGCGAGTTCCTCCTCGTAGCGCCAATAGCGGTGCAGGTAGAGCCTGTTGGCGTCGTCCAGGATCAGGGGGGAGAACTGTCCCGGGGCGCCTACCACGGAAAAGGTGCTGAGGCGCTCCACCCAGGGGGCGAGGCTCTCGACGCCGAAGCCGGCGGCGTCGCCCTCCCTGAGGGCGCCGGCCAGGTCCAGGCAGACGTCGCCTGCCGCCACGCCGCGGCTCAGCAGGGCTGCCGCCGCTACCAGGTGCGGGTCCTCGCTTCCGGCCTGCCGGCAGATGAAAGAGGCGAACTGCCTGTCTATTTCGTTTAACTGAACGCCATCAGCAGTCATGGTTCTCACCTTGTGTCCCCACCCAAATCATGCCGCCGCTCCGATCAGCGCCTCCGACAGCTCAGCTATGAAGCCCTTGGGGGGGCGATCGGCGAAGACGCCGTTCCCCCTGCGGTTCACGCCGCGCAGGAACAGGTAGAAAACCCCGCCAAAATGCCGGTCATAGTCGTAGTCCGGTATGCGCAGCCTGAGATAATTGTCGAGGGCGACGGTGTAGAGCAGATACTGGAGCGGGTACAGGCTCTGCTCCATTTCGCGCCGCATGCCCGGTTGATCGTAATCCTCGACGCGGTTTCCCAGGTGGTTCGATTTCCAGTCCAGGATGAAGTAGCGCCCGCCGTGCTCGACAACCAGGTCCATGAAGCCGCGCAGCATCCCCTGCACCGGCGCGAACGACAGGCGGCTGAAGAGCCCCGCCATGTTGACCGGGAAGGTGTCGAAGAGAAGCTCGCCGCTGCCTGCCCCGGTGCGCTCCGAGTAGCGCGCCACCGTGTCCCGCAGGCGCTCCGAGCTGACCTGGGAGAGCGGGAAGAAAAACTCCAGCTCGGTGAAGCGCCTCTCCATCCCGATCTTCGCCAGGGTGAAGCGCTCCTCTCCCAGGGGTGCCTGCAGGACGTTTTGCACCATGGAGCAGACCACGCCGCACCACTCCGCGGCAAAGCCGTGCCGGTCCAAAAGCTCGGTCACCAGCGGCTCCAATGCATGTTTGTGGGCGGTGAAGTCAAGCCGCTCGAAGATCTCGTGCAGGAAGATGCCCGCCTTGGCTCCCCTCGGGAAGGCGAAGATGCCGGCAGGGTCGCCCCCCCTTGTCGTCGGCGGCTCGGCGCAGTTCCCCTCGTCGCGGTCCGGAAGCTCGGCGGCGTGATGATGCCGGGTGGCGAGCGAGGTGAAACTTGCCACCCGCCAATCCCTGGCAATGGTCCCCGAAAAGCGCCGGAAGCTGAAGCTGGTGCCGGCGGCGGCCTGCGGCCGGTAGGGTTCCCGGTCGGCAGCCGGCATGGGGACCACCTCGATGGCGCCGCCGGAGCCCTCGGCCAGCCGGCCCAGTTCCTCGAGGATGGCGGCGTCGCCGAGCGCCACCTGGCCGCGCGCGGCTTGCGCTTTGGGGTGGAGCAGGTAATGCACGGCGCTCTCCCCGGCATCCTTGAAGGCGCCCCAGACCAGATAGGTGCGGTGCTTGCCGCGGGTGAGCGCCACGTAGAGCAGCCGCAGGCTCTCGGCCAGGGATTCGTGAGCCGCCCGCGCCTTGTTAGCGGCCAGTTCCGGCGAGCCGATGTCGAGCACCACCCGCCCGGTTTTTTCGTCGTGGAACAGCGCCGTCTCTTCCTTGCCGCCGAACTCGGCCCAGCAAAAGGGGAGGAACACGATCGGGTATTCCAGCCCCTTGCTCTTGTGTATGGTGACCAACTGCACCGCAGCCTCGTCCGTCTCCAGGCGAATCTCGTGCTCTTCGCGCTTGGGCTCCTCGGTGATGCGGCAGGCGAGCCAGGCGACCACCCCCTCCATGCCGAGATGCTCCTGGACCTGGGCCTGGTGCATGGTCTCCACCGCGTGAAGCAGGTTGGTCAGGCGGCGCTCCCCCATGGGAGCCGACAGCAGGCGCTCCCTCACCTGGCGCTTTTCCATGAAGTGCAGGGCCATGGCCATGCAGCCGCTGGCGCTCCAGATCTCGTGGTAGCTGCGGAATTCCTCCAGGATGCGCTCCCAGCAGCTCTCGTCTCCCATGAGCCGCGCCAGGTCCTGGCCGCAGACGCCGATCAGATCGGTGGCGAGCGCGCCGCGCAAAAGCGCCTCGTGTCCCGGTTGCGCCACCGCCGAAAGGATCCTGAGCAGCTCGGCCGCCTCGTCGGACTCGAACAGGTTGCCGGCGCTGCAAAGAACGCTCGGTATCCCCCTGCGGGTGAGCGCGCGCTGCATGAGCTTCGCCTGCCTGTTGGCGCGCACCAGGACGGCGATGTCGCCGGGCGCCACGTTGCGCTGCGCTGCGCCGTCCACTACCCTGAGCCTTCCCGCGGCGCCGTCTCGCAACAGCCGCGAGATCTCCGAGGCGACCGCCTCCGGGAGCATGTCCCAGGCGTCCCCCTTGTTGATCGACTTCCCCGCCTCCCTGCGCGGGGTGAACCACAGTTTCAGCGGCGCCTCGCTCCTGCCGTTGGCAGTCAGCAGTGCCGAAGCCTTTGGCGCCGGCTCGACCGGGCTGAAGGAGATCTCCTCGAAGAGAAAGGGGCGCTCGTGGCTGGCGAAGACGGTGTTCACCGCCTTGATCAGGCCCGGCTCCGAGCGCCAGTTCTGCAGAAGCGTGTGGCGCAGCTCGGTCGCCCTGGCGGCACCCATGTAGGCGAAGATGTCGGCGCCCCGGAAGCTGTAGATCGCCTGCTTCGGGTCGCCGATCAGGAAGAACGGGGCGGGATGGCCCGCGGGGTAGATGGCGTCGAAGATGGCGAACTGGACCGGGTCGGTGTCCTGGAACTCGTCGATCAGCGCGGCCTGGTAGCGCTCCCGGATCAGCCGCGGCAGGGCCGACCCCTCGCGGGCTAAAGCGGCATGCAGGTCGAGGAGCAGGTCGTCGAAGGAGCGGACGTTTTTCAGCCTCTTGCGCCTGGGGAGTTCCGCGGCCAGGTAGTCGAAGAAGCCCCGCCTCAGGGCGAGCAGCCAATCCTGCGTCAGCCCGGACGCGGCAGGTGCGTCCGGCAGCACGCCCGCAAAGGGGTCGCCGGCGATCCTTCTCGCCATCCCGATGAGCGAGCCGGGCGAGATGCCTGCCGCGCCTGCCGCGGCGATCCTCTCGCGTGTGGCGTTGTAGCAGTTGATGCGCCAGTAATCCTGGGCGATCTCCCTCAGGATCATCCCCTGGTCGGTCATGAGCTCCGTGTCGCACAGCGAGCCGCTTTCGAACGGGTTCTCCTGCAGCATGCGCTGGCAGAAACCGTGGATGGTGAAGATGGCCGCCTCGTCGAAGCAGCGGACCGCGCCGGAGAGCAGGCGGCGGGCCTCGGCGTGGTCCGGGATCTGCAGCAAAAGCCCGGACAAAAGGGGGTCGCTGCTCTCTCCCCGGTCGAAGGCGTGCTCCGCCTCCTTGAGCCTCTTCCTGATCCGCTCCTTGAGCTCCTTGGTGGCCGCCTCGGTGAAGGTGACCACCAGTATCCCCGCGACGGCAAGGCGCAGCTCCAGCACGAGCCGCAGGTAGACCCCGGCGATGGTGAAGGTTTTCCCGGTGCCGGCGCTGGCCTCGATCAGGTTGCGCCCGGCAAGCGGCGTATGGAGCAGGTCGAATCGGTTCATGTTTCCTGGTCTGCAAAGTGGGAGATGCGGCAGGACTCGGTGCAGTGTGAGTGCCGGTTAAGGCGCCGCCGGTAGTATAGTTGATTGAGTAATAAAATCAAGGAACTTGGGGCGCTGATTTGCCGAAGAGGCCGATCGGGCCAGGCATCCCCGTCGATTCACCGGCCGGCGGGCTCGGCCTACCTTACTGGGGCGGGCCAGGCCCACCACTTAAACGGCCGCATACCTCATGGCGCTTCCCTCACCCTGTCCCTCTCCCGGAGGGCGAGGGGACCCCTGGCGAAGATCGTGCTAAGAAACGGGAGAGGGGACTCCTGGCGAAGATCGTGCTAAGAAACGGGAGAGCAACTGCAGATGAAGGCTGGCTTGCAATCTCACCGCGATGGTGCCGACTAGGTTCCCTCGCCCTTTGGGAGAGGGACAGGGTGAGGGTGGCCGCTCAGGTGCCCCAAAAGCGGCTCCCAGATCTCGACGGCCGTCGCCGTGAAATCCTCGTCCAGGGGCTCCTCGTCCCCGAAGCAGCGCCGGCAATGCTGGTCCTTCCCCTCGCCGGGAAAAAAGTCGCTGCCGTGCCACTTCCCCCTCGCGTCGGCCAGCGCCTTGCCGGCCTTCTTCGGGTCCCTCGCCTTCTTGGCGTACTCGAGCGACGTCTCCGGGAAGAACCTCAGCGGATAGCTCATCCCCTCGCGGTACAGCACCAGCAGCCGGTCCAGAAACTCGCGGCTCCCCTCGATGGGGGGGAGGTTGACGGTCGCATCGGAGGCGAGGAAGGTGGCGTGACGCGGATAGCCCGGGGCGCCGGCGCAGTTGAGCGCGAGATGCTGGATCCAGAGCCTGAGCAGGTCCTTTGCCTTGACCTTGGTGTAGCGGTAGAGCACCAGGCGGTCCGCCCTGAGCGAGCCGATCCTGCCGACGATCCTGCCGCCGGGAAGCTTCAGGTCGACGTCCAGAGGAGGCAGCGGCTCCCCCGAGGCGGCCTCGGCGACCTTCTGCGCGAACTGCGCGGCCGGCCCGCTCAAGGCGTCGAAAACCGCCGCACCGCACTCGCCCGGAGGAAGCTCGCCCCGCCCGCGTGCCACGGCCAGCGGCAGCTCCAGTGCCTCGCCGCGCAAAAGGGCTGCCACGATCTCCTGCTCCAGCTGGTACTTGACCAGCGCCGGCAGGGCGAACGGCTCGCACTCCTCCAGTGGCTCGACTCCCTGCTCCACCCTGATGCCGAGCCGGCGCCGCAGGAACTCCCTGGCCGGGCCGCACAGAAAGTCGATCAGCGCCTTGAGCGTCACCGTGTCACCTGCGTCCCACGGCTCAAGCGGCGCCGCCATGAAGGGGGGGGGCAACTGCTGCGGGGTGAGCCTGGCGAGCGCGCCGCGGAAGTTCTGCTCGGAGTAGCTGAAGAGCCCGGGATCGTCGCGGAAATACTTGGCGCTGAAGGGCTGCAGCGGGTGGCGCAGCGCCTGGCCGCACGCCTTGCCGTCCTCGGTGACGAACCCCTTGGCCAGGTAATCGGTCAGCTCGCTCACCAAGACGCTCGGGGGGATCTCGCTGTTGTCCTTCATGCTCTGCCCCAGGTAGCTTATGTGGAGCCGCCGGCGTGCCGACATGAGCGCCTCCAGGAACAGGTAGCGGTCCTCGTCCCTTTGGGACCGGTCGCCCCGGCGCGGTGACTGCGCCATCAGGTCGAAGCCCTGCGGCCGGTTGCGGCGCGGGAAGGCGCCGTCGTCCATGCCGATCAGCGCGACCACGGAGAACGGGATGCTCCTCATCGGGAGCATGGCGCAGAAGGTGATCCCGCCGGTCAGAAAGCCGAAGCCGCGCTCCGACTGGCCGAGCCGCTCCTCCAGCCAGTAGCGCACCGACTCGATGCCGACCTCTCCCGTGAAGCCGCTCTGGGTGCCGCACTCGCCAAGCTTCCCCGCCAGGTCGCTAAGCGAGACCAGCTCGCGCTCCCCCTCCTCGTCGGGGAGGATGAAGTCGGCCAAAAGCTCGCGCAGCGCCTTGGCCCACTGGGTGGTGTCGCGCGGGCGTGCCAGGGCGCGCGACCCGGCGAAGAGTTTCTCGCAGAACGAGAGGAAGCGGCCCAAGACGAGCGTCACGCCACCCTCCATGTCGTCGAAGGGGAGGATGCCGTTGAAGAAGGAACGCCCCTCGCCGTTCATGGCGTAGCCGAGCAAAAGCCGGTCCAGCCCCGCCTGCCACGAGTTCTCCGCAAAGGGGGGGACCCCCTGCTCGGCGCGCTGCCGGGCGTCGATCCCCCACCTGATGTTGGCGGCGCGCAGCCAGTCGCGCACCGTCTCCAGGTCGTCCCCGGTCATGGCGAAGCGCCGGGCCACCGGCGGGGACTCCAGTATGTCGAGCACCCCGGCGACTCCGTAGCGCCCGCCGCACAGCCTGAGAATGGCGAGGAGCGCCTGCGCCGCCTCCCCCTCGCTCTTCAGGCTCCGGTCCGCGATGGAGTAGGGGATGCGCTCGCCGGCACGCTCCGGCGTGTCGAACACGGCCGAGATGTAGGGGGCGTAGCTCTCGATGTCCGGCGTCATGACCAGCACGTCGCGCGGGGCGAGGTCCGGGTCCGCCTCGAACAGCGACAGCAGCGTGTCGTAGAGCAGTTCCACCTCGCGCATCGGCGAGTGGCAGGCGTGCACCTGGATGGAGCGGTCGCCGGCCGACACCCGGCGCGGCTCCGTTGCCGCCTCGCGCAGGTCGAGGATGTCCCCCTGGACCATGTGCAAAAGCGAGTCGGCGGGGATGTCGATGAAGTCGTCCTCCCGGTCGGGATCGCCGCAGCCGTCGATGATCGATTCGAAGAACTCCCGGCCGAGCTTGCCCCAGGAGGCGAGCAGCGGGTTGCCGCTCTCGAACCATTCGCCCGGACCCAGCCCCTTTCTTTCCAGCTTGGCCAGCTCCCGCTGCGAGACGATCTGGCCCCAGTACTCCCGGCAGGGGTTCAAGAGGAACAGGTTCACCTCGGTGTACCGGGCGACCCGGGAGAGGACCTCCAGGTGGAAGGGGGGGAGGGTCGGTATGCCGATCACCGAGATGCGCGCCTGCTGCGCGACCGAGGCGCGGCCGACGGCGTCGCGGAACTCGCACAAGAGGCGGGCCCGGTGCTTTTGCTCCACGTCCGCGCTCAGCGCGCGCCACAGCTTGGCCTGCCAGCCGTCGTCCTCGCCGGACTCCCAGCCCAGGAGCAGTTCGGGGCGGAACACGGTGTACCTGTCGAAGGTGTCGGCGATCCGCTGGGCGAGCTGCAGCCTCTTGAGCCCGTCCCGGTCGTCCGTCAGGTAACCGGAGATCTCGCCGAAGCCCGGCTGCCCGATGGCGTCGTGCAAGAGGCCCATGAGCCTCCAGGTCATCACCTCGGGTCTGAAGTAGGGCGACTCGGCCGGGCACACGGGGAGCACGGACGCGAACAGGGTCTCCACGATCTTGTTGGGAAAGGGGAATTCGCAGTTGGCCCAGACGCCGATCCGGCCGGCAAGCTCCATGGAGAGCCAGCGCTGCATCCCCTTGCTCTGGACCACGATGATTTCCTTGCTAAACGGTGTGAAGGGCGCCGGTCGCGGCGCGCGGACCACACGCTCCAGGTCGTCCACCAGCCGCTCCATCCGGTTGCTCGTGTAAATCTTCAGGGCCATCTCGACTCCCTTTTCTGGTCGGCGCCCGGCGCCGGGGCGCTTGCGGGCGGCCCGGTCCCCTCAGGCTGCGCCGCTGCGGCGCAAAAACGCTAGAAACATAGCACATCATCCCGGGGCTGTCTTGGTCAAAAACGGTCCCGGTGGAGCCGCGCCTGGCCGACGGGGAGGCCGCGGCTTGCAATGTCTCACATGATCCAGTATATTTTCACACTATAATTAATTGCCGTTAACCTTGGCTGAAGGCACCCCGCCGTACCCGGCAGCAGCATCCCCGCAGATTCCCCTTGGGCACTTACAGGAGACGCCATGAAACTCATCACAGAGGAGACCCTGGCCCGCGCGTATTATCACATCAAGCCCTTTATGCCGCGCAGGCTGCAGATTCTCATCAGACGCGCGGTGGCGCGGCACAAGAGGACCATGTTCCGCGACAGTTGGCCGATCGATCCGGGCTCCGGCGACCGCCCGCCCGGTTTTACCGGCTGGCCCGGCGGCAAGCGGTTCGCCGTGGTCCTGACCCACGACGTGGATACGGCGCGCGGGGTGGCCCGCTGCAAGCAGTTGATGGCCCTGGAGCGGGACCTGGGATTTCGCTCCTCGTTCAACTTCGTGGCCCACGACTACCATCTTCCCGAGGAGTTGCGCCATAAGCTCGTCAGAGAAGGTTTCGAGGTGGGGGTACACGGGCTTGAGCACAACAGGAAGCTGTACGAGTCGGCGAGCACCTTTGCCGAGCAAGCCGGGCAGATCAACGGCTACCTGAAGGATTGGGGGGCGGTCGGCTTTCGCTCCCCCTGCGTCTATCACAACTTCGAATGGCTGCATGCCCTGGACATAACCTACGAGGCTTCCGCCTTCGATACCGACCCGTTCGAGCCCCAGTCCGATGCGCTCGGTACCATTTTCCCGGTACACCAAAGGGGGGTGCCGGGGAGGGAGTACGTGGTACTGCCGTACACGCTGCCCCAGGATTTCACCACGTTCATCCTGTTCCGGGAGAACGACATCTCCATCTGGAAGCAGAAGCTGCGCTGGATCGCGGAGCACGGCGGCATGGCGCTGCTCATCAGCCACCCCGACTACATGAGTTTCGACGGCCCCCCACGTTTCGACGAATACAGCCCGCAGCTGTACCAGGATTTGCTCAAACACATCCAGGGTGAGTACAGGGGGGAGTACTGGCATCCCCTGCCCCGGGAGGTGGCGTCTTTTTGGAGCAGCAACGTCGCGGACCATGCAGGGGGTGACGCGGCAGAGGCAGCCGTGACGGCGACGGAGCAAGGTGCCGCCCATGCCGACTTCCCCTGCCCGGACCTGATCGGGCCTGATGCGGGTCAGGCCGATGATGGCGCGCAGCCGGCAGGTGCGTTTTGCCCTTTGCCCGGGGTGCGGGAGGCGGTTGTCGGGCTGCCTGCCGGCGGCCTTGCCGGGGGAGGTGAAGCACCTGTTGCGAGAGGACAGGACTATCATGGATGACCTGGATGGAGGGGATCTTGAACGCCTCGAGGTGGCTCGTCTGGCTGACCTTAGTCTATGTTGCGCTGCTGATCGCGCTGGCGCTCCTGAACTGGGGAGGGGCGGAGCGCTTCTGGCCTGGCGCCCTGAATCTCTACCTGCCCCAGATCCTGTGGGCGCTTCCCGGTGTGATGCTGGCCCTGCTGTTCTTCAAGCTCGACCGTTCCCTGACCTGGCTGCCTATGCTTTGCGTGCTCTGGGTGCTGGGGCCCGTGATGGGGTTGTCCTTTGCGCTCCCCGCACCCAGGCCCGCACCGGGGAGTCTGCCGCTTAGGGTCATGACCTGGAATATCAAGTACGGCTATTATGAGGTGGCGCCGCTTCTGGAGGAGCTCGCGCGGCGCGACCCCGACGTCGTTTTCTTTCAGGATGCGGTAGGGTGCCTGAAGGGCCCGCTGGGAGAGTACTTCAAAAACTGGCAGGTGCGCTCCTCAGGGCAGTACCTGATCGCGAGCAGATACCCGCTTTCCGGGGCGAAGCTGCACGAACTCCCCTCTTCCAGCCAAAAGCAGGAAAGCTTCCTGACCTGCCAGATGCGGATCGGCCCTTATCCGGTTTCACTCTACAACGTCCATCTCAAGACGCCCAGACGCAGCCTCAACGCATTCAGGACGGCGCGCAGGGACCCCTGGTATCTCCCCGAAGCGATCGACTATTTCCATCGCAACGTGACACTTCGCCTGGTCCAGGCGGCCACCTTGCGCGCCTCGCTGGGCAAGGAGCGGGGGCCGGTCATCGTGGCGGGAGATCTGAACGCCCCGGAGGCGTCTTTGGTCTGCGCCACGCTCAGGGATGCGGGGCTGCGCGACGCCTTCTCCGAACGCGGGACAGGCTACGGCTTCACCTACGGACACTTCCTCTTCAAACACAGGCTTCCCTGGTTCAAGCTGTCCTGGATGCGGATCGATCACATCATGGTCAACGCGGGAATCGTCACGCGGCGCTGTTCATCCGGCAGTGGCCGGGCGTCCGACCACCGGCCGGTGATCGCAGACCTTATTGTCAAATATCCCTAGCAGTTGCCGTCGCCGGGTTCGTATACAATTTGCAGTTTTGCCGCGGGCGTGGTAGTTTCGGGTTCAGCTTTTCCCATCTACTCTCCCCCTTATTCCGCCTGGATTCCCGTCAGATAGCGATGCCCGGCTCGACCGGGTAGAGCGGGAAGGCTCATTCCCACCGTCTAGCACCGGAGTGAATCAACATGGTTATGCTTACCCTGAACTGCCGGAGGTTCTCCGTGCAGTACCAACTTTTCGACTGGAGCCGCCAGGAATCGCTGGCAACCGGGACGGTGGAGCGGATCGTCGTCGGAGACTCCTTCATCACGCACAAGGTCCCCGGCAGGGTCCCCAAACACCGGGAATCGGAGTGTGCCGGCTTCGAGGACGCGCTGAAGCTGATCCTCGCCATGCTGACGGACCCCAAGGTCGGCGTTATCGACGACATCGGCTCTATCGCGGCGGTCGGGCACCGGGTGGCGCACGGCGGCGAGAAGTTCACCCGATCGGTACTGATAGACGAGGAGGTGGCGGACGCCATCAAGGAGATGGCGAACCTCGCCCCGCTGCACAACACGGCCAACCTGGCGGGGATCCGCGTCGCCCAGGCTCTGCTGCCGGGTGTGCCGCAGGTCGCCATATTCGACACCGCGTTCCACCAGACCATGCCGGAGGCGGCCTACATCTACCCGCTTCCCTACGACTGGTACCGAAACCATGGCGTACGGCGCTACGGCTTCCACGGGCAGTCCCATCTTTTCGCCTCCAGGAGGGGAGCCGCTCTGGCCGGGGTCGAGCCTGAGCACTGCAACATGGTGACGGTGCACACCGGGGACGGCGTTTCGCTCTGCGCGCTGAGAAACGGCGTGTCGGTGGACACCAGCATGGGGCTCACCCCGCTCGAAGGGGTGATGATGGGGAACCGCTGCGGCGACATCGACTCGGGGATCATCCCTTTCATGATGAACCAGGCCGGCATCTCGGCGGGCGAACTCGACCTGCTGTTGAACCAGAAGAGCGGAGTGACCGGGATCGTGGGGCGGCGGGTAAGCCGCCGGACCCTGATGGACGAGGCAAGGGACGGGGACGAGCGCTGCCGGCTGGCGCTGGAGATGGAGGCGTACCGGCTCAGGAAGTACCTGGGCGGCTATCTCGCCGTGATCGGCAAGCCCGACGCCATCGTCTTCACCTACGTCGAAGGTTGGCAGGACTGGCCGATCAGGGGGCTGGCGCTCAAGGAGATGGAGCAGTTCGGCATCAAGCTCGACCCGGAGCGGGACCGCCAGGCGCTTTCGAGCGGCAAGGAGATGCAGATCAGCAGCGACGACTCGCCGGTAAAGGTGTTCGTGGTCCCGTCGGGCGAGGACATGGTGCTCAACGAGGATGTCGCCTCGATCCTTGGTTGGTAGCGGGCGAAACAGGCCGCGTTCGCCGTCCTTTTTAAATACCTGAAATACGACAAGGCCCACCGGTTTTTTCCGTGTGGGCCTTGTCGTTTCGCGGCAATCCCCTAGTAGCTGACCCGCTCCAGGAACGACTGCACCATGGGCGCAAAGGTCTCGTGCTCCAGCAGGAAGGCGTCGTGTCCGTACGAGGAGGTGATCAGGTGGTACTCGACCGACTTGTCGAGCCGCTTCAGCGAGGCGACCATCTCCTCGGTCTGGGCCGGCGGGTAGAGCCAGTCCGAGGTGAAGGCGAAGAACTGCATCTTTGCCTGCACCGGCGCGAACGCCTCGTCCATGGACTCTGAGCCCGAGGCGACGTCGTAGAGGTCGAGCGCCTTGGCGAGGTAGAGAAAAGAGTTGGCGTCGAAGCGGTCCACGAAGTTGTAGCCGTTGTAGTTCAGGTACCGCTCCACCTCGAACTGGCCGAAGAAGTCGAACTGGCCGTCCCGGGCCGAAAAACGGCGGTCGAACTTCGCCGTCATCGACTCGTCGGAGAGGAAGGTGATGTGCCCGATGCCGCGGGCCAGCGCCAGGCCGTCCTTGGGGTTTTTCCGGTATTCCCCCTTTTTCCAGTTCGGGTCGTTGAAGATGGCCCAGCGGGCCACCGCATTGAGCGAAATGGCCTGTGCGGAGGGGCGCGGCGTGGTGGCGAGCACGACCGCCGACGCGACCCGGTCCGGCATCTGGGTGGCCCATTCCAGCGCCTGCATCCCCCCCATGCTCCCGCCCAGGACGCAGAAGAGCTTCTCGATGCCGAGCCGGTCCATGAGCAGCGCCTGGGCATGCACCATGTCGCGCACCGTGATGACGGGGAAGGCGAGGTTGTAGCGCTTGCCGGTCTTGGGATTGATCGAGGTGGGACCGGTCGAGCCGAAGCAGGAGCCGATCACGTTGGTGCAGATCACGAAATAGCGATAGGTGTCGAGCAAAAGGCCGGGGCCGACGATCTCGTCCCACCACCCCCCCCTCTTCTCGTCAGCGCTGTGGCGGCCGGCCAGATGGGCGCTGCCGGTCCAGGCATGGGTGACCAGGATGGCGTTGGAGCGCGCCCGGTTCAGGGTGCCGTAGGTTTCGTAGGCGATCTCGATCGGTCCCAGGATGCGGCCGCTTTCCAGGCGCAACTCGGTGTCGAACTTGGCGATCTCTTCTGTAACTATGCCGTAGGACATGTCTCTCTCGTTATCGGTGCGGCCGGGATGTCGCCCTGCGACGCAAAAAAAGCCCCGTCTCGGATAGAGAGAAGGGGCTTTTTGGGTGCAGGTAGTCAAAGCGCCTTTCTCATCTTCGCCTTTCGGCAGGATTTAGCACCTGGCGTCCTTTGCAGGACCGGTTGCTGTGGTTTCGCAGGGCCTTTCCCTCCACCACTCTAGATAAGCAGGTCTTTCTATTCAATTTTGGTGAAGGATAAGGGAGCCGGTCCGTTTTGTCAACGGCAAACTGACGCCCCTGTTGCGCTACAGATCATGGCGGAACTTGACCAGGAGGTAGATGCAAACGATCCCCGCCACCCCCATGAGGATGTCCCTGCCCCAGGGGATCGGCTTGCCCAGGCAGGAGTATATGACGGGATCGAGAAACGCGCTGGTGAGCAGTCCGGCGCCCCCCCAGGAGAGGAGCTTCTTCATGACGCGATGGCCCGGAACACGGCGCAGAAGTCCTGGTCGGAGAGCCCCAGCGCCTTGGCCCTCTTGAAGCTCTCGTTGGCCGCGGCCGCCGAGAAGAGCGGCTGCCCCAGTGCATCGCCCAGGGCGACGGCGAGGCGGAGGTCCTTTTGCATGTGCTTCAGGGGAAAGGCCGGGGCGAAGGCCCCCTGCGCGATCTGCGCCCCCTTCATCCTGAACATCGGGTTCGCCATGGCCCCGGCGTCGATCACGTCGAGCAGGTCCGCTCCGGAGAGCCCGGCCTTGTCCGCCAGGGCCAGGGCCTCGCAGAAGACGGTCATCATCCCCCCCATGGTCATGTTGACGATGAGCTTCATCTGCGCGCCGCGGCCCAGCTCGCCCAGGAACAGGCTCTTTTTCCCCATCTTCTCGAAAAAGGGGAGCGCCTGGTCGAAAAGCCCGCGGTCGCCGGCCGCGATGATGATCAGCGTGCCGTCCTCAGCGGGTTTCTTGCTTCCCGAGACCGGAGCCTCCAGGAACCTCCCTCCCTGCTGCGCGATCGCCGCGCCGATTTCGACTGCCGTGGCGGCGTCGACGGTGGACATGTCGACGTAACCCCTCCCTGCGCCGATCCCCCGGACTGCGCCGTCGGCCCCGAAGCAGACCGCGTGTGCCGCGGCCGGGTCCGCCAGCATGGCGAAGGTGATTTGGCAGGCGGAGGTGACCTCGGCGGGCGTTGCCGCGACCCCCGCCCCCAGTGCCGCGAACTCGGCGCATTTGTCCCGGGAGCGGTTCCATACGGTGACCGGGAAGCCCGCCTTGAGGAGGTTTTTGGCCATGGCGCTTCCCATGATGCCCAGTCCCAAGAATCCGATTGTTTGCATGATGACCTCCGAAGGTGTTGGTATAAAAGCAAAAAAAAGTAGGCTTCCCCCTGTCCCGCCTGACTCACCCGACCAGCCGGACCCGGCGCCATTTGCGTATCGAGTTGATGAGGAATACCTCCTCCGCGCTTTCCAGGTCGCGCCGGGTCAGCACCCTCTCCGCCATGACGCCCCGGGCCAGCAGTTCTTCCCTGAAGACGCCCGGCAACAGGCCGCTTGGCAGGGAAGGGGTGTACAGCTCCCCATCCACACGTGCCACGATGTTGCTGCTCGCACCCTCGGTCACCTCGCCGCGCCCGTTCAGAAAGATCACCTCGGAAACATCCGGCCGCGCTGCCGATTCCTCGGCGTAGAGCCGGCGCAGGCTTGTCTTGTGATACAGAAACGGGTCCGCCGGGTCGACCGCCGATTTGGCGAAGCAGGCGGTCGCCTCCTGCACCGGATCGGCGATGGGGGCCGATTCGCAGCGGATACTGCCGTCCTTGAAGAGCAAAAGCCGCACCTTCTGCCTCCCTGCCAGGCCCGGGGCCGTCGCCTCCAGCGCGTGCCGCGCCGCCTGCGGCTCCAGCGGGAAGGAGAAATAGGCGGCCGAGCGGGCAAGCCTCTCCAGGTGCCTGTCCAGCAGGAAGTAGCCGTCATGGTAGAGAAGCGATTCGATCAGGTGAAAGTCCCGCGCCTGTTCCCGGGCAAAGCGCCCCTTGGACAGGCTCTCCGCGTATTCGTCATCGGCCACCGAATCGAAGGTGATGCCGCTTCCGATGCCGATCTCCCCGCGGCCGGAGTCGAGGTCCAGGACGGCGGTCCGTATCGCCACGCTGAATTTAGCCTCCCCGCCCGGCGACAGATACCCGATGCAGCCGGTATAGAGGCCGCGCGGCTCGCCCTCGAGCTGAGCGATGATCTCCATGCTCCTTCTCTTGGGGGCGCCGGTCACGGACCCGCAGGGGAAGAGCGCCTGCAATAGCTCGACGGTGCCCACCCCCTTTTTCACCCGGGACTCCACCGTCGAGGTCATCTGGTGCACCGTCGCGTGCGTCTCCACGTCGAAAAGGGAGCGGACCTGCACCGAGCCGGTCTCGGAGACCATCCCCATATCGTTTCGCAGCAGGTCGACGATCATCAGGTTCTCGGCCAGCTCCTTGGGGCTCTCTCGGAGCCGTCGCTTTTGCGCCTCGTCCTCCTCGAACCACCTCCCCCTGGCCGCGGTCCCCTTCATGGGACGGGTGGTGAGCACGCCGCCGGCCAGCGTGAAGAAGAGCTCCGGCGAGGCGGAAACGATCCGGTAGCTCCCGGTCTCCAGGTAGCTGCTGTAGGGGGTGGGCTGGCTGCGGCGCAGCTCGTCGAAGAAGGATCGGGGCGAGCCGGAGAAGCGGAAGCGCTGCCGCATGGTGAAATTGACCTGGTAGCAGTCCCCCGCCGCGATCAACCGGCGAATGGAGGCGACCGCGCCGGCGAACTCCTCTCTATCCAGGGAAGGCTCCCAGTCGGAGGTCTGGAACGGCTGACCGGACGCGGGGAAGGGAGCGGACGAGCGCTCCCGGAAAAGGCCGAACCAAAGAAGCGGCAACGGGCTCGGGGCGCAGGTGGTGAGGTCGCCGTTCAGAGCGCCGGCCGCCTCGTAGCTCAGAAAGCCCGCCGCGTGCAGCCCGCCGGCGACCCGCTCTTCCAGGAGCCTAAGCGCGGGGACCACCTGCTCCGGGGTGAGCGCGCTCACCTCGCCGACCGGTGCCGAAAAGCAAAAGCCGTGCACCAATGCGGGGGGATCCTGCATCACGGCGACCCTGTCGAGCAGATGCCGGCGATCGGGCAGTTGGCGCACTTCAGGTGATCCTTGCCGTCGCAACCCTCGGAGATCCCCAGGTGGCAGATCGAGAAGTCGTACTTCACCGGGTCTGCGGGATCCAGCTCGCGCAGCCGCGCCGTGATCTCCCGGGCCATGCGCCAGTCCGCCTGCTTGCGGCGGGTGAAACCGAGAAAGCGGCAGATCCTCTGGATGTGCGCGTCCACCGGGATCACCAGCTTGGCCGGGGAGATCCCTTGCCACAGCCCCAGGTCGATGCCGTCTTCGGGGCGCACCATCCATCTCAGGTACATGCAGAGCCTTTTGCAGGCGCTGCCGGAGGCGGGGGAGGGGAACAGGAAGTGGAAGTAGGCATCGTCGGGCATCCCTTGCGGCCCGAACACCGGAGAGAGGTCGAGCGACTTCACCGCCTCGGTGAAGCCGGTGAGCGTCTGCGTCACGTCCTCCCTTGCCTCGTCGTGGAAGCGCAGCATCCATGCCTCGATGGAGCCCGCCTGCAGCAGCATGGTCTGGGCGGCGAAGAGCAGGGCGCAGAGATCTCGGCCGTCGTTGAAGCGGTGCTTGAATCCGGCGAACAGCAAAAGCCCCTGCTGCGGGTCGAAGCGCTCCACGAAGCGCCTGGGCGAGTCCCCCATCGCCGCGAAGACGACTTCCAGGTTCTTCTTGATGATCTTCACGTTGCCGTAGGCAAAGGATGCCGCGATCAGCCCCACGATCTCCCGGTCCTCGCGGCTTTGATATCGGTGACAGAAGGAGAGGGGATCGTTGGCGAGATGGGCCTGGGAGCGTCCCTGGTAGAGTCCTTCGAGTATGGTTTTCAGCTCCACGGCGAGTTGTTCCTTGGTCGGCGGCGATGGACAATCCGTTGCAGTCTGCTAGATTATCACAGTGGTTGGACAGCTTAAAGCAAAAAGGGGGAGTCTATCATGAAGCTTGCTGAACTGTTTCCTGAAGGGGGGCGCGGGATAATCGGGACGGCCGATGCCGACGGTGTGGTGAATCTCGCCGTTTTCGCCATCCCGCACGTGATCGACGAGGAAACGCTCGCCTGGGGCTGCACCGAGGGGCGCAGCATCACGAACCTGAGGCTCAACCCGCACGCAAGTTACCTTTATCTGGCCCCGTCGCGGGGCTACAGCGGCTGGAGGCTGACGCTGACGCTGAAGCAGGAGACGGCGGAGGGGGAACTGCTGGAGAGGATCAAGGAGCAGGCCGCCAAGGTCTCCGGTTCCATGGCCGGTGCCGCCGTGAAGCATGTGCTGTATTTCAAGGTGGACGAGGTACGCCCCCTCATGTGACCGCGCTTACTTCTTGGGGCTTTCCAGGATGAAGGTGACCGGGCCGTCGTTCACCAGCAAGACGTCCATGTCGGCCTGGAAGATCCCGCTTTGTACCGGCACGCCGAGTTCCCAGACCTTTCCCATGAAATAGTTGTACAGGCGGTTCGCCTCCTCGGGGGCGGCCGCCGTATCAAACGAGGGGCGCCGTCCCTTGGCGCAGTTCCCGGCCAGGGTGAACTGGGATACGGCGAGCAGCCCGCCTGCCACCTCGGGGAGGGCAAGGTTCATCTTCCCCGCCTCGTCCGGGAAAATCCTCAGGTTCACGATCTTTTCCGCCATCCAGTCCGCCTGGCTGCAGGTATCGCCGATCTCGACGCCGAGAAGGACCAGGACCCCGCGCTGGATTGCCCCGACCACCCTCCCGTCGACCTGCACCTCCGCCCGTTTTACCCGCTGGATGACCGCCTTCACTAAAAGACCTCCTCTGACATCTGCTGGTAGATCTGCCGCGCCTCGCGGGAAAAGGCGACGAAGATGAGCCGTTGCAGTTCGGGATACCCGGCCAGCGCCGATTTCGCCTCCTGAAGCGCGATGCGGCAGGCCTTTTCCATCGGATAGCCGTAGACGCCGGTACTGATGGCGGGAAAAGCGATGCTGGTCAGCTTGTGCTCGTGGGCGATGCGGCAGGCGTTGCGGTAGCAGCTGCGCAAAAGCTCCGGTTCCCCCTGGGCGCCACCGGCCCACACCGGCCCGACCGTGTGGATCACGAAGCGTGCCGCAAGCCGGTACCCACTGGTGATCTTCGCCTCGCCGGTGGCGCATCCGGAGAGCGTCCTGCACTCGGCGAGAAGTTCCGGCCCCGCCGCCCGGTGAATGGCGCCGTCGACACCGCCCCCGCCCAGAAGGGAGCTGTTTGCCGCGTTGACGATGGCGTCCACCGCGAGCTTCGTTATGTCGCCCTGGATGATCTCTATCTTGTCACGCATGGCTCACCTCGCCCACGGTTCCATTGTCCGGCAGGGGGGCAAGGCCCACCCTGCGCAAGGATCAGCTTTCGACCAGGCTCCTAAGCCGCGTCAGGTTCACCGCATCCATCTCGTCGGAGTCCCCCTTGGGGGTCTCGATGAACTTGGGAACCAGGCGGAAGTGCGGATCGTTCATGATGAAGCGAAACGGCTCCAGGCCCAGCGTGCCGGCGCCGATGTGCTCGTGCCGATCCACCTTGCAGCCCAGCCCCTTCTTGGAGTCGTTCAGGTGAAATGCCATGAGCGTGGAGAGGCCGACAGCCTGGTCGAATTCGTCGAAGGTCCTTTGATACCCCTGCCGCTCGGCGATCTGGTATCCCGAAGCGAAGGCGTGGCAGGTGTCCAGGCAGACGCCGAAGCGCCCCGGGAAGGAGGAGCCCTCGATGATCGCCTTCAGGTGCGCGAACTTGTAGCCCAGGTTGGTCCCCTGGCCCGCCGTGTTCTCCAGGAGCACCTTGCCGGTAAACTGCGGCACCAGCGTGAAGAGCAGGTCGAAGGCCTCGCAGACGCGCCTGATGCCGACCTCTTCGCCGTCGCCGTTGTGGGAGCCCGGATGCATGATGATCTTGTCGATCCCCAGGCGGGCGCAGCGCTCCATCTCTTCCTTGAAGGCGATCAGGCTCTTGTCCTGGACGTCTCCGGGGGCCGCCGCCAGGTTGATCAGGTAGATGTCGTGGCTGACCACGTCGACAAGGCCCGAGGCGGCGAACTTCTCCCTGAACAGCGCAGCGTCCTCGTCCGAGACCGCCTTGCCCTGCCACTGGTTTGCGTTCTGGGTGAAGAGCTGGATCACGCTGCATCCAGATTTCACGCCGCGCTCCGGGGCGTTGTGTATGCCCCCCGCTATCGAAACATGTGCGCCCAAAAGATCCATGGTCATCCTTTCGCCAAATGGGTTCTGATCAGGGCGACCCGCTGCCGGTAACCCTCCGGGGTGAGGAAGAGCTCCTGGTGCGGCTCGCTCCAGTGCGGGCGGGGCCAAAGCGGGTCCGTCGAGCTGCGCGGCACGACGTGCCAGTGCATATGCGGCGCCATGTTCCCCAGCAACTCGTAGTTGATTTTATCCGGCGCGAATGCGTTGTAAAGCGCCTCGGCCACGGCGCTCACCTCCGCCATGACGCCGTTTCGCACCGCCTCTTCCAGGTGGAACAGCTCGGTCACGTGCTTTTTGCTGTAGACGAGGCAGTAGCCCGGGAAGAACTGGTCCCGGTTCAGCGAGACCAGGGTCTGATCCAGTTCGATTATGCGCTGCTCCGGGTCGTCCTCCCACTTGCTGCAGATCGGGCAGTTTGAAACCATGGGATCGCTCCATTTATGTATTTTCCATCCCATCCCTCAAACCGTCCGTTGGTTGGGGAGAGATCTGAGGGGTATGGCCGAAGGGCATGGGGCGCATGCAGGATGCGCCCCCGCCAGGTCCGTGTCTGCGTGGTTGATGGCTCGCCTTGCGCCTTGTCTAAATCGCGATCTCGCCTGTGAACACCTCGACGGCAGGGCCGGTCATGTAGATGTTGCCGTCGTCGCCCCACTCCATCTCCAGGTCCCCGCCGGAGAGGTGGTTCAGGATCTTCTTCTCGGTGAGGCCGTTCAGCACGCAGGCGGCCGTGACGGCACTGGAACCGGTGCCGCAGGCGAGCGTCTCGCCGGCGCCGCGCTCCCAGGTGCGCTGGCGCACTTCGGTGCGGGAGATGATCTGGACGAACTCCACGTTGGTGCGGCGCGGGAACAACTCGTGGTTCTCGATGAGCGGGCCGTACTTCTCGACCTGGAAGCTTTCCACGTCGTCCACGAAGATGACGCAGTGCGGGTTGCCCATCGAGGCGCAGGTGATGTCGAAGGTCGAGTGCAGTATGTTGAGCGGCTGGTTTACCACCTGCTCCTCGGGGTTGCCGAGCATGGGGATCTCCTTCCTGGTCAGCCTGGGCGGCCCCATGTTGACCCGCACCTTCTCCACCTTGCGGTCCGCGCCGGTGACCAGCTGCAGGGTGAGGATGCCTGCGCCGGTCTCGGCGGTGATCTCCTTCCTGGAGACGATGCCATGGTCATAGGCGTACTTCGCCACGCAGCGGATGCCGTTGCCGCACATCTCGCTCTCGGAGCCGTCCGAGTTGAACATGCGCATCTTCACGTCCGCCTGGTCGCTGGGCATGATCAGGATCAGCCCGTCGGAACCTATACCGAAATTGCGGTTGGAGACCTTGACGGCGAGCGCCGCCGGGTCTTCCACCCGCTCTTCAAAACAGTTTACATAAACGTAGTCGTTGCCGGCACCCTGCATCTTTGTGAATTTCATATGGAAAGCCCCCGATCTTGAAAGTGTTCCTCTCTAATAACAAAAACGGGAGTGTCCAACAAGAAAAAACCGGAGTTGCTTGACCGCGGGGGGGTCTTTTAAGTAAGATCGGGAAAAAGTCGGCAACGGAGGGTGCATGGAGCTGAAGAACAGGATCTGGATGAACGGCAATCTCGAGTGGTATGCCTTCCTGGGCGAGGATGAGGTGTTCCTGGGCTCGCGCGAGGTACCCTACCCCCTCTCGGAGGGGGACAAGTGGACCAACCAGTACGGCGACGTGTTCCAGGTGGTGGACAGCGAAATCGTCCACCTGGAGAGGGTGGAACCGCCGCAGAGGTACTGGTAGGAAGCCGCACGGCTATGGTGGAGAATGGTGCCCGCTGTCTCGTTAAAATTCTTGACATGATACCTGTGGTATTGTAGGCTCGCTTATCTACTAGCGGGGGACTACCGACCATGAGACTTTCCACCAAAAGCCGTTACGGCCTGCGGGCACTTTTTGACATCGCCTACAATGCGGGTACCCAGCCGGCGCAGATCCAGGACATCTCGCGCAGGCAGGAGATCTCGCCTCGCTACCTGGAGCAGATCTTCCAGGGGCTGAAGAAGAGCGGCATACTGAAGAGCAAGAGGGGGCCGCAGGGGGGGTACTGCCTGGCCAAGAGCCCCGAGGAGATCACGGTCCGCGCCGTGATCGAGGCGACCGAAGGCGATACCCTGATCGTCGACTGCAGCGGCAGGAAGAAGGGGGAGTGCTATTTCGACGGCAGCTGCGTCACCCAGACGGTGTGGGAGGAATCCAACAACCGGCTGAACGAGTTTTTCGAGTCGATCACGCTGAAGACGTTGTGCGAGCGGGGGGAGTCGCTCGGCATAAAGCGGGAGCAGGACCACCGGTTCATGTATTTCATCTGACGGGCAGGGCGAGGGATCGGCCCTGCCCGGGAAGCTCGACGGTTCTCCTGGGGCGCCTGATCGCGGATGCCGGTGCTGGTGTCGCGCAGCGAAATCGCCCGACGAGGAACAAATGGAATCACTCGACGAAAAGTACCTGAAGCTGCAAGGGATCCTGTGCGGGATGAAGTCGGTGCTGATAGCCTTCTCCGGCGGGGTTGACTCCACCTTCCTGCTCAAGGCGGCCCACGAAACCCTGGGCCAGGCCGCGGTCCTGGCGGTCACCGCCACCTCTCCGACCTATCCCGAATCGGAGCTCGCCGAGGCCAAACGCCTGGCCGCGCTGATCGGCGCACCGCAGTTGCTGGTCGAGTCGAACGAACTGGAGATCCCGGGCTTCAGCGGCAACCCGAAGGACCGCTGCTATCACTGCAAGAGCGAGCTGTTCCGGATCTGCGCGGACAAGGCGCGTGAGCTTGGGCTCGCCTTTGTCGTCGACGGCAGCAACACGGACGACCTGCGCGACTACCGGCCCGGACGCACGGCGGCTTGCGAGCTGAAGGTGCGCTCGCCGCTTCTGGAGGCGGGGCTTTGCAAGGCGGAGATCCGGGAGCTGAGCCGCGGCTTCGGCCTGCCGACCTGGGACAAGCAGGCCTATGCCTGTCTGGCCAGTCGTTTCCCGTACGGCATGGAGATCACCAGGGAGAGGCTCAATCAGGTGGAGCAGTGCGAAGAGTTTTTGAAGCGTGAGGGTTTTACCGTGTACCGGGTGAGATACCACCAAGAGAGCGCACGCGTCGAGCTCTCTGAGGCTGAGCTGCCGCGCATGCTGGAGCCGGCGTTGCGCAACCGGGTGCTGGAGTTTTTCCGCCTGGCCGGGTTCACCTACGTGGCGCTGGATCTGCAAGGGTACCGCCGCGGGAGCATGAACGAGGCGTAACGGCCCGCTCTAGTCGACCTCCACCGTGATCGCCGCGTCCCCCTTTTCCTTGGGGACCCTGATGGTCAGCACGCCGTAGTCGCAGCGGGCGCTGATCCTCGCGCTGTCCAGATCCGGCGGCAGCGAGAAGCTGCGCTGGAAGGGGCCGAAATAGCGCTCGATGCGGTGGAAGTTCTCCTTACGGATCTGCGCGCCGTGCCTTCTCTCCCCCTTGATGGTGAGGACGTTCTCCTCGACCTTGATCTCGATGTCCTTTTGCTCCATGTCCGGAAGCTCGACCTTCAGGGTGACCGCCTCGTCGTCCTCGTAGATGTCCGCCGGCGGGTGCCAGACCCCCTCCCTGATCTCCTCGCCGACCTCCCTGGTCCACGCCATGTCCAGCAGGCGGTTCATCTTGTCCTGCATGCTTCGAAGCTCGCTCAGCGGGTTGTACCTGACGATCGCCATTCACCACCTCCGGTTCTCTGCGGGGGCAAAGCCTCCTCCCCCGAAAAATATCAAGGGGAGGGGGCCGTCTCCTCAAGCCCCCTCCCCGTCGTTACCTAAGCCTCATGAACCTCAAATCCGCTTCCCTTTCGGTACGGTGTGTTTCAACTTTTTGGAGCCATCGTAGAGGTTTTGCTTCGTCAACTCTCTCTGTGCTTTCAGGTCTTTTTTCTCGTAGTCGATTTCCAGGTTGACTTCCATCTGCCGTGCCAATTCATCGATGGTCTCTTCTTCGTTTTGTGCCATGCTGGCTCCCCTTTTCGCCTGGTTGTTGACGCCGACGCCTTGCCTGCCTTTGACCCTACTGACCCCCTTTTTAGTTTTCCAAATCATAGCAGTTTCCGACGTTTTTGCAATAGAACATTTTGCCTTGAAGATTGAGGGGTTATCGGCTACTATGGCGGGAAAATGCCTATCATGAGGAGTGTTTATGTTGCAGTATAAGGTGGTCGAGTTGAGCACCGTTTCCGAGGAAACCGTCGAGGAGGCGCTCAACGATTGGACCCGGCAGGGGTGGCGTTTCGACACCATCCAGTTCGCCATGCGGGAGTCGAGCAAGCGCCCCTCCATGGGCTTCGTCATCTTTACCCGCGAGGTGGCCTAGGTGACGACCGAAAAGCAAACCCTGTACCTGCTTGACGGCTCCTCCTACATCTACCGGGCCTACTTCGCCATCCGCCATCTGAGCTCCCCCAAAGGCTTTCCCACCAACGCGCTGTACGGCTTCACGCAGATGCTCCTGAAGGTGATGAAGGACCGCGCCCCCGCTCACGTGGCGGTGATCTTCGACGCGGGGAAGCTCACCTTCAGAAACGAGCTGTTTCCCGCCTACAAGGCGACCCGCAGCGCCATGCCGGAGGACCTGGCCCAGCAGATCGAGCCGATCAAGCAGATGGTGCGGGCCTTCAACATCCCGGCCCTGGAGCTGCCGGGCTTCGAGGCGGACGACATCATCGGCACCATCGCCAGGAAGTGCGAGGCGCAGGGGATGGCGTGCGTGGTGGTGACCGGCGACAAGGACCTGATGCAGATCGTCAGCGAAAACGTCACGCTGCTCGACACCATGAAGGACAAGAGCTTCGGCATCCCCGATGTGCTGGAGAAGTTCGGCGTGGGGCCGGAGCGGGTGGTCGACGTGCTCGCGCTCTGGGGCGACGCCTCGGACAACATCCCGGGGGTGCCGGGGATCGGCGAGGTGACGGCCAAGAGGCTCCTGCAGGAGTTCGGCTCGCTGGACGAGCTCCTGGCCCGGGCCTGCGAGGTGAAGGGGAAAACGGGCGAGAGGCTCACGGAGTTCGCCGACCAGGCGAGACTCTGCCGCACCCTGGCCACCATCGACTGCGCCGTGCCGATCGCGTACAGCATCGACGACTTCGCCGTGGCGCCGCCGGACAACCGGCGCCTCGCCGCGCTGTTTCGCGAGTACGGCTTCGCGACCCTCTTGAAGGACCTCACCAGCGCGCCGACGCTCTCCTGCGAGAGCTACGACCTCGTGCTGAGCCAGGCGCAGCTGTACGACCTGGTGGCCGAGCTGGCGCAGGCCCCCGCCTTCGCCTTCGATCTGGAGACCACCAGCCTGAACCCGATCGACGCACGCATCGTAGGCTTCGCGGTCAGCTGCAAGGCGCACGAGGCATGGTACATCCCGGTCGGCCACCGCTACCTGGGGGCTCCGGAGCAGCTCTCCGAGGCGACGGTGCTGGAGCTTTTGGGGCCGCTCCTGACGGACCCCTCCCGGCCCAAGATCTGCCAGAACATGAAGTACGACTACCAGGTGCTCAGGGGGGTGGGGATCAGGATGGAGGGGCTTTGGTGCGACACCATGCTGGCCGCCTACCTGGTCAACCCGGCCCGCTCCAGCCAGGGGCTGGACGCCCTGGCCCTCGAGTACCTGGACCACCGGATGATCTCCTTCATGGACGTGGCCGGCAAGGGGAAGGGGGAGTTGAACTTCAGCGAGGTGGATCTGGACCGCGCCGGTCCCTATTCCTGCGAGGACGCCGATGCGACCTTCCTGTTGCACGAGATCCTCTTGCCCAAGGTGAAGCAGCAGGGGATGGAGCGGCTCTATTACGATCTCGAGATGCCGCTGGTGCAGATCCTGGCCGAGATGGAGCTTTGCGGGGTGAAGCTCGATGTCCACCTCATGAAGGAGCTCTCCACGCGCTTTGGCAAGCAGCTCGTGGAACTGGAGTCGCTGATCCACGAACAGACCGGCGGCCCGTTCAACATCAACTCCCCGAAACAGCTGGGCGAGATGCTCTTCGAGCGGATGGGGCTCGCGGTGGGGAAGAAGACCAAGGGGAAGACCGGCTGGTCCACCAACGTGGAGGAGCTGGAGCGGCTGGCCGAGGACCACGAGGTGGCGAGGCTTCTCTTGCAGTACCGCAGCATCTCCAAGCTGAAATCCACCTACACGGACGCGCTCCCCAGGCTGATCGACCCGCAGACCGGGCGGGTGCATACCTCCTACAACCAGGCGGTCACCAACACGGGGAGGCTCTCCTCGAGCGACCCGAACCTGCAGAACATCCCGATCCGGGGCGAGGAGGGGCGCGGCATCAGGCGCGCCTTCATTGCGGAGCAGGGGGCGCTCTTGCTCTCCGCCGACTACTCCCAGATCGAGCTGCGGGTGCTGGCGCACCTGTCCGGTGATCAGGTCCTCTGCCAGGCCTTCGCGGCGGGGGAGGACATCCACCTGCGCACCGCCGTCGAGGTGTTCGACATCCTGCCGGGGCTGGTCACCCAGGAGATGCGGCGCCAGGCCAAGGTGATCAACTTCGGCGTCATCTACGGACAGGGGGCCTTCAGCCTGGCCAAGGAACTCGGGGTGACCGCAAAGCAGGCCAAGGCGTTCATCGACAACTACTTCGAGCGGCACAGCGGCGCCAGGAGCTTCCTGGACGGCTGCATCAGGGAGGCCGAAGTCTGCGGTTTCGTCACCACCATCCTCGGGCGCAGGCTCAACATCCCGGACATCGCCAGCAAGAACGGCAACGTGCGCGCCTTCGCCCAGCGAAACGCGGTAAACTACCCGATCCAGGGCTCCGCCGCCGACATCATCAAGGCGGCCATGATCAAGGTGACCCGGCGCATGCAGCGCGAGGGGGTGGCCAGCCGCCTGATCATGCAGGTGCACGACGAACTCGTGTTCGAGGTGCCGGCCGGCGAGCGCGAGGCCATGGAGGAGCTGGTCCGAAGCGAGATGGAGGGGGCGCTGGAGCTGGCCGTGCCGCTCAAGGTGGACCTGAACTTCGGGCTGAACTGGAGCGAGGCGCATTAAAGGCGGGGGCTGGGGACTGGGGACTGGGGGAGCCAGGCTCTGGGACTGGGGACCGGGAGTCCCGTCTTGTCCGGTGTTGATTACGGGGTAGACTGGTCTGGGTGAAAAGCAGGAAGGCGGGACCGGGATCGGCTGTCGGGCAGGGTGGGCATCGCCCTTTCAGCCCCTAGCCCCCAGTCCCCAGCCCCTGCCTCCCAGGGGGCGCTATGTCCGGAGATTTGGCGCAGTACGCCAGGCATTTTCAGGAGGGGGCGCGGGTCAGGGTCGGGGTCCCGCTCGCCGAGGGGGGGACCTTTCAGGAGTGGGGCGTGGTGCGCTCGCTGGAGCGCGACCTCCTGGAGCTCGATCTCTCCCGGGACTTCCTGCCGTTGCAGGCAAGCCTCGGGCTGGGGGGCATCATCGACCTGGGGCTGCTCGAAGAGGAGGGGGTGCGCCACTGCCGCGGCATGGTGGCCGCAGAGCTTGAGAGCCACCGCCTGGTGCTGCGCCTGATCGAGGGCGTGGTCCTTTTCGAACCGAGGGAATTCTACCGCCAGGACGTCTACCTCCCGCTCGATTACCGGCTACCTCCGCGTCAGATCCCGGCCGAGATCCGGGAGCGCTGGCGCCAGCGCCTCTGGGCCAATGAGTTCGCCGCACAGTGGCCCGAGCCGGGCGAGTCGGGGGAACTGGACGCTCTCAGGGCAGAGATCCGCAACCGTCTGGCAGAAAAAAAGGCCGCACCTCCCGTGGCTGCGAACCTGAGCGGCGGCGGGGTGCGGCTTAACATTTGCGAGCGGCTTCGGACCGGCACGCTGGTCGAGCTGAGCATCTACCCGCCCGACCCCCAAAGGGTGCTGGAGATGGTGGGCGAGGTGGTGCAGGTCCGGCCGCTTCCCGACGGGGTCCGCTTCAGCACGGCCCTTAGCTTTCGCTTCATAGACGAGGCGGACCGGGACCGGCTGATCGGCTACATCTCGGCACGGCAATCATGGCTGCTCTCGCAGCAGGCGCCCAGGTGGCAGGGCGCCCCGCGCGTCGAGAGGGAGGGGGGGAGGCGGCGCCTGGGCATCGTCCTGGTCATGGCACTTCTGGCCGCCTTCATCGGCTGCCAGATGCGCGCCGTCGTGGTGCAAAGGGCGGGGGGCGAGAAGCACGAGATCGAGAGGATCTTCGAGGACGCCATCGCGAACTACCTCAGGCAGCGGCAGTGACCATCTCCATGGCGTCCTCGATCATGATCTCCAGCTCGGCGAGCATGATCTCCTTGATCCCCATCCCCTGCGCCTCGAAGGTGGCGGCCAGCATCAGGTTCGGCTCCGCGGCGCAGCCGAGGCCGAGTTTCCTGCAGGCGTTGTCCACCAGGCGGACCAGGCTCAGCAGCACGCAGTTGGTGTCGGTCTGCTCCTGGTGGTGGTCCCTGACGATGCTGCAGTAGATGTCCGGCAGGTTCCATTTCTGCATCAGCGTGTAGCCTGATTCCGCGTGCATCGCCGCCATGATCTCCGAGGTCAGCTCGCGCGAGACCCCCTTCACCCCCGGATCCGCAATCACTATCCCCTCCAGCACCTTGAGGATCAACAGGCAGCCGATGTCGTGCAAAAGTCCCGCTATGAACGCCTCCTGGGCCAGGTGCTTGTACCCGGTGCGCTCGCTCAGCCACCGGGTGCCGATGGCGCAGCCGATGGCGTGCCTCCAGAGCATCTGGGAGTGGTTCTTGAACTCGGGATTGGTGAAGGAGTTGTAGCTGTTTTGCTGGGACGCCAGCATGGCGACGCTGGCGATCTCCCGCGCCCCCATGCGCACCACCGCCTCGGTGATGGTGGTCACCTTGGCCAGCCCGCTGAAGAAGGCGGAGTTCGCCAGCCTGAGTATCTGGCTGGTGAGCGCCTGGTCCTTGATGATCAGGGCCACCACCTGCTCGATGGTGAAATCCTTGGCCGCCAGCACCCCCTGCAGCTTGATGGCGATCGGGTGGAACATCGGCAGGTTGAGCGTCTCGGAATCGAGCTGCTCCTTGATTACCTCGACAAACGGTCGTGTCTGCATGGCTCATTCCCCCAAAAGGCGCCGGATTTCGGCGATGGGACGCGGCTTGCCGATCCTGGGCAAAAGCCTCACCGTATCCTGCAGCGAAACCAGGCCGCGGGCCGCTTTGCAAAGCCCTGATTCCAGCAGCGTCACCATGCCGGTACTCTCCGTGGAGATCTTCCTGATCTCGTAGGAGGTCTTCTTGCCGAGGATGGCGTCCTTTACCAACTCGTTCAGTATCAGCATCTCGAACACCCCGACCCTGCCCCGGTAGCCTGAGTACCGGCACTTGGGGCAGCCCCGCCCGATGCTGAACTCCGCCCCCCTGAGCTCCACGTTGCTGTAGCCGATCCTCCTCAGCTCGGTGGGAGTGGGGAGGTACGATTCGCTGCACTCGGGGCAGATGCGGCGCAGCAGGCGCTGCGACAGCACGCAGACCACCGTGGAGGCGATCAGGAACGCCTCGACGTTCATGTTCATCAGGCGCAGCAGCCCGCCGACGCTGTCCTCGGTGTGGAAGGTGGTGAGCACCTTGTGCCCGGTCAGCGCCGCCTGGATCGCCGTTTCCGCCGAGAAGCCGTCCCGGATCTCGCCCAGCACGATGATGTCGGGGTCCTGGCGCACGATGTGCCTGAGCGTCTCCTCGAAGGTCACGCCGATCTTCTGGTTGATGGAGCACTGGGCGATCCCCTCTATCACGTACTCCACCGGCTCCTCTGCGGTGACGATGCTGGTGTTCAGGTTGTTCAGGTGATGGATGCAGCTGTAGAGGGTCGAGGTCTTGCCGCTGCCGGTGGGGCCGGTGACGATGAGCACCCCGCTCGGCGTGTCCAGGGCGTCGTCTATGAACCGCTCCAGCATGCGCCCCGGCATGCCGATCTCCTTCAGGTCCAAAAGCTCCCCTTTCATGCTCAACAGCCGCAGCACGATCTTCTCGCCGTAGATGGTGACGTAGAAGGAGACCCGCATGTCCAGCGCGGCGCCGCTCTTGGCGCTCTCGTAGCAGATCCTGCCGTCCTGGTGGCGCCTTCTCTCGGCGATGTCGGCCTCGGCCATCACCTTGATCCGGCTCGAGATGGGGAGGGCGAGCTCCTTGGCGAAATCCTTGTAGAGGGTGAGCATGCCGTCGCGGCGGAAGCGGACCCTGAGGGCGCCGCGCATCGGCTCGATATGGATGTCGCTCGCCCCGTCCTTGAGCGCCTCCTCGAAGATCGAGTTCACGATGCCGGTCACCGTGTGCTCGTCCGTCGCGGTGCCGTCCCCCTGGATGATCCCCCTCTTGAGCGAGGTGACCGCGCTGCGGATCGCCTTCAGCGTCGAGATGGCGAAGGTGGTGCCGGTGCCGAACAGCTTTTCCGCCGTTTTGCGCCCCTCGATGTTGAGCGGGTCCGCGATCGCCACCAGGACCTTGCCGTTCTCCTCCTTGACCGGTATGAAGCTGTGCTGTGCGATCCAGTGCGGCGGCATCCGGGCCAGCAGGGTGCGGTCGATGGACGCCGCGTCGAGGTCCAGAAAGGGGTAGCCGAGCTGGAAGGCGAGGACCTCGGCCAGGGTGTATTCCTCGATGAAGCGCTGTTCCACGAGGATCTCGCCCAAAAGCTTGGCGTTGTCCCCTTCCCGCTGGATCCCCAGTGCCGCCTGCAGCTCCGTCGGTTTCAGATAGCCCAGCTCCAAAAGCAGCGCGCCGAGCTTCACCGATACGATATTGCTGCGCAGCGTCTCACGGAGCTGCTCCTTGGTGAAGAAGCCAAGCTCCAGCATCACGGCGATCAGCGTCCGCGGGGAGAGGAGCTTCCCCTTGACGCGCTGCGCGTAGTTCAGCTGTTCGCCGGCCAGATAACCCGACCTGACCAGCAGCGCGGCGATTTCCAACCCCGATTCGCTGGCCCCTTCCTTGCGGTCCGTCCCGTTGCCGTCGATCACGTCTGTCGGCATAAAACTCTCTCCCCTGATACGGCGCCCGAAGCGCCGGCCGAACCCTTCCCCTTTGCCAAACCGCATCCGGTCGGGCGACTCTTCATTGACATCGGCCCCCGAACCTTGGTAGTATACCATGCCGCATTGGAACGGGCTAATTTGAGCCGTTCCCGGCCGGCCTGCCGGTGGCGTGACGAACTACCTGTTAACATTACGGTTGCCGGAGCTCCTCCGAGCGCTCCGGAAGAAAAAAATATGGACCGGTTTACTTAATGAGTAAAAGACGATGCATTCGAGGCAAACCGTGCTAATCTTGGTACGCTCGGCCGGGATGGCCGGGCGCGACTTCAGAGGAGGAGCGTATGCAGCGCAGTCTGTACCATGTGGCGATGATGCTATGTCTGGCCCTTTCCGGGTGCGTCACAAGTGGCACCTACGAGACGAAGAAGCTTGAGGCCGAAACGTTGACGAAAACGCTCCAGGACCAGCGGGGCGAGTATAAAAAGCTTGCCGCGGAGAACGCCCGCTTGAAGGACGAGGTGGCGCGCGTTGTCAGGGAGCTTGGCGCCATGACCGGCGACCGGGACGCGCTCTCGGCGGACAAGAAGGGGCTTGAGCAGTCGCTCAGATCGACCTCCGATGCCAAGAACCAGAAGATCGGGGAACTGAGCCAGAAGCTCACCGAACTTGAGGCGGAGAACCGGCGACTCAGGGAAGAGCTGGCGCAGCTGCAAAAGCTCAAGGAGATCGAGGTCCAGAAGACCAGCAGGACCTACGAGGACCTCCTCGAGCAGATGAAGAGCGAGATATCCAAGGGCGAGGTGACCATCTCCGAGCTGAAGGGGAAGCTCACCGTGAACCTGGTCGATTCGGTGCTGTTCGATTCCGGCAAGGCCGAGGTGAAACCCGACGGCCTGATCGTGCTGCAGAAGGTGATCGACATCCTCAAGCACATCAAGGACAAGGCGATCAGGATCGAGGGGCACACGGACAACGTGCAGATAAGCGGGGTGCTGGCGCGCCGTTATCCGACCAACTGGGAACTCTCCGCGGCCCGCGCCATAAACGTGGCGAGGTACCTGCAGCAGCAGGGGGTCGACGCGGCATTGCTGGCGGCGGTGGCCTACGGCGAGTACAAACCGGTGGCATCCAACGACACGGAGGAGGGACGGGCCGAGAACCGCAGGATCGAGATCGTGCTGGTTTCCAAGGAATAGGCACCTACACCGCTATGAAAAAGAAAGAGCAGCCAAAGCCCAAGCAAAAGGAATTTGCCGCCTCCCCCTTCAAGGCCTTGAAGGGGACCTCGCTCGAGCTGCGTGAGCCGGTTGCGGCGCCGGCGCCGGCGCCCAAGCCTGCCAAAAAGGTGCAGGAGGCCGATGACGAGTCGCTTTTCCTGGACGCGGTGGCCGACGTGCGGCGCCTGAACCCGTCGGCGGCCGCGCCGGCCCGGGTCAAGGCGCAGGCGGCCGTCAGGGCCGAACGCGACGAAGAGGAGCAGCGCATCTTCATGCAGGCCGTCGAGGCTCTGAGGATGGATGTGCGCTTCGCCGATGAGCTCCCCGAAGAGGAGGATCCCCAGCGCCCGCTGCCGGTGAACCGGTTGAGGCAGTTGCGCCGGGGCGGGATCCGGATCGACCTGCAGCTCGACCTGCACGGGCTCACCAGGGACGAGGCGATCGAGAACCTGGAGCGTTTCGTGAAGGGGGCGTACAACCGGGGCCAGAAGGGGGTGCTGGTGATCACGGGAAAGGGGAACAACTCCCCCGGTGAGCCGGTGTTGAAGGCTGCCGTGGCCGCCTGGCTGCGGGACCGCGGCAAGACGATGATCACCGAGTTCGCCCCGGCTCCCAGGGAAATGGGTGGCGGCGGAGCGCTGGTGGTTTTCCTGAAGGAGAAAAAGGCGCAGGACCAACCCCAACAGTAGCCCCCCTCTCTCCGATCACCCCCCTTTCGCACGACCAGACAGACAACCCCGGCTCCGGGCTTCGAGCCGGTTGCAACGCCGCGACAGCCGGCTCGGGGTCGTTACGGGAGTTTATGATGGACGGTTCGCAACCGTATCGTGTCGGGATAGACCTGGGCGGCACCAAGATCGAGGCGGTTCTTTTGGACCCTGTCGGTGCGGTGCTGTTTCGCGAGCGCAGGGCGACCCCGCTTGCGGAGGGATATCATGCGGTCCTGGCCTTGGTGGCCGACATGGTGCGCGATGCCGCCGGCCGGCTGCCGGCGCGCCGCAGCTGCACGGTCGGCATCGGCATCCCCGGCTCCGTCGACGCCGTGACCGGCCTGGTGCGTAACGCCAACTCCGTCTGCCTGATCGGCCGCCCTTTCCCCTCGGACCTGGAGCGGCTCCTGGGGAGGCGGATCGGGGTGCGAAACGACGCCGACTGCTTCACCCTTGCCGAGTGCCGCCAGGGGGCGGGAGCCGGATTCGGGATGGTCTTCGGCGTGATCATGGGGACGGGATGCGGCGGCGGCATCAGCATCGCGGGGGAGGTGCGCGAGGGCCCGCACCGGATCTGCGGCGAGTGGGGGCACATCTGTGTAGACCCGCTGGGGGCCCAATGCTACTGCGGCAATCGCGGCTGCATCGAGACGAAGATCAGCGGTTGCGGCGTGGAGTCGGCGTTTCTGGACCGGTACGGCGAAAGCCTGCGCATGGACCAGATCGTGGCCGGAGCGCGATCCGGCGAGCCGCGTTGCCGTGCCGCATTCGACGCATTCCTGGACGATTTCGGCCGCAGCCTGGGCGGGGTGATCTCCATCCTCGATCCCGACGCGGTGGTACTGGGAGGCGGCCTTTCCAACATCGCGGAGCTCTACGGAGCAGGCCTGGACCGGGTGCGGCACTACGCATTCCACAACGACTTGCGCACACCCGTTCTCAAGAACAGGCTGGGCGATTGCGCAGGGGTGTTCGGTGCAGCCTGGATCGGCATAGGAGACGTTTAGGTTTGTCATTGCCAATGTTCCTGCTATAGTTTGTCCTTTGATCCGGCCCGCCGGCAAAGAGAGACCCGCGCTAGGGGCTGCCTGGAGGGGCGAACACGGCACCGTCATCTGGACGAGAAAATCTCGTTAGCGCCCAGTCTTCGGACAGCGGCGCAATAGGGGGCATCTCATGGAAACGGCCAACGGCACCAGGGTGAAGATCAGGTTCAAATGCAGGTTGCTTGATGGCAAGGCATATCTGGTCGGGGCGCGGGATACGCTGGAATTCGTGGTCGGCGCGGGGTCCGTTCCACCCTCCCTGGAGATGGGTGTTCTGGGGATGAGGGAGAGGGAGCGTCGCACGATCGTGGTCCCCGCCGCAGAGGTGAGCCTGTTCCCCTTCCCGAGGGGTTCCCACTTCGCCAGGGAAACCGAAAGCCCGCCCGGAACGGCCTACGAGTTTGGCCCCGGAGAGGGAGGGGATGTTTCCCTATCCATTTCGAAACCTTTCCGTGAGCCGCTCCCCCTCGGGGCGGACCTCTTTTTCGAGGTCGAAATGTTAGCTGTCGAAGGGCGGACCATTAACTGAACCGGCCCAGGGTCCATCGCCAATCGCGGCAGGAGAGGGTTTCTCGCCCCTCTTTGCCGCTCCCCCAATCAACATCTCATGTTCGTCGATGGATCGCCATGCTGCGCAGGTACCGGCTGATCTGAGTCCCCGCCCATGACCACGCCCGGCAGCGGAGCCAGACCAGCGCCGGTCCGCTCACCCCTGCATCTTGTCCTGCACGCTTTTGATCTTGTCTTCCATCGTCTGCTCGCGGTCCGTCCGCGTGCCCAGCTTCACGGTCGTGGTGATGCGGGGCGCGCCCATCTCATGGACCGCCTCGTGGCACCTCTTGATGGCCGCAAACACCTCATCCCACTCCCCTTCGATGTTGGTTCCGTACCCGTGCAGGGCCGTCTTCAGCCCGGCCTCCTTGAGCACCTTTTCGCAGGCGACGATGTACTTGGAGAGCGAAACGCCCACACCAAGCGGAACGATACACAGATCGACCAGAACTTTCATGCTCCCGTGCCTCCTTTCGGTCCGTCGAGACGGCGGCTTGCTTGTCGTCCCGCAGTAAGTCATGTTTTTCTCATTTTACCCCTTTAGTGCAGGGTACTCATTGCCGAATGATATACCATGGTTAGTTCAGGTTCAATGGCATACTCAATCTTTGCCGATGCCGCGTGCATCTCTGCCGCGCCGCACTGGCATAGGGAGCGGGAGATAGGTGCGGTTGCCGGCAAATCAAAAATATTCAGCCAGTCCGGTCGAGATCTGTTCATACCTGCGCAGTTCATCGGGAAGTGGAGTCTGCAGGGAGAGATCAAATAGCGATGAAGCGACCGGTATGGGCGGGGAAACCGGGCGTTTTTCCACGGCGATGCGACGACCCGAGGGAAGCGGGATCTCGATCACACCCTCTCGCTGGCTGCCGGCGGCCGATGTTACTGCCTCGAAATACTGCACGCCGGCTGTGCCTTGGGCCCGCAAATACCCCGCCTCCGTCTCTGTCTCGTGGTCGGCTCGAACGAACCGGATGCCGCGACGCCGGGCGGCTGCATGCTGAAAGCGCCTTTTGTAGGGGAAGGAACAGTAGTTCACCGGCAGGTCGATCCCGTGTTCAATGGCATAGCGTACCAGCCGCAAGGCGCTGAGTTCCGATTCCAGCACGGTCACATTCTCGCCGTGGAGAAAGGTGTAGGCCCTGCTGGCCAGATGGTTGGCATTGTACGGAGTCAAGCGCAGTTGATGCAGGTTCAGATGCTTTACCCCCGCAGCCGCCATTTCGACCAACTTGTCCCGCAGCAGTTCCTCTTCTTCCGGGACCGTCGGGATTTCCACCGTCACAGTCGGAATGACCCCAACGGCAAGATGCAGTTTGCTCAGGTTGTAGTTGGTCGCACCGATGTCGAAGCGGATCTCGCCGAGACCGGCAGAGCGCAACTCGCAGGCTATGTCCCGGGTGAGCAGCGTGCCGTTTGTGTACATCCAGAGATGAACCGCATCGCCGCAGCGCCGTCGGACGGCGTCAATATAGGCCAGGGTCCGGTCCAGGGTGAGCAGCGGTTCGCCACCGCTGATGCTGGCCCCTGTGAACCCGAACAAGGCAACGTACTCGGCATAATCGTCCGGCGTGGCAAAGGGAATGCCGTTTGTCAGCGGAGCGCCGGTTTCGTCCTGCGAGGTCGGACAATAAAAGCAGGAAGCGTTGCAGCGCCCGTTGATGAACAGGCAGGACCAGCCGCCGGCAGTGCAGGTCTGGCAACCGGGGGAAAGCCTGCGACAATCGACCTTGGTGTCGCCGCAGCCAAACTCCGCATGCTTGCGCAGCCAGGCCAGCAGTTCGTCCCGCTCGACATGCGCCGCCGTAGCCTGCAGGGTCGTGGGGAAGTCGAGAAAGTCATATTGGCGGCCGTGTTCACGCCGGTTTCCGGCGATCAACGCCTCGCGATGGTTGTCGATGGTCATCTGTTCCCCTTATGGGCCGTAGCGTCGCTGGAAGTCCAATCGAAACCGTATTGCTGAAGTTCGAGGGGAATGAAAATGCGGGTAGTGACAGAGAAGGGGAAGTGTGCGAGGTGGTCGGCAGGTCGTGAAATGCCAATAAACGTGCTGTGTCCGCAACCATATCAGAAATAACCGGATTAGCATACACATTGCTCAGGTTAGAGAATACTTTCAATGCCGATATTTTACTTTAGATAAGAAACGCAGCAGTGGTTTTAAACAATATAGTGCGAATAATCTGAGTGATCACCGCCATGACCTGAACTGCTTTATTTAATAGTGGCGCTGCCGAATGTCCTACCGCATGCCGATAAAATTCAGTGCCAGGAAAGATTCAAAGTGTCAGCCCGACAACAGGAAGATTCATTGACGACGGGCAAAGCCTTTCTGCGCGCATCTCTCGGACCATGTCCGCACCCCAGACCACCCGCAGGCGACGGGAGGGGAAATCCGGCGGGGCGGGGGAGATCTTCTCATGCCGGAGCGAGAGCCGATGGAGCGTTTTCCGCTCATGATGCTTCGTGTGGGTTGGCATTCATTATGCTTGTAACACTAATAAAAACTGGTTCGAGGGCAACGATTGCCCAATTTGTTTTCAGGGAGGAAATGGCGATGCTGCAACCGGTAATGCTGACTCGAAGTCTCGATCCTTGTCATGCAGGAGGTCGGAGGGCGTTGTCGCCCAGACAGGGGAGGGTTACGTCGCCTTGCGACAAAGTCGCATCCGCAGACGAGATGCAGCGTCGCATTGAAGAGTTGCTGTTGCTGGCGGAGTTCAGCGCCGCCACCGGAATCCTCCACGACCCGAACCAGGTCTGCGCCGCCGCCTGCTCCTGGCTGGAGGAAGTCCTGAAATGGGAGGTGCTCTCGGTCTCCAGCACCGACGGGGAGGCGGGCCAGCACGAGTACCAGGTGCTCTATCTCGACGATCATCTGTCAGAAATTTGTCCCGATTTGGCCGCAGGGGTAAACGCTGCGACGGTCAGGTCCGGAAAAAGGGAAATCGGCTGGAGCGAATTCGGAAACAACATGATTTCCGTCTGTTTCCCGGATAGATCCGGTGTCCTCGCGCTCACCCGGACGTCGGTGCAGGAAAGTCAATTTTCTGACGAGTTCCTGTCCGGCATTGCCGACAGCCTGTCGCGTTCCCTGTGCAACGCGCGTGAGTACTCCCGGCTCAAGACCCTCTCCATGCGCGACCACCTCACCGGACTCTACAACCGCCGGGTGTTCGATGCGATGCTGGAAGTGGAGGCCCGGAAGAGGACCAGCAAGCCTTTTGCCCTGCTGCTCATAGACCTGGACAACTTCAAGGCCATCAACGATAGCCACGGTCACGGGACGGGGGACGAGGTGCTGGTCCACGTCGCGCAGATGCTCAGGCTCAATTTCCGCAAGTCGGATATCCCCGCCCGCTACGGCGGCGACGAGTTCGGCGTGCTGCTGCCGGAGACCTCTCTGGAGTCGGCGCAGCGGATCGCCGAGCGGTTCCGCGGGCGTGTTGCGGCGTGCAGCTCCGCCTTGAGTGACCGGAAAATCCTGCCGACGGTCAGCGTCGGTATCGCGGCGGTTACGGACCGCGCCAACCTGGAGATCGCCCATATGGTCGCGGAGGCGGACCGGGCGCTGTACCGGGCCAAGGCTCCCGGTAAGAACCGGGTCTGCGCCGCCCACGTGAACCGCTCCACCGAGTGACGCCGATCAGACGGGACCGCCATGAACAGCTATATGAAGGCCGCAATTGAGGAAGCAAGGCGCGGATTGGCCGAGGGGGGCATCCCGATCGGCGCCGTCATCGTGCACAACGGCCGCATCATAGGCCGCGGACACAACCGGCGCGTGCAGCAAGGGAGCGCCATCCTGCACGGAGAGATGGACGCCCTGGAAAACGCGGGACGGCAGGTCGCCTCTGTCTACCACCAGTGCGAGCTCTACACGACCCTCTCTCCCTGCCCCATGTGCAGCGGCGCCATCCTGCTCTACGGGATCCCGAAGGTGATCGTCGGCGAAAACAGGACCTTCACGGGGCAAGAGGCGCTGCTCAGGTCGCGCGGCGTGCAGGTGGAGGTGCTGCAGGACGGGGCATGCATCGATCTCATGACGCGGTTCATAGAGGGATGTCCGGAACTGTGGAACGAGGACATCGGGGTGCCCGATTAGTCTTTCCGGCAGCCGGTCTATGACAGTCTGTGCCGTCAGTGGATCGCCGCTTCGAGAGCTTTTATGCCTCAAAAAAAAAGCCCGTATCGGAGCTGACAGTCAGTGAACCGCCCGAGTCGACAGCCGCACTGTCACTGCAATTATTTTTTTGACATTTTGTTTCGTTTATTGCTAGGATCGTTTACACAAGCTTTGACAGTGATAAACGACAATGCTCAACCACCTGCGAGGGTGGGGCGGAAAGCCTACAGGGTCTCTCAGAGACAGCCGGGTTGCCGAAATATCATACGATATTTATGGCAACCCGTTTTTTTATGCCTTAAGAGACGGGAGGGAAGGCGAGTGAGATAGCACTTCGCGGGCCTGCCAGGGCACGCGAGGCAGCGACAGGTTCTCCAGTGAGAGTCGTTGCCGAAAAACATACAGAAGATACACGACAATACTCAACCACCCGCGAGGGTGGGGCGGAAAGCCCATTGGGTCTCTCAGAGACAGCCGGGATGCCGAAATATCACACGATATTGCAGGCAATCCGGCTTCTTTTTTGGTCGCAGTCCGGTTTGCCAAGTAGCGGTCAAGAGTGTGGACCGCCCCCAGGGGCAGCGCGTCCCGGTGCCGGCATCGGGAAGCGGGGCACGGGCCGGGGCGCGGTCGATTTTCACCCGCAGGTGCTAAGCACTGGACCGGTCATCGGCTTTCGTCGAATTGGCGCAACACCAACAAAAAGGAGATCATGTGAGTATTGTCAAAAAAGTGTCCCTGTCGTTTTTTTCTGTAATGGCCCTGGCGACGTTTCAGTTCTGGGGCGCAGAGGTAAGAGCCGAATCATCCTTTTATAGCAGCGCCGGCTGTACGGACTGCCACACCGCGACATCGACCTGCAACGGCTGCCATGCCCACGGCACGCACCCTTCCAGTGCCAAAAGCAGCGTTAACGTGGCGGGAACCACCAACAAGACCGTCTACGCCCCGGGCGAGACCGTATCCGTGACCATCAGCGGCGGCTACCGAACCGGCTGGGTACGGGCGGTCCTGCTGGACCAGAACCTGGCAGAGCTGTCGAGGTCGACCGGCAATGCCAGCGGCATGGGGTCGTCCGACAATCTGCCCGCCGTCTTGAGTGCGCCGGCCCCGGTTACTCCGGGCAGCTACACCTGGAAGGTCGCCTGGTACGGCAACGAGTACGATAAAAGCGGAGCGAGCTTCGGGACCCAGTGGGTACCCGATGCCGGCAACCCGAATCACGGCATGCAGGTGGTGAGCGCCACCACGTTCACCGTGGCCGCCTCTTCCGACACGACCCTCCCCGTGGTGAGCGCCTTTACCCTGCCGGCAAGCGCCAGCAGCCTGACCGTGCCGGTGAGTTCCTTCACCGCCACCGACAACGTGGCCGTCACAGGCTATCTGGTCAGCACCGGCGCGACCGCTCCGGCTGCGACCGCCGCCGGCTGGAGCGCCACGGCGCCCGCAAGCATCGTCGCAGCCGCAGCGGGAAGCACCACCTTCTACGGCTGGGCCAAGGATGCGGCAGGCAACGTCTCGCTTTCCAGAAGCGCCACCGTGGTGATCACACTCCCTGTCAATGTGCCGCCGGTCATATCCGGCACCCCCGCGGCGACCGGCACCGAGGCGACCTGGTACGAGTTCACACCGACTGCCAGTGATCCCACTGGCGATCCCCTTACCTTCAGCATCAGCAACAAGCCTTCCTGGGCTACCTTCAGCACGGCATACGGGACCCTGAGCGGGACCCCGCCGGCAGCCGGCACCTTCGGCGGCATCGTGATCTCGGTTAGCGACGGGGTTTCCACCACTGCGCTGCCGGCATTCTCCATAACCGTTGCATCCGCCGCGGTACCCGGCGGCTCAACGGGCGGCTCAACGGGCGGCTCAACGGGGACCCAGGTTCCGGTCATGGAAGGCTTCTGGCTCCTGCCGGGGGTGCTGGCCGGCGTCGGCATATTTGCCCGCAGAAGAAGGGGGTAGGCCCATGGCGAAGCAGAAACGAAACTGCCGGCCGGAAGCGGACGCGACAGAGAACCAGGCGGAACAGGCATCCGGGGCGGGCAGTCGCCCCGGTACTCCCCTGGTCAGGACCTGTCTGCTCTTTGCGCTGATCCTTATCTCCCTGCACGCCTTCACCTGGCTCTTTGCCCTCAAGGGGTACATCCAGTGGGGCAACGGTACCGCGCATGTCGTGTCGGCAATCCTGAACGGGATGGGGATAGAGAACCTCGTGGACCGCAACATTATCCAGCTCCGCAACGACACCTGGAACGTCACCTCCGAGTGCACCGCGGTGAACGCCGTGTTTCTCTTCGTCTCCTTCGTCCTGGCTTACACGGCGAGGTTCAAGGCCAAGGCCGTAGGTCTTTTGGCCGGCATACCGCTCATCATTTCGGTGAACATCGTGCGGCTTGTGGCGTTGGGGTGGGTGACCGAATACTGGCCCGCGCAGGCTCACCTGTTTCATGACGTGGTATGGCAAACGGTCTTCGTCTTCTTTATCGTTACCCTTTGGTTTTTCTGGATAAACATGGTGGTGAATCGTGAAAAAACTCCTGCAGTTCCTTGTTAGGGTTACCGTAATCTCGCTGCTCTTCATCCCGCTGTTGCCGCTTTTCCACAGCTTTTACCGGTTCGTTCTGGTGCTTGTTGCCACGGCGGCCCTGCCGACTGCAGCGGCGCTTGCTTCTCTGCAGTATGACGGCTCCGCCAACCTGTTCACCTTTCTGGTGCTGATCCTGGGGGTACAAGGACTGCCGCCGGGGAAAAGGGTGGCAGCCGTAGTCGCGGGCAGCGGGTTGTTCCTGTTCAGCGACTTCTTCATGACCGTGATCTGGCCTTATCTGAGAACGCCCCGACCGTCGCTGGCCAATATGGCGGTGTCCTACGGTTGGCTGGTGCTCGCTCACTACCTGCTGCCGTTTCTGCTCTGGTTCGCTTTCGCCTTCAGGGAAATCGAACAGCTCTTCCGGGGTGACGCTGGGGCCGGGGAGGCCCGGGCCTGCCCGGTCAGGCAGCCGGCGCACAAACTCCCCGTGTGACAAAGCCGTTTCCAGGTGGCACCGCTTAAAAAGGGACCCGGGCAGTTTCTGCCCGGGTCCCTTTTTGCCTGCGGCGCCAACTCACTGGTGGCTGCCGTCTGGTGCCCCCCGATCCGGCGGAGGCGATTGGATCTGGGCCAGTATTTCCCGGACCAGCCGGAGATTGATGTTGAAATAAATCGCCCGCCCTTATATTATCATTAATCCGGTTTCGATCTATCCCCTCGTGCTTCGGGTCTTTTCCGGGCACTTCGAGCCCCGGTCCCGATCATGCCCTGCCTGCAGGCAAAAGGATGTTATGCGAAACGACGGCTTCGAGCCTCTGCAGTTGAAGAGCCCGGGCATCATTGCCCTGCTGGTGCTTATCGTCTTCGCCACGGAGCTTGCCGTCTGCGAGTTTTTCTCCCCGCTTTTTTCCCGGCTCGGGGAGGTAGGGGGGGGACTGCTGGACGCCGCGCTGGTCGTGGCGATCATCGCCGTTCCCCTGTGGTTCTTCTTCTTCCGTCTGGTTCCGGACCTGCCTCCCCGGGAGGCCCTGCTCCGCCCGGGGATTCTGCTGACGAAGGCCCTGCTCGGCGTCTTCATGGTCGAGTACCTGACCATGCTGCTGTTGCCGAACCTGCTGCCGGATACCGGCCCGCGCACGCTTGCCGTCGTCGACTCCTCTCTGGTCAGCGCCTTTCTCCTCTGGTGGCTCATGACACGCCGCAAGACGCTCAAGCACAGCGTCCTGCTCATGGATACGCCGCTTCGCCTCTACTTCCTCCTGCTCAGCACGCTGTTTCTCTCCGATCTCTTGCAGGAATTTCTGCCCTTCAGCGGCATCACCATGCTGCTCACCCCGAACCGGATCGTGGGCGCGCTGCTGACCACCCTTTGCGGCGCGCCGCTGCTCTGGTTCCTCGTGGTGCAGCCATTGAAAGCGGCGGCACGCTCGGAACAAAGCCGCGTCGCGGCGGTATACGCCCAGGTGATCGACGCCATCGTCGCCATCGACCGGCAGGGGGCCATACGGTCCTTCAACCCGGCCGCGCAGCGGATCTTCGGCTACGGCCTGGAGGACATGATCGGCAACTCGGCCGCGCTGCTTCTGGAAGACGGGCAACAGGGGCTGGACGCGCTGGTGGCGAGCGCCAGCGCCACGGCCGGCCCAAAGACCCCGTCCGTGTTGAGCGAGATCAACTGCCGGCGCCGGGACGGCCTCGCCCTGATCATGGACGTCTCCATAAGCGAGGTACTACTGGAGCGCCACAAGCCCGAATTCCTTTTGATCATGCGCGACATCACGAGCCGCAAGAGGATGGAAGAAGCGCTGCGCGAGAGCGAGACCCGCTTCAGGGAGATCTTCCACCAGTCCGAAGACGCCATCCTCTTCTTCAAGCCCGGCGGCTGCATCATCCTCGACGCCAACGCCAAGGCCGAGAGGATCTTCGGCTACAGCAAGGCTGAGCTCTTGGAGGGGGGGATGGACCTGATCGCCGAACCCGCCGACCTTGCCACGCTCTGCCGTGTCGTGGGGGCCATAGCGCAGGGAAGCCTGGTGCAGCATGACTTCCTGTGCCGGCGCCCGGACCGGGCCCAGATCGTGATCTCCATGCGCGGCAAGGTCATGCTGCTGCAGGGGATCCCCGTCACCTACTGCAGCTTCCGGGACGTCACCGACCGGATCCGGATGGAGGAGAGGACCCGCGACATCCAGGCCAAGCTGATCCAGACCAACAAGATGACCTCGCTCGGGCTCCTGGTTTCCGGGGTGGCCCACGAGATAAACAACCCGAACAACTTCGTCATGGCCAACAGCGAGCTGCTGGCGAAAATCTGGAAAGACAGCCTGACCGTGATGACGGAATACAGCGAGGAGCACCAGGAGGACGATTTCTACGTCGGCGGCATCCCCTTTCGCGAGCTGCCGCACCACGCGCAGCTGCTTTTGGACGGCATCGTCGACGGATCGCGCAGGGTCGACGAAATCGTCAGCAAGCTGAAGATGTTCGCGCGCCAGGAGCGCAACCAGCCGCAGCGCGAGGTGGATGTGAACCAGGTGGTGCGCTCCGCCGTGTCGCTCTTGCGCCACGAGCTGATCAAGTTCACCGACAGGTTCCATCTGGAGCTCTCCAGGGAACTGCCGCCGGTCATCGGGCACGGCCAGCAGTTGGGGCAGGTGATCATCAACCTGCTCATGAACGCCTGCCAGGCCCTGCCCGAGAAGCAGAGCGGCATCTGGCTCACCACAGGCTTCGACCCGGAGCGGGGGGTGGTCATCATCGCCGTCAGGGACGAGGGGTGCGGCATGTCGCGGGAGAACAGCCAGAGGATCATGGAGCCGTTTTTCACCACCAAGCTGGACAGCGGCGGTACCGGCCTCGGGCTTTCCATCAGCGAGTCGATCGTGAAGGAGCATGGCGGCCTGCTGGAGTACAGTTCCGAGCCGGGGAGCGGTACCACATTCACGGTGAGGCTGCCGGCGGTCGGCACCGCCCCGCCTGACGCGCCGGCAGGCGAGGCGGGTTACAGAGTCACGTAGCAAACGCCCACGCGCTGTTTGATTTGAAAAGGAGCAGGCCCCGATGAAACGACATGTCGATCCCAGGAAGCCGGTGCTGCTCGTCGATGACGAGGAGCATATACTCACCACCTGCAAGCTCAACCTGCAGATCAGCGGCATAAGCGAGGTGCTGACGCTGAGCGACAGCCGCGAGGTGCTGCCGCTGTTAGGCTCCGAGCCCGTGGCGGTCATGGTGCTCGACCTCTCCATGCCGCACATCTCCGGGATGGAGCTCCTCGCCAGGGTGGTGCGGGATTTCACCCATATCCAGGTGATCGTGGTGACGGCGAACGACGAGATCGAGACGGTGGTGGAATGCATGAGACTCGGGGCCTACGACTACCTGGCCAAGCCGGTGAACTCGGGGCGCCTGGTCGCCAGCGTCAAGAAAGCGCTGGAGCTTTGCACCCTGTCCGGAGAAATCTCCTCGCTCAAGCACCGCCTGCTCACCGACAGCCTGGAGCACCCGGCGGCCTTCGCCTCGATCATCACCCGCAACAGGAAGATGCGGGGGCTGTTCCAGTACGTCGAGGTGGTGGCCGGTTCACGGCAGCCGGTGGTGATCACCGGCGAGACCGGCGTCGGCAAGGAGCTCTTTGCCCGGGCCATCCACGACCTGAGCGGCTGCCGCGGCGCCTTTGTGGCGGTCAACGTGGCGGGGCTGGACGACAACATGTTCTCGGACACCCTGTTCGGGCACAAGAGGGGGGCCTACACCGGCGCCGACCAGGCCAGGGAGGGGCTCATCGCGCGCGCCGCGGGGGGGACCCTGTTTCTGGACGAGATCGGCGACCTGAACGAGATGTCACAGCTCAAGCTGTTGCGGCTTTTACAGGAGAGGGAGTATTACCCGGTAGGCTCCGACGTCACCAAGAAGAGCGATGCCCAGATCGTCCTGGCCACCAACCGCGACCTGCAGCAGCGCATCGCCCAGGGGAAGTTCAGAAACGACCTGTACTACCGGCTCTGCAGCCACCAGATCCAGATCCCGCCGCTCAGGGAGCGCCGGGACGACCTGCCGCTGCTTCTGGACCACTTCATCGGCCAGGCGGCCGAGCAACTGGACATCGCCCCGCCAAGCTACCCGAAGGAGCTCATCGACCTGCTGGAGACCTACCGTTTCCCCGGCAACCTGCGGGAGCTGCAGGGGATGGTGAGCGACGCGGTGACCCGCAGCAAATCCCGGATGCTGTCCCAGGAGCCGTTTCGCCAGGCGATGTCGGCCGAAAACGGGACGTCCCGGCTGCCGGCGGCGGCCCCGGCCGCCGAGGACCAGTCGCTGCAGAAGAAGCTGGAGGGAATCTGGGGGCACTTCCCGACCCTGCAGGAGGCGGAGGAACTCCTGATCGGCACCGCACTGCAGGCGGCCAAGGGGAACCAGGGGATCGCCGCCACCATGCTCGGCCTGAAGCGCCAGACCCTCAACATGCGGCTCAAGGCCTCACGGGAGAGCGGGTAGACCCCGCGCCTCCCCCACCGCCCTCTCCCTCGCAGCCTCCGACCCTCCGTGCCGATGTTGCGCACCCCGCAAGTCTCACCCTCCCTCCCCGCACTCCCACCCCTCCTGCACAAGGCAAACCATGGAACTTAACCCGGCGGCAGTCGGCCCTGTCCCTCGGCGTCCCCCTTCAAGGGGATCGGGCCATTTGCAAAAAAAAGGCGGCCCGAGGGCCGCCTTTGAAGGATCATCGCATATGACCTCTGGTTCTCAGTTCCTGGTGATCGAGGCGGATACGGGAAGCGAGAGATTCCCCGCCCCGTCCTTGTAACGTACGGTGATGGTGTTCGGGCCGAGGGAAAGCGAGACATTCCTAGTGGTCGCGTAGGGCTCAAGGGCAAAGTAGTTCGCTCCGCCGTTCCTGCTGAACTGCATCTGGGTCACATCGCTGGTGTCGGTCGCCGAAAGGGCCAGGGTGCCGGTTGCCGAGGTGGTCGGATCCGGAGTGGTGAATGCGATGGTACCGGTCGGGGGGGCGGTATCACTGATGATGCTGTCGGAGAAGGCCGCGGAGACGTTGCCGGCCTGGTCCCTGAAACGGACGTAGATGAAGCGCTCCCCGTCACCCGGCAGCAGCGTCACCACCCTGGTGGTCGCGTACGGCTCGAACGGGAAGTAGGAGACGCCGTCCTTGCTGAACTGCATCTCGCTGACCGCGCCGGCGCTGCCGGTGCCGGAAAGGGTCAGTGTTACCGTGGCCGAATTGGTCAGGGCCGCCCCTGCGTTGATCACGATGCTGCCGGTAGGCGGCACGGAACTGACCGTGATGCTGTCGGAGGCCACTGCGGAGACGTTGCCGGCCGCATCGATGAACCTGACCGATACGGTCCTCTCCCCGTCGCCCGGGAACAGGCGCAGGGTGGCGCTGGCGGCGTACGGCACCGCAGCGAAGTAGTTGATGCCGTCGTAACTCAACTGCATGGATGCGACGGCGTTGTTGTCCGTTGCGGAGAGGGCCAGCTGGACCAGTGAGCTGGCGCTTAGCGCTGCGCCGCCGTTGATGGTGATGGTCCCGGAAGGCGCCACGGTATCGAGGGTTATCGGGGCCGAGAAGATCGAGGAGACGCTACCCGTGGCATCGACGAACTTCACGGACATGGTCTTGGCTCCGTCCCCCGCCAGCAGGGTCGCCAACCTGGTGGTGGCGTACGGTTCCAGCGGGAAGAAGTTCACGCCGTCCTTGCTGAACTGCATCTGGGTGACCGGGCCGTTGGGGCTGATCCCCAGGAGGCTCAGGGTGACCGCGGTGCTCTTGGTGAATGCAGCTCCGCCGTTGATGACGATGCTGCCGGTGGGCTTGTTGGCGGTAACGGTCACCGTAACGGTCGCGCTGTTGGAAACGGTCCCCAGCTGATTGGCAACGGTATAGGTGAAGCTGTCGGTCCCCGAGAAAGCGGCGTGCGATTGGTAGGTAACGGTGCCGAAGCCGGGGGTGACCGTACCGTTGGCCGGACCGGAAGTGACGACTACGGTGGCCGGATCGATCGGATTGAAGAGGGCGCTGTCGTTGCCGGTCACGTCGATGACCTTGGCTACTCCCTGGCCGGTGCTGGCGCTGTCATCGACGGCGAGCGGGGCAAACAGGCCGCCCAGAGCGGGTGAGGCCGTGATCGGAACGAGCGGCGGGTCGGCAGGGAAGCTCCCCAGCGCATAGGGGAGAACGGTGGCGTCGCCGTTGGGTTTGCCCAGGGCGCCGTCCACGTAGGAGAACATCCGGTTTCTGACGTTGGACAGCGGGCTGGTGGAGTTGTTGAGCTGCGGGTCGTTGTAGGGACCGTTCGGCATCCCCCCGGTCTGGAGAACGCCTCCGGGAATAAGGACGTTGAAATCGGCCTGGGTGCGCGGGTCGAGCCCGGTGTAGGGGAACGGGTCCAGGGCGAACGAGCCCATGGCGGCGCTCTCGCACCCGCCCGGGTTCAGGCAGCCGCTCGGGGAGAGGCGCCGATCGAGGTTCCAGGGGACCCCTTCGAAGACGGGGGGGGTGTTGAGCAGGTTCAGGTCGATCTCGCTCATCTCGGCTGTCTCGATGCCGCCCAGGTTCATGCCGAGCGGGAAGAGGTATTCGCCGTTGGTCGCCGCGCTCCCCTTGACGTCGAGGGTGACCAGCGATCCCGGGGTGCTGTCGAGCCTGTGGCCGGTGCGCGCGATGATCTCGTGGGGAACCGGGCCGAGGATGCCGATGTTGTTGGCGAACATCTGGTTCGCGCCGCCGGGGCAGATGCCGGGATTGGAGGCCCGGAAGCGGGGAGACGCCTGGAGGTGGAGGCAGGGGTTCAGCCTGGGGGCGGCACCGCCGGGGGTGATCGGGAGGTTGCGCGCCAGGAGAAAGTCCACGTCGTAACGGATCTTGAAGATGTTGGCCCCTGTGGCGATCAGGCCCTGCTGCGAGCAGATGCCGCTCGGGAACGACCCGGCGTCGGCGATGTCGCACCCCATGACCGAGGCGAGGGGGAATTCGTGAATCGCATTGTTGACCGGGTCGCGGTGCACCGACCAGATGTCGACATCGGTGGGGGCGAGGGTGGTGAAGCCGATCCACATGGCCCGTTGCCGCTGGTTCTGGAAGGCGGGGGCCTCGATGAAGACCTCTGCCAGGAACAGGTAGTCGGGCTGACCCGGTTCGTTCTTGGTTGTCAGGGCCTTGTTCACGTTCGAGGTATGGGCCGAAAGGAACCTGATGCCGTTGATGGTCTCGTAGTTCCCCTCCGCCAGCACGGAGTCACCCACCTTGACCGGTGCGAAGCGCCGGGAGTCGGCGACCGGCGGTTCGAGCGCCGCATTGCTGCGGTTGCTGTCGGGGCAGAGCAGGTCGCCGGTACCGTCGCCCGCGGCCTGGGTGGTCTGTGCCGGGATGGCGGCTACCCCCGTCAGCGCGGGGAGGCCGGGAAACTGGCGCCCCACCGTGCTCGGGATGCAGACCGGGTAACCGGTTGAGAAGGTGTTGGTGTAGTTGTCGGGGTCGAGGGTGAAGCGCGGGTCGGGACTGCAGTTCGGGCCGCCGGCGCACCCTGCGCCGCTTTGGATGGTGTGGCGGCCGGTCGGGTCGTTGAGCCGGACCATGACGCCGGTGTTCGGGTCGTTGGGGAGGCCGTTCACCCGGTAGTAGCCCTGTGCGTAGCTGATGTAGCTCACCTGCCCCACCACCGATTCGGCCGCCTTCTGGATGAAGAGGTCGCCGATGATGACGTTGCCGGCGTTGGTGTGTACCGCCGAAAGGGTCGCTATGCCACCGGAGCCGCTCTGGTTGCATTTGTCCCCCTTGGCCAGGCCGCTCTCGCCCAGCGCCTTGCAGGCCGCAGGCGCCTGGTCGAAGATCTGCTGCAGGCTGAGCCGGTTGGCCGGCAGATCGATGAGGAGGTTCTTGGGAACGATCATCTCGGAGCCGCCGACCACCATGACGCCGCCGGAATAGACGTCGGCCGGGTCGTTCAGGGTGATCCGCTCGATCTCGCCGACGGAGTTCGGCGATGGGGAGACGATGACCGGTGCCGCGTGCGCCCCCCCCGTCACCAGGAAAAACAGCGAAAGCAGCGAGAGCATCATATTGAAACTGCGATGTATTTTTTTCATGACATCCTCCACGTGATGGTATCGGTATGGTGCCAGGGGGGACCACCGGTCCCCCCCTTCTGGTACGGCGTGCGTGCTACTGGACGGTGATGCTCGCCTGGAAGCTCTCCGAGAGGTTCCCCACCTGGTCCTTGAAGCGGACGTCGATGGTTTTGACGCCCGGTCCGGGAGGGGCCAGCGTCAGGTTCCGGGTGGTGGCGAAGGGCTCCAACTGGTACCAGTTGAGCCCGCCGTCTTTGCTGAACTGCATCTGGGCCACCCCGCTGGCGTCGCTGGCGGAGAGGGAGAGTACGGCGGCCGTCGAGGTGGTGGTCGCTGCGCCGCCGTTTATGGTGAGCGAACCGGTCGGTTTGGTGCTGTCGAGCGTGATGTTGTCCGAGACGGGGAGCGAAACGTTGCCGGCCGAGTCCTTGAACCTGACGTAGACGGTCTTCGTCCCGTCGCCGGCGGGCATGGTCACGGTCCTGGTGGTCGCGAACGGTTCCCAGCCGAAGTAGTTCACCCCGTCCTTGCTGAACTGCATGGAGCTGACGCCGCTTGGGTCGCTGGCAGCCAGGGTGAGGGGGGCGCTGAGCGAGTTGGTCAGCGCCGCTCCCCCCTTGATGGTCAGCGAACCGGTAGGTTTCGTGGTGTCCAGGACGATGGTGTCCGAGGATACCTGCGACACGTTGCCGGCCGAGTCCTTGAACCTGACGTAGATGGCCTGCGTCCCTTCGCCCGGGAGCAGGGTCACGGTCCTGGTGGTGGCGAACGGCTCATAGCCGAAAAAGCTCACCCCGTCCTTGCTGAACTGCATCTGGGTGACCGGATTCAGGCCGGAGGCGCTCAGCGTGAGGACGACACTCCGAGAGCCCGTCACGGCCGCGCCGCCGTTGATCGCGACTGTCCCTGCCAGTTGCGCCGTGTTGGAGAAGATGTTCGCCGTCAGGGTGGTGACGCCGCCGGCCATGTCGGTGGCGATGACCGAGATGGTGTTGTTCCCGCTGACCAGACCGGTGACGGTGCTGCTCCAGGTGGTGTCCGTGCTGCTGTCCGCCGGCGCCGGCGCTCCGTTGTTGACGCGCGTCTGGATGGTCGCCCCGGCCTCTTTGGTGCCGCCGATCAGCTGGCTGGCCTGGTCGGTCGGGGTCGTCACGGGGGCGAGCGTTACCGTCGGCAGCGGGGCAGCGGCCTCACCCAGGGCGCTCTTGGCCGGGATCCTGATCAGCACGTCGGGAGCGCCGTTGGGGACGAGGATCTCCGGATGGTCGAACGGTTCCGACTCGTTTCTCACCCGCTCGTCGGTGAGCGTCTTCAGGAAGGCCACCAGGGCGGACTCCATGGTCGGGTTGTTCTGCAGCAGGGTCATCCCCCCGAGGATGAGCGGGTCGATGTCGTTTATGTTGTTCACCGGGAAGTTCCCCCCCCGGGCGTAGAAATCGACCACGTTCTGGAGTTGCCCGATGCTCCCGTTGTGAAAGTAGGGTCCGGTCAGCTCCACGTTGCGAAGCTGCGGGACCTTGAAGGTGCCCTTGTCGTTGACCGGGAAGGTCGGCTGGAGAAACTGCGGCATCAGCGGGGTTTCAAAGGGGAGCAGCCCGGACTGCCACAGCTCACCGAGCTGGACGAACGAAAGGGGGTAGAAGAGGCTGGTGAGCGGGTTGAGGAACGGGGCGGTTCCCCCGCGGGCCAGGTCTTCCGTCGTCGGCCTTACGGCGAGGTTGTTGAAGCCGTCGTCATAGATGGCCAGGAACCCGGCCCCGACGGTCATCTGCTCGATCAGTTTGTGGTCCGCGTTCCTGATGAACGCGGCGGTGCCGACCGATGCGGTGGTGAGCTCGCTGCCGGCGTGGCAGACGGTGCATCCGGCGTTTTGGAAGATGGAGAAGCCGAGCTGCTGCTGGGCGTCCAGGGCCGTCGAATCCCCGCCCACCCACCGGTCGAAGGGGGTGTTGTCGGAGACCAGGGTCGCCTCGTAGAGCTGTATGGCGAGGCCCCAGAACAGGGAGAAGTTGGCCTCCATCTGACTGTACTGGCCGTCCGGCAGGGTCACCGGCTGGGCTGAATCCCAGTACTGGTCCAGGAAGGCGGCCTTGATCATGTCGCCGTAGTTGGCGGTCAACCCCTTGGCGCCGGTAATGGAGCCGTCCGGCTGCTCCTCGGCCCGGGAGAGGTTGCCGAGCACACTGTCTCCGGGATGGACCAGCTGGATCCCGAGCGGCGTCAGGCTGAGCAATTTCCGCCCCAGCTTCGGAAAGGTGCGCCCGCGGGCGGACATCTCGATGTCGTCCATAGGCGGTCCCGTCGCCTGGGAGGCGAGGCTCGCGTCATCGATGGCGATCTGCTTCTGGACCAGGGTCCCGGCCTCGTTGACCCAGATACGGGCGCTCTGGTCCAGGGGGCCGAACGGGTTCACCCCGTTGAAGTTGTTGTTGGCCCGTCCGTCCCAGAAGTTGGTGAAGTTGAAGATCGCGTTGATCACGGACGGGGTGTTGCGCGCAGTCACCCGCCGCATGTTGGCACCGTTGACCTGGAACACCGGATCGGAGACGGGGGCGACGTTGTCGAAGCGGGAGCCGGGGACGACGTCGATGAAATCGCTGAAGCGGACCCCCTGCGAGCCGACCACGTCGTTGGTGTCGCGCAGTATCAGCGACGACTGCAGGTCCGGCGGATCCTGGCGTGCATGCAGCGGGAAGTCTGTCGGCTGCAGCACGTAGTTGGGCGCGAATTGCGGATATCCCGGCGCCCCGATGGAATTGTTCCCGAAGGTGCTGTCGCCGGCCCTCAAGCCGGGGTTCAGGGTGTTCTTGAGACGGTTGTCCGCGCCGGCGCTGAAATGGCAGCTGCCGCAGGCCTGGATGCCATCGCTGCCGGTCTGCATGTCCCAGAACAGCGCCTTCCCCAGCCTGATGGCTGCGGACTTGCTCTTGATGTACTGGTACAGGGGGCGGGGTTCCGGCACGGCAATCTGGTTCAATGGGAAGAACCCGGGCGGCGGTAACACCACCCCCCATGCCGCGCCCGCGGGAAATCCGGTGCTGACAATCACGGCGATCGCCCATAGCCTCATGGCTGCTCTGGACTTCGTGAAACCTTTGGCCATTGTGGCCTCCTTTACTTTGACTGGTGTAATTCCCTAATATGCCGACTGACACGGACAACTGAGAAGGTTTGGGCGATGGTAGATCTCTACCAACTGGAACCTTGGTTCGCACAGCCATTACATTATTTGTGCCATACTCCCGGTAATCGAAATGTCGCGTGATTTTATGGCGGTTAAAGCTCCGCCGCAGAACGGGAAGAGCGACTGCCGGGTGCCAGAAATTTGGCTATTTGTACATGTTTTAAAAACGGCGTCGCCCGCGGCGCATTCGAGCCGTTTGCCGCCAGCCGAGCGCGCGCCCCGGGCCTCACGCCCTGCTGCGGGCTGCAAAAAAAATGGCACGCGGGAAAATACTGACAGGCGTAAATTCCCTGATATTTCGGTGGTATAGCATCTTCTGGCTCACCTCGTGTCTTATTAAGCAGCTCTCGCCCCGAAGCAGTAATCAGCTTGGCACCTTCTCTATCACCTTAGAATCATTGGACTGTTTTTGGCTTGTTGGAGATGGCACGATCCCTGTATTAGGTAGACATCATTTGCCGTTTCGCTCATTGGTACGGCCCCGCCCTGTTGCGGCGGGCAGGGCGCCCTCAGTCGAAATGAGCTACCGTTACCGCCACGAGGTCGGGCGTCTGCCTTGGTCCTGCGTGGAAACAACTCTTCATAAAAGAGCATGTCAATTACAGTTGTTTGAGGAGGTTCGCAATGAAAAACCCGATCCGGTATCTAAGCTTTATGTTCATGGCCCTGCTGCTACTCGTGCAGGTGCCGACCGCCGATGCCGCGCCGACAGCCGCGCCGATTATCGGCGAGATCGAGCGCCTGACGGTGAACGAGCCGAACAACGTCTATTCCGGCGGTGTCATGGTCGTGGGAGGGGTCGAGGTGATTCTCCCCAAAAACCTGCTCATCGACCTGCCGGCCAACCGGCTCACCTTGCAGCAGATCTTCGCACAGGCCCCCGCGGCCTGCCTCGCCAACGGCGAGAGCGGCCTCGCCAAGACGGACAAGTGCATCTTCGGCGGCACCGGCGGATTTGCCACCCTGACGGCGGTCAACACCAACGCCGGCAACGTGATCGCCGGCGACGTGCTGATCGACAAGGGGACCGAGTCGCTGATGGGGAAAATCTCCTACATCGACTACGCCCAGGGGTTCTTCCGGGTGAACGGCGACGCCAACAACGCCGATACCGGGGTGATGGTGAGGCTCAACGACCCGACCAGCCGCCACACGGTCCAAAGCGGCGCCGGCTGTGCCGGCGGCCCCAACTGCAGCCCCGACCCGCGCTTCACCCTCGACCCGGACAACTACACCAACACCTTTGCCACCGGCTACCCGCTCTGCATTCCGAGCAGCGTGAGCCGCAGCTTCCCGGGTCTTCCCGGCATCCCCGGTGTCGCCGCCATCCCGGCGCAGAGCACCGCGGCCGGCGCAGGCGGCAGCGGCGACCTGCTCTGCCCCTCGACCAACCGCACCCCGGCCCAGGTACTGGAGCCCCCGGTGGCCGACTCCCGCCGTTTCGCCCCCATTGTCGTGGGCGACTCCATCACGGCGGAGGGGAATTTCGAGACCATCAACGGCACCCGCTTCCTCTCGGCGCACACCACCCAAGTGGGCAAGGCGCTGGAGACTAAGAGCGATCCGAACCAGCCCGACTACCTGTTCCTGGCCGAGGTGTTCATCGAGGCACCGGCCTTTCAGAACCAGCGGCAGAGGGCCATGTGGATCGGCTTCACCACGCTCGCGCCTACCGATGTCGACATGTGGTCCATCCATCGCGATCCGGTCAATAACGCGATCCACGAATTCCCCCTCGCCTCGGTCAGGGGGTGCGACAACGCATCAGGCGCCGGGACCTGCTCCAACCAGGGGCTGCTCAACGCGGGGGCCAACATCTTCAGGATCCGCTACGACGTGGACTTCCTGATGGCACAGGACCCCCGCTTCCCGGGCGGCACCAAGGACGGCAAGCTTTCCCCCTGCGACCACCTGAGGGCCAACAATGCCCAGACCCCGAACCGCTTCGCCGCGCTTAACATCTGCGGCAGCGGCATCAACCTGACCAACCAGTTCGGCATCCTGAGCCCGATCCCCCACGAGATCCAGACCAGGACCGGACACCTCTTGGACAACCCGGACCTGGCCGGTAAAACCATCGACGTGCTAGGCAACGTGGCGACCAACGGCCAGTACCTCTACCCGCTCGGCATGAACCTGGGCGGCATCGAGGTGGCCGAGATGAACGAGATCGACCTGAACGCCCTCGCCACCCCGGTGGTCGCGGAAGGGATCCCCTGGAACCTGGACCGCAGGCTCGGCCCGGGCGGCTGCCTGAACGGCGGCTGCGAAAACGACGCCCTGGGCACCTATGCCCTGGATCCGTTCCCCTTTTCCGGTCTCGATCCCCGCACCCAGACCCAGGGAGGCGGCGGCGCCGGCGGGCTCCCCGTCTCCTCCTACAGCGACCCGAACTTCACGGCCAGCACGCTCGCTTCGGCGCGGGACCGCATCTTCTCCTACGTGAGCGGCAGCAACTTTGACGGCAACAACACGCTGCTCCCCTACGCCCTGGGCTCCTTCCCGGCGGACCCCGCGCTGATCACCATCAACCCGACGCCGGTCCTCAACATCTTCCCGCCCATAGCGGTTGAAGACTTCGCCGACGCCAGGGGCGGCATCCCGGTCGTGATCGACGTCCTGGCCAACGACGTCCCGATCCTTGGGACCATCGACGCCGCGAGCGTCCAGATCGCCACAGCGCCGGGCAGCGGCAGCATCCAGGTCAACCAGACCACCGGCGCCATCACCTATACGCCGGTCCTGGCAGCCAGCGGAACCATCAACTTCAGCTACACGGTGGCCAACAACTTCGGTGCGGTCTCGGCCCCGGGCAACGTGGCGGTCACCATCCTGGCCCCCGCGGTTCCCACCGGTACCATGACCATCAACGGCGGTGCTGCCTTCACCAATAGCGCGACCGTTACCCTGACCCTCTCCGCGACCAGCGTGAACGGTCCGGTGACCCAGATGCAGTTCAGCAAGGACGGCGTGAACTTCTTCCCCTTTGAACCGTACGCGACCACCAGGGTGGTAACCCTCTTGCCGGGCGACGGGCCGAAGACCATGTACGTGAGGTTCGCAGATGCGGCGGGCAAGGTCTCCGCGATCATCTCGGCTCCCATATCCCTCGACACCGGCTTGCCTGCCGGGACCATGGTCATGAACGGCGGCGCCCTCTTTGCCAGCAGCAGCATCGTGAACCTGACGCTCTCCGCAACCGATGCCAACGGCGTTGCCTCCATGCAGTTCAGCAACGACGGGATCAACTTCTTCACCCCGGTTCCGTACGCCACCTCCTACAGCGTGAACCTGCTGCCGGGCGACGGGGTACGGACCCTCCTGGCGCGGTTCATCGACGCGGCCGGCAACGTATCGGCAGCGGTTTCCGCCAGCATCACGGTCAGCAGCGTACCGGCCACCGGCGGTGTCGTGATCAACGGCGGGGCAGCATTCACCGGGTCGGCTATCGCAAACCTCCTCATCTCCGCGACCGCCACCAACGCCACCGTTACCGAGATGCAGATCAGCAAGGACGGTGTCAACTACTTCCCGTTCGAGCCGTACGCCACCACCCGGGACGTGACGCTGTTGCCGGGAGACGGGGTAAAAAACATCTACATCCGTTTCAAGGACAGCCTCGGCAACATCTCGGCGCCGGTCTCCGATAGCATCATACTGGACACCACGAAACCGACCGGCACCATCGCCTTCACCACACCGGATCCGACCACCACGGCCACCGGCACCCTGGCGCTGACGGCCGACGACGCCAACGGCGTGACGCAGATGCAGTTCAGCAAGAACGGCGGAGCAAGCTATTTCGCTTTTGAGCCCTTCGCCACCAGCCGCACCGTCACGCTGGCTGTAGGCCCCAACACCCTCACGGTCCGCTTCAAGGACAGTGCGGGCAATGTTTCCGACCCGGTATCTGCTTCCATAACGAGGAACTAGGTAGAATTAGGAAGCAGCGATGCAAATGGTACCCCCCGGTTGCGGCCGGGGGGTACACCTTTTCCCCGCGCCCCCGTAGATGGGGCTTCCCACCCGACCCTGCCCCGGGACCCCCAGACTGGCAAACATGCATTGCAAAAAAAATGGCACCCGACAAAAACGGGCAGTTCGCCAATTACCTTGTTATTCCGCTTGGATACTTACGAGCGGTGCCTTTCCTGGTATAGATAATTCACGCCAGGTCGCCGCGCTCCATTCGTCGCATCCGTTCCGGCATCTCTTGAATTACAGGGGAATTATTGATTGATACGAAATGGCACGATCCCTGTAGTGGATAATTGTGACTAACGGGTACGCTTATTCATTAAGCGCGCTGCCCAAACTGCCTCTCGGGTAGGGCAGCAGCTTTTGCATCATATCCTTTGTGCAGTTCTAAACTGCTGGACTAAATGGAGGCAATACGATGAAAAGTTTAAGAACCGTTTTACTGCTGTTGCCGCTTCTGCTTTTCATGGCGCTGCCGGCCGCCGATGTTCGGGCTGCGCTTCTTGACGTGGGACCGGTGGTGCCCGAGGTGATCGGGAGCAGCGAGCCCACCCTCGGGCACGGCTTTCCGCTGTGGTACCGGGACACCAACCGTGTGCCGCTTGAGCTCTGCACCGACCGGGTCAGCGGCATGTGCCTCACCGCCGAGCCCAGTCCGGGACTCCCGCTGAGCTTCCCCGACAACCTGGGTGACGAGCTGTTCTGGTGGGTGGGGGACGCGGAGATCACCACCATTCCCGGGGCCACACGTGCACTGCTCGTGCAGGCGATCGAGGCTGCTTTCTCCACCGGCGATGTGGTATCCGGTGCCCAGGTCAGCTTCGCAAGGATCAGGATCCGCTTCGCTCCTCTCCCAGCTGCAGGTGAGTACACCGTCACCACTCCGTTCAAGACGTTCGTTTTCAACGTTACGGCAGACCTCCTGGAGATCAACCACACCGAGGATATCGGGATAGCGGAAGGTGGTGTGTTTACCGGGGCTTTGAACGGCAGCGTCGGCCCGTTCCTCTACTGCAAGGATGCCGCTCTGCGGCCGGCGGGCTACATCGGCGATCCCAACGTCCCCTGCGAAGTGGAGGGGAGCACCTTCCCCAGTGCGCAGAACCCGAGCAACTTTTTCCGCATCCAGGGGCCTGGCGGTTTCGACCACCAGACCACCCTGTTCAGCATCTCGGGCAAGCTTCACAGCGGTTCCATCCCGACGCCCTTGACCGTGGACAGGGTTGCCTATACCCGTCAGGCCTCGGGAACGCAGGTAAACGCCTTCGTAACCAGCCAGGCACTGTCCAATCAGACCGCCCCGGCACCGTTCCCGGCAAACTTCGCCCTGATCGACGCACCGTCCGTTATCGAGGTGACGGCAACCGACCTGCCGACCGTGGCAACGGCCACCAACAGCCCCGCAGACGGAAAATTCTTCGGCAACAGCGGCCAGTTCGCCAACCCGGCGTCACTGCCGGCCACCGCCACCGTGACCAATACCTCCGATACCCCCCCCACCGTCCGGGTGGTTCCCCTGGTGGATGATGTCGTGATCGCTTCGGCCATGTTCAACGCAGCGACCGGGCAACTTATCGTCTCGGCAGCGTCCTATGACAGCGTCGCCGCACCGGCGCTCGCGGCGTACATGCCGGGGATGGCCGCGCCCTTGGGGAGCCTTGTCAACGGTCAGCTCTCCGTCACCTTCCCGATCACCGACAGCACGGTCAATCCGCCGAAAACCTACAACATCCCGCCGGAAAGAGTCACCGTTGTCTCCGCGCTGGGCGGAAGCGACACCAAGGCCGTGACCGGTCTCTCGCCTTTCACCGCCGTACCGACGGGGACCATCGTCATCAACGGCGGTGCTGCCTTCACCAGTAGCGCGAGCGTAACCCTGAGCCTGTCGGCGACCAGCGCCAACGGCCCGGTCACCCAGATGCAGTTCAGCAAGGACGGCGTGAACTTCTTCTCCTTTGAACCGTACGCGACCACAAGGGTGGTAACCCTCTTGCCGGGCGACGGGCCGAAGACCATGTACGTGCGCTTCGCAGATGCGGCGGGCAAGGTCTCCGCCATCATCTCTGCTCCCATAACCCTCGACACCGTCTTGCCTTCCGGGACCCTGTCGATCAACGGCGGTGCCCTCTTTACGAGCAGCAGCATCGTGAACCTGACGCTCTCCGCAACCGATGCCAACGGCGTTTCCTCCATGCAGTTCAGCAACGACGGGATCAACTTCTTCACCCCGGTTCCGTACGCCACCTCCTACAGCGTGAACCTGCTGCCGGGCGACGGGGTACGGACCCTCCTGGCGCGGTTCATCGACGCGGCCGGCAACGTATCGGCAGCGGTCTCCGCCAGCATCACGGTCAGCAGCGTACCGGCCACCGGCGGTGTCGTGATCAACGGCGGGGCGGACTTCACCAGGTCGGCTGTCGTAAATCTCCTCATCTCAGCGACCGCCACCAACGCCACCGTTACCGAGATGCAGGTCAGCAAGGACGGGGTCAACTACTTCGCCTTCGAGCCGTACGCCACCACCAGGAACCTGACGCTGTTGCCGGGAGACGGGGTAAAGAACATCTACGTCCGTTTCAAGGACAGCCTCGGCAACATCTCGGCGCCGGTGTCCGATAGCATCATACTGGACACGACGAAACCGACCGGCACCATCGCCTTCACCACGCCGGACCCGACCACCACGGCCACCGGCACCCTGGCGCTGACGGCGGACGATGCCAACGGCGTGACGCAGATGCAGTTCAGCAAGAACGGCGGAGCAAGCTATTTCGCCTTCGAGCCCTTCGCCACCAGCCGCACCGTCACGCTGGCTGTAGGCCCCAACACCCTCACGGTCCGCTTCAAGGATAGTGCGGGCAATGTTTCCGATCCGGTATCTGCTTCCATAACCAGGAATTAGCTAGAACTAGGAAGCAGCGATGCGAATGGTACCCCCCGGTGGCGGCCGGGGGGTACACCTTTTTCTGCCTCCCCCGGGATGGCGCTGTTCCACCCCAGCAGTCTCTTCGCGGATCTCCTGCAAGACTCCCCCAAGCCTGGCAAACTGCATAGCAAAGAAATTATCACCTGTGAAAAACGCCCCTCTTGCCAACACCTCGCCATTACAGCCCGAACTGCCGTGGCTTTTTTGCTGTCTATTACTGACTTTGCCGCGATGCAGTGCTTCGCTATGCCGTTTGGTGTAACTGTTTTAAATCAGTGACAAATATGGGGCGGAGCCTGGCTGGCACGGGTCCGTGTACAGGCTTAGCGTGAGTTCCGGGTTTCGCTCATTAGTTGAGCCGCGCCCAAAGCTGCCGTCCAGGTCGTGCAGCAGCTTTTCTGTCACACCAGCGTCGCCGCCCCGTCGCTCTCCTCGTACCTGTCGAGGATGGACGCGCCCCGATCGCCATCAACGGCGGAGCCGCGTTCACCAATAGTGCGAGCGTAACCCTGACCCTGTCGGCGACCAGCGCCAACGCCCCGGTCACCCAGATGCAGTTCAGCAAGGACCGCGTCAACTACTTCCCGTTCGAGCCCTTCGCCACCAGCCGCACCGTCACGCTGGCTGTCGGCCCCAACACCCTCACGGTCCGCTTCAAGGACAGTGAGGGCAATGTGTCCGACCCCATATCTGCTTCCATCACCAGGAACTGATGAAGCGTGATGTGCTCCAGTATCCCCCCGGCTCTGCCGGGGGGGGGTACTTTTTGCCCCTGCCCCAGAGATCCAATGTTCGGATGCCCCTTCCGGGCGTGCCGGGAGCGTGACACCCACCCGTCACCCTTGCCGGCCTTTCCTCTAAGCAACTCCACAGCCCCCCCCTAACTGGTGAATAAGGCACCGGCATAACACCCGGCACCGTGGGGGGCTCTTGGCATGGCAAGGGAAAGCCCCTCACCCGGCCTTCGGCCACCCTCTCCCGGGGGGCGAGGGTAAGCAAAGCCGGCGAGATTTCGTCGTGGATGGGGGATTTGACGACCGCCCCCTTGAGGGGGGAGGAGCCAGGCGTCCATGCTTGGGGAGGAGGAGCCCAAGCGTCCCAGCCGCGCCCCCTTGAAGGTGGAGCCCCGGCGTACTCTCCCATTCAAGGGAGGGACAGGGGGGATGGGGCATACGGGCAAGCTGGTGAAGGCGCAGGCGGTCGTCGCTCGCCATCCCGCTCGCACGCGGCATCCCACAAAAAAAAGGCGGCCCGGAGGCCGCCTTTGGAAGGGGATCATCGCATTCCAGCTCTGCTGGATGACTAATTTTCTGCCGATATGCTCCGCCTAGTTTCTGGTCACCGTTGCCGAAAGCGGAGCTGAGATATTGCCAGCCGCATCCTTGAAGCGGACGGTGAGCGTGTTGAGCCCCGGGGCGAGCGTAACGGTCCTGCTGTTGTCAAAGGTCTCCCAGCCGTAGAAGGCACCGCCGTTCTTGCTGAACTGCATGTGGGTCACGCCGCTTGCGTCCGTTGCGGTCAGCGCCAGTGTGCCGGTCGCCAAGGTGGTCGGGTTCGGCGAACTGAACGTGATGCTCCCGGCCGGTTTGGTGGTGTCCAGGGTGATGCTGTCCGATATGGTGGGGGAAACAACCCCGTCGTTCCCCCTGAAGCGGACGTAGATGGTTTTCACCCCGTCGCCTTCGCCCACGGTGCTGGTCAGGTTAACATTGCGCGTGGCGGCAAACGTCTCCCAGTTGTACCATACGGTGCCGTTCTTGCTGAACTGCATCTGGGTCGCGCCGGCCGCCGCGGTGAGCGTCAGCGTGGCGGAAACGGCGTTGGTCAGCTGCGCGCCGCCGTTTATGGTGATGGAGCCGGCCGTCACGGTGATGCTGTCCGATATGGGGAGCGAAACGTTGCCGAAGCCGTCCCTGAAGCGGACCGTCATGGTCTTCACGCCCTCTCCCGGCAACAGGGTCACGTTCCTGGTGGTTGCGAACGGCTCGTAGGGGAAGAAGTGCTCGCCATCCTTGCTGAACTGCATCTCGGTGACGGGGCCGGCGGCGGAGGTGGCCGAGAGCGTCAGGGTGACGTAATGGCTCTTGGTGAGGGCCGCGCCGCCGCTGATCGAGATGGTCCCGGTGGGGACGGCCTTGACGATCTTGATCGGGATGTGCGCCGTGCAGAGCACCTCCTCCGGTTCTCCCGGTACCTGGCCGCGGGTGTTGATGAACTTCACCGTGGCGTGCGAGTCCACCTCTGTGGTCATCCTGATCAGGGCGTCGAAGCGCCGTGCGGTGGTCTGCAGGATGGGGGTGCCGGCCGGCACCAGGTAGGCGTGGTTGTGGCCGAATGGTTCCACGCCGAGGGCGCGGCCGTCCCAGGCGATCACCACGACGTCGACCGGGAAGGTCAGCTCGGTGCTGTTGTAGGCCGCGTCGAGGCAGCGCACCAGGATGGTCTGCCCGGTATAGGCGCTGATGGAGACCTGCGAGCCGGCAACGCCGCTGTTCAGTGCGGCGGGGATCACGATGTCTGGAGCGATGGTCGCCTCGCCCCCCTCGTAGGCCTCCACCGGTACCCCGGTGATGTACCAGTAGTCGGCGTGGAAGTCGTTGAAGGCGAAGAAATCGCCGGGGGCGGCCGGGCCGTCGTCTCCGTTGTAGTGGAAATTGTCGTTGAATCCTGGCCTGGTGCCGTGCCGGGGATAGGTGGCGCGGGCGTTGCTCGCCAGGTCGCTCCAGGTCGAATCGCGGTCGTCGAGCACCCAGAGCGCCTCTACGTCGTAGGCCACCGTGTGGGCGTGGGGGTCCGTGTCGTACTTCAGGTTCGCGTCGCCGGTCCAGGGGTCCAGGGCGGTGATCGGGTTGGCGTTGAAGTCCGGGAACTGCGGGAATGCCCCGAGGCTTGCCGCGGTGCGGCGCTTGCCGTCCCGGCAGTGGCCGATCGGGATGGCCGGGTTGTACATGGTGGCGAAATAGGCGTCCTTCGGCTCGATGAGCAGCAGGTAGTAGAGGCCGAACTCGAAGTGCTGCATGGTGTTGCGGTGGCAGTGGGCGAAATAGGTGCCGATGAACTGGGCCTGCCACTGGTAGGTATAGCGGCCGATCTCCATCGAGCAGTGGCCGACGCCGTCGTTCATCGGGGTCGGCTCCAGGCCGTGCCAGTGGATGGTGTGCGGCGGAGGCCCCTTGCCGTCCGTGGTGCAGTGGAACACAACGCCCTGGGGGACGCGCAGCGTGGCACTGGGGAACTCGTCGCCGGTGACGCCGTTGCTGTCCGGGTTCTTGAAGAGGAAGAACGCCATGCCGCCGGGGCGGAGGTCCCAGGTGGGCAGGTTCACGCCGTGCATGAGTTCCATGACCACGGTATGCGCCACGTCGGGGGCCCTCTGGAAGCCGGCTGCGGCCAGCACCTCGGGGACAGGGTTGGTGGGGAGCAACAGGTCGGGGGTGTCCGGCTGTTCTTTGGGGGGATCGAACATCTTGACCCACATCCCTTCCATGCCTACCACGGACCAGCGGGTTATGGTATGTGCGGGGTTCGAGAATGACATATCGTTTCTCCTTTCTAGCGGGAATTATCTGTCGAAAATTGCTGCCATGCTCCGGGGGCGGGCTGCGCTGCCGCCCGTCCCCTCAATCTCAATCTCAATCTGGCCGCTTGCCCGCTGCCTGGTAGGTCGCGCTTTCGCCGCTCACGCCGCTTACCCCGCGTGTGTTGCGGTACATCATCCGGAAGTCGTCGTCCATGGGGAAGTTCATGTGGCCGGGGGTGTTGCGGTCGCCCAGGATGTACATGCCGGAGATCAGGCCGCAGTTGTAGTTGCCCCCCTGGGCCGTCTGGCTCGGCTCGGAATGGTCGTGCATCGGGTAGCAAAGCGGCGACATCCGCTGTCCCAGTTCGACGGGGGTTATGCCGTCCTGGGCCAGGGCCGTCGTGCCGAGTGCCGGCAGGTACACGTCGAACTCCTGTACCGGCGGATAAACGGGATTGCCCCCCGGGGTGAGCATCGGCGTATCGGGCATGCCGATCGACCTGGCGCACGGGATGCTGGGTGGCCTCATGAACGGGATGGTGTAGTCGATCCGGTCCATCGGTTTCACGCTGTAGACGTCGACCCAGATGGGGTTAGGGTTCGACACGCCGTTCAGGCCGGTGACGAAGAAATGGTTGGCGTGCAGGTGCATGGAATGGGTCCAGAGCCCGGCGTTCAGGATGTGCACCACGCAAGGCTCCCCGATGCGCCCCATGGGGGTGATGGAGGGGCTGAAGTGGGCGAAAAACCCGGACTGGCCGTTGACGGTGAAGAACTCCGGGTTGTAGTTCTGCCTGGTCGCGCTGAACGGGCTGCGCAGGAACTTGTCCATGAACTGCTGGGCCGGGTAATCGAGCCCGGGGGTATAGTCCCCCACCTCGGCGAAGAGCCTGGGGCTTGCCTGGTGCGTGAGCCAGACGTAGGTCCTGAAGGGGGGTGCGTAGGAGTTGCCGGTAAGGTACGGGTTCTCCCCGGGAAGGGGCGGGGTCCCCGCGCCGGCTTCCTCCCAGGCGAGGCCGGGCCAGCATTCGGAGCCGAAATAGTTGAACAGGTCCTGCACGTGGGTCGACGGGTTGTCGTAGGGTGTGAACTTGTTCCCCAGGCCCGGGGCCGGTGCGGTCGGTCGGACCACCAGGGCGCCGTGCAGCCCCATTACCCGGTTCACCGGCGCGTTCAGCTTGTCGTAGTAGAGGTGCGACCCGGAAACCGAGGCGGTGAGGTCCGCCTCATAGGTCGCGCCCGGGGCTATCGCGCCGCTGTCGAAGAGGCCGGGGATGAAGAATGAATGCGGCTCGTCCAGCTCGTTCTTTATCTTGATGTGAATGGTGTCGCCCTTGAGGGCCATGATGGTGGGGCCGGGGCAGTCGGGCGGCACGTCGACGCCGTTTGCCTTCATCCGGTAAATCCAGAAGTAGCACTGGGCGGTGTTCACCTCGTTGTGCGTCACCATGTCCTTCAGCGCGTCGGTGATGAATACCTCGAGCGTCTGGTCGGCTGCGTAGGCGTTGCTCACCCCGAGACCGGGCAGCTTGCTGCTTAGTATTATAGTCGCTACACCCGCCGCACTCAGTTTCAAGAAATCCCGTCGTTTCATGCTCATGGTTGCCTCCTCGTTCTGCCGAGATATGTAAATTGGAGCTGATTTGTCTTGTGATTCCTGGCCCTGATAGTTGAGTCCAAAATACTTATCCCCTACATTACATTTATTATGCCAATGACGCTGCCGCTAAAATATCGATTCATATAGAGTGGTTAGAGCTTAGTTGCACCGTTTGAGCGCAACAAGGAGGGTGCAAAGAATTTGGCTGCCGCCCGGACAGATCGACATCTGTCGCAGATCGATCCGCACAAAGTCGCCGCCCTGCCGCGGGCCTCACGGTCTTCGCGCAGCTCGCATCAATAGACGATCCAGTCGCTCCGACGCACCACCCTGGCGTTGTCCCCCTTGGTCAAGGTGACCACGTAGCACCCTTTCGAGGCGTAGCGCTGCCCCGGCCCGAAACTGAGCTTGGGATAAAGGACCGAGGTGTTGGTTTCGTCCTTGCCGTCGTCGAAAAGATCCAGGAAGAAGTCGCGGTACAGGTTGCCTCCCATGTCGACGAGCACCCTGGAGAGCATCCTGGTCACCAGGTAGCTCTTGAAGGCCACGTCCGGGTCGACGGAGGCGGGTATCTTCCGGTACTTGAGCCAGCTGGCCGCCACCGTCCTGGCGTACTCGCCGTCGTCGGGGAGCCTGGTGGGATAGGTGATCAGGGTCAGGTCCCGGACGCTGTCCGGCAGGGCCGTGAACTTGCCGGCCAGCATGCTGGAGGAAACGAAGATCGTCGACGGTTTTTTAGCGCCGGCTGCCAGTGTCCCGATCCCGGCCAGGTCCGACGGGTTGAGCCAGAGCAAAAGCACCGCGTCGGGGTGGGATGAGACGAGCTCTTCCCAGAAACGGGGCGCGATCTTTTCGCCGCCTGCGACCGGCAGGTCGACCAGGGCGGCTGCGCCGAGCTTTTTCCAGCCGTCCGCGAAACCCCGGGCCAGGGCCTTCGCCTCGTCACTGCCGCGGTACACCTGGACCACCGTTTTACCCGGGGGGAGGGCAAAGACCCGCGACAGGTATTTCGCGGCAGTCTCCCCCTCCTGGTAATACCCCTTCGAGAAGTAGAGCGTGTACCACTGCTTGTCGGAGATCACGGGAAGGTCGGTGACGGGGAGGATGCAGGGGATCTCGTTCTTCTCGCAGAAATCGTGCAGCGGGGCCCAACTCCCGGGCGCCACCCCGCCCAAAAAGGCAAACACCGGCTTCTTGCGGTACAGCGCCTCCAACTGGCTGCTCCAGCTCTCCGGCGCTCCCTTGAGCTCCCAGACATCGAGCGCCAGCTTGCGGTAGCCGGGTGCCGGCGGCCGGGGGGCGGCGGGTGAAAGGCTCCCTCCCTGCTGCGATTTCAGTGCCGGCAGCCGGGCGTTCCATTCGTCGGAGATGAAGGCGTTGAGCGGGAGCAGCAGCGCGTCCCTCTCCTTTGGCGTTGTCTTGTCGGTCACCACGGTGGCGAGCCTGATCTCGTCCTGCGTCACGCCGGGGGAGAGTTCCGAGGAGAGATGCTCGAGGTAGAAGATCATGATCTCCATCTCGCCCTCGCTGAGAACGTAGCGTGGCATGGTCTCGCTGAGCCGCCTCCCGCCCGCATCGACCCCGGTCAGCAGCACCCTGGCAAGCGTTTCCTTGCTGTATGCAGGCCGACCGCGTTTGAACATGGAGCGTTTCATGGCAGAGCCCGGGATGTCATGCAGGTCCTTGATGGGTGCGTACAGTCTCGCTCCATTGGTGGGGGGGGAGAGCACGCCTCCTTCGTAGGCGCCAAGGCCGCTTCTCAGGTGACAGTTGGTGCAGGTGGACATGGTCCCGGTCAGCTCGATGTCCCCCTGGACCGTTGCCGTCAACGGCTTGCCCGACGGCAGGACGCCGTTTCGGTACATGGCCGCCCCCAGGCGCAGCGCGACGTCGGGCGGATATCCGCCTACCGTCCCCATCTGCCCGGCGGCAGCGGGAAAGGCAACGGACAGCAGCAGGATAAGGAGCCAGAAAGCCTTTTTAGCCAGTGTGGTCGTAAGTGATGTCATCTAGTTTTCCAGGCTCCGTAACTCGCTCAACAGGTCGGTTTTGCGTCCCCCGGAATCACTTCTCTTTTTTCTCGTCATCACGCTTTTTTGCACCGTTCTCTATCTCGTCCTTTTCGTCGGTGGCGTTTTTGAAATTCCTGATGCTCTTCCCCAGAGCGCTGCCGATTTCCGGGATCCTACCGGCGCCAAATATCACCAAAATGATGACCAGGATAATGATCAGTGCGGGCATGCTGAATCCAAACATGTGTTACCTCTCTATCGTGTTGGGTTTAACTTGCATTGGCAGTGGTACATCAAGATGTTTTATAAATCCCATGATAACTCTTTAGCACAAAGTCGTGTCATATCCAACCTAAATACACGGAGTATGCCAATAAATTTGAGCTGGCAAGATCCTGTTCCAGAACGGTTTGATGGTCGCGGTCACTGAAATGTGAGGTGTTTAATTTCGTCAAGGATTGCTGCCTGAGGCAGTAACATTGAGGCAGGCACAGAGAATAAGCCACTTTTGGGAGAGTATCGACTTTTTACCAGTGCCAATATTTTTGCACGGGAGGAAAAGGCTTTTTCAATGGGAAAGCAAATCAGCGTTCATTCGGGTATCGCGAGTTACCTGGCAACGCAAGAGCTGTGCGAGGTACGGGCATGCCGGGGCAAGGCGGCAGGGGGTGCCGCGTCAGCTTCGACCGGGACCGGGCAGCCTTTAGCGCTCCGCGACCAGGACGTCGCTTCTGAAAGACTCGCAGTGGTTGCGATGCGAGCGCATCTTCCATTGAATCGACCCGCTCTGCTTTATCCGCCACTTGGGAGAGATGATCCTGCCCTTTCCCTCCAGGAGCGCGCGGACATTTTCCAACCCCCTCCCCTGGTACGGGCCGGTTGCGGTCCCTCCCAGCCACAGTTCCTCGGGTATCTCGCTGCTGCTCCAGGAGAACGGCGAGGCGAATAGAAAAGATGCGCCCCGGCAGCAGGCAATCCGGTTCATCTCGAAAAGATGAGCCAGAGGGTAGCTGATCCGGTCCAGCACGTTGAGCGATGCGCACTGCTGGAACGTTTCCCCGGCAAAGGGGAGTCTCAGTGCGTCGGCCACGACAAAGTCCAGGTTGTCGGTGCGCCAGGCGTCGGGGAGCCTGACCTGAAAGGTCTCCCTGAGCTTCCCCTCCAGCGGCAGCGAGTAGGTGAGGCTGCGATCCCGGGCCAGTCGGCGGGCCGTTCGGACGAAACTCTGCGAGAGATCGCACCCCACGGCCCAACCACCCCTGGCCGCCATTTCAAAAGCGAGCCTTCCTACCGAGCAACCGGCGTCCAGGGCCGAACCGGCGCCATCGGCAAGGCAGTCGGCCCAGGCGGCATTCGCCGCGCCGTTCTCCTCGTCGCCGTGCAGGTCGGCGTAATGGCTCCAGAGGTAGCGGTTCAACGTGTCGGGATCCTCATAGCGCCAATGGCCTTCAGACAGGGCACTGCCCGGATCTGGAACAAGTACCGCGATCCCCTCCTTGACGGGGAAACGTCGCTTGCATTTGGGACAGGAAAGGTCGCCGGTGATGATGTCGCCATCTTTTTCATGGCCGACCGATACGACGAGCCGGTGTTCCTTGGGAAGGCAGGCTGGGCAGATCAGATGCGGGAGCAGGAATCGTTTCATGGTAATGAGGTATATAAAAATTTTAGTGTTTGTTCAAGACAATAGGCTCTAACGCGGCGACGCGTTTTCCTAAGCTGCAATCCCGTGATTTCTCACCGCCGGCTTCTCGACGTTGGACCTTTTCCTCAGTACCGGGCAACTCATGATGAACTCCGCGCGCTGCTGAGGGGTGCCAAGCTTAACCCGCTCCATCATCAATCCGACCTGCTCGGCAAAACTGATCGCTCCAGCCAAAGTCCCCGCCAGCGCCCGCTCGTCGGCAGGCTGCATCTCGGGAAGGTACACCGTGGTTTTGCCGCTTTGCGTGCCGTACAGTGCTGCATATACCTCAACCGCCGCACCCCTTTTCAGCGAGCAGACGTACGCCTGGCAACTCTCCTGTCCCTTGCCGTCTGGCGCGATGTGGGCGAGGTTGATGGATCTGTACAGTTCGATGACATCCTCCGGGCCGGCGTATTCGATGGCCGCCTGACCCGGTTGCATCAGGAATAGCCCATGGCATGCCTCGGTTTCCTCGGAGAAACTGGAGAAGTAACCGTCCTGCGGCGCGCCGGAAAAGCTCGAGGCGGGAAAATCGGCGAAGTCGGGCGCCTGCCAGGCCGGCTCGGTAATCCCCAAGGCTGCAGTCTGTGTCGCGGTTACTGGCGACTGGGCATAGTCGGCAAGTTCTGCCAGTTCGGGGAGGCGTTCTTCCCGTTGGTCCATTTGCCCGCTAGCCGCCTGGCTGAAATCGTGCTCGGATGGCAGATCCGGTTCCGCTCGTTGCAGGCTCAGGTTCGTTGTCGAGAACTGCGCCTCGATCGTCTCGAGACGGAGCGATTGTTCCCTGTCGTGCTCCAGGAGCATCTCGCGTTCTGCACGCAGCGTCGTCAGTTCCCCGCGCATGGTATCCAGTTCGGCGTCTTTGGCCGCATTTTGCAGCTCAAGCTTCTCGAGTCGCAGCAGTCCAGCCTCTCTTGCAGCCGAAAGGGCGCATACCTCGGCGCGTAGCGCCTCCCTTTCAGCAGAAACGGCGGCAACCTCCGCATGCAATGTCTTTTTCACAGCAGGGACAGAGGTCACTTCCCCGCGCAGTGCATCTCTCTCAGTGGAAACCGAGATAAGCGCGGCACGCAGCGCCTCTCTCTCAGCGGAAATCGAGCCGACCTCTGCACGCAGCGTTTCTCTCTCAGCGGAAATGGAGCCGACCTCTGCACGCAGCGCCTCTCTCTCAGTCGATATCGAGCTGGCCTTTGTACGCAGTGCATCTCTCTCGGCCAACAGAGAGGTAACCTTTGCGTGCAGTGCGGCCCTCTCAGTCGTGATCGAGATAACCTCTGCGCCCAGTGCATCCCTTTCTGTCGTAAGCGAGCTGACCTCAGCGAATAGTGCATCCCTTTCAGTCGTAAGGGTGTGAGCCTCTGTACCCAGTGCCTCCTTTTCAGCCGAAAGTGAGTCAACCACCGCACGCAGTGCATCTTTTTCGGCGCTGACGATCTCCTTTTCTCGCGTCAATTCCTGCGTGCGCCTCAAGGCTGCGTCCCGTTCGACAATGAGCTTGGCCTTGTCCTCATCCACACTGCTGGCAGTCTCTGCCAAGGCGGCCCGCTCTGCCAAAAGATCTTTGTGGCGTTGATCGGCCTCGTCGCGTTGCTGGGAAATAAGGGCCAGCTCATTTTGCAAAGCAGCCAGGTCGGACGATAACATCTCGGTATCGGCTGCAGACTGAGTGAGCAGGTCCCTTTCCGCCTTCAGGTTGAGGTAGCCCATCCTTGCGCGGTCCAATTCGGCTGATGTTTGCTGCTGGAGTGCTGACAGTCCTCGCACCTGCGCTGACAAGGCATCCCTCTCAGCAGCCATCGTCTCCATTTCCTTGCTCAGCTTGCGTAGGACGTCCGCTATCGCCCCTTGTTCTTCGGTTCCATCCTTGGGTCCAGTAAGTACAGCAGGTGGCGCAGCATCAGATGCAACTGATGCGACTGATGCCGCGGGGACATCGGGGAGGGATGGCTCAGTCGGTGAGTCGTGGTTCGATACGTGGATTCTTCTCTTGGCAGCAACCGGCGCGTTGCCAACTCCCTTTTTCTGGAGTGCATGTGTCTTACTGCCAGGTACACTGAGAATCTTGAAGTTTCGTATCACTACCGCCCTCATCGCGGGGCTGTAATTGAGATTGACCGGTTCGGGGGCATACCCCAGCGATCTGGCGAATTCGAGAGCTTCCTGGAGGGAGTCTTCGTAGTTTGTTACGCTGTCGTTGGAACCGGAGTTGGTATAGACGAAGTTGCGCCCGTACTCGGCCACCAAGGAGACATACACCTGCACGTCCGTCTTCCTTTTGACTGTGAAGACGTATGCTGCGCGCGGTACGGGCTTTGAACCGTGGAGGGGGATGGTGAGTGGGGGCGATTGGAAAAGGTCGAGAACGTCGGACTCTGATGCTTCAATGCAGCCGAGTGTGTTATCCAAGGCGAACATGAAACCCCCCGTTAAGGCAACAACCTGTAAAAGGGACAGCTTCGGCTCAAAAAAAAACCGGGCTGCCGAAAAGAGATATTTCGGCAACCCGGCTGTCTCCGTGAGACCCAATGGGCTTTCCGCCCCATCCTCGCGGATGGTTTAGTATTGTCGTGTATCGGTAAGGCTTATTTACGCAACAGAATACATTAAAAAGGAAGCGGAAAGCAATCAAGACTTCACATCTTATGCATAATCCACGTCCCCCGGCCTTTTTGTATGTAGTCTACTGAATTGATAGACATGGTGTATATTATTCTTGACTGTTTTGATTTTGTACGGTAGCCTGCGGATAACAGCGCCTTGCTGTTCTGGGTGATGGTGCCGCATTGTCACCGAGGCCGCATGCGGGAAGAGGCTCGGGAAAGTGCAGGCAGCAAAGGGAAGGGAGAGCAGATGAAGATCGACCAGAAGAAATTGCGGGAGCTGATCGGCCTGGAGGCTGCCCCCCCCTCTCCGGATGAATTGCGGCGCCAGGAAAACGTCTTCTTCGTCGGCGGCAACCTGCCGGAGCGGGAAACGGTGGAAACCCTGTTTGAGAGCCACTATCAGTGCAACGCAGCCCTTTTTCACCTCACTTTCGGCGCTATCGACAGCTTCCAAAACGGCGAGACGCTGGCCAGGATGATCAAGAAGAACTTCAACGCGCATCTGGTCGGCAGGTTCGACTATGCTGCTCCATCCCACCTCATCGAGCGGGCCTATGTGGCCGGCGTGGACATCCTCGACATCCCGCTGACCGTTTACGACGGCGCGGCGTCGAGCGCGGGTGGTCACGCCAGGGACGAGCGGCTGCGCGCCCTCAACTACGCCCGTTCCGTGTTCCCCCGCTGGTCCGTAGTCTCGACACTGATGGCGGGAGCGGAGCCGTCCGGCTCTACCATTGCCGGGATCGACGCGCTGCTGGCCGCCGAGGTGCTCCCTTTGCTGACCCTGTCCGGCCGGGCCGCCCAGTTGCCGCCCCGCGAGCTCTACCAGACCTTCGCCCATCTTTCCACCGGCTGGCACAGGAAAAAAGCGGTGATAAAGCCGTTGCTGCCGCTCATCTATCTCTCTACCCCGTTTGTGCCGGCCGCTCCGCGCGGGGTGGTGCGCGGCTTTATCGACAGCATCGACGACCGGCGGCTATTGGCTGCCTCGGACCTGCGGCGCATTCTCAGGGTGAAAGAGGTCGCGGAGTCGTTCGAATCGGCAGGGCTGTAGTATTTTGCCAATCGAGTAACAGGGGGATGCAACGAAGCGCATGAACAACGACCAGTTCCTGGAAAAGCCCTTAAAAATAGACAACCGCCCCATGTGGCTCATTCTCCTGGACCGGACGGCGCGTTACCAGGTCATGGCCGGGGTCGCGGTCGTCATGGTCATCTTGTTCCGTCTGTCTCCACCGCAAGGGCTTGGCGTGGACGGCTACCGGTCGCTGGTGCTGTTCGGCGCCACGGTCTTTTTCTGGATCTCGGGGCTTTTACCCATAGCGGTGACGGCGCTTCTCTCCATGGTGATGCTGCCGCTGCTCGGGATCATGGACGCCAAGAAGACCTATTCGATGTTCGGCAACGAGGCCGTATTCTTCATCCTGGGCGCCTTCATCCTGGCCGCGGCGATGACCGGCACCGGGATCTCGGCCCGCCTGGCCCGCACCATGCTGGCCAAATTCGGCAAAACGCCCACCAGCCTGGCGCTTACCGTCTTTCTCCTTTCCGCGTTTCTCTCCTTCATCATGAGCGAGCACGCCGTGGCGGCGATGCTCTTTCCCGTGGTCACCGAGATCGCCACCGCTCTCAGGCTGGAGAAGGGAAAGAGCCGCTTCGGACAGCTGCTCTTCATGTCCATGGCCTGGGGCTGCATCATCGGCGGGATCGCCACCTTCCTCGGGGGGGCGCGCGCGCCGCTGGCCGCGGGGCTTCTGAAAGAGGCGACCGGGCTTCACTTCTCGTTCCTGGAGTGGTCCGCCGCCGCCTGCATGATCGTCATCCCGCTGCTGGTCATCGCGTTTTTGCTGCTCCTCAAGTTCTTCCCGCCGGATCTGCAGGATGTGGAGGTGGGGCGGAAGTTCCTGAACCATAAGCGCCTGGAGACCGGCAAGATGGGCTACGACGAGATGCTGACGGCGCTGGTCATGCTCTGCACCGTTGCCTGCTGGATGTTCCTGGGGGAGAAAACGGGGCTCGCCGCCATCGCCATCCTGGGTGCCGCCGCCCTGTTCACCTTCAAGGTGGTTTCCTGGCAGACCATCGAGGAGTACGTCAACTGGGGGATCATCCTGATGTATGGCGGAACCATCGCTCTCGCCTCGGCGCTGGAGAAGACCGGGGCGGCCGTATGGGTCGTGAAGAAGGGGATGGGGGACCATGCCCATTCCCCCCTGGCGGTGATCGCCGTCATCTCCCTGGTCGCCATCGTGGTCACCGAGTGCATCAGCCATGCGGCCGTCGTCGCCATTCTCATGCCGGTCGGCATGGGGCTGTGCCAGACCACCGGCATGGACCCGAAAGTGATGACGCTTGCCATAGCACTCCCCGCTGGACTCGCCTACTGCCTGCCGATGGGGACTCCGGCCACGGCCATAGCCTACGCCTCGGGGTACCTGAAAAGCCGGGACATCATCGTCTCCGGCGCCGTGGTCATGGCGATTTCCTGGTTGCTGTTCATGGCGTCGGTGGTGTTCGTCTGGCCGCTGATCGGGCTCAAGATATGACTTGCCGCCGACAAGTGGCGGCGAGTACAAAAGCGGGGATGGAGGAGCCGGGCCGATCGGAGCCGGCGACTCCGGGGAGTGGTGCATGATCTCGAAAAAGACCAAATACGGGCTGAAGGCCCTGATTTACCTGGCACGGCAGTACGACAAGGGGCCGATCCTGATCGCCGACCTGGCGCGGGAGGAGAACATTCCCAAGAAGTTCCTGGAGGCGATCCTGCTTTCCCTGAAGAATAACGGCATACTGCAAAGCCGGAAGGGGAAGGGGGGCGGCTACTACCTGGGGCGCCATCCGGGCAAGATCACCTTAGGACAGGCCATCCGGGTCATGGAGGGGCCGCTGGCTCCGGTGCCCTGCGTCAGCGAGACGGCCTATGCCAAATGTTCGGAGTGCGACAACGAGCTCACCTGCGGCATCAGGCTGGTCATGAAGGATGTGCGGGATGCCATGGCCGCCATCCTCGACGGCACTTCCCTGGCCGACGTGCTGGACAAGATCGACAGCGCCGAACAGAGCCAAAAGGGCATATTGGACTTCTGTATCTAAAAGCGCAGGCGATGCCCGGAACCTGCCCGGCATCCCCTGCTGCGCGTCTGCCGGCCTCCTACCTCACCGTCACCCCTACGGTATGCTTCATCCCCCCGAATGTCGCGGAAATCCGCTCGTAGCAGGCGCTCCCCGTGGTGCTGATGAACCCTTTGCTTCCCGGCGTGTCGCTGACGTTCACACAGACGGTGCCGAATCTGGCATAGTAGGCGCTCCAGGAGGCAAGTTCGGTGATGTCCTGCTTGCTTTGGTCGGAGTAGGTCGCGGTCGCCGTCAGTTGCATGGTGTCGCCGGCGGAAATGGGGGGCAATATGGGCAGCCGGCCGACCCTGACACTCACCAGGGTCGCAGGCTGCACGGTCAGGGTCGTAGAGACCGATCTTCCCGCGATGGCCGCGGAAATTACCGTTGTCCCCGGACCGGTAGCCGTGGCTAACCCCTTGCCGTCAACGGTCGCAACCTCCGTATCGGTCGACGTCCAGTGCACGGCAGCCGAAATGTCCCTGCTTCCGGTGGTCGCAAACAGGCCGATGGCAAAAAACTGCTTGTTCTGTCCCATGGAGATCGTCACATCGAGCGGTGCGACGCTGATTTCACTCGGTGTGGTGGCGGTGACAGTGATGGTGGCAGCGGTGCTGTCCAGGCTCCCGTCATTGACGATCAGGTTGAAGGTATAGGAGCCGTCGACATCTGCTGTGAACGAGGGTCTCGCAATGGTTGAACTGGACAGGGTCGCTTCGCTGCCAGCCGGCGTGGAGATGATGGTCCAGCTATAGTTTAAAAACTGGCCGTTCGCGGCGCTGCTTGCGCTGCCGTCAAGCGTCACGCGGCTGCCGGTGACGGCCAGTTGTGCGGCACCTGCATTGGCAACAGGTGTAAGATCGCCACTGGACGTAGCCGTTATGGTAATCGAGTCCTCGGAGGTCTCCGAATTTGCGTTTGAGACTATCAGTCTGATCGAGTATTGCCCGGGGAGGTCTGTCCTGAAGGTGGGATTTACTGCAGTCGGGTTGTTGATAATCGCGGCGCTTCCGAACGGTTTAGAGGCCATGCTCCAATGATAAGTGAGCGAACCGCTATCGCCGATACTTTGAGAGCCATCGAGGGAGACACTGGAGCCGGCGATTACTGTCTGCGACAGGCCGGCTTTAGCCACTATGACTGGGTCATTGGCAGCGGTGCCGCGCTCGCGTCCGCAGCCCAGCATGGCCAGCAGAACAAATAGCAAGGCGCACGCCAGTTTGATTCCGTTCCTACTCATTTCCACCCCTCCCAACCAGTAGCCCCCCCCCGCAGCAAGATTTTCTCTTTCAGTAGACGGCATAATGGATAAAACTGGATTGTCGCGAATTATCTAACATTTTCTCGGCCGAAAGTAAACGTTAACTTAAGTCATGACACCGACCAATTCATCGCATTACGGACTGAAGGGGGCCTTCGGGGGAATACTCGGGGTATGAGCGGGGACCGCCGTGCCCCGGTCGGAGCTCGGCGCACAAGTTGCCGGCCGGGCTAAGGTTCCAGTTCGGGACTCACGCCTGCGGCACTGCGGCTTTGCAACTTTGCAACTTTGCCGGCCTTGCCTCGGCCCTTCTTCCCGGCAAGGTGAAATAGAAGGTCGCCCCCCGGTCCACTTCGCCGTCTGCCCAGATCTTGCCGCCGTGGCGCTGGATGATCCGTTGGGCCGTAGCCAACCCTATGCCGATCCCCTCGAACTCGGAACCGTGCAGCCGCTCAAAGGCCTTGAAAAGCTTCTTCTTGTAGGTCATGTCGAAACCGGCGCCGTTATCCCGGATAAAGTACGCCTCGTGGCCGGAAACCCGGGTCTTGCCGAACTCGATGCAGGCGGACGATTTCCTGGAGCTGTACTTCCAGGCATTGCCCAGCAGATTCGAGAGCAGCTGGCTCAGCAGATGCTGGTCCCCCACTGCCTGAAGGCCGGCCTCTATGCGTTGTTCCACCTGCCGATGCGGCTCGGTCTCCTCCAACATGCGCAGGGTAGCTACCGCCAGTTGGCTCAGGTCTATGTTGCCAAGGGTGATCTCGGACCGGGTCACCCGGGACAACTCCAAGAGGTGGTCGATCAGCGCACCCATCCTGCTTGAGGCGGCTCTGATACGGTCGAGGTAGTCGCAGGCCGTGACGGGGAGACAACTGCCGTAATCCTCTTGCAGCATGGCGCTGAAGCTGTTGATATGGCGCAAGGGGGCGCGCAGGTCGTGGGAGACCGAGTAGCTGAACGACTCCTGCTCGCGGATCGCAGCCTGCAGATCGGCCGTCCGCTGGCTCACCCTGTGCTCGAGCAGTTCATTGGCCTGCTTCAGATCCGCCTTACTCCTCAGCAAGTCGTCCTGCATCTGCTTTTGTGCCGTGATGTCGCGGGTGAACGCAAGGATCTGCCCGCTTTCGGGAATAAACGCCGCGCTTATTTCCACATCGATGATCCTGCCATCCTTGTGGTGATGGCGGGTCTCGAACCTGTCGTACCCCCGCTCCCTGATCAAGGTGAAATGATCGGCCAGTTCTGCTTCATCCTCTACCGCATCGAAATCGCGGACTTTTTTGGTGAGCATTTCCTCCAGGCCGTAGCCGCGCATGCGACAGCAGGTTTCATTGGCGAAGAGGATCCGCCCTTGCGCGTCAACCACCCAATAGCCGTCCATGGCCGTATTGGTGAGTATCTCATGCTGGCGGCTGGCTTGGAGCAGCAACAATTCGGCCTGTTTGCGCTCGGCGATGTCCCAGGTCAGGTCGGCAAACAGCGATACCGTGTGGACGTCGGCTTCGGTGTAGTCGACCCCCTTGTTCCCGACCCCCATGACGGCCACGATCCGCCCGTTTCTCTTGACCGGGACCACCAGTTCCCTGGTTACCGGCACATGGCCTTCCGGCAGGCCGCGGCGGTGCGGCAGGGTTGCATAGTCGTTATGGATGACCGCTTCCCCCTTGACGATGCAGTCGACCCACACCCCTGCCTGGTCGATGCTGTAGTGTCCGCCTCTGTTCGGCTTGCAGAACCGGGTCGCCGTCCTGGTGGACCACTCCTTGAGGGTTACCGACCGGCTCTGCTCGTCGAAGAAGTGATAAAAGCCGATGGCGCTGCCGGTGAGCCGTTCCAATTCATCCAAGGCCTCGACGAGGAGTTCTTCGAGAGGGTGGCTGTGGGCGAACTGCATCAGGTGGATGCGGGAGAGGTGGATGTCATTCATGCGTTGCTGCTGGGAGACGTCGTGCAGTGTGACGAAGACCTGGTACGGGGTCGTTTCGCCTTCCTTGAACATGGGGATGGCGTTGATGTTCAGCCAGATGAAGCATTGTTGCTGCGGGTTGTAAATCCCTGCGATGAAATCCCGCACCGGTTTTCCCGTAAAAAGGGCGACCATGGATGGGTGCTGCCGGGGCGAGAGCTCCGATCCGTCCTCGGTGATGACCCGCCACTCCCCGCTGGTCGAGGTGCGCCCCATGAACTCTTCGCGGGTAAGGCCGAACATCGTCAGCGCCGCGGAGTTCACATCCGCCAGGGAACCGTCAGCCATCTGGTAGAAGGCACCCTGGGCCATGTTGTCGAACATGACCCGGTACCGATGTTCAAGCTGGTTCATGAAAGTTCCTTTGTGCCGGCCCGGAGACGCGGGTGATCTGCCCCACACCTTTTGTCGACGCTGCACGCTGACCCGCCTGGTCCGGTCTTGGTGTTTGCCGGCTCTGGCGGGGGATCTCGGCAGGTGGTGACGGTTTTGGCAGCATTCAAATAGCGATGTTGCAATTTCTGCCGGTGCCCTGACGGTAGCCGCTCCCGGGGGAGGTCCTGCCAAATTGCCCCGAAATATAGGTGAACATTTGCCGAAAGTAAATTAAAAAATTGCAAGAAGTGCGGGATGTGTCGAGTCGGATGAATAGGCAAGAAAATGACAGGATCGATCTACCTGTCCATGCACCTTCGGGAGTACGATCTGATCATCGATGACACGGTGGCAGATGGATGTGGACGGAGTATTCTTGTTGCGGGCTCTCGGCCCACCGTTAAAAGGAGAAAAAACAATGGAAAAACGCAAACTGGGGAAAAGCGGTCTGGAAGTTTCGGCTCTCGGGTTGGGCTGCATGGGGATGAGCTTTTCTTACAGTCCGCCTGCAGACAGGAACAAGATGATTTCGCTGCTCCGGACGGCCGTGGAACGCGGGGTAACGTTCTTCGATACGGCAGAGGTCTACGGCCCGTTCACCAACGAGGAACTGGTCGGCGAGGCGCTCTCCGTCTGCCGCGACCGGGTGGTCATTGCCACGAAGTTCGGGTTCGATACCCGTGTGGATCCGAGGGGCATGAAGGGGGGTGCGCCGGCCTTGAACAGCCGACCGGAGCACATCAAGCAGGTCGCCGAGGCCTCGCTCAGGCGACTGAGGACTGATGTCATCGATCTGTTCTATCAGCACCGTGTCGACCCGGAGGTCCCGATCGAGGATGTGGCGGGAGCGGTGAAGGAACTGATCGCGGAAGGGAAGGTCAAGCACTTCGGACTCTCCGAGGCGGGAGTCCAGACCATCCGTCGTGCCCATGCCGTCCAGCCTGTGACAGCGGTCCAGAGCGAATACTCGTTGTGGTGGAGGCGCCCCGAAGAGGGGTTGTTGCAGACCCTCGAGGAACTCGGTATCGGCTTTGTCCCCTACAGTCCCCTGGGCAAGGGCTTTCTCACGGGGAAGATCGACGAAAACAGCACCTTCGACAGCACCGACTTCCGTAGCACGCTACCCCGGTTTACTCCGCAGGCCCGCAAAGCGAACCAGGCCCTGGTCGATCTCCTCAGCGCCCTGGCGGATCGCAAGAATGCGACACCTGCCCAGATCGCGCTCGCTTGGCTGCTCGCGCAGAAGCCGTGGATCGTTCCCATCCCCGGCACCACGAAACTGGAGCGCCTGGACGAGAACTTGGGCGCGGGTGCAGTCGAGCTTACTGCCGGCGACCTGCGCGAAATCGACAGCGCCGCCTCGAAAATCCAGGTAGAAGGGGCTCGGTACCCCGAAAAGCTGGAGCAATTGACCGGCCGCTGAGTTACGGGGGCAGCGACCGCACCGAATTAGCACCAAATCCGCCGCAGTTGCTACCTGAGAGGCATGTTCTTGGACTGGTGCCTTCGTGCGAGATGGCAAAACGATGCACCACTCTTTTCGACACTGAAAGACAGGCACAAAAAACGAAGGCTCACAGTGTCAGCTGTGGGCCTTCGCTGATTTTGGCCCACGGGGCGCAAACTCGGCCAAACTCATTTCCTCATCGGTTCAAGTTCTGGATGACCCCTTCTGCGTGGCCGGACTGGAAATCGGCGCTGAATCAGTTATCATGTTCGACATTGTCGAGCTTCTGGATTCCGGCAGTGTCAGTATCCAGAGGGCGAGGAACGTTATGTCAGGCATGAAGACATTCTTAACTGCGTAGCGCCGAAAAGTTGCTAGTTGGCTGTAGAAGTCCAAACCCGAAAGCAAAGGAGACAGAGATGGATGGAGATAGCAAGTGTCCGGTAACGGGGGGAGCCGACAGACCCATTGCCAATAGTGGCAGGTCGAACCGGGACTGGTGGCCCAACCAGTTGAACCTCAAGATCCTTCATCAGAATTCTCCCTTGGGCAACCCGATGGGCGGGGAATTCAACTACGCCGAGGAATTCAAAAAACTCGACCTGGACGCACTGAAAAAGGACCTCTATGCGCTGATGACCGACTCGCAGGACTGGTGGCCGGCCGATTACGGTCACTACGGGCCGCTCTTCATCCGGATGGCGTGGCACAGCGCAGGCACCTACCGCACCGGCGACGGCCGCGGCGGCGCCTCCTCGGGCACGCAGCGTTTCGCGCCGCTCAACAGCTGGCCGGACAACGTCAACCTCGA
>Ga0209317_1000100_pt1 | contig 117536 bp, 107 predicted proteins | sample RifGroB2_FD_183994 | JGI IMG/M metagenome (GOLD analysis project Ga0209317, IMG submission 183994) | Soil microbial communities from Rifle, Colorado, USA - Groundwater B2 (SPAdes) (version 2) | ecosystem: Environmental > Terrestrial > Soil > Unclassified | place: Rifle, Colorado | collected... | reverse complement strand
GTCATAACTGTAGCCTGTCAGTATGACGTCGAAGGGGTTGGTGTTGGTCACCTTCAGGTGCAGTTCCATCCCCGCCCCGCCGCCGTTGAGCGACACGACCTTGAGATCCTGCAGCGTCACAATGGGCTCTTTAACAAGCGTGGTGCACCCGGTGAGCAGGATGAGCAGTATCAGTAGATGTGCAACTTTCAAAGAAAACCCCCAAACCTGTCCGTTTAACGGGACGAAGGGGACACAGGGGATAAACCGGTCCGGCACGGTCTGCCTTATCCACTCAATCCACTCATCCCGGAATGCTCCCTTTCGATGTTAGGTTCCGGGCTCATAAGAAACAAAGCGGGCGGATCCCTGAATCGGAACCCGCCCACTATAGCACAACGGTAACTCAAAAACCAAAAAGACTAATTGTTGCTGGCAAGCTGCGTCTGCTCTAAACCTTTACGCATCTCGCCCAGTATCTCCGCCCGGTAGCGCTTGCGGACCTTGTCGTAGGCCCTGGCGGCCGGCCCGGTGCCGCAGTAAAATCTTTTCGCCCGGGCCTTGTTTCCCTTCGCCATGATGAGCTTCTCTTTGAGCTCTTTCACGGCAGCCTCGGCGCACTTCTCGTCGTCCCACATGTCCGAGACGGTGTAGCCATGGCTTGCCGCCCTGACCGGCATCAACTGCCAGACACCTACCGCCCCCTTCGAGGAAACCGCCCGCGACGAAAGCTGGTGCCCGCCCGTTTCCGCCAGAGCTATCTCAGCCAAGTCCAGCGGCGTGAATACCGTGCCCTCCGTCTTCTCGTAGCAGATCTCCGCCAACCACTTCGCCCGGGCAGGCGTCGTCTTGCGGGCGAAGGATTCGTAGATAGCGGACACCATCTTCTTCCTGCCGTCCAGTATCGTCTCTTGGGGGATTTCCGACGGCGCTGCGGAAATCGCAGCGGGTGATTTGCTACCTGATTTGCCCTCCGACTTTTCCTCCGGCTTCTCGCTCCCCTCGGCCCAGTCCAGCAGCAACCGGTCCGATTGGGAAATACCCGGGCTAACCGGCACCTGCGCTTGCTGCAGGTGGGACTGGTCGCACGATGCCGTTAACATGAGCACCGCGACCAGCAAAACAGATCTTCTTTTCATAACGTTTGTCGATATGGCTTGCCGGCTTTAAGTAGAAATACATAAATGTCGGTGCAGCCCGCGCCAAATCATCTCCTTTTTTAATTAAGATTAAGCTGGCTCGTCGCCAACCTGAGGGTGTAGTGTAGCCAAAACCGACAACATTGCAAGTAACACATTATTTTACTGTAATATATGTCGACAAAAAAGGAGGCCCACCCGGCGGCCTCCCTCCACTAAACCCTCAATATTTCATATATTAAAGCTGTACCCCCATGACATCGGCGACCGTATGGATGTCCTTGTCGCCCCTGCCGGAAAGGCAGACAACTATGCTCTGATCGGCTGGCAGCGTCGGCGCCAGACGCAGCGCATGCGCCACGGCATGGGCCGACTCGAGCGCCGGGATGATCCCCTCCTCACGTGTCAACGTCTGAAAGGCGTCGAGCGCCTCCTGGTCGGTTACCGACACATAGCTGGCCCGTCCGCTCTCCTTCAAAAAAGCGTGCTCGGGCCCCACGCCGGGATAGTCCAGGCCGGCTGAAATGGAGTGGGCATGGGCTATCTGGCCGAATTCGTCCTGCAGCAGGTAGGTCTTGTTGCCGTGCAAAACTCCGACGGTCCCGGCGCAAAGCGGCGCCGCGTGCCGTCCCGAATCGATGCCATAACCCGCAGCCTCGACTCCGACCATCCGCACCGAGCTGTCGTCGGTGAACGCATGGAAGAGCCCGATGGCGTTACTGCCGCCGCCTACCGCCGCGACCAGGTAATCCGGCAGCCGCCCTTCGGCCTCCAGATGCTGCGCCCTCGCTTCATCGCCGATGATGGTCTGAAAATCGCGCACCATTACGGGATAGGGATGCGGCCCCGCCACGGTGCCGATGATGTAGAAGGTGTCGGCCACGTTGGTCACCCACTGGCGCATCGCCTCGTTCATGGCGTCCTTGAGTGTCGCGGTGCCGGAGTTGACCGGAGTCACCTTGGCGCCCAGGAGTTTCATACGGAACACGTTGAGCGACTGGCGCCGGATATCCTCCTCGCCCATGAACACCTCGCACTCCATGCCGAAAAGGGCCGCTACCGTCGCCGTCGCCACGCCGTGCTGGCCGGCACCGGTCTCGGCTATGACCCGTTTTTTCCCCATCCGCTTGGCGAGAAGCCCCTGGCCGATGGTGTTGTTCACCTTATGCGCGCCGGTGTGGTTCAGGTCCTCGCGCTTCAGATAGATCTTGGCCCCGCCGAGCTTGCGCGTCAGCTTTTCGGCAAGGTAAAGCGGATTCGGCCGCCCCACATACTGGCGCATGTAGTAGGCGAATTCCTCTTTAAACTCCTTGTCGTCGCGATAAAAGTTGTAGGCTTGCTCGAGTTCGAGAAGCGCCGGCATCAGCGTTTCCGAGACATATCTGCCGCCGAAACGGCCGAAGTGTCCACTAGTGTCAGGCAGGTTCAAGTTCCCCTCCAGTACGTGTATGAAGAGGGCATATTAGACTATACGTAGATAAATTGCAAGCTTACAGATCCCTCCCCCCAGCCAAGCCCCCGCAGTTACAGGCTTTTGGCCGTTTATCTTTGCCTTATTCGCCGCTTTGAGATACAAATATCGACGCCGTTTGAAGCTTTTTCAGCGGTCTAATCGGGCATGTTTTTCGGCCAGAAATCTATTTCGCGATGAAAGAGATCGGTCAATTTCTCACGCTCTGGCATAGCCGTTCAATTCACAGTCAAGAGGAAGCAGATGCCATTGGAACATCCATTTCACATAGTCCTCGTGGAGCCGGAAATCCCGCCCAACACGGGCAATATCGCAAGGCTCTGCGGCGCCACCGGCACAGTCTTGCACCTGGTCGGAAAGCTAGGGTTTTCCACGGACGATCGCTACCTGAAAAGGGCGGGTCTCGATTACTGGAGCGAGGTCGACATCCGCTATTGGCCCGACCTCTCCACCCTGCAGCAGGCGCACCCGGAAGGGCGCTTCATCTACACCAGCAAGAAAGCGGCTAAAAGCTACCTCGCCATGGCGTTTCAACCGGGAGACTTCATAGTGTTCGGAAAGGAGACCAAGGGGCTTCCCGACGAACTGATCGAGGCGCACCCGGAGACGGCTGTAAGGATCCCGATCCCGGGCAAGGTACGCAGCCTCAATCTCTCCACCTCAGCGGGGATCGTCCTGTACGAGGCGTTGCGCCAAACCGGTGCGCTGGAAGGTGCCTAGCCGGAGCCGAGGGTCCATCAAGGTTTTTTCCCAACAAAGGAGATACGATGTTCGAAAGAGGGTGCCAAGACGGCTACAAGCAGACAGTGGAAGGAGTCAGGCAGAAGACGCTGGTACATGGCGACCAGACCTTGATGGTGGAATTTTTACTCAGCAAGGGGTGCTTGCTGCCGCTGCATGACCACCCGCACGAGCAGACAGGTTATCTCGTGACAGGATGGATCCGGCTCACCATCGGCAATAAGGTCCACGAGGTGCTGCCGGGAGACAGCTGGTGCATTCCAGGCGGGGAACCCCATTGCGCGCGGATCATGGAGGACTCCGTGGCTATCGAGGTTTTTTCTCCGGTGCGGGAGGATTACCTACCCGGGCCGACCTGAACCGTCACAGCAGGTTACAAATCATCACTCCGAAGGTCACGGCCGTGGCCAGGAACGCAACCAAGGCCAGCAAACCGTCGCCGGAGATGAGCGCGAGCCCGAAGACGGTGAGGGCGACGCCCGCGCCGGTGGCGGAAAACGGCACCAACTCCATCACCGGCATGCCCAAGGCCAGCAGTGCGCAGACCATCGCGATGAGGTAGGTGCCGAAGCCCTGGATAAAAAGCGGCAAGCGCGGCCGCAGCAAGCGATCGATGAAGCGCGCCGGGGAGCGCAGCCACCTGATCGCCTTGAGCACCTTGCTCCGCTCGAGGGAGCGCTTCAGCATCCATTTCGGCAGCCAGAAGTTCTCCCTCTTCATAAGCAGTTGACCGGCGATCAGCAGCACGAGCGCTCCCATGGTGGTCGGCATGCCGGGCATCCCGCTCAATGGAGAGGTAAGGACGACCCCCACCAAGAGCAGCAACGGGCCAAAAGACCTGCGCCCCACCGACTCCACGATACTTCCGAAAGTAACCCGCTCCTCACTGTCGGCCGGCTCGCCGATTCGTTCAAGCATCTCCTCAAGATTTTTGATCTCTTGAGCCATCAAGGCCCCCTCGAAGCACCGCCTGGACAACCCCGTTAGGCACCTCAGCCTTCAGCACTCCGGAAGATTACATTAGCGCAGACCCATGTCAAGATTCGGGCCTATCCCCGCCCCCCCCCCGCCCACCCTCCCCAATAAGCGGAAATAAATCATTTCCCCGCTTGACTACGGCACCGCCCCCGGTATATTTACCACTTAAGAATTATTACTAATAGCTGGCGGTAGCGATGACAGAGACGACGGCACCGATTGAACAGCGGCTTCAAGCTTTTAACGAGGCGTGCCGGCGCGCGGGTCTCAGGCTGACCCACCAGCGCCAGGAGATATTTCGCGAGCTGGCGCTCGCCAAGGACCACCCTTCGGCGGAGGGGCTTTATCAGCGACTGCGCGGCAGATTTCCCACCATCTCCCTGGACACCGTTTATCGCACCCTGGCGACTTTCGCCGCTTTCGGGGTGATCAACAAGGTGGACACCGTGGAGAGCCAGGGAAGATATGAGGCGAATTTCGAGCGCCATCATCACCTGATCTGCAGCCATTGCAAGGAGATCATGGACTTTCAGTGGAACAGCTTCAACCTGACCCCCCTCCCTCCGGAAATAAGCGGCTGGGGACGGGTCGACAACGCCAATGTCGTCGTTTACGGCATATGCCGGAGATGCCTGGAAGCGCAAAAGGGGTAAGCAGCGCCCCGGGTTCGAGCCAACCAACAACGAAAGGAGCATCTGCATGTCAAAGGACAAACTCACCACGAGAAACGGCGCCCCTGTTGTCGACAACCAGAACGTAATGACCGCGGGGCCGCGAGGCCCGATGCTGCTTCAGGATGTCTGGTTCCTGGAAAAATTGGCCCACTTCGACCGCGAGGTGATCCCGGAGCGGCGCATGCACGCCAAGGGATCCGGTGCCTTCGGGAATTTTACCGTCACCCACGACATCACGCGCTACACCAAGGCGAGCATCTTTTCCGAGGTAGGGAAGAAGACCGACCTGTTCCTGCGCTTCTCCACGGTGGCGGGCGAGCGTGGAGCCGCCGACGCCGAGCGCGATATCCGCGGTTTCGCGATCAAGTTCTACACGGAGCAAGGGAACTGGGACCTAGTCGGGAACAACACCCCAGTCTTCTTCCTGCGCGACCCGCTCAAGTTTCCCGACCTGAACCACGCGGTGAAGCGCGACCCGCGCACCAACCTGCGCAGCGCTCAGAACAACTGGGATTTCTGGACCTCGCTCCCCGAGGCGCTGCACCAAGTAACCATCGTCATGAGCGACCGCGGCATTCCGGCCAGCTACCGCCACATGCACGGCTTCGGCAGCCACACCTTCAGTTTCCTCAACGCCGACAACGAGCGCCACTGGGTCAAGTTCCACCTGCGTACCGGGCAGGGGATCAAGAACCTGAGCGACGCGGAGGCGGCTGAACTCGTGGGATGCGACAGGGAGAGCCACCAGCGCGACCTGTTCGATTCGATCGAAAAAGGTGATTTCCCACGCTGGACGCTTTTCATCCAGATCATGCCGGAGAAGGACGCGGCCACCTGCCCCTACAATCCCTTCGACCTCACCAAGGTCTGGTACCACAAGGACTACCCGCTGATCGAGGTGGGCGAACTGGAGCTGAACCGAAACCCGGAGAATTACCACGCCGACGTCGAGCAGGCCGCCTTCAACCCGGGCAACGTGGTCCCCGGCATCGGCTTCTCACCGGACAAGATGCTGCAGGGGCGGCTCTTCTCCTACGGCGACGCGCAACGCTACCGGCTGGGGGTCAACCACCACCAGATCCCGGTAAACGCGCCGCGCTGCCCGTTCAGCAGCTACCATCGCGACGGCGCCATGCGGGTCGACGGCAACTACGGCGGAACCATCGGCTATGAGCCGAACAGCTACGGCAAATGGCAGGAGCAGCCCGACTTCGCCGAGCCCCCCTTGAGCATCGAAGGGGCCGCCGACCACTGGAACCACCGCAGCGACGAGGATTACTATTCCCAGCCGGGCGCGCTGTTCCGTCTGCTCACCCCGGAGAAACGCGAATTGCTCTTCGCCAACACGGCGCGCGCCATCTGCGGTGCGCCGGAGGAGATCAAAAGGCGCCACATCGAGAACTGCCAGAAGGCCGACCCTGCCTACGGCAAGGGTATAGCCGACGCCCTCGGCATGCCGGCTTGAAACCAAAAGCAGCAGCAACCCGGCCGGCGCCAGCCCGGCCGGTAATTTCAACAAACAGGAGAAATAGATGTCGACCAGGGAAAATCTTGCAGATGCATTCGCGGGCGAGAGTCAGGCCAACCGGAAATACCTTGCCTTCGCCAAGAAATCGGAGGCGGACGGGTTCCCGCAGGTAGCGAAACTGTTCCGCGCCGCGGCCCATGCCGAAACGGTGCATGCACACGCCCACCTGCGCGCCATGGGGGGGATCAAGACCACGGCGGAGAACCTTCAGGAGTCGATCGAAGGCGAGGGATTCGAGTTCCAGAAGATGTATCCCCCCTTCCTAGCGGAGGCAAAGCAGGAAGGAGACCGCGCGGCTGAGATCTCATTCCGGAACGCGCTGGCGGTGGAGGAGATTCACCACGACCTGTACCAGAAGGCCTTCGCAGCGGTGCAGGGGGGAGCGGATCTTTCGGAGCGGGCTGTGTACGTCTGCGAGATCTGCGGCAACACGGTGTACGACGCCGCGCCCGAGAAGTGCGAGGTCTGTCTGGTGCCGAAGGAACGCTTCACCCTGATAGCATGATAATGGAAGGGCGCCGCCGGATAACGGCGGCGCCCTTCCATTTTTTCGTTCGGGCCGTACATCTATGGATTCCTTATAGCCACCCGCCCTGTGGCGGCCCAGTCGTTGTGCCCACCCTCAATCTCGTGAAAGACGGCGTCGGGCAAGCTTTCAGCCAAGGCCCTGGCATGCGTCATCGGTATGATGACATCGTCTCTGGCTGCGAATATTTCCACCTTGCCCCGATACCCTCGAAGCGATTCCCTGTTGTCCCAGTTATCGGCCAAAATCAGACGGACCGGAAAGAAAGGGAAATGACGCGAGGCCACCCGTAAAAGAGTGTCGAACGGGACCACCAGCACGATTTTGTCCGGCGGATGCGGCAAGGTAGCAAGCACCGAGGCTGGACCGCTTCCGATCGATTCCGCCATGACGCACACCGGGGTGCGGGGAAACCGCGCCCGGAGCGCCCGGTAGGCCTCCTTGGCCGCTTCATCCAATGTTTTTCTTGAGGGTGAACCGGGCCGCCTGCCGTAGCCCGGATATTCGAGGATGAAGACGGCATCGCGACTGGAGAATGAGGAGAGGGCGTAGACACGATCGCTTGCCTGGCCGCCGTTTCCATGCAGCATCAGCCAGACGTTTTCAGGCGACGGCACCTCGCGTGCGAATCCGATTACCTGATCGCCATGACGCCATTGGGAGAGGCCGTTAGTTTGATCGTGGTGCGTCGGATAGTACAAAAGCTGCCGCTGCCATGCCGCGGCCGCCAGTACCAGAGCCAGAGAGCAAACCAGCAGCAAGATCAATATGCGCAGCATCTGTCGCACCCCGGATTAATCCGCAAGCATGAAATAAATCGTCGCCCCTTGATCGACCACCCCCTCCGCCCAGACGCTGCCTTGATGGCGCTCGACGATGCGTTTCACCGTGGCAAGGCCGATGCCGGTCCCCTCGAACTCGGCTCCGTGCAACCGCTGGAAGGCGCCGAAGAGCTTGTCCCGGTATGCCATATCGAAGCCGACCCCGTTGTCCCTCACGAAGAAAACCTCACGATCTTCGCTCCGATACCTGCCCAGCTCGATCCGCGCCGATTCCCTTGGAGCGGAATACTTCCAGGCGTTGCCGATCAGGTTGTCGAGCATCTGCTCCAGCAAAACCTCATCGCCATGCACCCGCAGCCCGGGTTCGACGACCAGCTCGACCCGGCGCGCGGGCTCCGCGTCCTGAAGCTTTCCGAACACGGAACGGGCAAGCTCTTCGAGACTGACCGGAACCTTGCGCGGCTCCAATCTCCCGACGCGGGACAACTCCAGCAGGTCGTCTATCAATCCCCCCATCCTGCGGCTGGAATTGCGGATCCGGTCCAGGTATTGCCTCGCTTCCGGAGGGAGTAAGGGGCCAAACTCCTCCTCGAGTATGGCCGTATAGCAGTTGATGTGGCGTAGCGGGCCGCGCAGGTCGTGCGACACGGAATAACTGAAGGTTTCCTGCTCGCGCATGGCGGCCTCAAGCCGGGCGGTACGCTCGCAGACGCGCTTTTCCAGTTCCTCGTTCAGCTTTCCGAGCTCCTGCGCGATGCGGCGGCTTTTAGTGACGTCCCGGGAGATGCCGAAGAGGCCGGTGATGCGCCCCTGCCCGTCGTGGAGCGGGCCCTTGGTTGACTCGCGAATCATCCGGGTCCCGCCCCTCGTGGTCAGCGTCTCCTCCACTGTACGCCGGACGTTGTCGGCAAGGATGCTCCGATCCGTATCCATGAGGCGCCGCGCCACGTCGGGAGGGAACAGATCGGTGTCGTCCTTCCCCAGCACCTGCGCGGCGCTCTTCCCCGCGACAAACGCTGCCGCACTGTTGAAAAGCAGGTACTTTCCCTCGACATCCTTGACGAAGATCGCATCCGTAGTCCCTTCCACCACGGCATTTAGCAGCCAGCGATTCTGCAAAAGAGCGTCCTCCACCTGAGCCCGCTCAGCAAGGTTGCGCTGCAGTTCCTCGTTGAGACTGATCAACCGTTTCTGCTCGCTGTCGTATCTTCGTAAAAGCGCCCAAAGCATCATTGAGCAGATGAACGCGGCAACGGTCAAAAGGAACAGGCAAAAGAAGAAATAGCTGACGCTCCCCTGCGAGCCGCCGTTGGCGAACCAGATCAGATTCAACAGCGCCAGGAGCAGGAAAAAAAGAGACTTGATATGGTAGCGGCCGCGGCACGACTCGCGGGACAGGAACAGGGTTCCCAAGCCGAAAAGTGCCACCGCCAGGTTGATTCCGGGAGGGAGGCGATGCAGATAATTAGTTGGAATCACGACAAAAAAAGAGAATACCGTTGCGGCGAGGCAAAGCAACCTGTAGAGGAGCAGCTCCATGTTCCTCTCCCCTTCCCTCCAAATGCATTCCCTAAGTCTTTGCAGGAAAAAGCTTATGCCGCTCAAGTGTGCCTCATGCGCATCCACGTGCGCTCCGGAAAGCGGGGACGGCCTTTGAAAATTGGCGCCTCCACCGGAAAGATGAAAACGGGGAACGGTAGCACATGAGACTAATTTTATAAAGTTCTTTTTGGATAAGACGGTTGAGGAAATTAGAAGGGAAGGGGATGAAGCCGAGGTTGTTGCTGCTACTGAAGATCTCGCACCGGCGCAGCTATCTTCGGGAACCGGACCTTTAACACGAGGTTCCGTTCAGTCAATGGAAACCATGTTACGGCCGCCGACCTTGCTCCGATACATCTGAGCATCGGCTCTGGCTACGATGCTGCTCGCGCAATCGTCCTCTACCACCACGGTGCCGCCTATCGAGACGGTAACGCCTATCTTCTCCCCGCCAAGGATTATGAAGCTCCGCTCCACCATGACGCGGACCCGTTCAGCTATGGAGGAAAGCGTGGCGCTATTGGCGCCGGGAAGGACGGCGATGAATTCCTCCCCGCCCCAGCGCGCGACGGCATCCAGCTTCCGGAAGACGCCGGCCATCGATCCGGCGACCATTTTCAGCACGTCGTCGCCGATTTTGTGCCCATGGCTGTCGTTGACGGCCTTGAAATGATCGATATCGATGAAGAGCACGCCGAATGGTTGCCGGCCGGTCTCCCATTCGTGCAGCCTCGAATCAAGAAACATGTCGCCGTACCTGCGGTTGCCTATCCCGGTGAGCGGATCTATCAGGATCTCCTGCTTGAGCTTCTCGAAAGCCTCAAGTATCTCCATGGCGTTGGAGTTGTCGGTAAAGACCTCGACCGCTCCGACGATCACCCCGTCATCGTTTCTGACCGGCGCGGTCCGAAGTTGCACGGGTAACCTGTAGCCCAGCTTGTGATGCACGAAAACGCGCGCCTCACGCATCTTTCCATCCTGCATGGTGGCCACAAGGGGGCAGTGTCCCTCGCAGAGTTCCTTCCCGTCGCACTCCACGTGCCTCAATATGTTGTCGGCACAGCACGATCCGAGCACCTCGCCGGAGGCATAACCGGTTATCCGCGTCGCCGAATTGTTCCAGAAAGAGATGCGTCGCTCAAGATCGACGCAATAAAGGCCGTCGAAAAGACTGTTCAACAGCTTGTCGGAGGATATATCCTTCAGCGGCGAAACTCCTTGCTTCTTGCGTAAGCAACACACGCCTGAAGTTTGCATAAGGGAAACCGGTTTTTCTCAGAGCCGTTTTTTTTCTTCGAGAAAAAGTTTGTACGCCATATCGCTGTTCTTTATGTGATTAAAGAACCAGCTCAGCAGGAAGTCCCTGATATGAACGGTCAACAGATCGCTGCTGGACTGGTAGCGCAGTATCAGGTCGTCAAGCTTCGCTATGAACTCCTCGTGTTCCCCGGCGTGGTCCGCCTGTCCCGGAAAGGCGTGCCGGCTCAGGATCTGCTCCTCCGCCTCGAAATGGGTCCCTGCATAGGCGTGCAGCTTGTGAATCAGGGGAAGTATCGCTGCATTCCCCATCGGGTATTCCACTGCGAGGTGAAGCTCATTGATGAGGTTGATCAATTGCCGATGCTGTTCATCGATGCCGTCGATCCCGATGCAGAGCTCCTCGCTCCATTTTATTATCGACATCCCTTCCTCTCCTTTGCTTTGAACGGGTTGCGGCAGCGTCGGTATCCCGGAACAGCGGCAGGGACCGGGGGGCTCTCTCAGCTGGAACGTCTGACCTCTACCTTCAGGTGCACGTACCAGTAGGCCGAGGCCACGAACAGCACCCCCCCGAGAATGTTGCCGAGCGTTACCGGCAACAGGTTTCCCATGAAGAACGTGGTCCAGGTAAGCCCCGGCACCTTCAGGCCCAGTTCCCCCGCCAAAAGCAGGCCGGTCGGGATGAAGTACATGTTGGCGACCGAATGCTCATACCCGCTGGCCACGAAGGCCATGATCGGCATGTAGCAGGCGAGCATCTTTCCGGTCACGTCCCGGGCCGCAGTCGCCATGAATACGGCCAAACATACCAGCCAGTTGCAAAAGACGCCCCGCACCAGGGCGACCGTGAACGGGAGCTCGCACTTTGTCGCCGCGATCTTTAGCGAATGCTCGGCCAGGTTGCCACTCATCCAGAGCTGCGACTCGAACATCAGCCCGGCAAAGAGCAGCGACCCGGCCAAGTTGCCGAGGAGGACGATGGTCCAGTTCTCCAGGAGCTTCCTCCAGGGAATCTCGCCCTCAAGGGCGGAACTGGTCAAGAGGCTGTTGCCGGTGAACAGCTCCGCGCCGCAGATCACCACAAGCATGAGGCCAAGGGAGAAAACGCTGCCGCTTAAAAGCGCGGCGATCCCCCGGCCGACAAAATCCGCCGCGTCCTGAGTCAGCACCGTCGCCAGTTGGGCGCCAAAGGCGATATAGAACCCGGCCAAAAGACTCAGCACGAGAGTGCGCAGACGTGACTGCGTCAGCACGCGCTTACCGTTTTCAACGATCGTCCTCACCGTCTCAGCCGGCGTCAGATAACGCTTTTCCATGATCCCCCCATGCATCCGGATTTCATAACCCTGCGCATCACAACTTAGTCCGGTGCATCATTTTGCGGCAGATGATCAGCTGGACAACAATATCGGTAACAAGTACGGCGCTGGCAAGGTAAAGCAACCAAGGCTTTTGATCGAAGAAGGCAAGGCAGTTAAAAAACATGTACAGGGCGACTACTCCCGCCAAAAGCCTGCGCATGCCGCGTATCGCCCCCTCGGCATCGGCCTCCTCGCCGCCCCCCAATCTGACCAGCGCCGGAGCGGCATAATACCCTATGGCGGCATCGAGGACGATGAGAAAACAGTTAGCGAGAAAGGTATAAAGCAGGTGCAAAGCCATAAAACTCCAGGGAACGGTCTGGTCGTGCAACGGCAGCGGCGGTACCTCGCCTGGAGAAAACCAGATCAGGGCAGGCAAAAGCCGACATGCAATTCTTAAAGTAAATCCGTACGGGAATCAAGCAGAAATAGAGATGGCGACTTTTGAAAACGGCAGTTCGGCACTCTTTGCAGGTTCATCAGGAATAATTCCACCTGAAGTCCTTATCGTAGTGTAAAGTGTGCGATTCTCTTGCACAATATAATTGATTAACACTAATTAATAATATACAATTCGAAAGCCATTAACTCTGACAGGAGATGACCCATGAGAAACCTGATCTTGGCATGCGCCGTCACCGTCCTTACCCTCTCCATGACTGCCTGCTCCACGGTTCAGCCCGGAAAGGACGCCATGTTGGCTGGCTACACCAACGTATTCGTCAAGCCCCTCTCCTTCAGCGAGGTGGTCCTGCAAAAGGTAGCCGGCAGCGACCAGGAGAAATTCAACGATGCGAAACCCGCGCTGGCCAGATCGTTCAACGAGAGTTTCAGCCGGGCCCAGCCCAAAACCAAGCACCCGCTTAAAGTCGTCTTCGAGGGTACTACCGGTGCCGACACGGTCGTGCTTGAGCCGAAACTTTCCCTTATCGATCCGGGGATAAAAAATGTGCTTCGCGGTAGAGGGGTGGCCACATGTCGTTTGACAGACAGCTCTTCCGGCAAGCTTTTAGGGAGCTATACGGTCAGCCGGGAAGTCAACAGGCCGGAATGGGGAACTTCTTCAGAGGCAATCGAGGAACTGGTCCGCGGCTTGGGAGCCGAAGCAGCCCGGCATATGCCCGAGGCGAGATAACGACAGCAGTCACCGCTTAGGGGGCTTTTTCGCGAGGCGGTTGACCCGAACGGATGCCCAAACGGATGCTCCGATGATGACGATTATGATCCCCACCGACAACAGCGGAGGCATCTCCAGCCACTCCTCGAATACGAGCTTCAACCCGGCGAAGGAGAGCACCCCCGCCAGCCCGTAGTGCAGAAAGGGGAAGTCCCGCAGGTTGTGCTCCAGAGCGGTGTAGAGGGCGCGCAGGCCGAGGATGGCGAAAATATTCGAGCTGTAGACGACAAAGGGGTCGCGGCTGACGGCGAAAACCGCGGGGACCGAGTCGATGGCGAACATGATGTCGGTCAGTTCCACGGCGATCAGAGCTACGGCAAGCGGGGTGACATATAATTTTCCTTCCCGGCGTCGATACCAGCGTCCCTCCTCATTCTGCCCGGTGACCGGCAGAAACCGGGAGAGCCAGGCGATCAGGCCGCTTCCGGATTTCTCGGCGGGATCCTCTCGCGCCGCGCGGTACCCGGTGTACAGCAGTAGCAGGCCAAAAACGATACTGAGCCAGGAAAACCGGTTGATTGCGGCTATACCCAGGAAGATGAATATGGCCCGGAACACGAGCGCCCCCAGGATTCCCCAAAAGAGCACCTTGTGCTGGTGCTGCGGCGGTATCGAGAGCGAGCGGAAGATGATCAGGAAAACGAACAGGTTGTCCAGGCTGAGACTCTTCTCCATGAGGTAGGCCGCAACATACTCCTCGGCCCGCACCCCTCCGAAAAAGAAATAAACGACCAAGGTGAAGAGCAGGCCGGCCGCTATCCAGACGCCGGACCAGATATAGGCGCTCTTTCTCGATGTGCCGTGCCCCCCTCTATGCATCATCAGGTCGACGGCCAGCATGACCGCGACCGTGACCCCGAAGAAGATCCAGCCCCATCCATGCAATGCGTCAGGTACCAGTTCCATAAACGTTTGCCCCCCTTAGCCCCAACTGCCTTTGAGTAATTATTCCTGCAATGGATGAACTGACATTCGCACGATCTTCCCGGATGCCAGCAGATTTAACAAGCATCCCCACGCGTCGCGCTCCGCGTAACAGGCAGCTATCCCTCCTCCCCGTCCTCCCCGTCCTCCTCACGCCTCTGCCCAGAGTCCTTCAAAATGCGCCCTTCGACGTCGTAACGTCCGCGCAGATCGTCCCGTACCGTCCCCTTCCAGAGGGCGACGTTGCTTAAGTAGGCGGCGCGCCCCAGCATATGGGCTGCAACCGGCACGGTCATGACGATGAATGCGATGATCGCCACAATACGAGTGGCGATGGCGAAATCGTAGAAATGTACGGCGGCAGCAAGCAGCAGCGAGGAGGCGCCGAGCGTGGAAGCCTTGGCGGATGCCGACAGGCGCATGAATACGTCGGGCATGCGCAGTACGCCGATGGCGGCCACGAACATGAAAAAGGCCCCGATCGCCATCAAGGCCGCGACGATGCCGCTCATTTTCTCTCCTCCCTCTGGATGTAGTAGGCGAACGCCACCGTCCCCAGGAAAACGATCAGCACCAGCGTGATGGCCACGTCCAGGTAGGCGGTCTGCTCGGTGGCTATGGCGTAGGAAGCCAAAATACCGATGGCAAGGGTCCCCATGAGATCGAGGGCCACCACCCGGTCAGGAAGGCTCGGCCCCCGCACCAGCCTCACGAAGGCGCACAGTATGGCTATGCTGAGAGTGGGCAATATGATGTAGAACACGAAATGCGGCAGATTCATCGCAGCACCTCCCGCACTCGCCGCTCGTACTGCTGCTTGATGCCGCCGCGGAACTCTTCCACGTCGTCCAGGTACATGGCGTGGATGTAAATGGTGCGCCGGTCGGACGAGACATCCAGAGTGAGGGTGCCGGGTGTGAGGCTGATCAAGGTGCTCAGCACGAGTATCTCCAGTTCGCTCTGCAGTTCCAGTGGAACTGCGATCACGCCGGGACGCATGTGATGGCGCACCGTCAAAACGTCATGGGCCACCCGCAGATTCGCCTTCAAAATGTCCCAGAGGAAAAAAGCGGCGAATTCTATCAGCCGGCGTATCCTGATCAGATAAAAGAAGGTCGCCTCCCCTCGTTGCGACAGCCAGATCACTGGGAAGGCGAGTGCGAACCCGATCAGGAAATTCACGCGGGTGAATCCGCCGGTCAGCGCTACCCAGGCAAGGGTAAGCAGGATATGGAGCAAGAAGAGGTTCATGGCATTCCCCCAAGGACCGCCTGGATGTATTCGGCAGGGTTCAACAATTGCCCCGCTGCCATAAGACAGATATTGAAAAGGGGTTCGGCGGCAAACCCGATGAGAATGGTGATCGCCGCCAACAGCACTGTCGGCGCCAGCAGGAGCACGCGCCCGGCAAGAGGGTGAGTGTCGGGGACAGGCGCCGGCCGCTCAACGTCACCCGGGCTTTTTTTCCAGAACACCTCGTTCCAGATCTTCATCATGGAATAAAGGGTGAGCATCCCCACCAAAAGGGCGGTGGCGGCGACGGCATAGGCCTGCTGCTCCAAGGCGGCCCGCACCAGGATCAACTTGGCCCAGAAACCGGACAACGGCGGCAGCCCTGAGAGCGAAAGGGCCGGAATCAGAAAGAGCGCCGCCAGGCCCGGCGCGTTGCGGTACACCCCGCCCAGGCGCCCCAGCTCGAGGGTCCCCTCCCCCCTGAGGACGATGCCGCTGACCAGGAACAGGTTCGTCTTGACGATGATGTGATGCATGATGTAGAAAATCGAGCCGGCCAGAGCCAGCGGGGTGAACAGCGCGAGCCCCAGGATCATATATCCGACCTGGCTTATGATGTGGAAGGAGAGGATCCTGCGGAACTCGTTTTGCGCCACCGCGCCCAACACCCCGAAGATCATGGTGAGCACGGAGATCCAGAGGATCATATTGTGGCTGTAATCCACGTCGTGCACGAAGATGAGGCTGAAAACGCGGATCAGCACGTAGACGCCGACCTTGGTGAGCAACCCCGCGAAGAGCGCCGAGACGGCGACGGGCGGGGCGTGGTAGGAGGCAGGCAACCAGAAGAAGAGCGGAAAGAGCGCCGATTTGATGCCGAAGGCCACGAAAAAAAGCATGGCCAAAACGGTGACCAGTTCGGTATGTGGTGCGGCGTGCAGTTGACGGGCCAGGTCGGCCATGTTGAGGGTGCCGGCCACGCCGTAGAGCATGCCGATGGCAGCCAGCAGAAAAGAGGAAGCGACCAGGTTCAGCGCCACGTACTTGATGCCGCCTTCCATCTGCCCGCGGGTCCCGCCTAGCCCCAAAAGCACGAAGGACGAGATCAGCATGACCTCGAACCAGACGTAAAGGTTGAACAGATCGCCGGTGATAAATGAACCGCACACGCCCAGCATCAGAATGTGCAGCAGGGGGTGGTATCCCCTTTCCTCATGCTCGGTATCGGCGCTTTCCAGCGAGTAGACCACCACCGCGAACCCGATTATCCCCGATACCAGCACCATCATGGCGCTGAACAGGTCCACCACGAGGGTGATGCCGAAGGGGGCGGGCCAGTCGCCGACCTGAAGCGTCTGGATCCCGTCACGCCTGACCGACACCAGGAGCGCCACAGCTCCCCCCAGCAGGGCCGCCGCGCCACAAACGCTGAACAGCCGCTGGGTACGTCTCCGGTGGCGCGCGAAGATGGCGGCTACGGCGGTGGCCAAGGGTATCAGTATGGGAAGCAGAACCACAATACGCATCGTTGCTCCAAAAGGGACGAGCCGGCTGAAAAGCTGCGGTTGCGGCTACCGGAGCCTTAGCTCTCAAAAGGGTTTTCGACCAAGTGCTCGTTCGATCAACGTGCTCGCAGGCTAGGTATCCGTCGTCTTCATCTCGTCCAGGTCGTCGCTCCCCACCTCGTCGTAAACCCTTTTGATCAGGACCAGTGCGAAGGCCTGCACGCCGAAAGCTATCACGATCGCGGTCAGGATGAGCGCCTGGGTCAGCGGGTCGGCGAAAGGGGCTGCCGGTTCCAGGGCGCCTTCGGGGACCAGCGGGGGACGGCCGCGCACCGGGCGTCCCATGGTGAAGATCAGCAGGTTGACGGCATTGCCGAGCAACGCCAGACCGAAGATCAACTTGACGATGCTGCGCCGCAGCATCAGGTAAAAGCCGGCTGCGTACAACCCTCCTATGACGAAAGCCAGTAGCGTTGTCACATCATCCCTCCATCAACGAGAAGATTATCAAAAGCGCCATCCCCATCACCACAAGATAGACCCCGGCGTCGAACAAGAGCGGCGTACCTAGGCTGTCGAAGGTCGGCGGCGCCCCCTTGCTCCATAAACCGGCCAGAAAGGGGCGGCCGACCGCCAGGGAGAGACAGCCACTTCCCAGCGCGGTCACGAGCCCGGCGCCGACCAGGGAGTGCGGCTCGATATACATCTTGCGTCGCGCCGTCTTTGCGCTGTGGGCCAGGGCATAGAGGGCGAATCCCGATGCTGCGACCAGGCCGCCGACAAAACCGCCTCCCGGCTCGTTATGGCCCCGCATCAGTAAAAATAGGGAAAAAAGCAGCAAAAGCGGCAACAGGATGCGCACCGCGCTGGACAGAATCATTGAACGGATCATTTCCCCTCCCCCTCCCGCGCGCCCCTTCATGAGAGCGTATACCCCAAGCGAAGCTACCGCGAGAACCGTTATTTCCCCCAAGGTATCGAGCGCACGGAAATCGACCAGGATGACGTTCACCACATTGCGGCCGTGAGCCTGCATGAAGGCGTTTTGCGCGAAGAAGGGGCCGATCCGGGATTGGACCGGCTCGGAGGTGGCCATGAGTACCAACCAGGTCATCATGCCGCCGTTGGCAGAGGCGATCAGGATGTCGCGCACCCGAGTCCCACGTCCGGAAAGGATGGAGAAGTGCGGCAGCCGGTACAGCACCAGTACGAACAATATGATGGAAAGGGTTTCGATGCAGAACTGGGTCATCGCCAGGTCGGGGGCGCCGAACAGGATGTAGATGAGCGCCACCCCGTAGCCCACCACCCCGAGCGCCGCCACGGTGGCGAGCCGCGAGCGTGAAGTCGCGGCAAAAGCGGCGGCCATGAGGATCAGCAGGGCGATGACCCATTCGTGAAAAAGGGCGTCGGGCCTGCGCCCCACCCACCCGAACCCGATCTTTGCCGCGATGGTGTAAAAGATCAGCAGGAAGGCGGCACCCAAGGTGATCAGGAGGTAGTGCCGCAGGTAGCCGTTTTGCAGATGTCCGGTGATAAACCGCGCCGACGCGACTACCGCCTCCAAGACGAGGTCGTAGCAGCGGGAAGGTCCCCAGGCGCCTGCCGGCTGCAATGGGAGCGCGGCGCGCTGCAGCGAACGGCGTCCGGCAAACACTCCGGCGCCGAGAAGGATGGTGGCAATGCTGAGCAGCAGGACCGGGTTCACCCCATGCCAGAGGGCCAGCTCGATCTCGGCCCGCTCGCCCCGCACGGCGCCTACCGCCGGGGAGATGACTGCCGCGGCCAGGCCGGGGGCGAACCCTATGGCGAGGCCAAGACCGGAAAGGAGCATCGGGCCGAGCCAGAGGCTAAACGGCACGGACGACCCGCGGTGCGGCATTTCGACTTCGCGACCCAGAAAGGGAGCGAGGCCGGTAAGCGCCGCCACCGCCACGAACAGCACCTTGGTCAGGACGACGGAGGCGCAGATCAGAAAGGAGGCGTGAGGGGCATGTAAAGCCGACTCGTAGATAAGCTCCTTACCCATGAACCCTAGGAAGGGGGGGAATCCGGACATGGAGAGCGCTGCCAGGCCGGCAGCCAGGGCCACCATCGGCATGGCCCGGGAGAGCCCCCCCAGCCGGTCCACATCGCGGGTCCCCGTCTCGTGGTCCACGATCCCCGCCACCAGGAACAGCGCTCCCTTGTAAAAGGCGTGGGCCAGGAGGAACACGAGCGCCGCCTTGACCGCCTCCCCGGTGCCGATGCCGAGCAGCAAGGTCATGATGCCGAGGGCGCTTACCGTCGCATAGGCAAGGATGCGCTTCAGGTCCTTTTGGAACAGGGCCATCACCGCCCCGATCAGCATGGTGGTCGCGCCGACGCCTGCCACCAGACCGAGCCAGGTTTGCGTTCCGCCCATGACCGGACTCAGGCGGGCCAGCAGGTAGATGCCGGCCTTGACCATGGTGGCCGAATGCAGGTAGGCGCTGACGGGGGTCGGCGCTTCCATGGCTGAGGGGAGCCAGAAGTGGAAGGGGAACTGGGCGGACTTGGTACAGGCGCCGGCCAGGATGAGCAGCAGTATCGGCAGGTACAGGGCGTGGGAACGGACGGCATCCCCCCTGCCGAGAAGTTCGGACAGTTCCAGGCTCCCCCCGGCCTGTCCCAGGAGAAGAAACCCCGCCAGCATCGCCAGGCCGCCCAGGCCGGTCACCAGCAGCGCCTGCAACGCCCCTTTCCTGGCTGCAGGTTTCTCGTGTTCGAAGCCGATGAGAAGAAAGGAGCTGAAACTGGTCATCTCCCAGAAAATGAAGAGGGTGAGCAGATTATCGGCCAGAACCAGCCCGAGCATGGAGGAGATGAAAAGAAACATGAAGGCGTAATAACGCCCCAGGTAACGATGCCCCTTCAGATACGCGGAAGAATAAATCAGCACCAGCGTCCCGGTCCCAAGTATCAGAAGCGCGAAGAGAATACTCAAGCCGTCCAGATAAAAGGAGAGGCTGGTCGCCAGGGAAGGAACCCACTGGTAGGATTCGAACAGTTGGCGCCCCCCGGAAACCTGGGAGAGCTTGCCTGCGAAAAACCAGAAGGACGTCAAGGGGAGGAGGGCGCAAAGCCAGCCGGAGCGCTTCGGCCAGAGTCGATGCAGCCAGGGGGCGGCCAGTGCGGCAAGAAAGCCGAAAAATATCGACACCAGCATAAGGTCGCCCCCCGGGAAGGCGGAACGGCCGCGATGCATCGGTTAAGCAGCGGCCTCCGCCATACATTAAAGTTGCCCAAACAAAGCAGAATTGTAGATGAACCGGACGAAATAGCAATCGGGCGGGGGAGGCCGGGAAGCACTGCCGTTAAGTTAAGGAGACACTGGCTCTCTCCCCCCTTTGCAAGGGGGAGTTCCTTCTGCCGCCTTGTCAGCTAAAATCAAGATTTCCTTAACTTAACCAGATCCACGCCGACCTCAAGCCAACTCCAACAAACTCCCCCTCTCCCCCAGGGAAAGGGGACTCCTGCAACGAGGTGGACACCCTCCGGGGGCGGGGACAGCTAAGGGTAGTTTTGCGGTTTGCCTTAACTTAACGGCATTGTCAAAAGGAGGGCCCTCGAGGGAGGGGTAAGGCAGCGCCGCCAGAAGTTCGCTGAAGATAAGCGTCGATTCAAGCGATTAATGACCCAATGAGCAATAGTTGCCCCTGCTCGAATAAAAAAGCGGGGCGAGAGGTTTCCCCTCTCGCCCCGCTTTTTGTTTTTACCGCAGCTAAACCCGTTCGTTCTACTTGAACAGGGCCTTCTGGTATTCGCGGTTCAGCTTCGCGATGAACTTGACGTTGATCCCTTTCGGGCAGGCTGCCTGGCACTCGTAGTGGTTCGAGCAGTTGCCGAAGCCGTTTGCCTGCATCGCCTCTGTCATGTTGCAGACGCGCTCGGCGGCTTCCGCCTTTCCCTGCGGCAGGGTGGCAAGCTGCGCGACCTTGGCGGAGGTGAACAGCATGGCGGAGCCGTTGGGGCAGGCCGCTATGCAGGCGCCGCAGCCGATACACTCGGCGGCGTCCATTGCGTAATCGGCGTCCGGCTTCGGGATCAGCACCGCGTTGCCGTCGGCGACCCCGCCGGTGTGGCAGGAGGTGTAGCCGCCGGCACGGATGATCTTCTCCATCGCCTCGCGGTCGACGATCAGGTCCCTGATGATCGGGAACGCCAGGGCGCGCCACGGCTCGATGTAGATGTTGTCGCCGTCCTTGAAGGATCTCATGTGCAGCTGGCACACGGTGGTCCGCTCCTGGCCGCCGTGGGGCACGCCGTTGATCACCTGCGAGCACATGCCGCAGATCCCTTCACGGCAGTCGTGGTCGAAGGAGATCGGGTCCTTGCCGTCCCTGATCAGGCGGTCGTTTACGTCGTCGAGCATCTCGAGAAAGGACTGGTCGGGGCTGACGTTCTTAGCCTCGTACTGCTCCAGTTTGCCCGGCGCCTTGGGCCCGGCTTGGCGCCATACGTGAAGTATAAGATTCATTATTTATAGCTCCTTACCGCCAGATGGACGTTATCGAACGTCAACGGCTCCTTGTGCAGTTCCGGCTCGGCATTGACCCCTTTGAATTCCCAGGCGGCCGCGTAGCAGAAGTTCTCGTCGTCGCGCATCGCCTCGCCGTCGGGCATCTGGTACTCGGTCCTGAAGTGACCGCCGCACGATTCCTTCCTGTGCAGCGCGTCCTTGGCCAGCAACTCCCCGAACTCCAGGAAGTCCGCGACGCGACCCGCGTTCTCCAGCTCCTGGTTCAACTGGGCGCCGGTGCCGGTCACCTTGACGTTTTTCCAGAACTCCTCGCGCAGCACCGGGATCTGCTTGATCGCCTCTTTCAGGCTCTCCTCGCTTCTCGCCATGCCGACGTTGTTCCACATGATCTTGCCCAGTTCGCGGTGGAACTCGGAGACCGTCTTCTTGCCGTTGATGCCGAGCATCTTCTTAGTAAGGCCGTTGACGTCCTCGATCGACTTCTTGCACTCGGGGTGGTCCGCCTTGACGGTCCCGGGCTTGATCTTGGCGAGGTAGTTGGCGATGGTGTAAGGGATGACGTAGTAGCCGTCGGCCAGACCCTGCATGAGGGCGGAAGCGCCCAGGCGGTTGGCGCCGTGCACGGAGAAGTTCGCCTCGCCCAGCACGAAGAGGCCCGGCAGGTTGCTCTCGCAGTTGTAGTCGACCCAGAGACCGCCCATGGAGTAATGGGGAGCCGGGTAGATGCGCATGGGAACCTTGTAGGCGTTCTCGTCGGTGATCTTCTCGTACATCTCGAAGAGGTTGCCGTAGCGCTCGCGGATGGTGTCCTCGGAAAGACGCTTGATGGAATCGGCGAAGTCGAGATAAACGCCGCGCCCGCCGGGGCCCACGCCGCGCTTGTCGTCGCACTGCTCTTTTGCCGCGCGCGAGGCGATGTCGCGGGGTGCCAGGTTTCCGAAGGAGGGGTACTTGCGCTCCAGATAGTAGTCGCGGTCCTCTTCCGGGATCTCGTTGGCCGGGCGGTTGTCGCCCTGCTTCTTCGGCGCCCAGCAGCGCCCGTCGTTTCTCAGCGACTCGGACATCAGGGTCAGCTTGGACTGGTGCTCGCCGGACTGCGGGATGCAGGTCGGGTGGATCTGGGTGTAGCAGGGGTTCGCGAAGAAGGCACCCTTCTTGTGGGCACGCCAGTTCGCCGTGACCGAGCAACCCATGGCGTTGGTGGAGAGATAGAAGACGTTCACGTAGCCGCCGGTGGCGAGAACCACCGCGTCGCCCACATGGGTCCTGATCTCGCCGGTCACAAGGTCGCGCACCGTGATCCCTTTCGCCTCGCCGTCAACAACGACAACGTCGAGCATCTCGGTCCTGGCGAACAGCTTGACGCTGCCTGCCTGTACCTGGCGCGAAAGCGCGGAGTAAGCGCCCAGAAGGAGCTGCTGGCCGGTCTGCCCGCGGGCGAAGAAGGTACGGGAAACCTGTGCGCCGCCGAAGGAGCGGTTGTCCAGGTAGCCTGCGTAATCGCGGGCGAAGGGAACGCCCTGGGCCACGCACTGGTCGATGATGTCGTTGGAGACCTGCGCCAGGCGCCAGACGTCGGCCTCGCGGGCCCGGAAGTCGCCCCCCTTGATGGTGTCGTAAAACAGACGGTAGATGCTGTCGCCGTCGTTGGGGTAGTTTTTCGCCGCGTTGATGCCCCCCTGCGCTGCGATGGAGTGGGCGCGGCGTGCGCTGTCCTGGTAGCAGAAGGCTTCGACGTTGTAGCCCAGCTCCCCGAGGGATGCTGCGGCCGCGCCGCCGGCCAGGCCGGTACCGACTACGAGAATCTTGTACTTACGCTTGTTTGCGGGGTTGACCAGCTTCATGTCAAAGCGGTGTCTGTCCCACGAGGTCTGAATCGGTCCTTTCGGACATTTTCCGTCGAGTATCACTTGAACCCCCTAAAGTTTCAATAAGCCAGCTAAGATGACGGCAGGTATGGAGATGTAGGCAACCATGAGGACGGCCGAGATGACCTTGCCGCCGGTTGCGAAGACGGGGATCGTCTTCTCGTTGTTCCACCCCATGGTCTGCAGGAAACTCGGAATGCCGTGGGAGAGGTGGAGAAACAGTATGACCATGGCGAGGATGTACACCAGCGAGATCAGCCCGTTGCTGAAGCTGGTCACCAGCATCCTGTACACGTCGAGGCGGTTGGCCGCGTCGAGGCCGATCACGATATCCGGAGTGCCGTGAATCGTGAACTGGATCAGGTGGTACACGATGAAGCAGGCCAGAAGCAGGCCGGTCCAGACCATGTTCTCGGAGGCGAAGCTCGCCTTCAACTGCCTTTTAACCGCGTAGGCGCCGGGATTGGCGGCCTTGTTCTCCAGGGTGAGCATCACCCCGTAGCAGATGTGCACGGCAACCGCGGCCAGCATGAAGAGCCGGAAGGCCCATACCAGGGGCGGCATGGCGTGCAGTTGCGCGGCGTAGGCGTTGATGCCGTTGGGGCCGAAGAAGATGGTGGAGTTTCCGATCAGGTGGATGAGGATGAAGATGATCAGGAGCTGACCCGTGATCGACATCAGGATCTTTCTTCCCACAGAGCTGTTTAGAATTCGCATGTTTTTTGTCCCTTTGCGTTTTTTCGAGAATCAGTTGGGGTAGTTTGTTGCATTGCGTACGCCGGAGGGGTTACAAGTCCCTGGATGCCCCATCGAAGGGCGGACTCGCGGTTTCCGCTCAAAAAAAAGGGGGTGCGCGCCACGGGCTCAGTGCCTGCATTTCGTCTCTCCTTTATTAACGTGATTATTACCTGCAAGCGGTTGCGAGATAGAGCGAATAATGGGAGGTTTATACCGGCGCATATTAAATGCCGTTATACCAAAATGCAACTGTTTTCTGTATACAGCATACAATTAATCCTTTCGATCCTTTGAGAACCCCGGAAAACAGGTAACCCTGTTCTGAAAGGGCGAAAACGCCCCGTTGCTGTTGCTTTTTGGTCCCCGCTCTGCTAATTAAGATGGTGCCGCAAAGAAAAATTCCCGCATAAACGGATGGTTCATGATATTCAAACTGCTCAAGAAGGACCCCAACTCCGGGGCGCGCCGCGGAGTCGTCGCCACCGCTCACGGCGAGATCCAGACCCCGATCTTCATGCCGGTGGCGACCCACGCCGCGATGAAGGCGATGACCCCGGCCCAGGTGCACGAAACCGGGGCGCAGATCATCCTCTCCAACACCTATCACCTGCACCTGCATCCGGGCGAGGCGCTGGTGCAAAAGGCGGGGGGGCTGCACAAGTTCATGGGGTGGGACGGTCCCATACTGACCGACTCCGGCGGGTTCCAGGTTTTTTCGCTACCAAACAAGCGGATCACCGAGGAAGGGGCTTTTTTCCGCCACGAGACCACCGGAGAAGAGGTGTTTCTCGACCCGGCCAAGGCGATCGGCATCCAGGAGACGCTCGGCGCCGACATCATCATGAACTTCGACGAGTGCATCCCCTACCCCTGCGACAAGGGGTACGCGGAGCGCTCCACGGAAAAGACCATCCGTTGGGCCAAGCAGTGCATCGACGCCCATAGCAGAAAGGACCAGCACCTGTTCGGCATCGTGCAGGGGAGCGTCTACGAGGATCTGAGGAAGCGCTGCGCGCAGGCGCTGGTGAAGATGGATTTCCCAGGCTACGCCATCGGCGGCGTCTCCGTCGGCGAGGGACTGGATCTATTGAAGCAGGTGGTAGGCTACACCACGCCGTACCTCCCCGAGGACAAGCCGCGCTACCTGATGGGCGTGGGGCTACCCGAGGACATCCTGGAGAGCGTCGATCGAGGCATCGACATGTTCGACTGCGTCATCCCGACCCGCTACGCGCGCAGCGCCACCCTCTTCACCAACCGCGGCCGGATCAGGCTCACCAACAAGAACTACCGGCGCGACTTTTACCCGGTTGAGCCCAACTGCACCTGCTACACCTGCAGGAATTTCACCAGGGCCTACCTGCATCACCTCTTCACCTCCAACGAGGTGCTCTCGGCGATCCTGGCCAGCATCCACAACGTCCATTTCTATCTGAACATGATGTCCGAGATCCGCACCTCCATCGAGGAGGGGCGCTTCTCCGCGTACAAGCAGGAGTTCCTCGCCTCGTATATGAAGGGGAGCAAGTAGCCCGAGGGGCTGCCTTCTCGGGCTCGTTGCCGTCAAGTGAAGAGGAAACGAACCGGATCAACCTTGAATCAAGGTGCGCCGCCTTCCCTGTATTTTCCAAAATGGAGAGAAGGCGGGCCGCCTGGCTGCAGAGCAGTTACTTAACCGGAGCGGCAATGAAGCGGAGCCTATACCTGAAAACCATCTCCATCATGCTACTTGCACTGATTCTCGGCGCCTGCTCGGAAAAAATTGAGCGGCACCCCGCACCGGGGAAAACCGATGTTCAACAAAGCGCAGAGCTCACAGGCGAGGCGCTTTTCATCGAGAGATGCCGGTACTGCCACATGGTGGGGGACCAGGGGGGGTTGGTCGGGCCGAACCTGTCCCGGATAGGGAGCATACGGGACCGGGCTTTCCTGGAGCAGGCGATACGCGAGCCGTCCAAGCTCAATCCCGGCACCGTCATGCCCACCTACGACACCTTCTCGACAAGGCAGGTAGGCTCGCTGGTCGACTACCTGGGCGCGCTCAAGCAGCCTTAACCTGAACACCCGAATTTCCGTTCACCGGCTCTAGAGCTTTTCCTTTAATCGGAAGTTAACGTCCAATTCCCTGTACGGGCGAATCATCATTCGCCCGTTTCTCAACCGAATTAACCTTATAAAAACTCGCCAGTTGTCAAACCCGTTCCCTCCTCCAGGAAAATCGGGAGGAGGGATGGCTTGACGGAGAAAATAATGGAAACGAACAACGATCAGAACCGGTTCGAGCGTCTCATGGAAATCATGCGCAAGCTGCGAGCTCCCGGCGGCTGCCCCTGGGATGCGGAGCAGAGCCACGATTCGCTCAAACGCTACCTGCTGGAAGAGGCCTACGAGGTTATCGAGGCCATCGACACGGGAGACCGCGCGCACCTCAAGGAGGAGTTGGGGGATCTACTGCTGCAGCCCGTCTTCCACGCCGCCATCGCGGAAGAAAACGGCGACTTCACCATTGATGACATCCTGGACGCCATCAATGAGAAGCTCATCCGGCGCCACCCCCATGTCTTCGGGGATGAGGTGATCGAGAGCAGCGAGGCGCAGGTGAAAAACTGGGAGAAAATAAAGACCCAGGAAAAGGGGGTGCAGAGGAAGTCCGCGCTCTCAGGGGTCCCCCCTCACCTTCCGGCCCTGATGCAGGCGCAAAAGATCACCGAGAAGGCGGCCGGAGTCGGGTTCGACTGGGAGAGCACGGACCAGGTTTACGCAAAGGTCATGGAGGAATTGCACGAGTTCGAAGAGGCGATGCTTTCAGGCGGCCAGGAAGAGATGGAGTCGGAGTTGGGGGATCTGCTGTTTGCTATCGTCAACCTGGGACGCTTCCTCACCATCGACCCCGAGGATGCGCTCAGGAAAACCATCCGGCGCTTCACCAAGCGCTTCAGCCATGTCGAGGACGCCCTGCATGCCCGCGGACAGGCGATGCGAAACTCCACCCTGGAAGAGATGGACCTGCTCTGGGAAGAGGCGAAAAAACTGGAAAAACAAGGAATTAATTAATGTTTCAGGGCGGCTACGGGCTTATCCACATTTTATGTGGATAAGGTGTGGATAACGATGTTGAGAAATAAGTAAACCTGCAGGTTTCAAGTACTTTCAGCGTTCTGCATAATTATTACCCATACGCGCAATCATCAGAATATCAGGCACTTACAAGAAACAGCGTAACGACGGGCAGTTGCGGCACGAAGCGGATTAGCGTCAACCAATTAGCAAGAATCCCCAGTGGAAATCCTGTGCATAACCCCTCCGTAACCTGCTCTCAGCACCACACCCCGAGCATCGAAAACCGCCCCTTCCATCGACAGCAGTTCCCTCTTTGAAACGACTCCGCCCGGTGCGGTGAATCCCGTCATGACACCGGTCGCCCCGACCACCCTGTGACACGGAATAAGGATCGGCAGTGGGTTCCTCGCCATCGCCCCGCCGATCGCCCTCGCGCCCTTAGGAGAGTCACAGGCAGCCGCCACCTCAAGATAGCTGAGCGCGGCGCCGTAGGGAATATCGGCGACGATCCGGTAGACCAGCCTCTGGAACCGGGTGAAACCCTCCAGATCCAGAGGGAGGCCGAAGGCGACCCGCTCTCCGGCGAAATACCTGATCATCAGCCGGGCACCTGCGCCGGTCAGGGTGCTTTCACCTTTTGCCTGTGGATGAAGGGCCGCCACAAGTCCGTGAGCGGCATCGGCAGACCCTGCGCCGAAAGGGAGATGATGGGCCACCAGCCCGTTATCGTTCGCGGCCAATATGCCGAAGCCAGCCCCCGTCCGATAGACAGAGCAGGAAGTAGCGGTTGCATGGTTCTTCATGGTCACCTCAAGGCTAAGATTCTAAACCTATCCCTTTCCCCTGGAAACCTTTTTCTTAATCAGCCCAAGGACGTCCCGGGTCTCCTCGCAACGAAGCAGGTGCGCCGTGACCAGGAAGATCATCATACCTGTCAGCACCGCCCCGCCAAGCACGCCACCCTTGAGAAGTTTCTCGCCCGGCTGCGACCAGTCGATGAGTCGCACGATCCAGTAGACTGCCGCTGCCATCGGTATCGAGGCAAGGATACCCTTCCCCCCCGAAAGCATGATCGCTCTGCCGCCGAAAGGGCCGATTTTTTTCTTAAGGAACCAGACTAAAAGCAGCATGTTTCCCAGCGCGGAAAGCGAGGAGGCGAGCGCGAGCCCTCCGTGCAGCAACGGCCCCATCAGGGCGAGGCTGAAGAGCAGATTGAGCAGGAACGCCGCGAAGGCGATCATGACCGGCGTCCTTGTGTCCTTCATGGCATAGAAGGCCGGCACCAGCACGCGCACCAGGGCCACGAAGGTAAGTCCCAGCGAATAGTAGAGCAGCGCGATGCCGCAATTTACAGCCTTGGCGTAATCGAAGGCACCCCCCATGAAGAGCAGGGAAAAGATGGGCGTGGCGCAGAAGATAAGACCGACCATGGCCGGAATGGTAACGAAAAGGGTGAGCCTGACCCCATAGGAGAGCGATTCCTTCATCGCATCCATGTCGCCGGCCGCCGCCTGCCTGCTCATGGAAGGAAGCACGGCCTGTGCGACGGAAACGGTGAAGATCCCCTGCGGGAACTCGAAGAGCCGTTGTGCGTAATAGAGGTACGATACGCTCCCTTCGGCCAGGAGCGAGGCGAGTATGGAACCAACCGTGATGTTCAGGTAGTAGACCCCGACCCCGAAGATCGAAGGTCCCATGAGGAGGGTGATCCTTTTCAGGGCGGGGTGAGCGAAGTTGAAATTGGGGCGGACCGAGAACCCCATCCTGCAGAGCACGGGAATCTGCAGCGCGAGTTGCAGCACCCCTCCGATCAGCACTCCGACCGCAAGCGAGACGATAGGAACCTGAAACCGGTCGTGCAGAAGGAGGGCCGAGAGGATCATGGAGAGGTTCAAAAACACGGTGGAAATCGCCGGTGTAAAGAAGTGGCGCAAGGTGTTCAGTATCCCCATGCAAAGCGCTACCAGGCTCACGAAGAAGATGTAGGGGAACATGAGCCGGTTCAGGAAGATGGTTACTGAAAGCTTTTCCGGGTTCTCCGCGAAACCGGGGAACATCAGGTGGACTATCTGCGGCGAAAAGATGATCCCTAAGATGGTGATGGTAGCCATCACCAGCGTGAGGAGCGTGAAGCAGACGTTGGCGAGGGCGCGCGTCTCCTCTTTCCCCTTGTTCGCGTACCACTCGGAGAAAGTCGGCACGAACGCGGCAGTGAGCGCCCCCTCGGCGAAGAAGCGGCGCAGCATGTTGGGGATCTGGAATGCGGCGAAGAAGGCGTCCGTGTAGAGCCCTGCGCCGAAGAGGCGGGACACCACCATGTCGCGCACCATCCCCATGATGCGCGACAGCATGGTGGCGGCGCCCAGCACCCCGGCGGCGCGTGCTATGTTTTTCTTTTCGGACAAGATCGGCACCCCTCAGCATAACCAGACAACGCAAGTTGCAAGGGGGGGAATTTAGCACAGGCGGGAGGGAATTGACAATGTTTTGCAAAAGCGGTGGGCGGCGGAGCATCTTTGATGGCGTTGCTATTCATCATCGTTCCCACGCACCAGCGACCATCGTTCCCACGCTGGAGCGTGGGAACGATGGCGCAAAGCATGAAACCGCATTTCAGCATCGCGTTGCATTAAAGTTGTTGACAAGTCCCCCTATCAACTATATAAGTAAACACGCATACGCTTAAGGAGATACGGGTTCATGAAGGAAGCAGCGGAATTTTTCAAGTTACTCTCAGTGGACAAGAGAATCGACATCATCGAGCTTCTGAAGAAAGAAGCAATGAGCGTCAACGCAATAGCTGAAGCCTTGGGAATCACGCAGTCCGCGGTTTCGCAGCATCTCAGGGTGCTCAAATCCGCGGGTCTGGTTACAGATGAAAGACGAGGTTACTGGATCTTTTACACGTTGAACCGGGAGGCCCTGGAGGAGTGCCGAAAGCGGCTTAACAGGATTTGCACCTGTGGTTGCACCGGCGTGCAGGCGAGTGAGAAGAAAAAGTGCGGTTGCAGCGAGAAAGGGTAACCCCTCCCTTCGCCAAAAAGGGGGAGAGACTTGGCGGCAAGACTGGACAATGCGTTCAGTTTTTTTTGGCAATCCGTATTAGTAAGTACGCAAATACTTATCCAAAGGAGGTGATAACCATGGGAAAATGCTGTGAAGGAGCCAAAGAAACGCCGGAGGTAAAACAGCCGGTCGTAAAAGAGTCTAAAGGCTCATGTGGATGCGGCTGTGTAACTTCCGACAAAGAGAAGTAAAACGACTGAGGGGAGACAGGTTTTTCAACCTGTCTCCCCCAACCCTCTCTCTCAAGTAGCGCCAACTGTCGAGCAGGATGCCGAGGCCTCCGGCCTCGAAAAAACAGGCAGCCATTCCATGACGGTGCAGGTCAGGAAGTGGGGCTTGTCCGGCTCGGTTATGACGTAGCGGCTTCTTGTCATTTTTGCCCCAACTGTGCTTGGGAACGATGAGTTCCCAGAGTAGAGTCTTTTGACGTCTTTGCGTCTCCGCGGGCCTTTGCGTTAAAGGTTCAGGCCGTCGAGCCGCCTGAAGTACTCGTCCCGGCAGAAGTTCTCCACGTCGACCATGGCTGCGAAGGCCGCGCCGAACCCCTCCATCCCGATGGCGAATACGCCGTGACCGTACACGATGGCGCTCCCGGTGGCGCCGATCACGGGAGGAACGCGCTTTGCCAGCCCCCCCGCCCCGATTTCGCCTGCCACCACGGGCGTACCACCCAGCTCGCGCACGTGCGGGCAGTCCTTCCAGCAGTCCTTGATCGGACAGTCCCTGATCTCGCACAGCATGCTCATGATGACGGCGAACTTCGGGTGCCCGTGCAGGATGACCCGCGCCCCGGTTTCCTCGAAGATCTTCCGATGGGCCAGAAGCTCGCTCGATGCGGTGATCCCCGTGGTCGAGGAGTTGTCGGTCGGCACCGGATCGATGCACCCCTTAAGCTCGTCCAGGCTTGCGGCTGTCTGGGAGATGTAGATCAGCCCGCCTGCACTGGCGGAGATGTTGCCGAAGAAGGAGTCGACCAATCCCCGTTCAACGGTGTAGCGGCCGACCCGTTCGATTTCGGAGAGGATCTCCTCCTTGTCCCGCGAAATGGTGTCGCTAAAGCTGAGGCCCGAGGCGGAGAGCGGCTTCAGCCATCGGCTGCGGAAGAGATCGAAAGCCTCGCGCTCTCCCGGCAGCAGGAACCCGTCGCTGAGGACATCCTGCAGGTACTTGACGAAGGTAGAGTGGAAAACGGAGGAGTAGTTTATGAACGCCTGCTCGACAGTTATCCCGCCCAGGGCGACGATTCCCATCCCCTCTACGATGACCCCTTTTCTGTTGCCGAGCAGGCGCGCGATCTCCGGCGCCGGGTCCTCCGGCAGGTCATCCCGGCGCAGAAACGGGATGTCGTGCAGGAAGGTGCGCGTCTCGGTATCCTGGGGCACGATGCACGACTCCCCCCCAAGGGCGCGGGCGATCAGGAATTCGGCGAAGGGGAGCGAGGGACGGGCGACGACCAGGGCGAGCGCGTTGAGGCGGGACAGGGTGGCCTGCGCGAGCCCGGCAAGTTCCGGGGCGCCTGCCGCGACGATGACGTCGTCCTGGGCTGCGAAGGCGACGGCGTCGGGGCATGCCGAGCGGTCGGCCATCAGCTTCCGGGTATATTTTTCGATCTGATCTATCATTGCTCCCTTTCCACCTCGGTCAGTAGCAGTCGCCGGCTCCCTCACTCCGCCCCTCTCCCAGAAGGAGAGGGAGAGTTTGTTGAGTAGGCTGAAGATGATTGCTCATCAGGTTCGCTATGGATTCATGGCAACCGCTCAAGGAAATCCCGGTCGACGAAGCCGCCGTCCTCGGCCAGACCGCGAATCCGGTAGTACTTCCGCAATTCCTCTTCGAAGCGCATTCGGTCGAGCGGCGGCACGTCGATTCCTTCTCCGGCGCTCCCGGCCTCGCGGAAAAACCTCTCCGGCAGCATGTCGTCCGCGGCGCTGAAACCGTTCTCGCAGTTGTAAAATCGCTCGGTCAGATAGATGCGCTCTCCGATCGCCTTCAGCGATTCCGGAGAGTATTCGACGCCGGTCACCGCGGACAGGAGTTCCCCGTATTCCTCAAGGGTGGCGCCGAAGAAGGCGAACTTGCAGGCGACCAGGGAATCGACGGCGGCGTTCACGTCCTCGGCTATCTTGATGATGCGCGCCTTGCCGGAGAAGGAGAAACGGTCGGTCGGCACCGGCTTTCTCAGGATCTCGTGCGAGATGGGATAGGCGCGCAGATGGCAGCCCCCACGGTTGGAGGTGACGTAGGCGAGCGCCATGCCGTAGGCGCCGCGCGGGTCGTAGGCTGGGAGTTCCAGAGACTTCACGCTCATGGAGAGCCCCGGCTTCCCCAGCCGCTCGGCAACCCTGCGCGACCCGAGGCTCAGGAGTTCCCCCTGGTCGCGCCTGCAGGCGATGTCGGAGAGCAGGGTGGCAACTTCTTCGGCGTCGGGGAAACGCCCCCTCGCCTCTCCGAAGGCGGAGAGCGTGGCGGCGGCGGAGATGGTGTCCATGCCGAGGTCGTTGCAAAGGGTATTGGCTCGCACAATCGCGTGCAGGTCCGAGATGCCGTTCAGCGCGCCGAAATGGTTCACCGTTTCGTACTCCGGAAGCGGCTCCCCTTGGGCGCTGCTCTTCTTGCACTGGATAGGGCAGCCGTAGCACCCGTCCTTCCTGGCGCCGCACTCCCTGCGGATGGCGGGGCCGGAGTAGTTCCCCGAATCGGCGAAGAAGGTGGAGCTGAAATTCTCCGTGGGCGCCATGCGCCGTTGCGCCATCAGGTCGACCAGGGCTGGAGTGCCGTACTCGGCTATGCCCAACTCGCCGAAGATGACCGGAGAGGCGCGGAAAAGGCGCATTACGTCGGCGCGGGCGGCGTCGAAGCGCTCCCGGTCGGCGATATTCGTCGCTCCGGTGCCGTTCACCGTTACCGCCTTCAGCCCTTTGGCGCCCATTACGGCGCCCAGCCCTCCCCTGCCGATGGAGTTCCCCTCCCCCATCATGATGTTGGCGAACAGCACGCCGTTTTCGCCGGCGGGGCCGATGGCGGTCACGCTGCCGCGCTCTTCCAGCGAGGCGACGGTCTCTTTGACCCCTTTGCCCCAAAGGGGGGCGGCAGGAAGGATTTCCGCTCGCTCGCCGTCAACCGCAAGAAAGACGGGCTGAGGGCTTTTACCGGTGACGAAGATGACGTCCAGTCCGGCGGCCTTAAGCCTCCAGGCAAAGCGCCCCCCGGCCGAGCAGTCGTAGATGGTTCCGGTGAGCGGGGAACGGGAGACGCAGGCAAGGCGGGCCGAGGTGGGGGAAGTCGTGCCGCATAAGGGGCCGACCGCGAAGATAAGCGGCATCTCCGGATCGAAGGGGTCGAGATGAAAGAAGTCGCGCATCAGCCGGACCCCGAGTCCCCGCCCGCCCAGGTAGGCGTGCAGCAACTCCGTCGGTATCTCCTCCCGTCGGCACACCCCGGCGGTGAGGTCTGCGTGCAATATTTTTCCTGTCCATCCGTACATGTATGACACCTTGAAAGTCGTTTTATCTACGTTCTACGTTCAAAGTTCTACGTTCAAAGTTCAAAGTTCTACGTTCAAAGGTCAAAGTTCAAAGTTCAAAGTTCAAGGTTCAAGGTTCAAGGTTCGGGTCCGGGTTCAACGTAGAACGTTGAACGTAGAACGTTGAACCGGGTTACAGAAGCTCCGTGCGCCCTCTTCTCTCCAACTCCTCCACGACCTTCTTTACATCCTGGGCCGCGGACTTGGCGCAGACCAGCAGCGCGTCGGGGGTGTCGACCACCACCAGATCCCGCACCCCGACGAAGGCCACCGTCTTGCCGTTGCCGTAGGCGAGACACCCCTGCGACCCGACGGATACCGACTCCTTGGCTTCGATCACCACATGCCCCTCGCCGTCCGCCTCCATCACCTCCGGCAGAGCGCTCCAGGAACCTACGTCGCTCCAGCCAAATGATGCCGGTATCACCTGCACATCCTGCGCCTTCTCCATGACGCCGAAGTCGATGGACTCCCCCTTGATCCCGCCGTAGATCTCGGCTATCTGGGGCTTGAGATCGGAAATCTCCCATACGTCGCACTCGAAACTGAGCTTCGCCAGCGCGCCGGACAACTCCGGCATGAAGCGTGCGATCTGGTCCAGTATCGAGCAGGCCCCCCAGACGAACATGCCGCTGTTCCAGTAGAAACGCCCGGCGGCCAGGAACTCCATGGCCCGCTCCAGCGGGGGCTTCTCCACGAAACGGAGTACTGCCGCTGCACCCCCGACGCATTCGGATGCCGCCTCTATGTAACCGTAGCCGGTCTCCGGCCGGGTCGGCGTGATGCCGAGCGTCACCAGGGCGCCGCTCCCGGCAACGGAGCGCGCTTTCCTTAGGGTCTCGCGGAAGGTCTCCTCGTCCAGGATGTAATGGTCGGCCGGCAGGACCGCCATGATGCCGTCGGGATCAAAACGGGCGATGATGGAGGCGGCAAGACCTATGGCGGGTGCCGTGTTGCGCCCCACAGGCTCCTCTATCACGTCCACCGGCACCCCATTGATGTAGGAGAGCTGGCTGCGGGTCTCGTTTGCCTGAAGCGCGTTGGTGATCACCATGATCCGCTTGGGTTGCATCGGGATAACCCGCTCCACGGTCCTTTGCAGCATCGACTTGCCGCCGAAGACCGACATCAGCTGCTTGGGCGTGCTCTTTCTGGAAAGTGGCCAAAATCTCGTGCCGGACCCGCCGGCAAGAATGACTATGTACATGATTCCTCCCTGGGAAGTTTTCTTCTATGCGCAAGCTGCCGGGCGGAAGCAGGGAAGCTGCGACACCATCGCTCAATCGGGCGCATCGCAGACCCGCACTTCAGGAGTTTTTCGCTTGGCGACCCTCATCAGGACCAGGGCGGGAACGCCGGCGAAGAGGCTCAACATCGCCCCGATCTTGGCCCCTCCGGCGTACACCGGATCGGAGAAGGCCTCCCCCGCGATAAAGAGGGCGACGGTGAAGCCGATCCCCGCCAGGAGCCCTATGGCCGCAAGCTCCCGTTTGCCGATCCCGGTCGGAAGCGGATAACCAAGCCAGACGGCGAGAATGCCGAAGAAGAATACGCCGATCATCTTTCCAGCTACCAAAGAGGTGAGCACAAGCCAGGTGGCGGTGCCGATGTGGCTGAAGGCGACTCCGCTGTTCACCAGGCCGAACATGAAGAGCCCAAGATCCACGAACAGCTTCCAATCGTGCTCGAAGCGCGACAGCGGGGCAAGCTCTCCCGGCGCCAGATCGAACAGGTGCGCCTGCTCGGTCGGCGCGTGGGGGAGAAAAGGGATCACAAAGACCAGCGCCAGAGCGGGATGCATGTGGGCCAAAAAGAGCCCGAGCCAGCTCAAGCCCCCACCCGCGATCAGATAGGGCCAGTAGTTCATGACACGAATGCGCCGGAAGAACCAGCAAAGCGCCATGGCGCCCGCGGTAAGCAGCAGCCAGGCAGGTGCAGCGGGGGTGAGAGGATCCCCGTAGAAGACGGCGATGATGATGAGTCCGAGGGCGTCATCCGCCACAGCTAACAGGAGCAGAAACGAAATGGCGGGATGATGTAGCCCGAAAACCGATCTTGCCGCCAACCAGGCGAAAGCAATATCGGTTGCGGTCGGAATGCCCCACCCCCAGGTAAGATCAGGGGTACCAAATAACGCATTCAGCAGAAGGTAGAGCCCAACCGGCCCCACCACGCCGCCTATGGTCGCCATCAGCGGGTTCAACGCCCGCTTGAGGGGGTACAGATCGCCGCGGGGAAGACAGCTCTGCGTGATCTCAACGGCTGCGATGCCGAAGAAGAAGGCCATGAACAGGTCGTTGGTGATGAAGTGAAGAGAGAGCCCGGCTATGATCGGCTCTTCCAGGAAGGCGTGGTAGCTATGCGAGTCCAGGTTGGCCCAGCCGATGGCTATCACGGCGCCCAATAGCAGCGGGAAAGAGAACTCCCTTAGCAGATTGAGATGCTTCCTCATCTAAACGGGCGGTTCCGATGGTTCCTCGAGGCGGTGATAATCGTCCTGAAAACGGACGATATCATCCTCGCCCAGGTACTCGCCGCTTTGCACCTCGATGATGACAAGCGGTATCATGCCGGGGTTCTCCAGGCGGTGATTGGATCCGATCGGGATGAAGGTGGATTCGTTGATATTCACTATGCGCACGCTTTCCCCGCAGGTCACCTTGGCCGTTCCGGAGACGACGATCCAGTGCTCGCTCCTGTGGTGGTGCATCTGCAGAGACAGGCGCTGGCCGGGAATAACCTCTATGCGCTTGATCTTGTAGCCGTTATGCTCGTCGAGTACCGTATACGTTCCCCAGGGACGTTCTCCGCGTTCCATGAATCACCTCCAATCGATCTCTGTTTATTTCGCTGGCCGCAGCTCAAGGTATCGTTTCAGGGCGTCCTGCCAGGGCTGTGGCGCGAACCCGGTGTCCTGCACCAGCTTGCCACAGTCCAAGGTCGAATAGGGCGGCCTGGGTGCCGGGCGACCCAGTTCCGTCGTGCTCATCGGTTTGACGTCGATATCGAGCCCCGCCAGGCGGAAGATCTCTCTGGCAAAGCCGTTCCACGACACCAAGCCGGCGTTCGCTGCATGGTAGGTACCGCAGCATCCTTTATCGATCAGCGCCTTGATGGCGAGCGCCAGATCATAGGTCCAGGTCGGAGCCCCGACCTGGTCGTCAACCACAGTCAGCTCGCTCCTCTCGCCGGCCAGCTTCAGCATGGTCTCAACGAAGTTTTTCCCGCTGTGGCCGTAAAGCCACTGGGTCCGAACGATCAGATGGTCGGGGTTGAACTTCGCGTTCATCTCCCCGGCAAGCTTCGATTCGCCGTAGATACTGAGTGGATTGGGGGCATCGTCCTCCTGATAGGGAGTGCCTTTCCCGCCATCAAAGACGTAATCCGTACTGACTTGCACCAGTTTGGCCCCGATCTCCTTGGTGATCATGGCGAGATGAGCCACCCCCTCCCCGTTCACCTGCAGTGCGAGTTCCACCTGATCCTGGCAGCCATCCACATCCGTGTAAGCCGCGGCATTCACCACGACGGACGGCTTCAGGGTAAGCAGCACCCGCTGCACGGATTCAAGGTCGGTGATATCGATCTCATCGACATCCACCCCGCGCGCGGCGTTCCCCAAAAGCCCCATCAGTTCCTGTCCCAGCATCCCTTTGCTGCCAACCACCAGTATCATCAAATCCTCCTTGAGGCGTTCAAACAACGTTCAGGGTTCAGGGTTCAGGAGCGGTCGCCCCAAACAGGCGTTCCACCCGCCAACAACAAGGTTTAGATTCTAGCTTAGAATTTCGAACTTTGAACCTTGAACGTAGAACTTTGAACATAAAAAGTTACTTCTCCCCGTACTGCCTCTGGTAATACTCGCGATAGGCACCGGAGGCAACTTCTTCGACCCACTCCTGGTTAGCCAAATACCAGTCTATCGTTTCGGCGATGCCGAGTTCGAAGGTGTAACAGGGCTCCCAGGAAAGGTCGCGCTTCAACTTGGAGGCGTCTATGGCGTAGCGGCGGTCATGCCCCTGCCTATCCTTGACGAAGCTGATCAGTCCTCTGCTCTCCCCGTCGCCGCGACCTAACCGCTCGTCCATCAGGTCGCAGACAAGGTGCACGATGTCGATGTTGCGCCACTCGTTGCTCCCCCCGACGTTAAAGACATCGCCCGGCTTGCCCAGCTTGAGGACCCGCTCTATGGCTGAAGAGTGGTCCTTCACGTGGAGCCAGTCTCGCACGTTCAGCCCGTCGCCGTACACCGGCAGGGCTTTCTTCTTCATGATGTTGTGAATCAACAGGGGAATCAGCTTCTCCGGAAAATGATAAGGCCCGTAGTTGTTGGAACAACGCGTATTGAGCGTCTGCAACGCAAAGGTCTCGAAGTAGGCCCGCACCAGCAGATCCGCCCCCGCCTTGCTGGCCGAATAGGGGGAATTCGGGGCCAGCGGCGTCTCCTCGGTGAAGTACCCCTCGGCTCCCAGGCTGCCGTACACTTCGTCCGTGGAGACTTGCAGAAAGCGAAAGTTGGGAACGCTCCCGGCATGGAGGCGACTCGCCTCGAGAAGCGTCTGGGTCCCGAGCACGTTGGTCTTGACAAAGATATCCGGCCCGGTAATGGAGCGATCCACATGCGACTCGGCAGCGAAATGCGCCACGGCGTCGATGCGCTCCTCGGCTAAGAGCCGCGCGACCAGGTGAGCATCACAGATGTCGCCTTTCACGAAGCGATAATCGGGATTACCCTCCAATGCAGTCAGATTCTTCAGGTTTCCCGCATAGGTCAAAAGATCAAGGTTTATGACCCGGCATCCGGGATTCCCCGCCATGAAATGGTTGATGAAATTGGAACCGATGAATCCGGCCCCCCCTGTAACCAGCAACGAGGTGGGGGTAAATTTCTCCTGCATGGAACCTCCAAGGCCGCAAGTTTTGCTGCTAGAGATCGACCGTCCGGATCGAGATCCTGTTTTAATCACCCTTTTAGATACACCGGGGCAAGCAGTTATGTCAACTTACTTAGTTTTTAAGGAAAGCTTTGGGGACGGAAACGATACAGCGGGTTTTCAGTAAGCCTTGACCGGACCCAGGGCGCCCAGGCCGGCCAGCGAGAAGTTCACGGTGAACTCCCGTTCGCGCGGGATGTCCCGGCTGCCGACCCTGGCGGAGTAGGCGACGGTAACGCTCCAGCATTGGCGCCTGTACTCCAGCGCGTAGCGCGATTCCAGGAAGCCGTCCCTATCAAACGAATATCGGCCGAGCATATTCGCGGTGAGCCGGCTCCCTAGCGGAAAGACGAAACGCCCTTCCAGGTAGTCCAGTTCATCGCGGCTATAGCGGTATCCCAAAAGCGCCGACCGGCGCTCCTCCCCTTTCATCTCCAGGCCCAAGTTGGCCGTAGAAAGAACGCCATCCTCGATATTGTAGCGACCGTCCAGGGCGAGGGATGTACCCTTTCCCGGCGTGACCAGCCCCTCAAGCATCAGGTCTGTTAAGCGGTTCCCCTCGTCGACCAGGGTGAGCAGGTCGCGACGCTCCCCGGAGAACTGGTATCCCTGGGAAAGCTTAAGGTAAAGCAGGTCGCGGTATTCGGCCGCCCCCCCTTCCTGTTCGAACTTGCGGGTAACCACGCTGGCCAGGGACCAGTTGGCGGCGCTTTGCGCCAGAACCCTGTCGTCATGATCGAAAAAGGGGAGGTCATCGTCCTGCCTTTTCTGGACGAAGCCATACCCAAGCGAAGGGATCAGCAGATGGCGCATGTTTCCCTGGTATACCCGCTCAAGCTGCAGGGACAGGGAGCCGCCCGCGTCCGCCTGACCTACCTGATGCCATCCGCTTTCTACCGTCCCCCCTTTGGAGTTGTACATGCGCTGGCGGTATCCGCCGTAAAGGGAGAGATCGAGGGGACCGGCATGCTGGTCGTACCAGGTGAGCCGCGGGTGCAACTCAAGGCGCTGGCCGGTCACCCCCGCCTCTCGCTGAAAGTTGATGACACCGGAATCCATGGAGAAAAAGAGCGGGCCGAGCTTTTGTCCCGCGGCGATGAAATCGATTGCCGGGAGCCTCTGCAAGGTCGCGTCGTTGTTCGGGGCCTCCAGGTCTTCCGTATAGCGGATTTCGCCGGTCAATCCGTGGCGATCCCATCTGCGGGTGAAAAAAGCCGTAGACTCAAGCAGTTGGCGGTTGTACTCTCCGGACAGCTCGCCATAGTCCAGGTAATAATCGCGGTCCGAGATGAGATGGATACTTGAGCCAAGGGTGAGGTTTGGCGAGAACAGTTCCAGGTGATTTTGATCCAGTTCGCCCCGGAATTTGTCCTCCCGCGTGTCGTAGATACCGAACCCCTGCAGCCCCCCTCCGCTGCCGCGCTCCCTCAGGTAGCGGTAGTCGACTCCTCCCCCGACCCCGCGGGAAGTTTCGATATCCAGGTTGAAGGTCGCTTCCTGGCTCGGGTTGATGGCCCAGTAGTAAGGCAGTTCGAGGAAGAACCCCTTCCTGCTGGAGTGCCCGAGCTTTGGCAGTAGCAGGCCCGACTGCCTCTCCGTGTTGGCCGGGAAGATGAGGTACGGCGTGTAGAAAACCGGAACGTCACCGACATAAAAGACGGCGTCTCGCGCCGTGGCGAACTGGTTGAGGGAAACCGCCACCTTCCTCGCCTCGAACCTCCAGCTAGGGTTGTCCCCGTCACAGGTGGTGAAGCTGCCACGGTCCATGCTGTAGTCTTCCGCCCCGGTCTTCACCAGGCGCTCGGCGCGTACCCTGAAATTGGACTTCTTGATGAAGAGCTCCCCGTTCAAGAGCTCCCCCTGCTGCGAGATCAGGTTCAGGGAGAGACTGTCCCCTTTCAGGGTATCGTTACCTTTTTCCAGGAGGATGCCGCCTTCGGCGAGGGCGTCTCCGGAGAGCCTCCGATAGATCACGCTGTCCGCCAGCAGGGACAACCCGTTCTGGGTGATCTGGACGTCCCCTTGGGCCGAGTAGCGATCAGCCGGGATGTCAACCGACAGGGTGTCCGCCTTGAGGGTCACCTCCTTCTGGCCGACAACGGGCTCGGCATGCGCCAGCGTGGCGGAAAGAAGCAGATATGTGAGGAGCCGGCAGGCCCTTGCAGGTTTCATTTTACTCCGGTGAAAATCGGGTCTCCCTTTGGGGAAGGGATTTATTTCAGCAGGTTAGGTTCTTCGCGGAAGCCGAAAAGCTTCCCCCCTCCCACCTGTGGGCTGAAGCCCTTCGGCGCGCAAGCCCTGCCTCCCCCATCTGGGGGAGGAGTAAGTGGAAGAAGAAGAGTAAAGCACTTAATTTAACGGCAGTTTAGCCGGGTGTTCAAAATGATCAACTAGCGCCCGATTCATTCACCCTCTGAACGCCTCGAAATGCCGCCCCTGGAGCATGCTCCTCGCCTCTCCGACCGTGAAAAGCGAACCGCAGACGAGTATCAGGTCGCCGGGGGCGGAGGCGGACCGGGCCAGGGCGATCCCGTCAGCCACCGAACCGGCCTCCTGAGCGCGGGCACCTGACTCGCGGCAAAAGAAGGCGAGTTGCGCAGCAGGCAGTGCCCGCTCAATGGCAGGGGCCACGGCGAAGACCCGATCTACCTTGGGCAGGAGCGGTCCGAGTATTCCTGAGAGCTCCTTGTCTCCCATGACACCTGCCACCAGCAGCAATCCATCATACGGTATCTCGTCCAGCGCTTCGGCCAAGGCGGCGGCACCTGCGGGGTTGTGGGCCCCGTCAAGAAGCACGCGTGGCGGCCCGGGGAAAAGCTCCATGCGCCCCGGCCAACTGGCGCGCGACATACCTGCGACCAGGGCTTCGCGGGTGAGCGGAAAACCGGCCTGGCAGAGCTGTTCGGCCGCGGCCAGGGCCAAGGCGGCATTGCCGCTTTGATAGCGTCCGGAGATCCCGGTACTCATTGAGTCGAGCGCCATGCAGGTGCCACGGTAGTTGAGCCTGCCATCCTGCCAGAAAGCGTCAAAATCCTCTCCGCAACGGTACAGGGGGCAAGCGAGGCCGGCGGCATGCCGGGCTATGACCCGCTCCGCATCGGGGTGCTGGCGTGCCGAGACGATCGGGGTCCCCGGCTTGCAGATCCCCCCCTTCTCCGCCGCGATCTCCCCGATACTGCTCCCCAGATAATCGGTGTGGTCCAGGGAGATCGGTGCAATGGCGCAGAGAACGCCGTTTAGCGCATTGGTCGCGTCGAGGCGTCCCCCCATACCGGCCTCGAATATCGCAATCCGCACCCCCTTTTCGGCGAAATGCAGCACAGCGAGGGCGGTGACAATCTCGAAAAAAGTAGTTTCCTCCGGGGCTGCCGCCATGACGCGCTCGGTCAGGCAAGCCACCTCCGCCTCCGCTATCTCGACGCCGTCGACGCGGATGCGCTCCGTGAAGGAGATCAGGTGCGGCGAGGTAAAAAGCCCCGTCGCATAGCCGCCGGCGCAGAGAATGGAGGAAAGAAACGAGGCGGTCGACCCCTTGCCGTTGGTGCCGACCACATGAACTGCGGCAAAGGCGTTCTGGGGATTTCCCAGCGCGGCAAGCAGCCGGGTGATCCTGGAAAGCCCGGGTTTCATGCCGAATCTGCCCAAGGCGTATATGTGCGCAAGCGTATCAGTATAGGTCATGACAGGCGGGGATTATAGGTAAAGAGGATAAAAAAGTCCATACAATTGGGGCGGGCAGAGAAACTTCAAATCATCGGTTTCAACTTGGAGCAAAAAGAATGGCGAAGTCAAAAAAGGGGCGCCGTCCGGCTTTTGCCGGGCCAGCGCCCCCTCCTAATCTTAATCTTAATCTTAATCTTAATCTTTTTCTCAGCCTTAGCCCCTATAGAGCATCTTCAAAATGCTGGAGAGCTGAGACTTCATCTTGCTTCTGTCGACGATGACGTCGACCATGCCGTGATCCAGCAGATACTCCGCACGCTGGAACCCCTCGGGAAGTTTCTGCCTGATGGTCTGCTCGATGACCCGGGGACCGGCAAAGCCGATCAGCGCCTTCGGCTCGGACATGTTGATGTCCCCCAGCATGGCGAAACTGGCGGTCACCCCGCCGGTGGTGGGATCGGTCAGGATGGAGATGAAGGGAAGCCCCTCTTCACGCAGCTTCGCCAGCGCGGCAGAAGTCTTGGCCATCTGCATGAGCGACAGGATGCTCTCCTGCATCCGGGCGCCGCCGGAGGCGGAAATGATGATGACCGGGGTGCGGTCGGCCAGGGCGCGCTCGATGCCGCGGGTGATCTTCTCGCCGACCACGCTACCCATGCTGCCGCCCATGAAGGAGAAATCGAAGACGCAGATCTGCACCGGGGTCCCCTCGACGCGACCGGCGCCGCAGATGATGGCGTCCTTGCTGCCGCCTTTGGCTAGAGCCGCATCGATGCGGCTCTGGTAGCTCTTGGTGTCCTTGAAGTCCAGGGAGTCCACCGATACCATGCCGGCATCGAACTCCGCGAAGCTCCCCTCGTCCAGCAACAGTTCCAGCCTCTTGCGGGCCGAGACGCGGTAGTGATGGTTGCATTTCGGACAGACGTTGAGGTTGTTCTCGATATCCTTCGTATAGATGGTATCGCCGCAACTGACGCACTTCGTCCAGACCCCCTCGGGGACCTTCACCTTGCGGTCCGGCCCCTTTGCCTTCGGCGGATTGTCTCTCTTAAACCAAGCCATATGTGCCCTCTTATTGGGGAATCCCCCAGCTGTTTTAGTAACTCGCCAATTCTGGCGCTGATACTTATCAGATCGTTTCGGGTATGTCAAACAAAACGGTGTACCGACACGCCTAAGCCACCGGAAAGAAAGCGGTTACTCCCCGGTGGCCTCCAGCACGCCACGCTTCAGCGCCGAGACGAAGCCCCCCAGCTCCTGCAGCAGCTCCGCCCCCTGGTACTTCTCGAAGTATTTCACCAGCGCGCTGCCGATCACCACTCCATCGGCCACCTGCGCCACCTGTCCCGCCTGGGCCGGGTCGGAGATGCCGAAACCGACCACGAGAGGCAGGTCGAGCGCTCCGCGCACCTCGGTCACCCGGGCGGCCAGCGTATCGGCCACCTCGCTGCGCGCACCGGTCACGCCGTTCACGGAGACATAATAGATAAAGCCGCTGCCGATACGGGAGACCGCCTCCACCCTGGAGCTGTCGGAGGTCGGTGTGAGCAGGAAGATAAGGTCCAGGCCGCAGCTATCCGTAGCCCCCTTGAGCTCCGCCGACTCCTCGGGAGGGAGATCCACCACCAGCAGGCCGTCCACCCCGGCCTGGGCCGCGTCGAACGCGAAGCGTTCCGCACCATAGGCAAAGATGGGATTGAAGTACCCCATCAGCACGATCGGCACCTGGGTCCGCTCGCGCAGCCGGCGCACCATCTCCAGTATCCCGGGGAGCGTGGTCCCTGATTTGAGCGCGCGCTCCGAGGAGAGCTGGATGGTCGGCCCGTCCGCCATGGGGTCGGAGAAAGGCACCCCGAGTTCTATGAGATCGGCGCCCGCGCGCTCCAGTTCCAGTACCACCTGTTCCGTCGTTGCCAGATCAGGGTCCCCGGCCGTGACAAAGGTCACCAGCGCCGTTTCCCCGCGCCCCTGCAACAAAGTGAATCTATCCGCGATTCTGCCCATCCTGAACACTCCTATAGGTTTTCTTTATATCTTGAAGGCTTCCATTTCCTTTTTCAGCAGATCGGTCTGCCGGAACAGCTTGTAGACCGCCTCGTCCATGACCCGGGTCGCCTCAAGGTTCGCATCGGTCGCTTCCTGAATGTCCTCGACCGACATGACGATCTGCTCGGAGCCTCGCCCCTGCTCGTCGCAGGCGCGCTTTATGTGGCGGATCATCTCGGTGATGCTCTCGGTCGACTGGGCGATCAGGTTACCCACCTTGTTCTGCTCGCGGGTGGAGGAAAGCACCTGGGAGGTGAGCCCCTTCATGTTCTCCACCGCCCCCATGATCAGCTCGCTCCCCTGCCCCTGCTCCCGGGTCGCCTTGGCTATCTGGGCCACCATCTCCGAGACCTGCTCCATCGCCTCCCGGATCATCTGGCTCCCCTTGGCCTGCTCCACCGTGGTGCGCGCGATCTCGCCCACCTGGGCGGTCGCCTCGGTGACGCCGATCACGATCTTCGCCAGGGCTTCCCCGGACTTCTGGCTCAAGAGCTCCCCGTCGCCGATGCTGCGCTCCGCCTGTTCGATGGCTTCGACGGCGCGGCGCGTCTCCTCCTGCACCCCCCTGATCACCAGCGAGATCTCCCGGGTGGAGCTGGAGGTGCGCTCGGAGAGTTCCTTGATCTCGTCCGCCACCACGGCGAACCCCTTGCCGTGCTCGCCCGCCTGGGCCGCGATGATGGCGGCATTCAGCGCCAGCAGGTTGGTCTGCTCGGCCACCTCGTCGATCACCGACAGGATGGCCCCGATGTCGGCGGCGCGCTCCGACAGGGTGGTGATCACCTCGCTGGTGATCTGCGAGGCGCGCTTTATCTCCTGCATCCCGATGATGACCGCCTCGACCGCCTCGCGGCCTGTCTCCGCATCCAGATGCACCGCCCTGGAGATCGCCGCCGTTTCGTTGGCGTTTCTCTCCACCTGCTTGATTGAGCTGTCCATCTCCATGACCGAGGAAGCGGTGGCCGTCGATACTTCCATCAGGCTCACCACGCCGTTTCCGACCTGCTTGATGGATACCCCCATCTCCACGATGGACGAGCTCACCTCGTTCACCGACTGGGACAGGTTCTCCATGTTCTGCACCACCTCCTCGACGCTGGAAGCCATCTCCAGGATGGAGGAGGAACTCTCCGACGCTGAGACGGAGAGGGAGTCGACCCCCTGGGCCACCCCCTTCACCGAGGTGTTGATCTGCACGATGGCGGCGGAGGTCTTGGAGACGCTGTCCGCCTGGGTCTTCGCCGACTGCACCACGGAATGCGAGGCTTTCGCCATGGTGTCGGAGATGCCGGCCAGCTCCGACGAGGAGCGCGACACCTTGCCGATCATGCCGGAGAGCTTGCCCACCATCTCGTTGAAATCGCTTCCCAGCCTGCCGATCTCGTCGTTTGAGTCGAGCAGCACCTTGGTGGTCAGATCGCCTTCGGCGCCGTTATTCACCGCCTCGGCCATGATCCGCACCCGCGAGACGATGTTGCGCGTGATGAGCAGGCCGAGCAGCACGGCGAGCGCCACCGCCACCAGGATGACGGCGGCGAAGGTGACCCCGGCCGACCTCTGTATCTGCGTCACCTGGGCGTTGGCCTGCGTCATCTGGGTCCCGACCTCGACGAGTATGTCGTCCAGGTCCGCCTTCGCCTTCTCGTTCGCCTCGGTTATCTTCTCGTTGGCCAGCGCGTTCAGCCTCTCGTCCGCCAGGGCTTCCTTGGCCGCCTGGTCCAGCACCCCCGGGGTCACCCCCTTGAAGAGCAGCTCCTTGCGCGCGATAAGCCCATCCGCCACCGTCTCGAACTCCGCCCAACTCAGCAGGAACTGCCGGGTCCGTTGCTCGACCACGCTCCCCTTCACCGCGGGGAGCACGCCAAGCTTCTTGTTCCCATCCAGGAGGATCTTAGCCTGACTGAGCAGGGTATCCCGCTTCATGCGGTAGTCCTCGACGTACTCCTCCACCTTGTCCTGGTCGGTGCGGACCAGGGCGGCCTGCATCAGGCTCACGTGGCAGTATTTCTGGGTCACCCCCATTAGGAGCACCAGTTTTTGCTGCTTGGAGAGTTGCTCGAGGATGTTCTGAATCTGGCCGCCCACCCTCTTGATGCTGAGGGCGCCGAACCCGCCGGTAAATGCGACAAGAAGGGCCATGATCAGGAAGGAGACGATCAGGCGGGTGCGCAGCGTAAGATCTTTCATCGTTTTACTGCTCCGATTCGGCGAGTAGGTAGTTCATCAGGTCCACGGAGGCCTTTACTTCCGGCTTGGACATGTTGGAGTCCGGCTTTCTGAGCATCTTCACCCCGTAGGCCTTGGTGGCGCTGCGGTCGAAGGGCTGCCCGGATATGGGCGCCACTCCGGTCTTGATGGCGACGATGGTCCTCTCCAGGGTGTGGCACTTGACGCACTTGACCCTGACGATCTCGTAGTTCGCCTTCATGGCGGCGGGGAAGGCGCTCGCGTCGAGATGCATGGCGTCCCCCTTGCCGATGATCTTCAATCCGGCATGGGCGCTGGTTGCAGTAGCTGCAACAACGAGCATGGTGACCAGGAACTTTTTCATGTGATGAATCCTCCTGAAACTTGGGTAGAGCGGCGTCGCTGCCGCGATTCTTCCGTGCTTCGTCGATGTTTACCCCGCCCGGCCCCTTACAGGCTGAAGGCGAGCGAGGCGAAGGCTATCCGGCTGATTCCTTCAGGGGCGTCGCTGTGCATGTATTGCAGCGAGAGCCTGGTGTTTTGCAGCGGCGCATAGACCAGGGCGGGCATGTAGCGTCGGGTGCCGCCCCCAATCCCGTCCTGATACTCGTAGCGAAAGAGCGGGATCAGGTTCACCGGTGCGCCGAGATAATATTCCCCTTCGAAGGCGTAGGCGTGGCTATCGTGGCTGACAGCCGTGTTGGCGAACATGGGGTTGGAGTCCCTGCCGAAGGTGCCGCCCCCCTTCAGGTGCAGCCGCTTGTAAAGGATATCCATCTCCGCGCCGGCCCGGCGGATGTCGTTCAGGTTCTGCGCTATGCCGAAGTTGTCGAACTGGCCGTTGCGCCCCCAGTAGCCGAAGGCCCCCAGGGTGATGGTGAGGTAATCCCAGACGCTGTCGTTTTCCAGGTCGACCTCGGGCTCTTCTCCCTTGAAATCGGTACCGGCGATCTTGTAGGAAACGTGGCCATAGCCGTCCGTTTGGTCCTGGCCGTTTCTGTCCACCATTCCGCCCGCCAAAAGCAGGCGGTTGCCAAGAAGCGCGCTCAGCTCGATTCCGTCCTGCGGCGCATCTATGCTGAAGGGGGAGCGGCCCACCAGGTAGGTGGTCGAGGCGTAGGACGGCACGGTGATGACCCGGTTGCTCCTTTTCCAAAGAGATAGTTTCGGCTCGAAACGGCCGACCTTGAGGTTAATCGGCGTATCCAGGGCGTGGCGCCAGATCAGGAACAGCTCGTTTATGTCCGGCGCGTTGTTTGGGGGCGAGTTGGCGCTGTTCGAGGGGCTGCCGCTGACCTGCCCCCTTTGCTGCCCCTGGGCATAAAGGTTATAGGTGGCGAAGAAACCGGCTTTATCCCTGAAAGCCCCCCCGGCGTGAAGCCTGAGCGATCTGGTGGAAAGATCGAACTCGTTGCCGTCATACGCCTCGTCATCGTAGGCAAGATCGGCGGTCGCCGTGAAGGAAACGGGGATCTGCTCGGGCAGGCCGGAGATCCTCGCCCATTCGCTCACGCTCCCCTTCTCTCCCGCCTCGGCAGCCGGCCCTGCGGCCGCCGCTATATTCTCCTTGCGGGGCCAGACGTAGCTGTTTTTCAAGAAGGCATCGCCGAACTCGTTCAGTTCTGGATAGATGGTATGGCAGGTGGAACATTCCGTCTTGTGCTGCCGGCTGAAGGCGGGAATCGCCAGCGCGCCTTGGGGCTGCAACAAAGGAGAAAGCACGAAGCCCAGGAGGAACATGACCGCGACTGGATGTTTCTTCAGAAACATGAATGGTCTCCCAAATGACAACAAAACACCGGCAACATAAGCCGGCACTAATAAATAAAATATATATAGATAGTTTTCCGAGTAGACAATGGTCAGCTTATAAATCGACTGTCGATTATTACAATATTGCCGATGTGAAGTCAACTTAACAAAAAGCCTGTGCAAGAAAACCAAGCCCTCCAGTGAGTCATCACTCATTTTTCTATACATTATCGCAACGTAAATGATATAAGAGAGCGTCAAAAAATTTTGGAGGGCACACCATGCAGCTAAAAGGTTTCCTTTTCCTCATACTCATTCCGATTCTCGTCACAGGATGCGGAAGTGACTCTGCCAGGAATAGGCACGGCATCTCCACGATGGCTGCGTCACAAGGATGCATGGATTTGAGCTGCCACGGCACCATAGTCTCACCCGGAACCGGCGCGGTGATCGCCCAGGAGTGGCTCGCTTCGACCCATAACACTCAAAACGGCGCAGGTTGCGCGGACTGCCACGAACCGGACGCGGGGCACCCCAATCTCTGCAGCAAGTGTCACGGCGGCGTGGGGTTTGCGGTGACCAGGAATCCCGACCAGGCCGGCAACTGCGGCAACTGTCACGGCCCCTCCTTCCCCGGCGACCTGATGATGGCGCTTGCCCCGCAGCACTACGGCTATTCGACGGCGACCCTGCTGCCGCAAAAAGCGCGCGCATCCTATGTGAGCGCCCAATACCAGGGACGCTGTCGCGCCTGCCACAACCCGCACGACAACAACCTGACCCAGAACCATCGCGATTATGCCAGATCCCTCCATGGCGACCCTACCGCGGCAGCCTGGACCTACTACGACTTCAAGCAGGACAACCGCGCCGCCTGCGCGCGTTGCCATACCAGCACCGGGTATATCAGCTTCGTCACTAACGGCTTCACCCCTCCGACTCAAGGGTTCTCCACCGACAGCACCACCCGTGAAGTGCTGGCCTGCGATGCCTGCCATGCCAGCTACGATTTCAAGAACAGCATCCGCCAGGTCCCGGCCTTCACCGCGACCTACAAGAACTTCGACGGCAGCACCCAGGCGAGCTATCCGGATGTGGGCGCAACCAACCTCTGCATACCTTGCCACTCCGGACGCGACAGCGCCCAGGCCCTTGAGGCGGTGGCGAACTTCAGCAACGCGGGGTTCATCAATTCGCATTATCTGGCAGCGGCCGGGCTCATGTACATGCAGACAGGTTTCACCGGCTTCACCGCACCGGGAACCATCATCGGCAGCACCACCTACGGCAGGACCCTTTCCCCGGACCACCTCAGCACCCCCGGGGGGATCGTGGGGGGGACCAGCAGCACGCACCGCAAATTCGGCACCCCCCTCATCAACGGCAGAAACGGCAACTATATAAACCCCGGCTTCTTCGTGACCGGCGTCATGGACCAAAACGGCCCCTGCGTCACCTGCCACATGAACGCGAGCGGCCTCCCCACCCGTTCCGGGAGCGGCCACAGCCTGAAGATCGACGCCAACGCCTACCGGCAGGTCTGCGTCAACTGCCATACCTCCGAGAACGGGGTGCAGCTCACGGCGGACAACTTCCATGGCAAGTTTCTGGAGCCGCAGGGCGACGCCTTTCGCAGCGCCCTCAAACTGCTGGAGCATCAACTTGCAAGGCATGGCGTGAGCTTCAACAAGAGCGCCTATCCCTATTTCTTCGACGACAATCTCGCCCCGGTAAACGGGAACAAGCAGGCGCTTAAGGACTGGACCCGCGGCGGGACGATGGACGGCCGTAAATTCATGGGCGCCTGCTTCAACATGAACCTCTTGTCGAGGGATCCTGCCGCTTTCGCCCACGCCTATTCCTACAGCCGCAGGTTGATATACGACAGCATTGACTTTCTCGACGACGGTGCTATAAACCTCTCGGTCGGCGCCACGGCACTGAGCTCCGGGCTCACCCTGGCGAACGGCTCAGCCGCCTTCGCCAAGGACGCCCAAGCCTACAACATCATAGGCGGAACCATTAATACCACCTTTGGGGCCACCTCCCAGGCGATGCTCTACCTGACCGGCTGGAACCGCAGCACCGGCGCATGGAGCGATCCCGAACGCCCGTAAGGCGAGCGCCGCGAACAAACCCTCTATCAGGAACGACATGAAACTTTTACTCCACATCTGCTGCGGACCGTGCGCCATCTATCCCGTGAAGGAACTCAGATCCAGCGGCATAGAGGTGACCGGCCTCTTCTACAACCACAACATACACCCCTACACCGAATACAAGCTGCGCATGGACGCAGTGCGCAGCTACGCGCAGATGGTGGAGCTTGACGTCGTATATCGCGAGGAGTACCGGCTGGAGGAATTCCTGTCCCACGTGGCGGGCGAGCCGGAAGGACGCTGCGGCTACTGCTACCGCTCCAGACTGGAAGAGGCCGCCAAGAGCGCGGCCGAATTGGGATTTCCCAGCTACTCGTCAACGCTGCTCTACAGCAGGTACCAGAATCAGGATATGATCCGGGAATTCGGGGACAAGCTCGGGGAGCGCTACGGAGTGAAATTCCACTTCGAGGATTTCAGAAGCGGCTGGCAGGAAGGGATCAACCTCTCCAAGGAGATGGGACTCTACCGCCAGAAGTACTGCGGCTGCATCTACAGCGAGAAGGAACGTTACCTGAAAAAGTAGGGGGAGCGAGAACGGGCCGTGTACGAACGGGGCATGCATCCCGTAGGGGCGAATAATCATTCGCCCCGTCTTTCACCCCCTGTCAGGAGCCATATGCCATCCATCGGCAAATCCCTCATCATAATAGGCATCGTCATCGTCGTAATCGGCGTCATCGTCACCCTGGCCGGGCGCATCCCCTGGCTGGGGCGGCTGCCGGGCGATATCCACATCAAACGGGAAAACTTCACCTTCTATTTCCCCATCGCCACCAGCATCATAATCTCCCTGATCCTCTCCTTCATCCTCTGGCTGTTCCGGAAGTAAACCGTTTGCCGCGGAGAAAATCTCGGTCTCGACCTCACCTTATCTCCACGATCTTCCCGCCCCTGTGGAGCCTGAACATCCGTCCGCGCCAGCTCACGCGGCTTCCGAAGAGCGACAGCGCCCAGACCCCGAAGGAAAGCGCGTCCCGAAGCGGCAAAAGCCAGAGCCCGCGCGGCAAGAGCCGGTCCTTCACGAAGGCACGGCTGTAGGTTGTCGCCACAGCGGCGCGCACCGAATAGAGCAGGGCCGCGGCCGCCGCCCCCTCCCATGCGAAACCGGACACGACAAGGGCGAGCAGCGCCGCCGGAAAGGGGAGCGTGATCCCCGAGGCGAGATAACCGCCCGGCCTGGAGACCCGCATGGTGCGCCCCCAACGAAGCTGTCGCGCCAGCACCTCGGACAGGGACTCGTCGCCGCGCATGACGCTCTCCACGAAATGCGGGGAGAGTTCCAGCCGGTAACCCGCCCGATGGATCATGTTCCCCAGTTGGTAGTCGTCCGCCAGGTAGTCGGCCAGCACCTCGAAGCCGCCGATACGCTCCAGCGCGGTTTGCCGCAACGCCATCGACGCCCCGAGGGCGAAGCTCAGCCCCTCCAGCTTTAACGCCGCCATGACGTTTGGCACCATCTCGCCGCAAAAGCCGAGCGCCTCGATGGAGCAGCCGACCCCTCGCGCCTGCGAGCTGCGGTAAAGCGAGGTAACAAGCCCTACCTCCGGGTCCGCGAACGGCGCGCACACCTCCCGGAGATAGCGCTCGCCCACCCTGATATCGCTGTCGCAGACGATGAGAAGCGGATACTTGGCCCGGGCGTGCGCGTGCATCAGGTTGCACACCTTGTAGTTGGCCCCGTGCAGGGCGCCGTCCACCACCAGGGTGATGTCAACCGCAGGGTACGCCGCCATTACCCGTTCGATTACCGGGATCACCGGGTCGCAGGCGCAGGCCGCCGCGAAGACGATCTGGAACCGCGGGTAATTCTGGCGGCAAAAGGAGGCGAAGTTCTCGAAGCTGTCGCCGTCCATCCCCTTCACCGGTTTAAGGATGGAGACGGGAGGCGTGAAGTCTGGAAGTTGGGCTCCCTTGGCAAAAAAACTGCGTCCGCAGTAAAGCGTGATCGCGGCATAGGCGAGGGCGGGAGCGGTGATCAGGAATGGGAGGGCCTGATGGTACATCAAAATGAAATCCTTTCCACCAGCACAAGGTAAGGGGCGGTCACCGGGCGGTTCAACTGTCGGTTGCACCAGACGTTGTACTGCCTTGGCGCAAGCGATCTCCCCCACTCTTCCACGGCGAGCGCCTCCTCGGGTCCACCCTCATGCCCGGTGTAGAGCGAGATGGCGATGATCCCTTCGCGGCAAAGAAGCGAAGCCGCCTGCCCCAGGGCCGAAACGGTATTTTCCGGAGAGGTGACCAGCGACCCGTCGCCCCCCGGCAGATATCCTAAATTGAAGACCGCCGCTTTCAGGCCGGAAGGAACAAACTCCGCGAGCCTCTCGTGCCCCGCTTCGATCAATTCCGCATTTCCCAGGCGCCCCTCCCGTTCCAGAAGCGCCCGGGTGGCGGCGATGGCGCGCGGCTGGACATCGAAACCCCAGACCCTCCCCCCCTCCCCTGTCAGTTCAGCCAGGAGCAGGGTATCAAAGCCGTTGCCGCAGGTGGCATCGAGCGTCAGGTCCCCCGGGCGCACCCTCTGCCTCAGGAAAAAATGCGCCAGCGGCACCGCGCCCCGCAAGGTCTCTATTCTTTGTTTTTTCGCAGCGTTCACTTCCAATCCGGCCACCTTTGCAAATATGTTCAGAGGCTTAACGTTTTTGGCTATTTTTTCCCGATGAGCGTCAGCACCGCCGGGAGCGTAACCATGAAGGCGATCTGGCAGGCTGCCATACCGAGCGACATGACGACCCCGATGCTGAAGACCCCCTGATGGCGGGCGACCATGAGCGCGCCGAAGCTCGCCATGATGGTGAGGGTATTCAGTAACACCCCGACCCCGGTGCTGCTGGTCACCACGTCGGCGGCGCTCCCCTCCTCGCGCCGGAACCTGTTTATTATGTAGATCCCCGAATCGACGGCTATGCCCAGCACCAGCGGCAGGACGATGATGTTGGCGGAATTGAAGCTGATGCCGAAAAGCCACATGCCGGAGACCATGAAGAGGATGCCGACCACCAGCGGAATCATGCCGATGCAGGCGAACTTCAGGCTCCTGAAGGTGACCACCAGGAGCATCATGATGGCGACAAAGGCGTAGATGAAGGCGAGCCGGTACGCGTCGCGCATGATGGTCATCGACTCGTACACCATGACCGGCTGTCCCGTGGCTTGGGGATCGACGCTGCGCACCTGGTCCAGAAAAGCCTTGAGCGGCGCCCGCTCGAAGATCTCGCCCTTGGGGGCTACCTGCAGCATGAGTTTGCCGGTTTTCCCTACGAAACGCGAACGGAGCTCCTGCGGGATGTCGGACTCGCCGACCGGCGAGACGTCCAGGCTCCGCTTCAGGAGCGCTATCTTCTCCGGGAGCTCGCGGAACATCCCCTCCTGGAAATCGTGCAGCATCCCCACCGCGTTCTTATCCCTCTGCTTCTCCAACCGGGCAAAGAAACGGTCCATGGTAACGACGAAACCGGCAACCCGCTCCCGCTCTGGGTGGCGCTCCTGTTCGAGCTTTGCCTTCAGCTTCACGGTTTGGTTCCTGAAGTTCTCGAACACGGTGGGAAGCTCCATGAGCGAGAGCTCTTCCTCGTATTCGACCGGGTTCACCCCGCTCAGCTCCCGCCTGATCGCGGCTATTTCCGCAAGCTTCTCCTCTTGCCGGTCCGGGACCAGCGAATCGAGGCTCACCACGTGGTCCACCGTCGGCAACGCCTCCAGGGCGCGGCTCTTGGACCGGGCATCGGCGGCGCCGTCCGCGGTCACCACGGCGAAATAACCCGTGTTCTCCCTGCTCTGCATCAGCTTGTAGGCGTAGGTGACCGACTCCAGCCCCTTGGCCTGAAGGTTCATCAGGTTGTAGTCGAAGGAGATCCTGGAAAGCGGATAAAGCGAGGCGGCGCAGCAGAAAACGGTTGCAGCTATGACGACCTTCGGGTGGCCGAAAAGGATGGCGGCGAGCCTCGTTTCCCCCCGGGCGCTTACCGCCGTTGCTCCGGCATGGGGCTTTCTGCGTCTGGCGAGCAGCACCAGCATGGCGGGGAGCACGGTAAAGGTGACGACGACGCAGATGGCCACCCCACCGGCTGCGATGATGCCCAACTCGGCGATCCCCTTGAAGTCTGTGAGGACGAAGGTGAGAAAGGCAACCGCCGCGGTCGCCGCAGCCATGACGATGGCCCAGACGTTCCTGGCGACCCCGGTCTCGATGGCGGCCATTTCGCCCTTGCCGAGCCTCAGCTCCTCCTGATAACGCAGGACGACCTGGATGCCGTACTCGATGCCGATGCCGATCAGCATGATGGCGAACACCATGGAGAGGATATTCAGATGCCCCACCGCCAGGGTGGCGAAACCGAAGGAGAGCGAGATGGCGACCAGAAGCGACACCATGGCGGCGATCACGTTCAGCACCCCGCGAAAGGCTATCAGCAGAAGTATGACGGTGAGCGTAAGGGAAACCGCTGTGGCAAGGGCTATGTCCCGCTGGCTGGTGGCCATCTCCTCGTTTTCCAGCACCGGCAGGCCGGTTAGGCCGACCGTGACCCCCTGGAATTCCGGCGATGCCTTCAGTCTGTCGACCTCGGCGCGTATGGCGGCTATGGCCGCGCTCGCCGGAACGAACCCCACCATGTCCTTGACGGGAAGCGCCGTCAGTATCTGCTGCCTCCCCGCCTTGGCGAAGGAGGAGTCGGAGTCCGTGAAAAACCCCTCCAATGAGGAGGACCCCGCTCCCCCGGCGAACCCGGTGAAGCCGGCGCCTAGCTTGTCCAGCATGAAGAGGATACCGGGGAGCTGGGATTCATCGCCCGCCAGATAGCGCTCCTGGCTTTGGGTCAGGTGGTTAAAAAGCGTCTGCACCGAGGGGGAGGCCGAAAGCTCCTTCAACACCGGCGCCGCGAGGCTCAGGTTCCCGCGCAATTCTTTTATCTCTTCCAGCGGCATGAAAAGAAGCCCGCTCTTCTGGAAAAAAGGGAGCGCGTACGGGTAGAACACGTCGGAGAAAAGCTCCTTCTTCCCGGCGAGCGCGTCGTGCAGCCGGGTGCCGAAGCCGCCCACGCGCCCGGCATCGTCCCCCTCGATCACGACCGCGATATCCTCCCTGTCGCCGAACTCGGCCCGGAAGTCGCGGAAGTCGCGGTTGAACGCGGTGTGCTGCGGCATCAGGTCGTCGCGGCCGGTGAGAAACTCCATCCGCTGCGAGGTAAACCACAAGGAAAGAGCCGACAGCAACAACGCCGGGACCAGTACCAGCCAAGGTTGACGCGCCGCCAGGGAGAACAGGAGGCTGCCGTATTTAGTCGTCTCTTTCATAGAACCCCTTGGCGGTTGTATACAAAAAAAGTCGCGCTGCAACCTAGCACACCCAAGACGCACAAATCAACATCCCGGAACAAGCTATTGTTTTAATTAGAGAAATAATCCAGTTCAAGGAAAAAACAGTGTACCTTTTGTGAAAAGCATGGTAAGTTTCGCGACTTGTAACTCTTAACAAAGAGGCTACACTGAGTGAGCTCGCACCAATCTGGCGAAAAGGAGTATGTGATGACCTCCCCTTTCAAGCACCCCATATCACATGCACTCACCTCATTCAGCGGCGCCGCCGCCGAGCCCGAGAACGACGGCGCCCAAAAGCCGGGCGCAAAGATACACCACCTTCCCGCTTCCATCTGGAAGAGAAAACTAAGCACGGCAAAGAGCCCTCTCGATGTCGCTATCGAAGAGAGCCGCGACTTTTTCTTTAAAGAGCAGCTCCCGAAAGGTTACTGGTGGGCGGAACTCGAATCCAATGTCACCATCAGCGCCGAATACATCATGCTGTTCCATTTCCTCGGTCTTGTTGATCACGAGCGCCAGCGCAAGATGACCAACTACCTCCTCTCCAAACAGACGGAGGAGGGTTTTTGGACCATATACTACGGCGGGCCGGGCGATCTGTCGACCACCGTCGAGGCGTACTTCGCCCTGAAGCTCGCGGGATACCCGGAAGATCACCCCGCCATGGCAAAGGCGCGCGCCTTCGTGCTGGAGCAGGGGGGCATCATCAAGGCCCGCGTCTTCACGAAGATATTCCTGGCGCTCTTCGGGGAATTCGCCTGGTTCGGGGTGCCGAGCATGCCGGTGGAACTCACCCTGCTCCCCAACTGGGCCTATTTCAACATGTACGAGTTCTCCAGCTGGGCCAGGGCGACCATCATTCCGCTCTCCATCGTGATGACCAGCCGTCCGGTGCGCAAGCTGCCTCCGGCTCTTCGGGTACAGGAGCTTTACGCGCGCCCCCCCCGTCCCATAGACTACACCTTCTCCAAGGACGACGGCATCCTCACCTGGAAGAACTTCTTCATCGGGGCGGATCACCTTTTGAAAGTGTACGAGAGCAGCCCGATCCGTCCCTTCAAGAAAAGAGCGCTCGCCAGGGCCGAGGACTGGGTGTTGCGGCACCAGGAAGCGACCGGAGACTGGGGGGGAATTCAGCCCGCCATGCTGAACGCGATACTGGCGCTGAACACGCTGGGATACCGCAACGATCACCCCGCCGTGGCCCAGGGGCTGAAGGCGCTCGCCAATTTCTGCATCGAGACGGATGACCAGGTTGTGCTGCAGTCTTGCGTTTCGCCGGTTTGGGACACGGCGCTGGCGCTAAAGGCGCTCACCGACTCCGGCGTCCCGTCGGACCACCCTTCCCTGGTGAAGGGGGCCCAGTGGCTCCTGGACAAGGAGGTGAAAAAAGCCGGTGACTGGCGGGTGAAATGCCCGGATCTTGAGCCGGGAGGGTGGGCCTTCGAGTTCCTGAACGACTGGTATCCGGACGTGGACGACTCCGGCTTCGTCATGATCGCCCTGAAGGGTATCCAGGTGAAGGACCGCAAGTCGATGGACGACGCCATCAAGCGCGGGATCAACTGGTGCCTCGGGATGCAGAGCAAAAACGGCGGTTGGGGCGCCTTCGACAAGGACAACACCAAGCACCTGCTGAACAAGATCCCTTTCGCGGACCTGGAGGCGAACATCGACCCTCCGACCGCGGATCTGACCGGCCGCATGCTGGAGCTGATGGGGACCTTCGGCTACGCCAGGACCTTTCCCGCAGCCCAAAGCGCCATCGCCTTCCTGAAGAAAACCCAGGAACCCGAAGGGCCCTGGTGGGGACGCTGGGGGGTGAACTACCTTTACGGCACCTGGTCCGTCATGTGCGGCCTGGCGGCGATCGGCGAGGACCTGGATCAGCCCTATATAAGAAAAGCGGTCAACTGGATCAAGTCGCGCCAGAACATAGACGGCGGCTGGGGGGAGACCTGCCAGTCCTACCACGACCGCAACCTGGCGGGAATCGGCGCAAGCACGCCGTCGCAGACCGGCTGGGCGCTGCTTGCCCTGCTGGCTGCGGGAGAGATGCATTCCGCCACGGTGGTGCGCGGCATCCAGTACCTCATCTCCACCCAGAAACCGGACGGCACCTGGGACGAGGCGCAATACACCGGGACCGGCTTTCCCAAGTACTTCATGATCAAGTACCACATCTACCGCAACTGCTTCCCGCTCATGGCGCTCGGCACATACCGGAACCTGACCGGAGGCGAGGCGTGACGGACGAGACGGCATGAAGGCTTTCGTCACCGGAGCCACCGGCTTCATAGGCGCAAGCATCGTGCGCGAACTTTTGCAGGACGGCTGCGAGGTGCGGGTGCTGGTGCGGCCCGACTCGGATCGCCGCAACCTCCTGGGGCTCGACGTTGAGATTTGGGAGGGGGACCTGATGGACGCGGACGCCCTCGTCCCTGCGCTTGCCGGCTGTCACACCCTCTTTCACGCGGCCGCCGACTACCGCCTCTGGACACGCACTCCCCATGCGATGTACCATGTCAACGTCGAAGGGACCCGGAACATACTCTCGGCGGCCCTTGCCGCGGGGCTTGATAAGGTGGTCTACACGAGCAGCGTCGGCACCCTGGGGAACCCGGGGGACGGCACCCCCGGAAAGGAAGACACCCCGGTCAATTTGAGCCAGATGGTGGGGGACTACAAGAGGAGCAAGTTCCTGGCCGAGCTGGCGGCGCGAACCTTTCTGGAAAGAGGGTTGCCCCTGGTAATCGTCAACCCGTCCACCCCGGTGGGGCCAAGGGACATAAAGCCCACCCCGACCGGAAAGATCATCGTCGACTTTTTAAACGGCAAGATGCCCGCCTACTTGGACACGGGACTCAACCTGATGGACGTGGAGACATGCGCGCGCGGGCACATCCTCGCCGCCCAAAAGGGGAAGATCGGCGAGAAATACATTCTGGGGAACCGGAACCTGACGCTGGCGCAAATCTTCGCCATGCTCTCCAAGATCACCGGGCTGAAAGCGCCCGGGGTGAAACTCCCCTACTATCCGGTACTCCTGGCCGCCTATGCCAACCACGCGCTCTCGGCGCTTACCGGCCGCGAGCCGCTGATACCGCTTGCCGGAGTACGGATGGCGGCGAAGTTCATGTATTTCGATCCGGCTAAGGCGGTCTCCGAACTGGGTCTCCCGCTCACCCCGGTAGAGGCGGCGCTGGAGCGTGCGGTAAGCTGGTTCCGCAGCAACGGCTATGCGAAATAAAGCCCAAACCTATATGCCACGGAGAAAATCTGAGGGAATCCGAGAGAATCCAAACATTGTAAATTTTAAAAGTTTAATGACTTTAAAGATTAAACGGTATATAAGCTAACGCCTAAGTTTAGTCTACCCGTTTTGCGTTTCTCTCAGATTTTCTCAGAAGTTCTCCGTGGCGAACGGTTTGATTTTGTACCTGAAGTTTTAGAAGTATCGTTACGGGTTCTCAAGGAGATCCATGTACAAACTGCTAAGCAAAATCAACGGTCCCGATGACCTGAAGGCGCTCAATGCCGAGGACCTTGTCCCGTTGGCCGAGGAACTGCGCGCCTTTCTCCTGGAGACGGTGGCCAAGACCGGCGGGCACCTGGCCTCCAATCTGGGCTCGGTCGAGCTGAGCATCGCACTGCACTACTGCTTCAACTCCCCCAAGGACAAGATCATCTGGGACGTCGGCCACCAGGCCTACACCCACAAGATCCTGACCGGCCGCCGCGACACCTTCCACACCCAGCGCTGCTACAAAGGGCTGAGCGGCTTTCCCAAACGCTCTGAATCGCCCCACGACGCCTTCGGAGTTGGGCACTCCTCCACCTCGATCTCCGCGGGTCTCGGCATGGCGGTAGCCCACGGGCTGAACAACGACCGGTCACGGGTCATCTCCGTGATAGGTGACGGCTCGCTTACCGGCGGCATGGCCTTCGAGGCGCTGAACCAGGCCGGACATCTGAGGAAGAACCTGATCGTCGTTCTGAACGACAACGAGATGTCGATCTCCAAGAACGTCGGCGCCCTCTCCTCCTTCATCTCGCGCAAGATGACCGGAGGGTACTACCGGAGCCTGAAAAAGGAGATGGAGGAGGTCCTGGCCAGCATCCCCGCCATCGGCGGCAACATCCTGCACTTCGCCAAAAAGGCGGAGAACTCCCTGAAAGGTTTCCTCACCCCCGGCACACTTTTCGAGGCCCTGGGCTTCGAGTACGTGGGGCCGATCGCAGGGCACGATATTCCGACGCTTTTGGGCGTACTGGAAAACGTCAAGGAGATCGAGGGCCCGATCCTGCTGCACGTGATGACCAAGAAGGGTAAGGGGTATCGACCGGCCGAGGATACGCCGGACAAGTACCACGGCATTTCGCCTAGCAGGCCCGCGAGCGCCTCCTCCAAGCACGCGCCCCCCTCCTACACCACGGTGTTCGGGGAGACCTTGTTGAAGCTTGGCGAGGAGGACGAGAAAATCGTGGCGATCACCGCCGCCATGCCCGACGGCACCGGACTCACACCGTTCGCCGACAGGTTTCCTGACCGCTTCTTCGACGTGGGCATCGCCGAGCAGCACGCCCTCACCTTCGCGGCGGGGCTGGCGGTCGAGGGATTCCGGCCGGTCGCGGCCATCTACTCCACCTTCACCCAGCGCGCCTATGATCAGGTGTTCCACGACATCTGCCTGCAAAAGCTCCCGGTCACGCTCGCCCTGGACCGCGCAGGCCTTGTGGGAGACGACGGCCCGACCCACCATGGGGCCTTCGACATCTCATTCCTGCGCCACCTGCCCGAACTCACCGTCATGGCGCCCAAGGACGAAAACGAGTTGCAGCACATGTTGAAGACCGCCATCTACTCCGGCCGCCCCATCTCGCTGCGCTACCCGCGCGGCGCCGGTTTCGGCGCGACCATGGACCAGGAAGCGAAGCAGATCGAGATCGGCCGGGGAGAGCTGCTTCTGGACGGGGGCGACCTGACCCTGGTGGCAATCGGCTCCACCGTCTATCCGGCGCTGGAGGCGGCCGCCCTCCTGAAGCAAAAAGGGATCTTCGCCTCGGTGGTGAATGCGAGGTTCATAAAGCCGATGGACGGCGATCTTATCCTCTCCCAGGCGCGCAAGACCGGCTGCATGATCACCGTCGAGGAGAACGCCCTTTTGGGCGGCTTCGGCAGCGCGGTTCTGGAGCTTCTTTCAGACGCCGGGATGACCGGAGTGCGCGTGAAGCGGCTCGGCATACCGGACCGCTTCATAGAGCAGGGAAGCCAGAGCCAGTTGAGAGCCGACCTGGGGCTGGACGCCGCGGGCATCGCCGCAAGCTGCCAGTCCTTTCTAACCGGCCGCGGCCCCGCAGCGTCGCAGTTCGCCGCGATCAATCGCCGACGCGATTACGTCGCCGCGTCCGGGGTCTTCGGCGACTGACATGCGGCGCCGCCGTTGGCGGCCCCGCCGCAGTGGCGAATCATCATCCCGGCGCCGCCGTTGACGGCCCCTCCGTAGGGGCGAATCATCATTCGCCCCCGCCTTTCTCACCTCAATAAGGGCGAAGCAGCAAGAAAGCAACAGCACCAGCCGGACAAACCAGCACACAGCCAGGCACGGGACAGGCGGGAAGAGCGACAACGCTCTTTGGCCTGTCCCGTAGCCGCGTCAGGCGCCGGCCGAATCACGACAGCCAAACAAAGGAATGGAAAAATATGCGTTTCCCCATGCGACTGAACTACGACCTGACCAGGTACATCATATCGAACAAGATGAGGAAGCAGGAGAAGTATCCGCTCGTGCTCATGCTGGAACCGACGCATCTTTGCAACCTCGCCTGCTCCGGCTGCGGCAGAATAAGGGAGTACGCCGACACCATCCAGGAGATGATGACCCTGCAAGAGTGCCTTGATTCGGTCGACGAGTGTCCGGCGCCGGTCGTCACCATCACCGGAGGCGAGCCGTTTCTCTATCCGCACATCTACCCGCTCATCGACAAGGTGCTGCAACGGGGAAAACACATCTACCTCTGCACAAACGCCCTGCTGCTCGAAAAAGCGCTCGACACCCTGAAACCGCATCCGAACTTCATCCTGAACATCCACATAGACGGAATGGAAGAGACCCACGACAGGATACTGGAGCGCCAGGGGACCTTCCGGATAGCCATGGCCGCCATCAAGAAGGCGAAGCAACTCGGGTTCAGGGTCTGCACCAACACGACCATCTTCAAGGAAACGGACCTGATAGAGATAGAGATGCTCTTCTCGCACCTGAAAGAAAACGGGGTGGACGGTTTCCTGGTCGCCCCCGGGTTCGGGTACGAAGCGGTCGGCGAGAAGCTCTTTTTGGAGCGGCGCGAGATCCAGAAGAAATTCGAGGACGTCTACGAGATGAGCAAGCGTTTCTGTTTCTTCTCCACCCCGATGTACCTGCGCTTTCTCAAAGGGCAACGGGATCTGGAGTGCACCCCCTGGGGGAACCCGACAAGGAACCCCCGCGGATGGAAAGCCCCCTGCTACCTGATAACAGACAACCACTATGGAAGCTTTCAGGAGATGATGGAGAAGACCCAGTGGGAGAAGTACGGCGTCGGTAGAGATCTGCGCTGTGCGCAGTGCATGATGCACTGCGGGTTCGAGCCGTCCGTGGTGGCCGAAATCGGCAAGAGCGGAAAGGACATGTGGGAGATGTTCTGGTGGAACTTGGGCTGACGTTTTGTCAGGCTTGCCACTCTTTAGGCACAAGTAATAATCATAGTTAAATACCAGGTATTTAGACCTTGACTTCACAACCTAAGCCCGCTAATCTTTGACACAGATTATGCGGGTTTTGTCTTTTCCATCGTACCTACTTCGTACCTAATCCAAGGCTCTAGCCATTAGGTACGAAAACAACAGGGGTCGCCATGCCGAAACTGCAGCTCACCAAGAGGAATATTGACCAGCAAACACCCTCCCCCGAATCGGGACAGGTGGACTATTGGGATACTGAGTTAAAGGGGCTTTGTCTCCGTGTGGGAAAAGATTCAAAGACCTTTTATGTCAAGGTCGATGTGCTGGACCCGGCAACCGGAAAATACAAGACCGTCAAAGGGAAGCTAGGCCGATATGGCGAGATAACGCCGGATATGGCCCGCAAGAAGGCACCGGAGATCATGGCTAAGCTCAGGGCTGGCAAACCTGCTGAAGATACCCCTATCCCTACCCTGCGGACGCTGTACCGGAAATACATCGAGGCCAAGAACCTGAAGCCGAGCACAGCGGCGGCCTACAAGATTTATTTCGAGAATGAGAAAGGCGCGAAGTTCTCCACTTGGATGGATGTCCCAGCACCGGAACTGCTGCAGATCCTGAGGCCTGACGTGGTCATAAACCGATACCAGGAGGTATTGACGCTGTCCGGTAAGGGCGCCGCCAGTAACGCTTTCAAGATGCTCCAAGCCATCATCAATTATGGAATGATCCTTTACCCCCAATACATCGGCCGTAATCCGGTCAAGGTAATTACCGACGCCGAGTTATGGCCAGAGATCAAGACGCGTATCACCTGCCTTGAGCCGGAGCAGTTCATGATTTTCCATGATGCGCTGCTTTCGTTCCCGGCGATCCACCGAGACTGTTATCTGTTCGCGCTCTACCAAGGGTTGAGGCCCGATGAAGCACATAGCCTGCGATGGGTTGACGTGGACCTTGATAAGAAATTGTTTGACCTGACTTGGAAGGATTCAAAGACAAAGCATCGGGGAGTGCTCCCCCTTTCCCGGCAGACGGCCGAGATATTGAAACGCCGACACGCCGTGGTCCAGGAAGGTGACGTCTACGTATTTCCATCAGTGGCGGCGAGGAGTACGCGCGGACATATCGTGCTGAGAGCCGACAAGCTGAGAGCAAAGACGGGGCTGGATATTACCCCCCACAGCCTTCGGCGGACCTTTATCCAGATCGGGGAAAGGCGGTTGAGAATCGCAAGGGAGAGCGTCAAGTTTTTAACGAATCACGTCGACCGTTCTGTCCATGGCGAGCATTACGCACATATTGGCGTCGAGGACGTCCGTGCACCTCTCCAGGCTATCGCCAACGAGATCGAGCGGCTCATGGTGCATGGAGTCGGCGGGAAGGTTGTAGAGCTGGCGACGGCGCGCGCGACGGGGTAAACGTCACAGCTCTATTTTGGAGGAACATCTTTTATCGCTTTTTCTATGCCAAGGAGGATCGGTTTCAACAACGCCTGCAGCCGGGCAACCTGTTCCTCTGCAGTCGAGTCAGAGTCATTGAAAACATTCTTAGCTTCTTCGACAAACTCTTCCAGCGCAGCCTTACCGCCTGCCGCCCTTTCAAGGCCGCCCTCGCCTAACACTTGATCTGCCACCCCCACAAAAAGACTAGCCTGGCGCTCCAGTTCTTGCCTTAGGTTGACTCCATTCTTATCAACAGCCTTCTCTCCCTCCGATTCAACTGCTGCAGGTTCTAGCCCAAATCCTCTTTCAAAAGCAGCTTTGACCTCTTCGTAACTACGGCCTTCCATTTCTCCACATAACCATTGTGCTGGCACTCTGAAATAACCAGAAAGTTTGAGGACCAAAGTATTGGTAATTCGATTTTTCCCAGTCAACGCGCGGCCAACATAAGCAGGCGAAATCCCGGTTTGTAACCCAATTGTTCGAAAAAGCCCGTGTGTGCCCCACTCGCCTCTCAGTCGCAAGACATTGATAATGTTTGCTAGCACAAGCTCCTGCTTTTCCTCACTTTTTAATAATTCTGATAATGTTAACATTTTTTCGCTTGATCCCATGTTTATGTTATGTTAGGTTATGTTTGTATTGATTGCTAACAAATCATAATATAACCTAAACAAGGTGAAACTGCAATACGGCACGCCAAGGGCAGCACAAAAAAATGGGGGCATTTATGGGAAACAAATTGCTGAATGAAAAAGAGGTTGCCGAGCAAATCGGCATGTCGGTTCACTGGATGCGCCGCAAGCGCCTGACCGGGGGCGGGATTCCCTTCCTCAAGATGTCGGACCACGGAGCGGTACGATACGAGGAAGAGGCAGTCGAGGCCTACAAGCGAAGCAGGGTGAGGACGTCAACGAGCGCGGCCTAAGCCCAGCCGGGGAGGGACAAAATGGGAAAGAATCTAGATTTAGCTGAAGAGCTTTTCAAAGCCGCGTTTCATCCGAGCCTACATCGCACAGCAAGATCGGACGCCTACAAGCGCGGAGTCATGGCGGTTCTGATCCTCAAGTGTGGGGGTCCTCGTGCTGACCTGACCTACCGGGTCGGCACTCCTGAGCTTGACGCCTGGGCGGCAGGATGCGACGAGGGGCATTCAATTTGGCGGAAGCACAATGAGACCGGGCAGGACAAGGAACAATAACCGGCGAAAGCCGCGACCTACAATGACAGGGGGGCAACACCATGCAGGTAACAATCAACGATTACGTGTTCGAGAAGCAAAACGAAACCCTGATGAGTCTGGCTGATGCGATCAAGGATATCGGATGGCGCGTTCAAGCGATTACGGACCGCCTACCGGCTTCATGTAAGGATCAGGTGGCAGAGCTGCTTGACAGAGAACTTAGCGCGATAGATTCAACCTGTCACTGTCTGGGCGAGGTAGCGCTTAAAGCGAGCAACGAGGCCGAGAAGTGGGGCATCTGGGCTAAAGAGACCGGCGCGAACATTTCTTTTGATTGGGGCGAGAGCGGGCCGAAACAAGCAGTTAACAGACTGGCAGGATAGCCCTACCAGTTTCAACCACCGTCGAGAGACAGGGATTAATGCAAATGGCCCGCACACGCGGAAAGGAGAGAGCATGTTGAAAATCACAACAAAGAGCATCAACCACGGAGCTATTGCCCTGGCGTCTGGCCGGGCCGTCGAGGTGATCCGCCAGCCGGCCGGGCGCCGGGCGCTGTTCCTGTTCGAGGACACGGTGGAGATGCACGCGCTAATCGACGCATACGAGGCCGGGAAGCCCTTACCGCTCCCCTCTAAGGCAATCCTCAATGCTAGAACGGAGCTATTCCACCAGGCCAAGCGCGTCTCACTGGAGGGCATATGATCTGGTACCCATTCTATGCCGGGGATTACGCCAGAGACACAGCGCATTTGAGCATGCTTGAACATGGGGCCTATCGGCTCTTACTTGATCACTACTACAACACACAGGCGCCGTTACCGCTCGACCGAGGGAAACTATACCGGGTGTGCCGAGCCATCGATGGCGGCGAAAGGGAAGCGATTGACGCCATTTTGGAAAGCTTTTTTCTGAGTGACCTTGATGGCTGGAGGAATAAGAAGGCGGATCTCGTGATAGAGCAGCAGGCCAAAAAGGCCGAGGTGAACCGGGAGCGGGCCTTGAAGGCAGTTGAAGGCAAACGCTCCAAAGGGAATGCTCCAAGTTCAACTCCAAGTAGTTCTCCAAGTTCAACTCCAAGTGAACCGAACCAGAACCAGAACCAGAACCAGAATTCAGAAGTAAAAGAACCACAACCACAACCAAAACCAAAACCCGAAAAGCCGGTGGTGGTGGCTGATGAAAACCCTTTGCCCTTGGAAGAACTGGCAGACCTGTACCGCTTCTACCATGGCCCCCCTAACGTGCAACAACAATGCTCACTCTTGGAGATAGCGGAGAACTTCACCTCCGAGGCTATTGTCAAAGCCTTGGAGGCATCCGAAGGACAGGCAAATAAGAATCCTGCAGCCTGGGTCAAAATCTGCCTTGAAAGTAAATCATGGTCATACCTCCCGGGAAAGGATCCAACGTTCGCCTTCCTGGACAAGGAAAGCACCATCAAGCCACCCGGCTATTTTGCCGGCGACTTTGTCGACAAGTCGGACCAGTGGTAACCGCACAGCGAACCAGAGCCCGACAGCCAGGAGGAACCATGGATCAACTAAAACTGAACCTGCCACATCCGGCCACTGACAAAGACGTGGGCTTCATGGAGTACCTGCTTCGCGGCGTCCGTGAGAAGAGAGAAGAGGCGACCGCCGGGCCGGTGATAGTCAAAAAGGAGAGGATACCGAATGAGCTCAAATAAAAACGAAACAGCGGCGCGATTGGCCGCACTTGGCTGCGAATGTGCCAAGTTGCTGTTTTGCCGCAATAGCAGGAATTCCTGCTTTTTCGAGTTCACGGCAGCCACCGCTTGAAAGGAGCACACATGAAACGCAGGAATGCCATATCGAGCAACAACGCCAGCCGCTTCCTGCAGTGCTCACCTCGCCACGTCCGCAACCTCTTTTGGCGTGGAGAGCTCAGCGGGTACTTCCTGGCGACCGGACAGGGCAACCGGGGGCTACTTATCTACGAGGACAGCCTGGAATCATTCAAGGCCCGGGAAGTGATAGAAAAATGACCGAGAGGCAACTTTAGGGGAATCAGGGGAATCAGGGGAATGACTCTGTTTTCCCTTTTTCGTATGGTATCCAAAAAACAGGAGGTGGTTTTCATGGCAACAGCATTCGAAATCAGCAGGGCTCTTATCACACAGGGGGCAGACGCCGGGAACATGGCGCAAGTCTTGGAATCCCTCACCACAGCCGATTCTTTGCCTGTTTGGGGCGCTGGAGCGGTCGGCGCAAGCCTCACACCGGATGAGGTTGTTTTGATCATCTTGGGGGCGACTGCGGCGAACCCCGAGGCGGCAGCGGAACATGCTGGCAAGGTGTCGGAGTTAATTCGCGCTGACGGTCGTTCCCTGGGCGAAGTGCTCACCAAGATCCTCGGTGCGGAGCCGAGTGAGATCGACGTTCTCGAAATGACTGTTTCATCCAATGGCCGACAGGCGACAATCAAGTATTGGCGTAACGTCGTCTCTGACACGTTCTCCATCAACGGCGGATTGAGCGCCTTCAGTCCGTCGACCATCATTCGCGGCTCGCTGGTCCAGGCGCTGGCCATGAAGTTGAGCCAACCGACCACAGGCGGCTGGGTAGAAAGGCCCTCTGGCGAGCAAATCTAACATGCCGCGCCGGGAGGCGGGCGAAGGAGATACACAAGATGGCAATTTTCGAAGAAGTGAAGGGTTTGGTTGAGGATTTTGGTGTTAGGCACAAGGCGGACATAAGTGCGCTGACGGCAAGGATCGATGAATTCGAAGCCAAGGGCAACCGCCCGCTTGCTCCCAGCGGCGGACCCGACAGTGCAGAGATTACAGCAGCCGAGAAGGACCACCAGACCGCATTCCAGGCCTTCGCCCGCAAGGGGATTGACAACGGGCTCCAGGCCTTGGAGATCCAGGCCAGCATGACCACCGGCAGCGATCCGGACGGCGGCTATGCAGTCCCGATAGTCATCGAGAAAGAAATCGAAAAGATGCTGCGGAACGAATCCCCTATGCGGAGCATCTGCAAGGTGATAACGGTCGGTACACCGAACTATCACAAGCTGGTGAACAAGGGCGGAACCACGAGCGGCTGGGTAGGCGAGACGCAGGAGCGACCCGAGACCAGCACCCCGCAACTGGGCAAGCTCACCCCGTACTGGGGGGAAATCTACGCGAATCCCGCGGCATCTCAGCAGTCGCTGGATGACCTGGGATTTGACGTTGAGTCGTTCCTTGCCGAGTCCATCGGCGATGAATTCACCGAGCAGGAAGGGGCCGCGCTTATAAACGGTGACGGAATCCTCAAGCCGAAAGGGCTTCTTTCCTTCCCTACCGATACCGCAGGCGACAAGACCCGCGCCTTCGGCACCCTGCAGTACATCAAGACCGGAGCGGCTGCAGCTTTCCTTGCGGCGTCCGCTACCGTCTCCCCGGCTGATTGCCTGACCGACCTTGTTTATTCCGTCCGCAGGCCTTACCGCAAGGGCGCCGTGTGGCTGATGAACTCCAACACCCTGGCGACCGTCTCCAAGTTCAAGGATGCGGTCAACGGCCTTCCCATCTGGCAGCGCGGCCTTGCTGAAGGTCAACCGTCTACCCTCCTGGGCTACCCCATCGAGGAAGACGAGAACATGCCCGACATTGGCGCTGGCGCTTTCCCTATCGCCTTCGGGAACTTCAAGCGCGCGTTCGTGATCGTCGACCGCACGCAGACGCGGATACTCCGTGACCCGTTCACGGCCAAGCCAAACGTGCACTTTTACGCAACCCGGCGCGTCGGTTCGTTCCTACAGAACCACCAGGCCGTCAAGCTGCTGAAGGTTTCGGCATAGGTTTCACGGGCTGACCACCTGGCGGCTCATCACCGCAACGGTCAAGGGTTGACTATCACCCTGCGGGTGTTCGAGCAGTTCCACCCCGATCTAGTCGGCGTTCCTCATGCTGGCCGAATCATTCACGATAAGCATGGCAAAGCCATAGACCTGACCTCCAATCGGGCGGTATGGAAACAACAGAGGCGGGGCCGGGTCATCCCCCTGGTTCCGCCTTCTTTGTATCGAGGCACCCGGGCGGCTTCATTCCCTAGGTAGGCACCGCCCAAGACCGAGCTGGAACCTTAATTTCCACTAAACAAAGTTTTTCCTTTAAAAAATTCCGAGGTGAAATATGGGAACAAAGGCACCGAAGCACCTGAGCAAAGAGGCAAAGGCCTTGTGGGCGCGACTGCTGAAAGAGTACAACATCGAGGATGAGGCCGGGCTGCTGATTCTCCAGACGGCCATGGAATCGTTTGACCGGATGCGCGAGTCTCAGGCGATCATCAAGACGGAAGGGATGCAGGTAACTGACCGTTTCGACCAGAAAAAGGCGCACCCGTTGACAACGGTGGAGCGCGACAGCCGGGCGGCGATGCTGGCAGCACTCAAGGCGCTGAACTTGGACCTTGAACCGCTCCAGGATCGACCGGGCAGACCGGCGGGGAGGTGACACCATGGCGACCAACAGGAAACGGACACCGCGCAGCCGACAGGTGCAAACGCTTCACCCTGGCGCGATAAATTGGCTCTATGACCGGCAGGAACCGACCGAAAAGCCGTGGAAAGATCGGTTTTTCATGGACCGGGTCGATTTTAAAACGCTATGGGCGGACAATCGGGACGAAGTTCTTGCCTGGTGGATCAAGAACCGGCCCGGCACCAGGCCGTTGAACTGGTGGATCTATGACGCACCAAAGGAACGGGTCCCATGGTGCCAGGGGTGGGAATACTACGCGGCGCAGCCATACCGGCAAAGGGTTGGCGGGATCGGTGAACCAGGGCACGACGCGCACACCTTGAAAGGTATCCCGCAAAGCTGGCTTGGTGAGCCTAGCGACCCCCTTGACCCTCCCCGGTTCGAGTCGGAAGCGGCGTATCTTCAGCGCCACGGCCTTCTGACCAAAGAGGAAAGGGCGCACCTGGGGAAGCATCCCGAGTTGTTGGAACCGGTAGATAGTGGCGGGGTTGTAACCGGGCATCAACAAGGGCATTTGAGATGCTTCCGATGATGGAGGCTGAGGCGAAGGAGAGGCAGAGGGCGGCGGGCGTTTCTCACTCAGGGAACCTAAACAACCAGGACGTTCGGGTTACGGCAAAAGCGCCGGAAGCCGAGAAAGGCGAAGCCCGCAACCGAGCCGCCGATCACTAAGGGGCCGGAGAAATCCGGCCTTTTCCTTTGTAGAGCGGGGATGTATTATTGCAGCCATCAAGGATACTGGAGGGACTGCATGAGGTTGCACCCTGATGACATCAAGGCCATTGCCTCCGAGGTAGTGCGCCAGATGCGCCAGATCGAAGGCGTGCATCTGGATCAGGCGCACATCGCCAGGCTGCCGGTCACAGAACAGAAGGCAATGGCAAGGGCGCAGCGAGCGGCAGAGGTGGCGGCGGAAAAACTGAAGACAAAAGGAGCATAATCTTATCGTACCTATATCGTACCTATGCACATATCATGCAAGTCAACTAGCCTGATTTACACATCATTTCACTGTCTAGAAATGTTCTGGTGGAACCTGGGCTAGGCAAGGGAGACGCCGCCACAACCTGAGACGTCACAAGATCAATAAAGCCCGCCAATCAGCAACAGGATTGGCGGGCTTTATGTCGGCAGTCAGTTAAAGCCCGTAACTGCTGTGATACACGATCGCTATGCGTGTCATGCTGTACCTCCTTGCAGTGCAGGAACGCAACTGACTCATCCTATTTGGCTTTGGCCAACTCGATTTCCAGGTTGATGATCACCTCTTCACCCACGGCAACGCCGCCGGTCTCAAGGGCTGCATTGTAGACCAGGCCGAAATCCTTGCGGTTGATCTTGGCGCTAGCTTCAGCTCCGCTCTTCAAGTTTCCCCACGGATCCTTGCTCTCCCTGGAAGGACCTTCCACGTCCAGCACCACTTCCTTGGTAACGCCGTGCAGGGTGAGATCGCCGGTCACTTTGAGCTTGCCTTTTCCTACCTTGATCACCTTCCTGGACACAAATTTCATGGTCGGATACTTGGCCACGTCGAAGAAGTCCGCACCGCGCAGATGCTCATCGCGCTTCTGCACACCCGTGTTGACGGATGCGGTGTCGATGGTGACCTCGACTTTCGACTTGGTAATGTCCCGCTCATCGATGTTAACCACGCCATTGACCTTCTCAAAGGTTCCCCTGACGTTGGATACCATCATGTGGCGTACCTTAAAGCCGACACTGGAATGATCGGAGTCGATGTTGTAGCTCGCTGCGCTAGCAAGTGCGGACAGCGACAGGGCGAAGATGGTCGTGACGGATGCGAGTAATCTCTTCATAGCGTGCTCCTTTTTTCGGCAAAATGGTTTAAGTTGATGTACTTTGATGTTAAGCTATATGTCCAAAAAAAATGTGCTCTTGAGTTAGTCCCCTCCTTCTCGCTTCCCGAGTTTTTTACAAAGTTGCCCCAGCATCGCCTGTTCAGCTTCGGTCAAGACGCTCATTTCGGCCACGATGGCAGCTTCCACCGTACTGAACACGGTCGAGATTAGTTCGTTCCCCTTTTCGGTCAGGTGGACCGCGAAGTACCGGCGATCTTCCATGGATCTCACCCGCTGTACCAGTCCCTGCTTTTCCAGATTATCGATGACCAGTGTGATGTTACCGGTGCTCTTGAGTATTTTTGTTGCAATGTCGCGTTGGCAGAGCGGCCCCTTGTGTTGCAGCGCTTCCAAAACGCCGAACTGGCTTATGGTGAGTCCGGCGGCAGACATGTGGCGGCTCACCCGGCTGGTGACCGATTCCGCCGCCCGCATCAGCTTTGTATAGGTGTTCAGCGAGCGATATGAAGTGCCTCGTCCAGAATTCACAGCCGTGCCCCACTAAAGTTCAACATGAGATAAGTCGATATCAAACTAATTCTTGTGCGTGATAAAGTCAAGAGCTTTTTGAACCCCGTCCTTTTGCCAAGCGCGCAAAACAGCAATTTCGTCAGCATCCCCCTCTTCCAGGATAGAACACTGGTCAACAAAGCACGCAGTCAATAAAAAGACGCCGTCTCTGCTTCAAGAAACGGCGTCTTTATCAAAGCCAAATGCAGCTTCTCTATGCTGAACCAGTATGTCGTCTTGTCTTTACCAGGTGAATTTAACTTGACCGTTTCCGCCGGCGACTCCGGATGACAGTCCAAAATTGTTGCTTTTCGCAGTGCAGGTCGGGAAAACAAGGCTGTGAATGTAGCCACCATGGCCGGCATTTCCGCCATCATTAATATAACCGGGTGCTGTCCTGCCTGGTCCGCCACCAGCCCCCCCCACCCCTCCAGCCCCGCCATTGCATGTGTTCACTGTAGCGCCGCTTCCACCAGCAAGACCCGACCAGTTGTTTATTGTGCCGCTTCCACCAGCCCCGCCAGCACCACTTACTCCAATTCCTCCAGCCCCCCCGGTTGCTTTCAACACTAAAGGACCGGCTGAATAGTACTGCTTGATCTCTGACAATCCGCCGGGTCCTCCGTTTCGGAGGGCGTACGCCCCTGTCGTTGCTCCATTGACACCACCGGCGCCCACTCTGACAAAGTAATTGACTCCGACGCTGGAGGAAACTAACGCATTGAAGCTGGTTTTACCATAACCGCCTCCGCCTCCGCCGCCGCCGCCATTACCGCCTGTGGTCCCTGCTGCGGGCTGACCTCCTCCTCCGCCACCGCCGCCCCCCCATGCTTCAACTGTTATAGTGATGTATTCCCCGGGGCTGCCGTTGATATTGCATGCCGGATCATTTGGACAGACAGTAAAATAGTGAGTTCCAGGGCCCGGGGAGGTCCAGGTTCCGTGTGAAGGATTCCTGGTATTGGTTATGGTGCAGGTCTTGTGATCTCCCGCGGCCAAGGCGACTTTGCCGGCCGCATCGCAGTCCCCGCCAAAAACAACCGTGTAATCTGCCAGGTTGCTGCCCGCGCCAACCTCACTCACGGAGTGCAGACCGACAGATCCAACAACAGGTCCGGTCGTTCCATTATTGCCGACAGCCAACGATTTATTGAGTCCGTCTATTCTGAGGGTGAACAGGCCCGGATCCGTAGCCGGAATGAGGATTTTCTTCACCGTCAGCGTAGGCGGCGCAGGGTTTCTGGTGTTGGTGATAGTGCAGGTCTTGTAGTCGCCCCAGGTAAGGGAAATGTTGCCGTGTTTGCAGCTTTGACTGTAAAAGGTCGTGTAGTCGCCAAGGTCGGTGCCTGCGCCGGCAGTCTCGCTCACAGTATGACCGCCGACGGTCACATTGACGATTCCAGTAGTGCCATTATGGCCGACACCAGCTCCTGTTCCGGTAACGCTTCCATCAATCAAGAGATTGAACGTGCCCGGATCAGTCGCCGGGATTAGAATCTTGTGCACCACCATCATGGGCTTCTTATGATTGGTAATGGTGCAGATCTCGTTTGCTCCCGGGGCAACATAAATATTGCCGCCTAAACAGTTCGGACTATAGGAGGTGACGTAATTACCCAGACTGCTGCTAGTACCTGCTGTTTCACTGACGCTATGCAATCCTGAATTGACAGTCACAGGTCCGGTACTGCCGTTATGGCCGACGTTGGCGCCCGTCCCGGCAATACTTCCATCAATCAAAAGATTGAACTTGCCCTGATTGCTACTCGGGACTACCACCTTTCGCACGGTAAGAGTGGAACGGCTTGTTGACTTCCTGGTATTGGTGATTATGCAGGCTTTATTGTCTCCCGCAGCCAGGGTTATGGCGCCGTTCGGGGCGCAGTCACCACTGATAACGCTGCTGTAATCCGACAAAACGGTTGCGGTACCTGCGCTTTCACCGACAGTGTGGACGCCGGTGCTCATGCTCACGGTTCCGGTGCTCCCCCCGTTGCCGATATCAGCTCCGGTACCGGCGGTGCTCCCGTCAATCGTCAGGTTGAACCTGCCGGGATCGTAACTCGGGACGACAACCTTACGTACGGTCAGTGTCGTGCCCTGCGGCTTATCACATGTGAGGGTGTTCCGGACCGTTACGGTCGTCACCGCGCCGGCCGTGATGGGCACCGGCTGGGCGGGCGCGATCATCGTGGCCCACGAAGCGCTGCCGCCTTTGCAACCCTCGGCATGTGCGATAGAGGAAGGGAGGGGCTCCGTGACCTTGCAATAGCTTTGCGCGGCGATGTTCGCGATGGTAGTGCCGACGCTGCCGGGAGCAACCGACACACCCTGATGGAAAGGGCCCGCCGGCGTGCAATCGACGAACATCGAGAAGGTCGCGGGAATCGGTGCGGGAGCGCCGGTCCCGTTGATCACACTCTTTAGCACCCGCAGTGAGCCCGTGCGTTTGCCCCCCTTGCGTGCATCAGTTGGATCATGAGCGGCAGGCGCCCCCACGTCACGCATAGGGTCTCCAGGTCTCGCTGCGGCAGGCACTCCTGCGCCCCGCATGGTGTCTACAGGCCCCGCAGCGTTAGGCATGCCCGTGCCGGACCTGTAGTCCCCAGGCCCCGCATGGGCTGGTCCTAGACCGGCAAACAGAGTCAGGGCTGCGAAAGATAAAGCCCGAGCCAGTGATTTCTTCATAGCGCCCCTTTTCCATGATGAGTGGATGGCAAAGTAGTCGGTTCAAATCGTGCAATAACGCCGGTTTTTATTTGTAATAACTGCCGGGTGTCGCCTGCGCGATATAACGCACCGCCTCGATGATGCAGTTGCGGATCGCCTTTTCCATCGGGGTATTCGCGTATGAGGACAATCCTCCGGTCAGAGTCTTGAACCCGCCCGTGTACGTGCCCGACAGATCCCCCGATATGTCCGATGCCTGGCCCTGAACCCTGGTAGCTGCCAGCACTTCCGAAGTGGAAGTGTCGATGATGCGGATGTCCAGCGCCATATGAGCCTTGTTCGATGTCGCGCTCAACAGCCCGCCAAGGATGCCACTGCCAATGCCGCCCCCCGCACCGATGCTTGCGCGGCTGCCGGAAGCATGAGGCTCAAATTCCGTCGCTGCCGCGGTGATAACGATATCCGCCGTCCTGATATGGCCTTTTTTGGGGCCCGTGTCCGATTGGACTGCCGACGCCGCTGACAACTCCTGCTCCAGCATCACGGCGCTGAGAGCCTGCCGGTCGAACACGGTAAACCGGTTGCTGTTGACCAACGCGGTGATGAGCATCTCGCGCAAGCCCGGGCCAATCTGGCCAACGGCCTTTGCCGCTTTCACGTCAAAATCCGCGACGGCAATGCGCACTTTCGGACCCGAATAGGGAGGCAGCTGCTGCGCGCCGGCGTTGTTATCCACCTGCGCCGTGCCGCTTGTCGTGGCGCAACCCGCCAGGCTCGTCAACATTAAAGCAAGAAAAGCCGTCCTCAGATATCTCACCGTCATTTATCGTTCTCCCTGGTCTTGCTCCGACCTACGGTTCTGCTGATTCACCACAGGTGGCACCTGTGCAGAGCAATGATTTTTATTCGCCTCTACAGCACTTTGGCGGCTCTGAGCTGGATTGATGGCAGGGTGCGCCGCGCGCACCATCAGCTAGTCAGCCGGACTTTCAGAAGCTGGACGGCGGGTGAAAGTGGCGCGAAGGCCAGTTTTCACCCGCCGGTGTCGAGCGCCGAATCGTCGGTGAGCCGGTACAGCGGGCTCGACTATCTTTGCTTCTGAACCGGTTTGGCCTCCGGTGCCGCCTTGCGGGCGGGTTGCTGCTTCATGTCACGCTCTTTGAATTGCAGTCCCTTCGTGTCGGCTTTTGGCGGTACGTTGGCCAGGTAGTGCCCCCTCAGCCAGTCTCCGTTCTCCGCTTTGTAGCAGAAACAGGTGAGCGGCTCACCGCAGCACGCATCGCTTTTTGCGAAAGCTACGCTGGTTACCATGTTGCTGATCACGAACAGGAGTGCCACTGCGCAAAATTTCTTCATAACTATTCTCCTCTGCTGAAAGTGGGGATCGCGCGTCATTTATCTTAGACCCCACCAGCGCTACCCCGAGAGTGGCGAGTCCCAACTGTTCCAATCCTCTAATTTAGCCGTTTAGTTTCTTGTTTTTTTAGTTGTTGGACTGTTATAGGCATATTCAATCTCATACTAAAACTTTAATCATTGGTGACGTCCGTGTACGAGTCTCGTGCCGAGAATTCCTCAACTGTTATCAAATTGAAAAAGTGTTTTATAGTTTTGGCCTGTATAGCACCAGCAAGAGAAACCGTCAATGGAATTCAATAAAATCGTAGATCATATTGTATATACAGCATAAGCAATGAAGCGTGGAATTCGACAAGTTGATCTGCTATATGACGCTTCCCGAAAGTCGGGGCGGCTCGAAAACCAGGGGGGAGGACTACATGAACAAGACGGTGGCCAGGGGGGGCGGATGGCTGCTACCGCGCTGGGCGCGCGGGAAATACGGCCTGCCGATCAAGGGGAATGGAATGGCGGCCGCCGACGATCTGGCTTGGGTGGCCCGCAAAACCCGTCGGCGTATCGGGATCATTATCCGTGGAGCGTTCATTTCCAGGACGATGCGCGCCGACTGACAGCGCCGAAGGGGAGGTAACGTGAGGAGGCGCGCCTTCGCCGCTCTGGCGGAGGCGCTTCTGCTGAGCGGCTGTGTCGCTCGCCGCCTTCAAAACGATTTTCCGGCGCAGCCTGGACACCCTCCCCGCTGCGCTCCTCCAGCTTCAGGAATCAGGTAGATGCGGCCCGGAGCGGCGCCTTGCAGGGTTTTTGCTTTATCCCGGGGTGGTTTCAACCTCCATATCGAAGGCCTTGGCGCGTTCCTCCCATTTCTTCCGGGCCAGCGCCCGCATGTCTACGGCGGTGTCCTTTTCGTCTATGATTTCCATCCCCATCAGCGTCTCAACCAGATCTTCCAGCGTGACCAGGCCGGCTGTTCCTCCATGCTCATCGACGACTACGGCAATATGCCGCCTGTCATTGAGAACGGTTTCCAGCAAGGCCGTAAGCGACGCCGATTCCGGGACGAAAGAGATTTCGCGTTTGGAACACTCTAGCTTCTCATCGCCCTGGTTTTGCGCCTGGCGCAACAGGATGTCCGCCCTGAGAACGAAGCCGGTTATCTGGTCGATACTCTTCTTGTAGATCGGCAGGCGCGAGAAAGGCGTTTTCGCCATATACTCCGACGCGTCCATTACCGTTATGTCCTCGGAGAGCGCCGACACCACGGTGCGCGGCGTCATGACGTCTTCCGCCTTTAGCGACCCGAACAAAAAGAGATTCCGGATCATTCGGGCCTCGTTAAACTTGATTTGCCCGGACTGTTCACCCACCTGCGCCATGGCGATGAACTCGGCCCGGCTGAAGATGTGCAGGCTCTTTCCCCGTGAAATGAATTTGGTCAGGGTCTCGGAGATCCGGACGATGGGATAAAGGATCACGATCAGGCTCTGCACGAAAAGAGCCGTGGGTCCCGCGAGCTTCGACCAGTAGACGACGCCTATGGTCTTGGGGACGATTTCAGAGAGGAAAAGGATCATGAGCGTCATGACCGCCGAGAACAGACCGAACCAGGTGCTTCCGAAAACCACGGTAGCTTTGGCCCCGGCCAGGATCGCTCCGACCGTGTGCGCTATGGTGTTGAGGGTCAGGATCGCCGCGAGTGACCGATCCACGTTATCCTGCTTCAGTCTTTTCAGAAGCGCCGCGCGTTTTGGACGCTTCTCTTTCTGCATCTCGATATATGAAGGCGTGATGCTCAGCAACACCGCCTCCGCCACGGAACAGAGAAAAGAAAAGCCTAGTGCCAATAGCACATAGGCGATAAGCAGCATGGCATCGGTGTTCACAATTCCAATGATCGATTCGTCGGGATTTTCCAAGCCGAAGGTGGGAATTGAGGTAGTTGATAAAAGCAGTATGACGGCAAAAATACAACTCCCCCATTTCATAGACGATAGCATGTGAGTAGTCCTTCTCCTTGTACTTTGATTTTTTTCGTTCTTGCGTTGGAAGACCGAGCGCAGTCTGGTGTCAAGTCGCTTCAAGTCGCCAACCGCAGGTCAAGCGGTTCAACCTTGGGAAGCGGTTTTTGCGAGGCCTGCCAAAGGTCCCACTTGACCTGGTTCATAAGCCATGACTCCGGAGTAGTTCCGGTCAGCAGTCCCACCTTGATTGCCATAACGGCGGTAACTGCCGTGTGAGCATTAAGCAGCCGGGAAAGATGGGGACGCGACACCCCCAAACGTGCCGCTACCTCGCCGATACTCATTTCCTCAGGCAAAAGCTCACGCAATATCTCACCGGGATGTACGGGATTATGCATGCTCGCCATGGCTAATCTCCTTTTGCGATAGGCCCGGCTATCGACCAAACGATATTTGTCCACCAATCGTCGAATATCTTTACCCAAAGGGTTCTTTGACAGCGGCAATTGTAACCTGTCAGCTTACAGGTTACAAGCCGATTCTCAGGATTCCCCTTTCCGGTGAAGATCCATGAAGGGGCTGTTTCAAAGATCAGATCAGCCTTGATCAGGTTACTCTGCGTTCCGAATTTTCGAAGTTAGCCTCCTTTCCACAGGTTGTCGCCAAATTGCCGTAGCATGTTATAGTCATACCTGCATGCAATCCGAGCCTGATCAACACTCAAGAAACCAAGGGAGGCCGACATGAGCCAATATCAAATTGCCGTTGTCATAGGTAGTCTGCGCCGTGATTCCATCAACAGGAAACTTGCCAATGCAATCGTCAAGCTGGCACCTGCGGATTTCTCCTTCAAACAGTTGGAAATCGGCGACTTGCCACTTTACAACCAGGACGATGACGCAAACCAGGCGGAGCCTGTCAAGCGCCTGAAAAAAGAAATCATGGCTTCCTCCGGTCTCATCTTCGTCACTCCGGAATACAACCGCTCCCTTCCGGGAGTCCTCAAAAATGCGCTCGACAATGCTTCACGCCCTTATGGCCAAAGCGCCTGGGCCGGCAAACCAGCCGGTGTGTTGGGCGCGTCGATCGGCACAATCGGTTCGGCTGCGGCGCAACAACATCTGCGCAATGTCCTTGCATACCTGGACGTGCCTACACTCGGGCAACCTGAAGTTTTCCTGCAGGTAAAGGAAGGTTTTTTCGATGAGGCGGGGAACTTCGCCAGCGCTGAAACCGCAAAATTCCTGCAGGGATGGATGGATCGGTACGTGTTATGGGTAAAGCATAACGCATCTTGAGGTGAGGATCCCGGACCCGCGCGATTCGCTGTAGGTGAACATCCTCAGGGAAATTGAACATCCGGGCAGCCAGCCAATGGACCCGTCAATCAAACGGAATCGGCGGGTTTTATCATTTTTGGCCTTCCGGCGTATTTAGTCTCCGAAGGCCTCACTGTCGAACACTTCCGGAGTCTCGACCGAGGTCTTCACCACTGTACCTCTGTAGAGGACATAACGCCTCAGGCACGCACATGAATATGAAAGCTTCACACTCCAATGAGCCTGCACATAGTCGGGATAATCGTTACGTAAGCCGCACTCACAGGTGAATCCGCTCTCGTCATGCTCTATATTAGCCATAAGGTCCCCTGCTACTCCCAAAGCAAATGAATGAAAAAATCATACCGCGTCAGCGGCATGACTCATAGCTGCGCCAAGCATTACATAAAAACTCTTGCACCGGGATGCATGGAACCTGCGGTAACAAGGCGATCATTTCAGGTAGATAAGACGGGTAAAACATTCTGTATACGATTCTATGCAGCATCCTTTGAAAGTCAACAAAGGTATCTTAAATTGAGGCAGAAAATTTGTCTCACGTCTCAACCTGCGCCACGTGAAGACTCAACTATCCGCTTTTGTGGGACAGGGCTCATCTTTCGCAGAGAAAACCAAAAACAAAGCGGCGCTGCACCATTCATGCTGAGATCTTCTTGAAATCCTGAGAAGACAATGCCCTCGGCCATATCAAAGACACTGACAATTCTCAAGTTGCTTTGTGGCGCCGGATTATTGTACTGTAGTTTTAACAGCAAGCATGCAGCGCGGGGCTTACGCATACGTAAGCTTCAGACAATTCAGCGATACACGACAATACTAAACCATCCGCGAGGATGGGGCGGAAAGCCCAAGGGTCTCACGCAGACAGCCGGGTTGCCGAAATATCACATTTTCGGCAACCCGGTTTTTTTATCAAAGGGACCGGTCCGTTTTCAAGTACTGGAGGTCTCATGCTGGTATTGGATAGCACCATCGGCTGTATTGAAGCTTCCGAAGCGGAGGTGCTGGATCTCTACCGGTCGGCCCCGCTCATAATGAATTCCGGCGTCGGTTCAAATCCCGCCATCATTGAGGCATACGTCTGCTCGATCAAGAAAAAGACGCAAGTGAAAGTCTACCTTGCGTTTGTAGCTGACGATCGAAGGATATACGTCTATACCAAACCGGGCAAATCCGACGGCGACGATGAGTGCCAACGCATCGTTCAGGAAGCTCTCGGCTGCGCCAGATCGATGGGTTTTTCTCCGGCGCCCGTAGACCTCAATTACAGCCCCGCGATGCGGGAAGTCGTGGTACGGAACACGAAGGTTCTTCGCCCTCCCGGCAGCAAGATCGGCGCCTATCTGAAGCACGGAACATCCGGCGCGCCGACCCTTCCCCTCGCTAAAACACAACCCCCCGCGCGGCAACAGACCTCCGCAATGCCTCAAAAAGCCGTACCGCGCACCGCGGCACCCCCCGTAGCCGTAACGACAGCGGCAGCCGCACCTTCATCGGCCTCGCCTCGAAGCCCGGGCTCTCCGGGTGGAGAGCCGAAGACGGCGGATAAGCCAGCTCTTGCGCAACTCAATAAAGAGCTGCATGAAATCGCCGATGAGAGGGAAGCCCAGGCTGTTAAATTGCAGCAACTCTCCGCACTGCACCAGGCGGTCGCCGCTGAACTGGCAGGCGCAAGGGAGGAATGCACCAGGGTGACCGCGGAAAGGGATGAACTGGCGGCGCGGCACAAATTTGCGATGGCGGGACTAGCAGCCGAGAAAGACGCCCTGACGGAGAAATTGCGGGAACTGGACGCGCTGCATCGGATGGCGACCATGGAACTCTCGACCGTTCGGGACGATTTCGCGCAACTTGCCGCCGAAAGGGACGCTCTGGAGAAATCGGCGCACGGCGCGAAGAAGACCTCCTCCAGCCTGGCGGCACTGCAAAAGGAGATGGCTGAGCTTTCCAAAAGGAACGAGGAAACGAACCGGCGTAATTTGGAGCTTGTCGCTGAAAGCGCCGATCGGGCGAAGATCCTGGACCGATCGCGGATGAAGGCCGAAAGTCTCGCAGTTGAACTCGATGCGGCGCTAAAGCGAGCGGAGCATCTGGCTGGGGAAAATAATGCGGCTCGTGCGCAAAGCGAAACGGCGCGCAAGGAGTTTGATGAGTTGTCTGTTGGAAAAGAAAAGGCTCTAGGGCGCATCGAGGCCCTGGAGTCGCAAAAATCGGCAACGAAGGTTGAGTTGGGTGCCCTGCGCAAAGAATTGGCGCGGCTTGCCGATGAACATAAGTTGCTAAAGGAAGAAAACAGGGCGCTTTCAAGCCTTGAGACGGCGACCCTGGATGCGGGCCGGTCGGCGACGGCGGATTTCGAGCTGCCTGAGTCCAACGGGCTGCCTGAATTTCCGGCGTGCAAGCCGGCCGCACAAAATGCTGAAGATACAGCAAAATGTCCCAGCCCTGAGGCACCGGACTGTACCCCATTCGGCGACCTGAATGACGATTTCTTCTCGCCCGCCGACGACGAGACGGCGCCGGGACGTTTTCTGCTTCATGCCGGCATGTCCACCATAGAATACTTCCGTCCTGATGAGGTGGTGGAACTGCACCAATCCATCAACAACGCCTATCTCTCCCCGGCGGGGAAAGGGCAAGAGAGCTGCCAAGGATACATCTGCGGCCTGAAAAGGGAGGGATCCATGCAGGTATTAGCAGCTATCCTCGGTTTGCAGAGCGGGCAGACCAGCGTCTATCTACCAGAAGTGCAACCCGAAGACGAGTCCGCCTATGCCAGGATAGTGAAAGAAGCCATCAGCTTCGCTGAGGAAGTCGGCCTCATGATGGAACCGGTGCAACTAGGTTCCAGCGCGCTGCAACTGAATGAGTGCCTCAAGCGCTGTCCCGTTTTGAAGAACGCCGAGCGGAAGTGACCCGGCGTTTTTATTCACGCCTCAAGATTTCCGCTCTTCTTGAAAAGAAAATCGCTCCACCTGTCGCCCGACCTGGTCAAGGGGAGCTGGGCCTTCCTTATCGGATCGCGTCCGACCTGCACCCACCCCGAAGAGCGCAGAAAAGCAACTATCTTCTTTTCGCGGATCAGATAATCGACCATATAAGAGGGAACAACCTTCTCGTCCCCGTTGTGAAAAATTACCGAAATTCCCATGCCGAAATACTCCGTTGTACGACCATCCGCTACCCCACCCACCTCCTGAAATCGACGAAAAGCATCAGTTCTCGATTCATTCTAACCTACCCTCCGCCCGTAACTCAACACAATATCGATTAATACGCTGCCACCTATCGGCAATACCGATTTCGCCACCCCTCCGCGTCCCCGAGAAGATTCGCACCCGCCCGTCTCGGACACCCTTGACCTCGGGTCGATGCCCCTCCAAAGGGCCCTTGGAGAACCTGCACCTCCACGTCGCCGACCGCAGGCACCATACCTGACCGGACGGCGCTTGCGCTCCAAGCTCTATGCCTGCCTGGCAATAAATAAAGCCTCGCGACAGGTTTGCGCGAGGCCTTGATTTAATTGTCGGGGGTGCGGCTAACCGCCCCCCGACATGGCATACAGGTCATTCAGGTACAAGTGCTAGTCTTCCGATACCACCGAGAACCGGTGAACATTGAAGAGAGCGTTCGGGCCGGTCGTGCCGTGACAGGTGACGCAAGCCTCGGCATCCGGATCGGCCTGACTGCGTGGTACGTTGACCGAGCCGCCCATGGTTGCGAAGTGGGCCAGGGCATTCGGCCTGCTGTGGCACGCCCTGCAGGTTGCCGTGAACGGGGTGTTGACCAGGTCCTGGGCGTTCGGCACGGACTTGCGATCAAGATCGACCTGCGTTACGTTGTTGCCCACACCAACCGCGGTTTGCAGCGTAAGTGGAACACCCGATGTCGTCACATGAGTACTTGACTGTACGCCGTCCGGAATGCCGATGTAGGTGGCGGCGGCGTTATTTACCGCGCCGGCGCTGGTGAGGGTGTCCTTGTGGCAAGCCCTGCAGTCCTTCAGGACGCCCACGAACTGCACTTCCTGGAAGTTGAAATCGAACTCGCCGCTGGCGCCCCTGTCGCGGACGAATCGCAGCGGAGTACCCACAACCAGCGAGTCACTGCCGGCGTGAACGCCGTGAATCATATCCTTGAAGTTGTTGGAAACTTCAGGATAAACGGTCGGGTCGGCGCCCAGAGCCGCGACCAGGGCGGTGTTCGCATTTTTAGCTCCCAGGCTCACGCTGCCGCCGAAGGGGGTTCCGGTCAGGAAGTTCGTCACCGCGGCCAAAGAGGTTCCGACCGGTTGATTGATTATGAACAACATCAGATCCTGTTGTATGCCGCGACCGCTTGAGCTCAGGTTCGGCACGTGGCAAAGGGTGCATATGGATTGACCGACCGTTCCCAGCCCGGCCACCCGGCTGCCGCCGTGGGCTTCGAACCACTCATGGCATTTGCCGCATTTGTTCGAATCGACGACTTCACGACGTACCGCATCACCGGTCACTGCCTTGACCACGGAAAGGGCTCTACGGGCGGTATTCGCAGCGATGCCATTGGTCCCGGCTGCCTGGGTGAATCCCCCCTGCATGCCGACTGCACGCAGGGTTGCCCCCACCGGGAAGGCGCCGGCGGAAGGGATCACCGCGGTATAGAAACCATCGGCGTCGGGTGCTCCGGCGGTACCGGCCAGCACGCCGGCAAGGGAGGCGGTTATCGGCTGGGCGGCTTTTACCCCCAGGTTGTTCCAATCCGCCGAGTTGGAGGCGGCCGGTTGGTTGGGCGTGTCCTGGTAGTAGGCGAGCAGAAGGCTGGGGCCGCTGGTAAAGCCCACTAGCGGGAATACCACGTTGGTCTTGGCTGCGGTAAGCGTACCGGTATTCTGCTGGATCCTGAATCTGACGGACAGGTCGTTGGTGGCCGGATTCACTGTGGCGTCGGCGATCTCATAGAAGAAGTTCACCAGACCGGTTGGCACGTTCGGGTTGTTGGGGGTGGCGTTTAGCGAGGCGTGGGCATCCTCGACTGATTGCCCGACTCCTGCGCCTGCGGCGGGATGGCAGCCTGAGCAGTCGTCAGTGAGTTGCGCCCCCCCTGCGTGACCCGCGCCCGTCGCGAAGTTGACGTTGTCGTGACAGGCGCCGCACGCCTTTCGGCTCGGGTTTTCTTTCCAGTTGTTGGCCTGGGGCGCCAGAGCCAGTTGTTCCGGTGTGTCCCCCTTGTGGCACTGACGGCAGTTGTCAACGCCCTTGGGATAATGAATTTCGTTGAACAGGACGCCGGCGTAGTTGTACCCCGTTTTGGTCAGGTTGACCCCCATGTGGATCTTGTGGATCGTGATGACGAAATCGCCCAGCACCTCGCCGTCGGCGACGTAGGTAGTGCCGGTGAATGCGCCGCCCACGGAGGTGGATGGTGTCCGGCCGTTGGCGCGCTGCTGGGTATGGCACATCATGCAGTATTTCACGTCGCCGCGCCCGCCGTGCGGGGTGGTCACGCCGATTTTCCCGTGGCACTCGTTGCAGGCGTCGGTGGTGGTTATGTTGCGCTGTTCCGTCGGGGCGACGCCGGGAGTGGCGGGAACGAAGTCGTGAATGAAGTATTTTTCGTTGTAGAAGTTGCTGAGGTTGACCCCGTTTTGCTGAAGAACGACGGAAGGAGTGCTCCGGACCCCCACCATGACGCGGTGGGTCAGGTTGGGGTCGTAGACGACGGTGCCGCCGGTGCCGTTCTTGATGTCTTTCGCGAAGACTACGGTGTAACTCCCGTCGCCGTTGTCGATGACGGTGTAGCCCTCAACCGGAGGGGTGGCCGTCGGGTTGGGTGCGGCATCGGTGCCGGGGCGCGAGGTAGGACCGGTAACCATGTAGCTCAGCCACTCGCTGGGGCTGCCGTCGACGCCGGGCTTGAGCTGGGCGATAACGAGGTTGAAGTTCTTGAGCCCCCTGATACCCTTGCCGGTCGCGCTGTTGACCACCTGGAAACTGACGATCGGCTTGTTGCCCGGGATGGCCACGGAGGTGATCTCGCCGTCCAGGATCATGTCGTTCAATTCGCTGCCGCCCAGGTTGTTGGCGTCCAGTGCGGGGAGCAGCGCCGAGCTGCTGAAGCTGCCGCTCAGGGCCAGGCCGCCGCCGGAGAAGGCGAGCTGCTGGCCGCCGTTGTCCACGACAAGCTGGGCGGTGGCGGCATAGGTGCCGTCCGGATCAAGGGAGTCAAGCGTCTGCCCCGCATCACCCAGGTCCCCGGTCAGCCCCAGCAATTGGGACACCAGTTGCGCTCTGGCGGTGCTCTCCTGGTTGATCACGATGCTGATCGGGTTGGCGCCGGTGATGGTGCCGGCCGGCGGAGGATTGCTCAGGTCTACCGGCACCACGCTGAGGAAGGTCCCCTCGGCCACTGTCGCCTTGAATACGAGAATTGTTTTGGTTGCCGGCAGGGTGAGGTTGAGTCCGGTGAAGCTGCCGTCGGAGGCGACCGTCGCGCTGCCGAGGGTTGCGCCGTCCTGGGCGTTGTAAACCTCCACCGTGTTAAGCGCGATCGGTGTTTTACCGACCGCCTTGGCGGAATCGGTCCCGGTCACCTTGCCGCTGACCGTAACCTCAGTCCCCTTCTCGGTGAGCTTTGCTTGGCTTGCCCCTCCCCCGCTACAACCTGCCAGAGGCAACAAGGCACATATTGCAAGTGTCACGATGTACCACAATTTTCTGCCGAACATAGTTCCTCCTGTTTGTTTATGTTTAATTAGTGCTCGGTTGGCCGACCATCGAGAGTTTTCCGCACTCAATTCGTTCTAAACGTCTGGGATCTGCCGACACGGCTAACCGGGATCGACCCGGCCGTCGATCGTCACCCCCAGGGAAGCCGGGTTCGGCGTGACGGAAAGAGGGGTGCTTGCATCTGAACGGTTCCCGACCGCGTCGAAAGCCACTACGACATAAGAGTAGGCGACACCGGAGGTAAGCGAAGGGTCCGTATAACCCGGCGCCGTTACGGTGGCGATCTTGTTGCCGTCGCGCAAGACGTCATATCCCGCCACCGCGATATTGTCCGTTGACGGACTCCAGGTGACGGCGATGGAGCTTGTGGTAGCGGTAATTGCGGAGGTTGTCGCCATAAGTCCGGTCGGCGTTGTCGGCGGGGTCGTATCCGTAAAATCGATTTCAGCCGGCGGGTTTGCCGCCCGATCCTTTATGTCGTCTACGATGGAGGCTACAAGACCGGGGTTTGCGATCTTCACCTTGTCCGCAGCGATATTGAGAGCCTGCAAATAGGCCTGGTAGCCCGGCTGGCCGACATCGGCGAACGCGTTGTTGAGGAGGGTCATTACCCCGCTTGTGTCGGCAACCGCGCCGGACGTCTTGGAATCAACGATCATCTGATCGATGATCAGCAGGGCTGTCCGGTAGATTTGGTCACCGGCGGGGTCAGCCAGGATATCGCTGATGCCGAACAGCGAACCGATCCGGGCATTGGCGGCGACGACGGCACCCGCGAGTTTGGCGGCCGAATCCGGTCCGGGCGTGGCTGCCAGAATCTGCGGCAGTTTCTGGAAGGCCGCCTCGGTAAGGGGGCTGACGGTGATTTTCCGGAACGGCGCTCCGCTGTCGACAACGGCGTTAAAGGATTCGGTTGCGCCAAATGCGACATCCGTCCCTGTGGACTCGCTGGCATAGGCGGCGCCGGCCTGACCGGTGACGGTGATCAGCAGCGGGGCTGCGGCCTGCGCTGCCGGGACGGAAACCGCGAAGCCTCCGTCGTTTCCCGAAGTGCCGGAGCCGAGCAAGCCGCCCCGGACCCCGGCTGTCGACAATTGATAGATTCCTACCCGTGCCCCTTTGAGCGGCCCTTTGGTTGCAGTACCGGAAATCACGGTCGTGACTCCGCCATCGCCGCCGCCTCCGCCTCCGCAACCGGCAACAACAAGAGGCAGGCACAGAAGTAGTAAAGCCTCAGAAATGCGTCTCTTCCAGGAAATGTACATAAGGTCTCCTTCTGCTTGGATCGGGGAATGGATGCAGTATCTCTTTCGCCTAAGGCTCGGCGGGCAAGGGGTTGCCGCTGCCATGGCAGCCGAAGTTGTTGCAGGCCGGCCCGCTCAGGAAAACGCCGGGCGGGGGTTCGCCGGTTCCGGCGCCGCCATGGCAGGCGTCATTTCTGCATGTGGTGTAATTTATCGGGTTGGCACCGAAATACGTCATGTGACCTGCGAGGTTTTCGGCGGTGCTTTCCCCGGGCCACTCGTGCCTCTGGGGAGCCTGCGCCGTGCCGGCCATGTGGCAGTCTTCGCAGGAAGGGCCGCTGCCTAAACCTCCAAGAAGGTCGGCGCCGTGACAATTGGCTACAGCGCAGGAGGCGGTGCCGTTGACCGGGTCGTTGACATAATCGGCATGAAAGGCGTAGGCGAAGTTGCCCCACAGTACGGGATGGACCGCCAGCGACAGCCCGGGGCCCGAATGGCACCCTTGCTGAATGCAGGTAACCTTCGAAATGCCTCCCCGTAAATCCTGTCCGTGGCAGTCGGTACATGCGGCAAGGTTGGCCCTCGCCGTTTCCTTATGGGCAAACGGCAACCAATTGGCCTCATGCTTGCCGGAAATCGGTTCCAGGCTGGCTTGCGATTTTTTATCTCCACAGCCCGAGAGTGCCGTGACAATCAGCGGCAACAGCACTGCAAGCGCCAGAGACGATGTTCTTATCTGTGACATGTTATGCACCTCTCGTTGTTCTGGCGTCCGTGACACTTGAAGCACGAAGCCGGGTTGATCCTGCCGTCGATCTTGTGCTGGCTCAGGTAATCGCCGCGATGGGGAAGCGAACGTTCGGGAGAGTTGAAGTACTTGTCGTTCGGCTTGATCTCTTCCTTGTGGGCATGGCAGTCAGAGCAGAAGGACTCCTGATGGCACGATGTGCAGGCGAATTTCGATCCGGCATAGATCTTGTGCTTGATCATGAAATCCGGCGCCTGGTGGTTGAGAGCACTCCACGAGTCGGTATGGCACTCAGTGCAGTTAGGCAGTCCCTGAACCGCTTCGGGATGGATTCTGGCGACGCTGGCCGTATTTGCGCAGGCGCAGAGGCTCCAGGCCATCAGAGGCACCATAATAATTAGTAGGAATGTGCTATTTTTCACTCTGTGTCCCCCCTTCGGCTGAACGATTCATGTCAAACAGATAGGTCAGCTTGACAAAGCCCTTCAATTCGTGATCAAAAAACGGGTTATGGGAGTAATCGACCGAAGCACCAAGCTGCAGATTCTTGTCGAATTCGTAAGAGCCTGCCACAACGACCGCAAGGGCGTTTTCCACATCGTTCATGCGGGCAGGGTTGTCGTAGTTCACGTCGATGAAATCCAGGGTCACGGTTGCCTTGCCCAGTTTTTTCATGGCATACAACCGGGACTCGAGGTACTCCAGCCTGGCATCGTTGCCATCCATGCGGTGAACGGAGAAGCCGGCTCCAAACGACTCGGGCACCCAATAGGTAACCTTGCCGCCGTAGTAGTTGGCGGCCCGGGCGATGTCATAGTCATAGTGCCTGTAGTCAGCCGCTACGGTGATGTTCTTGAGCACCGTGTACGACCCGCCGCCGCCCAGCGTCAGCAATCTTTCGTTGGGATCGATCCCGTTGGTCAGCGGGTCGAAGACCAGCGCGCTGGTAGTCACTCTATAAAAGTAGTCACTGTAATTGATGCGGGACAGGTCTGCGAAGAGCCGCAGATTCTCGATGGGCGCGAATGAGGCGGTATAGGCGTGCTCCATCCATCCGTCGGTAATCGAATTGTAGGATGAACTGCCGGTTATATCGACCTGCGTGATCGGACGCAGCCAGAGGTCGACTCCTCCTTCCTCCCGGTAACGGGAGCCTCCCGCTAACGACCAAAGCGCGCTGATGCCGAGGGTGTAATACTTCTTGTCGCTATGGGTCACGCGGGCTCCGCCAACGAAATCGTCCGCCGTGAGGTTCGGCTCCGTTACCACCGGTGATCCGGCATAGGCTGCGGCGGCAAAACCGGCGGCAAGATCGCTGCGGGCGTAAAGACCGTCAAGCCGCTGGGCCGCCACGCCTTCAACGACGAACTGGCGGCCGGCATTGACCACGAGGTTGTTCCTCGCCCCCTGGTAACTGAGGTAGCCGAACTGCAGGTCGCCGTCAGCGTGATCGTTGCGTGACGACTTGTCGCCCAGATCGACTCTGCCCCAGCCGCCAAGGTGCAGCGAGATCGCACTGCCGTCTTGCTCCTTGGAGACTACGGAAAATCGCAGGTACTCGTACAGCGGGTAAAGATCCTTGCCGTCGATGGTGGTTTTCATGCGCAAAATCGTGTTGGATTCGCCGGAAATCGCATAATCGGCTGCCATGAGCGGCTTTGCCGGCAGCGTCGCCCATGCTGCCGTCACCATCCCCGCCATTACCAGGAGATTAATCCATATGGATCTTGATTTTTTTTCTTGGTGGCTTATCAAAACATCCCCTCCTTTCTCGTAGTAATTAACAGACGTCATGTCGGTTTCCTCCCATGTGCCTTGCAGTTCACCTCCCCGTGAATGTCATTAAGAATGCCTTTTGACTTTGCTTCTTGCTGACGCGCCGTAGGTCCTGCGGCATATAGACTCGGATACGCCCCTATGTTGCGAGGCATCCGCCCTTCCGTGCATTGCGCAATAACAGACGGAATCAACACCCGATGCGGGAAAGCGGAGGCAATCAAGCCCCAAGCCTCTCTTTCAAAAGCACCGGAACAAATGAAGGCATTAATTGATTAAAATTAATTCACTTGTCATATTTAGCATTCTTTATCCAATACTCAAGCTGCTTCGTTATTTTTTCTCGCAGATTATCGCCGGCCAAAGCCGTTCGGCTGCCGTGAATTGGAGCTTGCACGGCTGTAGCGTGCGACGTTTTTCCGAAGGCACCGGAACATCCAGCGACACCTACAGTGCGCCTTCATAGCGTCGGCAGAGACTTCGCGAAGGGGACCTGGACCGGACAAAGAAAGGAGAAGGCTGCGGTGAAGGGGGACAAAGCGGGGACAAGGTGCTGCCGGGTCAAAGTATTTACTGAAAGGGGTGCGAGGGGGGGATGATGCGGCGTGAAGTGGTGCAGGACAAGAAATGTGACCGAGTTCATCGCACCGCTAATCGCAGCACAACCGTCGGTTTACCTCCTCACGTTCCCGAGCGAGCCTCGCCTGGTCCCAGCCGAGCTCCCCCGCCATGATCTCCAGCACTGCCGGGGCCGCGGACCGCGCGGCGGCATGATCCAGAAGCGCGAGCGGAATGCGGCGCTCCAGGAAATCCAGCCCGCAAAGGGCAAACTCCCGCCGCACCGCATAGAGCACCTCTCCCTTCAGGTAGGGGTACCCCGGCACCAGTCTCTCACCCAGATCTCCCAGGCAAAGCTGCGCCACCTCGGCCGCCCGGTCACCGTAGGAGCCGTGCAGATGTAGAGCGGCATCCTGTGCGAGACCATATGTACTGGCTAGCGCCGCAGCGGCGTCGTTTCTGTACCCCTTCGCCCCGTGCAGCATGATGCGATCGGTACGACAGCCGCTTTGCGGCGACAGCCCGAGGGTCCGTACAGCGTAGTCAACGGTGTCCAGAGCCATCTTGCGGTAGGTGGTCCACTTGCCCCCCGCGATGGTGATCAGTCCGGACGGGGAGCGGACGATGACGTGGTCCCGGGCCAGCTTGGCCGTGTCGGCAGTCGCGGGGTCGCACACAAGCGGCCTGAGACCGGCCCAGGTCGCCTTGACGTCGCCCCGGTTCAGCGGCAGGTTAAAATAGCGCCCCACGTGTCTCAGCAGGTAATCTACATCCTCCCCGCTTGCCTTGAGCTGGTCGCGCGGGGAAGCGGGCTCATCCGTGGTACCGACCAGGCACCCCCCCTGCCAGGGGAGGATGAAGAGCACCCGGCCGTCCTCGGTCTTGGGGATCATGATGCCGGCGTCCTCAGGCGCGAACCGTTTGGAAAGGGCGATGTGTATTCCCGAGCTGACCAGCAATAATGACGCAGCCCCAGGGTCGTCCATCCGTCGCAGCAGGTCGCCGGAGGGGCCGCAGGCGTTTATCACGCAGCGGGCACGGATCTCCCACACCTCGCCGCTGAAGCGCTCCCTCACCCGCGCGCCGGCCACCCTCCCCCCTTCTTTGAGAAAGTCGATCACCTCGAGGTGATTCGCCAAGGCCGCTCCCTCCCCGAGGGCGGTGAGCGCCAGGGCGAGGTTCATCCGGGCGTCGTTGAACTGCCCGTCGTAGTAGAGCAGCCCCCCCTTGAGCCCTTCCTCCTTGACCATGGGAAAGCGCCGCAGGGTTTCGCTCCGGCTCAGGTAGCGGCTCCTGCCCAGACCGGCTCGACCGGCCAGCAGGTCGTAGAGCTTCAGCCCGGCCCAGACGTAAGGTACTTCGGCGAGGCTGTAGAGCGGGGTCACCAGGGCGAGACGGTGGCAAAGGTGCGGGGCGATCCTGAGCAGGACACCCCGCTCATGAAGGGCGTCCCGGACCAGGTTGAACTGCACCCGGTCCTGGCGCAGCAGCGCCGCTTCCAGGTAACGTACCCCGCCGTGGATCAGCTTGGTGCTTCTGCCGCTGGTCCCTGAGGCGAAGTCCCCCTTCTCGACGAGCGCCACGCTCAAGCCGCGGCTCGCCGCGTCGAGCGCGATGCCGCAGCCGGTCGCCCCGCCGCCGACTACCAGTAGGTCGAAGGTCCGCCCCGTTTTCAGGGTATTTAGAAGCTCTTTTCGGTTAGCCACCAGCTCTCCTGCCCTCAATCCCGCTTAACCCTGGCAAAACATACCCTCGCCCTCCGGGAGAGGGTGGCCGAAGGCCGGGTGAGGGGTTTTTGGGTTACCGTCATTCCCTACCCCAACCAAGCGAAAGCCGCACGCACTTACTCCACCCGCGGCAGAGCTCGTCCCTGCGCTCACGCCCCATCCGCGGCTCGAAACGCCGGTCGAGCGCCCACTGCCTGGTTATCGACTCAGTGTCCAGCACCCCCGCGCCTATGCCGGCAAGAAAGGCGGCCCCAAGCGAGGTGGTCTCGGTGCAGCGGGGCCTCAGCACAGGGGCGCCAAGCAGGTCGGCCTGGATCTCCAGCAACAGGTTGTTGCGAGCCGCTCCTCCGTCCACTCGCAAATCCCGTAGCGCCAGGTCGCTGGCGCTTTCCATGGCGCGTATGGCGTCGACGGTCTGAAACGCTATCGCCTCCAGTGCGGCGCGCGCCAGGTGCGCCTTGTTGCTGCCCCGGGTAAGCCCCGCGATCACCCCTCGGGCATAAGGGTCCCAGTAAGGCGTCCCCAACCCGGCGAGGGCGGGAACGAAGTACACCCCGCCTGTATCGGGGACGCTTCGGGCCAGGGCCTCCACCTCGCCCTCGCTCCCGATAAGCCCCAAACCCTCCTTCAGCCATTGGACCGCGGCCCCCGCGATGAAGATGGAGCCTTCCAGCGCGTACTGCACCGCCTCCCCGGGAAGCTGCCAGGCGATGGTGGTCAATACCCCTTCACCGCTACCCGCCAAGGCGCCGCTGTTCATGACCACGAAGGCGCCGGTGCCGAAAGTGGCCTTGGCCATGCCGGGTGCGAAACATCCCTGCCCGAAAAGAGCTGCCTGCTGATCTCCGGCCACGCCGGTGACGGGGATCTCGGTCCCGGCAATATCGACGGAGGTCCGGGCGAAGGTCGAGGCGTTCGGCAGCACCTCGGGTAGCATGACGCGGGGGATGCCGAACAGGTGCAGCAGTTCCTCGTCCCAGGCCAGGGTCCTGATGTTGAACAGCATGGTGCGGCTTGCATTGGAGAGATCGGTGACGTGGGAGCGCCCTGCGCTCAAGCGGAACATGAGCCAGGAATCGATGGTGCCGAAGCAGACTTCGCCCCGCTCCGCCCTTGCGCGCAGTCCCTCCACATTTTCCAAGAGAAAGGCGAGCTTGGTCGCGGAGAAATACGGGTCGAGGAGCAGGCCGGTCCGCTCGCGGATCATCGGCTCCAGACCTTCACGCTTCAGCTGCTCGGTTAACTCCGCCGTGCGCCGGTCCTGCCAGACGATGGCCCGGTGCAGAGGCCTGCCGGTGGTCCGTTCCCAAACGACTGTGGTCTCCCGCTGATTGGTGATGCCGATGCCAGCGATGCTGGAGACGGGAGCCGCGCTCGCGGCTAGCACTTCCTTGATGCAGGCCAGCTGCCCCTCCCAGATTTCCTGCGGGTCATGTTCCACCCAGCCGGGTTTCGGGTAGTGCTGGGAGAGCGTTCTGGACGCGGTGACCAGCGCCTCGCCATTACAGTTAAACAGGGTCGCCCTGCTGCTGGTCGTTCCCTGGTCGATGGAAAGCAGATGGCTCATACCCTTCTCCTTTATCACTTGAACCTCAGGATGAACCTGGTGCCGATACGCTCCTCCTGTTGGAGCCCGCCGGTGTACCACCCCGAGATGGGGCTCTTGTCGTAATACACCGTGAGGTCCGTTAAGGGGGACAGGTGTATCCCCATTTCACCGGTCCAGGCGAGTTGGCTTTGGGTGGGGTTTGTGAAGTCGTAATCCTGACGGGAGGGGGGCCGGGTGCCGAGATCCTCGCCGGCGTAAAGGCCGGAGCTCTCAACGGTCACCATGGGGAGCTTGGCCGCAGCCGAAAGGTAGAGCGTGTCGGCAAGCGAGAGCCGCCAACCGGCCTGGGCATGCAGGCGGTGCGTCGAATGCTCGATCCAGCCGGGCATCTCCGAGTTCCTGGCCCAGTAACCTATTCCCAATTCGGGCTCAAGGCTCACCCCTTCCGCCGCGAAATATTTCACGCCGCCGTTGGTCAGGAGACTGTCCTGATCGAAAAAATGCACCGGGTGGTCGAACGGATCTGAGATCTTGGGCGCGCCCAGGTCTGCCGCATTGAGCGGAGCGGAAATGAGCAGGAGCATGAATGCGAGGAGGATTATCTTCATGCGCGACAGTGTAGCAAAATAAATTCCAAGTTGCTTCCGAATTAACTCTTTGTCGTCCCGTTCGATCCACATCAGATTGATAAGATACACGCTTCAGTCGTGACCTTCGCTGGCGGCGTTCTATCTATCGGGAAAGTTGTGCCATGAGCTCGAAGCTATCCTGAGAGAAAGTCCCTCTTTGAGTCAAGAAGCCCCGCGCAGGAGTGCCGCGGGGCTTTGATATGGCTAAAGGGTGCGGCTAAGGAGATACAGTTCTTCACGGTCTGCGGCTTTCAGCCTCCAGCAGGCGAAACATGAGGTCCGGCGGGCTGTTTCCGAACATCCTGTTGCGGTATGCGGTCCAGAGAGCAAGGGAGCCCTCCCGGTCGTCCTGCATCAGGGAGCCTGCCATGCCCGCGGCGACCACGAATCGGAGCGCATCCGGTTGTACCGGTTGACCGTTCGCCAGAATCGTTCCAGCACCAAGCGATATGGCTGCGGCATCCCGCGTGCCGACAGCCTTGAAAAGGGCTATCCATTGCCTCTCCGCGGGCAAAAGCGATTGCGCGCACGGCCCCGCCTCCAGCTTTTTCCAGACCGCCTCCAGTTCTGGCGGCCTTAAATACGGGATCATGGCAACGGCTCCTGCAAAGAGGCTCCCGTGCCTGGAGCTCGCATCGGCGCCGGCTCGACATCCGTAAAACAGCTCCCTGAATCGCCCAGCTTTTTGCCTTATTTCAGGCGGCACATTACCGTAGCGCGGATCGATGCTGCCGGTGAGAGTGTAGTCACGAATCACCATCGCTATGTAGGCAGACTGCAGCTTGAACAGGAAGGTCGGAAAGGAAACTTCCGTGACGCTCCATTTCGGCTCGCTTCCGGTCAGCATTTCAAACAGTGGCAGCAGCGTGTTTGACAGGGTGTGGAACTCGAAAGCGTCGGATTGCAGGAACCTGGTACGGGCAGCGCTCTGATCCACATACGGGTAATAGTCGGAATTGGCTGGCGCGGCGGATGAACCCAAAAGTTCACTCAAATAGCTCTTGCTTCCCATTTTCCGCAGTTCGAGATCCTGCTGGTTATTTACGTAGATCCGCTTCAGCGCTGCCGAAATGCCCGGCATCTTCAGTGTTGCCGGGTCGAGCTCCGGCAGAGTCCCCTTCTTCTTGGCTACGATGAGCATGTCCACATCGTTGGATGCGTACACGGCGAAATCGGAGAAATTGTTTGATACCGCCTTCAATACCGAGGTTGCCAGATCGTTGTCCACCTCATACATCTGCAGCCATTGCACGAATATCCCGTCGTCCGCCAGATGCCGGTTCAGCAGCCGATAGAACTCTTCGGAAAAGAGCCCGGCAACGCCGCTCACCCAAGGGTTTGACGGCTCCGAGATGATGATGTCGTACTTCTTGTTGTGGGCCGAAAAAAAGGTCTTGGCGTCCTCGATGAAGATTCTGCTGCGCGGATCGGTGTAGACCGCGTCGACCCGGGGTCGGAAGTTTTTGGCCGCCTCCACCATGAACTTCTCGATCTCGATGGTGTCCACCTGGGTCAGGTGCAGGTTGTCCAGAAGCGTCTGGGTGGTAAGCCCGGAACCGAGGCCGATGTTGGCGACCTGCCTGGCCTGGGGATGCAAGGCCATCGGCAAAACGGCCGCAAGTATCATGGTCGGCTCATCGCTGGACGGTTGACCGCCGACAGCCATGCCGATAGAGGCGTCGGTCTTGCCGTTGGTATTGATCGATACCACCCCGCTGTCCTTCTCCAGTAACGAGCTGATGGTGGCGGTCTTGCCGTCCCGGTAATACAGGAAATCCACCCGCCCCGGTTCCATGAGGGCACCGGAACGGTACACCTCGGAAGCCATCTTGTACGGGTTCAGGTTGAAGAACAAAAATGCCGTGACAAGGACGCAGGCACCGGCGAGGGCGACCTTGGGCCACTGCGCGCGCACACCCTGATCCGTTGCAAAACGCAACAGCAAGACACCGAGCGCGATATCGCACCCGGCGCCGAAGATGATGAGGCCCTTCACTCCCAGTAGCGGCATGCCGACATGAATGGCAAAAAAAACGCCCAAAATGGCACCGAGGGTATTGGCCGCGTAAACTGCGCCGATACTCCGTTCGCCGTTACCTCTGCGCAACAGGGAGCTGGTTATCAGCGGCAGGGTCATGCCGGCGCAAAAGGTCGCCGGCAGCATGACCGCCAGCGCAATCGCATTGCTCGACAGATTGAACAAGAGGTAGCCCGAGTCGGTCTTGGCGAGCGTTCGCACCAGCCACCCCATCACGTTGAAGGTCTGCCCGTACATGAGGAGCGTTGACAAGGCAAACAGACCCATGGCCACCTGGACATAGGCCAAAAACCGCTCGGGGACGGCAATACCGTCAATGCGATTCTTAATCCACAGGCCGCCCAGGGCGAGCCCCAGAATGAAAGCACTCAACATGAGCTCGAACGAGTGGGTGCTGCTTCCCATGACGAGACCGAGCATCCGGATCCAGCCGATTTCGTACATGAAGGAGGCAGCGCCGGTCAGCAGGGCTACCAGGAGGAGCAAGGCGTAGCTCCGTCCCTTCGGGCGTTCAGTCACATCGAGCTGCGCCGCTTCTTTTTCTACAGGCCCGGAGTGCCCCTTCTTCACCAGCAGCCATACGGCCAGGGCGAGTATCAGGTTGATCAGGCCGGCCACACCGATGGTGCCGGGAAGACCTGCCAGGCGGATCAACAGGAACCCGCTCGCCAGCACCCCAATGGCGGCCCCCAGGCTGTTGGCAAAATAGAGGAGCGCGATGATCCTGCCCGGTTTGTCTCTCTGCAGACGCAGGACCCCGCCGCTCATCAGGGGGAAGGTCATGCCGAGCAGGACGGACTGCGGCAGGATCAAAAGCGATGACAGGGTCCATTTGTAGGCGTTGGCCCAGAAAGCAGTTTCGAGTCGGGGGAGGACGCCGGCATAGGAGAACTGTATGGCCTGCTCGAACAGGGGGTGAAACAGCAGGGCGCAAACTCCGATCACCGCCTCGACAACCGCGTAACCGATCAGCAGATTTTTCCAGCGGGCGGAGTACCTGCTGCAAACCCAGGAACCAAGGGCCATGCCTCCCATGAATATGGCGAGCACCAGTGTCTGGGCATAGGCCGCGTGTCCCAGGAACAGCTTCAGGTAGTGAGTCCAGATCGATTCGTAAATCAGCCCCGAGAAACCGGAAGCGGCAAAGATCAGCAGTACAAGGCCGGAAAAAGTTTTCTGATTCATTGGGTTCTCACTTGAAAAAAGGCGGACCCCGGAGGGTCCGCCAACTATATGTCACACTTGCTGCTGCAAACCGTCTGTTAAATCAGCTAGACGGCGTCGATACCTGTTGTTACCTACCGGATGTTGGTGTGAAAGGCTGCGGACCGGCCGGGTGCATGACACACGGCGCACCCTTCAGCGGTGTTAGCGCTGGAGCGCTGTATCAGAATCGAACCGCCGTTCGAACTCATGTGCGCCTTGGCGCTGGAACCGTCATGGCAACCGACGCAGGTCGCTGAGAACGGCGTGGTCACCAGGTCGGTGCCGTTGGGCAAGCTGGCACGCGCCGCCGTGACTGCAGCGAGAGTGGCATTTGTGCCGTCTGTGGTTATGTCGGTGGTGAGCAGTGCGCCAGCAGGCACTGAGCCGTAGGTGCCGGGCTTGTGGCACATCAGGCAGTCGCTGAGAATGCCGGGGAACTTAACGAAATTCCAGTTGTATTCGGTAGCACTGGTGGCACTCTTGGCGCGATAGTGAACGTAGTCGGTGGTCCGGAAAGCGCCGGCATGAATGCTGTGGATCATGTCCCTGAAGTTCTGGGTCGCCTCGGCGTAGGCAAGATTCACCGTTTTGCCGCTGCTGGAGAGGTTCGGGTTGTGGCAGGTTACGCATACCTGGGCATTGTAGACGCGGTTGCTGCCATGCGCCAGGATGTACTCGTGGCATTTGGCGCACTTGGCGCTGTCGACCACTTCACGCCGCTCTTCGCCAGCGACGCTCTTGGTGACGGAAATAGCGTAGCGCCCGGCGTCGGCACTGATACCGTTGGTGCCGCTAAGCTGGGTGAAATACCCCTGCAGAGCTATGGTGCGCAGTTTGGCGCCTGCGGGGAAGGTGGCGTTAAGCGTTGCAACGTAGTAGCCGTCGGTTCCTGCTGCCAGGGTTCCGTTAACGCCGTTTGCAACAGTGGCAATGGAAACCGCGAGCGGCTGGCCGCCTGATCTGCCGAGGTTGTTGAAGTCGACGGTGGATTGGGTCCCGTCGGCGTAAACCACGAGAAAGCTCGGGCTCCCCTTGAAGCCGGTGAGCAGGCCGGAGGCCGCGAAAGCAGTGGCTTCAGCGGTGGTGGTGCCGGTATAGGCGTTGAAGGTAGCGGGAACGCCGTCCTTCAGGATGCGGAAGGTTACCACCGGCTGGTTGGTCTCGTTGACCGTGACGCTGCTGATTTCGTACTCGATCTTATGATAGCCAGCCTGTGCCACGGGGTTGTTGGTGGTTGCGTTCTTGGTGCGGTGGAACTTCTCGACCGGATAGGGACCAGCCGTACCATGGCAGCCTACGCAGAAAGAGTCGTCGGCTTGCGGCACGTGAGCGGTTCCACCCGATTTGATGTTTGCGCCGGTTGCGAAGTCGATGTTGTCATGGCAGGAACCGCAGGACTTGCGGGTCGGCTTGGTCTGCCAGTTGTCGCCCTGGGGTGCGGCGCCGTCCTGGTGGCAAGTGCGGCAGTTTGCCACGCTGTTCCAGACCGGGTACTCGATGTGGTTGAACTCGATGCCGGCGTAGTTGTAGCCGGTCTTGGTCAGTTTGCTGCCCATGTGGATCTTGTGGATCATGGTGACGAACTCGCCGGAAACCTCGCCGTCAGCGACATAGGTGGAACCGGTGAATACGCCTGCGCTTGAAGTTGAAGGGGTTCTGCCGTTGGCTCGCTGCGAGGTGTGGCACATGGCACAGTATTTCACGTCGCCGCGTCCGCCGTGCGGGGTGGTCACGCCGATCTTAGTGTGGCACGCGTTACAGGCGTCGGTGGTCGTTATGGTGCGCTGCTCGGTCGGGGTAACCCCCGGAGTTGCGGGAACGAAGTCGGTGACGAAGTATTTCTCGTTGTAGAAGTTGCTCAGGTTGCTGCCGTCCTCCTGGAGTGCCACTGCAGAGGAGGACCGGACTCCGACCATGAGACGGTGGGTCAGGTTGGCGTCATAAACGACGGTTCCGCCGGTGCCGGCTTTGATGTCTTTTCCAAAGATAACGGTGTACGAACCGTCGCCGTTGTCAATCACGCTGTAACCTGAATCGGTGCTGGGGCGTGAGGTGCCGGTGGTCATGTAGCTCTGCCACTGGTTGGAGCCCCCGTTGGTGCCGGGCTTGAGCTGGGCGATAACGAGGTTAAAGCTCTTCAGGCCTTTGATACCCTTGCCGGTAGCCTTGTTGGTTACCTGGAAGCTGACGATCGGCTTGCTCCCCGGGATGGAAACCGAGGTGATCGAACCGTCCAAAAGGGTGTTTTTCAGTGCGCTGGCATCCAGAGTGCTGGCTTCGATCGCCGGCAGCAGCGCCTCGGAGCTGAACTTGCCGGTGAGCGCCAGGCCGGTGGCGCCGTAGGCCAACTGCTGGCCGCCGTTGTCTACAACCAGCGTAGCCGCATCGGCGTAGGTCTTGGAGACCGAGTTGAGCGTCATGCCGGCATCACCCAGATCGCCGGAAAGACCCAAAAGCTGGGATACCACCACTGCGGTCGCGGTGCTCTCCTGGCTGATCACGACGCTGATCGGGCTGGCTCCGGTGATGGCGCCTGCGGCAGGAGGATTGCTGAGGTCGATCGGCACCACGCTGAGGAAGGTACCCTGGGCAACGGTCGCCTTGAAGACCAGTACGGTTTTGGCGGCGGGCAGGGTGAAGGTGAGTCCGGTGAAGCTGCCGTTGGCGGCTACCGTCGCGCTGCCGAGAAGTGCGCCGTCCTGGGCGTTGGTGACTTCGACCGTGTTTACGGCGATCGCGGTCTTGGCGGCCGATTTGGCTGCCGTAGTGGCTACATTGCCGCTAACCGTTACTTCCGTTCCCTTTTCGGTGACCTTGGTAGGGCTCGTGCTTCCGCCGCTGCAGCCTGCCAGAGGCAACAGCGCACATGCTGCCAGTGTTACCAGATACCTTAAATTTCTGCCAATCATAGTTTCCTCCTGTGTTTTGTGTGCTGCTGTTTGTGTGTACGTAGGTTGACCTTGAAAACTGTCTAAAAATCCCCCTTGCAATTTTGAATTTCCATTCGAGATGCGTAATTTCGCCTTGCCGGGCTAGCCGGGATTAACCTGGCCACTGACGGTGACGTTCAACGACGCCTGGTTGGGTGTGACTGAAAGCGCCGTGCTCGCAGCAGAGCGGTTGCCGGCGGCATCGAACGCCTTGACGGTGTAGGAATAAGTGACGCTCGACAGGACGGAGGGGTCCGTATGGCTGGTCGAAGTTACGGTCGCTACCTTTACGCCGTTTCTAAATACCTCGTACCCCGTCACCCCAACCGCGTCACTGGCCGCGCTCCAACTGAGCGCCACCGAACTGTTGGTCCCGGAGATGGCTGAGGTGCCGGCAGCAAGGCCGGCCGGCGCCGTCGGGGAGGTGAAGTCGATGGCCGGCAGGTCACCGACGACTACCTGGCCGCTGATGGTGACTCCGAGGGATGCCTGGTTAGGCGTAACCAGCAGCTGATTGCTGGCTATGGAGCGGTTCCCTGCCGCGTCGAAGGCGATGATGAAGTAGGTGGCCGTGACGTTGGAGGCCACCGAGGGATCCAGGTAGCTGGTGCCGGTCACTGTTGCGATTTTGACGCCGGCGCGGAACACTTCGTACCCGGTTACCCCGGCAGCGTCGGTGGAGGCGGTCCAGCCGAGAGTTACCGAGCTGTTGGTTGCCGAGATCGCGGCAGTTACGGCCGAAAGGTTGGTCGGGGCGGTCGGTGCAAAAACGTCGTTCTGGGGCAAATCGAGGATGCCGGTGGAGAGCTGCCCGTTTATCGTGACGTTCAGCGACGCCTGATTCGGCTTCACCGACAGCGCAGTGCCGGCGCCCGCGCGATTTCCGGCGGCGTCAAAGGCGACCACGGTGTAAGAATACGCGACGTTGGATGTGACCGACGGGTCGGTGTAACCCGGTCTAGCTACAGTGGCGATCTTGACGCCGTCACGAAAGACGTCGTAACCTGCCACAGCATTCTTGTCGTCCGTTGACGCGCTCCAGGAAAGGACGATGGAGCTGGTATTCGCGGTCACGGCGAAAGTGGTGGCCGAGAGACCGGCGACCGTCGCAGGAGCTGTCACGTCGGTGAAGTCGGGTTCCGCCGCAGGGTTTGCCAGCTGGGCGATTATGCCTGCCGCTATGTTGTCTATCACGCCCGGGTTGTTGACCTGCACTTTTTCGGCAGCCCCGGTGAATACCGTCAGGAACGTCTGATAAGCGGGGGCGGATGGGTCGACGTTGCCGACGGCCAGATGGAGCAGCGTCATCACCGCGCCCGTGTCCGTGATGGCCCCGGACACCTTGGAATCCTCCACCATCTGATCGATTATCAGCAGGACCGCCCGGTAGACGGGATCTCCGGCGGGTGGCGCCAGGATATTGCCGACATTGAACATGGCTCCCACCTGGGCGTTGGCCGCTACGATGGAACTGGCGATTTTTTCGGCCGATGAGGCACCAGGCTTGGCGGCGAGAATGAGCGGCAGTTTTTGAAAAGCGGCCTCGGTGAGCGGGCTGACCGTGATTGCCTGTCCGGGCGCCACGGAACTGACGGCGGCGCTGAAGGATTCAGCGGCAGTAAACGGCACGGAGGAGTTGTTGCTCGACTCGCTGGTGTAGGTCGCGCCCGCTTTGCCTGTGACCGTAATCAGCAAAGGCCCGGCCGCCTCGGTTTCAGGGATGGTCACGGCATAGCCGCCGTCCGCCCCGGTCGTTCCGGAGCCAAGCAGCGCGCCGCCGGCACCCGTTTGCAGCAGCCGATACACGGCGACCGCTGCGCCGGCGATCGGCCCCTTGACCGCGACACCGGATATCACCGTGGTGCCGCCACCGCCACCGCCACCGCCGCCAGTGCTATCGCTACCGCCTCCGCAGCCGGCGACCACCAACGGCAGGCAGAGCAGCAGTAAAGCCTCGGCGATGCGTTTCTTCCAGGAAATGCACATATTTTGTTCTCCTTCTACTTAGGTCAGGAAATTGAAGGTGCTAAGACCTTTCCGGTCTAGGGGAGCGGATTGCCGGAGCCGTGGCATCCACTGCTTTCGCAGGACGGGCCGCTCGCGAAAACACCCGGCGGGGGCGAAGTTTCGCCGGCGCCGCCATGGCAGGCGACATTGCGGCAGCTCGCATAGCTCCTATCGGCGGTCCCGTCGAAATAATCCGCGTGACCCGCGATGTGCCCGGCCGTTGTGTTGGCGATCCATTCGTGAGTCTGGGGCGCGACTGCGCTGCCGGCCATATGGCAGCTGATGCAGGACGGTCCGCTGTTGGCAACGCCCATTAGGTCGGTGCCATGGCAAGCGGCGACTGAACAGGACGTATTCCCGTTGACGCCGACATAGCCGGCATGAAGTGCGTAAGCGAGGGTTTTCCATAACACCGGATGGACCGATGTGGCGCTGCCGAGATGGCACTGGGTGCAGTCGACATTGGAGATTCCGCCGTCCAGTGAGGGTCCGTGGCAATCCGTGCAACCTGTCAGGTTCGACTTGGCTGCGTCCTTGTGCCCCGAAGGGAGCCAGCCGGCCACATGTTGGCCGGTGCTGGAATCGAAAGTCGCCTTGGAATTTTGGTCCCCGCATCCCGAAAGTGCCATGACCGACAGTGAAAGCAGTGCGGCCAGCGCCAGAGATGATGTTCTTATTTGTGGCATGTCACGCACCTCTCGTTGTTCTGGCGTCCATGGCACTTCACGCACGACGCCGGGTTAATCCTGCCGTCGATCCTGTGCTGGCTCAGGTAATCGCCGCGATGCGGCAGCCAGCGCTGGGGCGAGTCCTTGTACTTGTCGCTCGGCTTGATTTCCTCCTTGTTGGCGTGGCAATCGGCACAAAAGGATTCGGCATGGCAGGAGGCGCAGGCCCTACGGGCGTTGCTGGCAAAGATGCTGTGTTTTTCGAAGAAATCCACCGCCTGATGGTTCATCGCGGCCCAAGAGTCGGTGTGGCACTCGGTACAGTTAGGGGTTCCCGTCACCGCCTCGGGGTGGACCCTGGGGGCGCTGTTGGTATTGGCACACGCAAAAAGAACGCTTACAAGCAACGGCATCATTAATAAAATGAGGAATTTATTTTTCACTATTGCCCCCCCCTTCGCTACGCTTCATGTCGAAAGCATAGGCAACCTTCACGAGTCCTCTCAACTCGTTGTCGAAATCCGGACTTTGCGAATACTCCAGATCGGCCCAGACCCTGAGTTTTTCGTTGAACCGGTATCCGGCGGAACCCGTCAGAGCGAAGCTGTCTTTGACGCCGTTTATGCTCTTGTCGTAACTGACGTTGAACAGATCTGCCGCGAGATCGACGGCGCCCAGCTTTTTCAAGGCGTAGAGACGATATTCGCTGTAGCGCAGCCGGTCGGTCGCTCCTTCCATGCGATGGACTGAAAGCCCGGCGGAGAGCGAGTCGGGCAAGACGAAAGCTACCCTGCCTCCGAAATAGTCGGCATCTCCTGCGAGGTCGTAACTGTAATTCTTATAGTCCGCCGCGACGGTGACATTTTTAGTCGGGCTCCAGGCGGCTGCTATTCCCGCGGTGGTCAGCTCCTCGTCGGGGGAGATGATGCCGCTGGTGCCGTTGATGAGACTGAACGCGGAGGTGGTCACGTTGAAGAAGTAGTCCTCGTAGTTGACCCTGGAGAGGTCGGCGCTGATGGTCAGGGTGTCCAGCGGTGCCACGGAGATCGTGTAGGCGTGCTCCATCCATCCCGAGGTGATCGAGTTGTAGCTGGAGCGCCCGGTGATGTCCAACTGCTGCAGGGGATGAACCCAGAGATCGAGTCCCTGCTCCTCGCGGTCCCTGGAGTCGTTCTCCCCGTTGCTCTTCAAGGCGCTCAGTCCGACGGAGTAGAGTCCCGGCTTCCCCTGCGACAGTCGGCCGCCGTAGATGAATTCCCCGCCGCTCAACCTGCCGATGGGGTCCGTGACGACCGGAGAACCGATAAAGGCGGCTGCGGCGAAACCTGCGGCGAGATCGTTTCTGACGTAAAGGCCGTCGATCCGCTCGGTGGCCACCCCTTCGGTGACGAACTGCCGGCCGGCGTTGAGCACCAGGTTGTTTTTGGCTCCCTGGTAGCTGATGAAGCCGTACTGCAGATCTCCGTCCACACGATCATTGGTCGACTTGTCCCCCAGATCGGCACGCCCCCAAGCACCCAGATGCAGCGACGTCGCGCTACCGTCTTTCTCCGCCACCGATACCGAGAAACGCAGGTATTCATAAAGCGGGTAGAGGTCGTTCTTGTCGACGGTGGTCTTCATGCGCAGATACGTATTGGAGTCGCCGACAACCGTATATTCGGCGGCCATGACCGGTTTGGACAGCATCACTGAAGACGCAGCCAGCACCACCCACGCAATTCTCAGGAGACTACTTTGTTCGTATCCTGATCTCTCTTCTTGGTGGCTTATCAAGACATCCCCTCCTTGTTCGTAGTAATAAACACGTTATATGGAAATCCATGCTGCATTTGATGGAATAGACAAACCAGTTCAGCGCCAGTGAAGCTTCCCGGCGATGCTTCAATACTTCCGGCACGCGGTCAATCTGGCAAATCAGGACATCGGACGATTCAGGTTGGCGGTTGCATGCAACGGCAACTATAAGTTTTAGTAATACCGAACTGCGTAGGCCGGCCACGCCTATCCCGCCTGGCCACCCGGCAAATTGGAAATTCTTAGAGAAACGGATGTTCTATATGGAATGAAGCCACGGAGCAGGATAGGAGTACCCGCTGAGGCTCTTTCTTTAAGCGAGGTTCGCTGCAGACAGGTAAACACGTCGATGCCTTCCTCTTTTATGACCATGAGCTACATCACGCAATTCATATATACATGAACCGGCACACAACTTATTGTTCTTCAACAGAACGCGGGGACAACGTAACCTTTTCGTAACACGAAAACAACTAAAATTTGACTTAGGTCAAGGAACTTTTCAGTTAAATCTTTTTCAGGGGTAACTACAAAGTTTCTTCGGCTTGACATGAAAAGACTTTAGCAACAAGTTTATAGCTTACGATAATTATTTAACACCAATAAATCTGAAGCTTGGCTAATTATGATTCATGAAGTTTAAAAACTATACCAGTATGCGAAAAATCAGTTAGAGGCGGTTTCAGCTATTCAATTTGCTAATAATGCGCATGAGCTAAATCATACAATCCACCACCTGCCAATACACCCTTACTTGACCAGATAGGGCAGCAAGGTACAGAGACATTAAGACCTTCAGGAAGGCAAACCTTCCGGCAAAAAAATTCTTTGTCGCCCTGGAGAGGCATGTAGCAGTACCAGAGCATCTTCACAGTTCTGCCGCATGCAATTAATCTTCATGATGGATCTGCCACTGTGCTACGGACCATCTATCCATGCAACATGGCTGCCAAATCGCAACATACTGTTTTACCTAAGTTCATGAAAGTCAGCAAAATTTATCCGTTACAAATTCAACTGGAATTTGACTTACATCAAAGCCTTTTTGACAGTTACACCTACCGACTAGCGTTACAAAGGTGTTCATCGGACTGGCACAACAAAACTTTAACAGAAAAACCCAATCACTCAAGCATTATATAGCTCCAATAAAGACACAATAGAGACAGCCCCTGACAGCAGATTGGCATGTTTTAACTGAATCTATTTCAAAACAACCATCCCGCCACTAAGATTTAAAAGATCAATTACACCAACACCAAATTAGCAGCCGCTCGACCGTTAACCACCATTAATTCTATTGACTTTTAGAGCCGGATTTATTACCTATCTTAAACGGTTTTTCACAGGGAAAGGGGAGGCGATACGGCATGAACAAGAGAACGGGGTTTATCGGCGGCGGGAACATGGCGGAGGCTATCATAAAAGGACTTCTGGCTGGCGGGGTACCGGCCGGCGAGCTGTCCGTGTCAGAGCCGTCCGAGCAACGCAGGAATTTTTTGTCCGACAGGTACGGCATAAAAACGATCGGCGACAACTCCGGGCTTTGTGAAATGAGCGACACCGTGGTCCTTGCGGTGAAGCCGCAGATAGCCGCCCAGGCGCTTCGTGATATCGGCACCGGTTCAACCGGCAAACTTTTCATCTCCATCATGGCAGGCGTGAAAAGCGCCGCAATCGAGGGGATGCTCGGCTCGGAAGCGCGCGTAGTGCGAGTCATGCCGAATACTCCGGCGCTGGTCCTGGCGGGGGCATCGGCGATATCACGCGGCTACCATGCAACCGATGACGACCTCGCCTTGACGCGCTCGATCTTCGACCTGGTCGGGACCACCTGTATCGTGGACGAAAAGCTGCTGGATGCCGTCACCGGCGTATCCGGGAGCGGCCCGGCCTACGTGCTTACCTTCATTGAGGCGCTAAGCGACGCGGGAGTAAAGCATGGCCTCACACGCGACGTGGCGACCGCACTGGCCGCCCAGACCGTCTACGGCACCGCAAAGCTGCTGCTTGAGACGCGGGAGCATCCCGCCGTGCTGAAAGGAAACGTCGCCTCGCCGGGCGGAACCACCATAGCCGCCATGCATTCCCTGGACCAAGACGGCTTCCGGGCCGCCACCATCAACGCGGTCGACGTCTGCGTGGCGCGCTCGAAGGAACTGGGGGAGCGGTGAAAATCAGGGCGACAGTGGTCGTGCGGGGGCGGGTCCAAGGGGTAGCGTTTCGCTACCACACGGCACGAGCAGCCGTGCAACGCCAGTTGACCGGTTGGGTGGCCAATCAGGCGGACGGCTCGGTACAGGCATGCTTTGAAGGCGAGGAAGCCGAGGTCCTTGCCATGGTGCAGTGGTGCCGCAGAGGGCCCGACTTGGCCAGGGTCGATGAACTGGCCGAGCGGAGAGGAGATTACACCGGAGAGTTCGCCGATTTCAAGATACGAGACGACCGTGAGTGAGAAAAACTTTACCGAGGCAGACCTTCATCCCTCATCACCCTTAGCCTCTGATCGGCCACCCCTGCTCGAACCCGTCAGGATAAAAGCGCTCCCGGGTCCTGTTGAAGTAGCCGTACTGGATCCTCGGGAAGGCCTGCTTCACCTGCTCCAGCATCCGGTACATGCCGATCCCCCTCCCCTGCACACCCATCCTCTCGTTGTAGAAGGCGGGATCGATGGAGAGATTCCTCATCTGCAGCATGTCCACGCCGGTTTCCTCAATGAAACGAAGTAGCGCCTCCACCTCCGACGGGGTATCGGTGACACCGGGGGAAACCAGGTAGTTGATCATGGTGAAGAGTCCCTTTTGCTTGGCGGCCTTGACCGACTCGACCACGTCGGCGAAACGATAGCCGTTGGGGCGATAGTAACTGTTGTAGAATCCCTCCTGCACCGAGTTCATCGAGAAGCGCATCGAATCCATCCCAGCATCGCACAGCATCCTGATCCTTTCCGGAATGGAGCCGTTCGAGTTGAAGTTCACCGTCCCCCTCGATGCTCCCGCCTTTAGCCTCCGGGTTGCCTCGGCCACCGTGTCCGCCTGCATGATCGGGTCCCCCTCGCACCCCTGGCCGTAGGAAACGATCGGATCGGGAGCCTCCAAAAGGTGCGGCAGCATCAGCTCTACGATCTCCTCGGGTGTCGGAACGAACGGGATCCGCTCGTGGTTGGACGGGCAGCAGTCCGAGGCTTGCATACTGATACAGCCAAGGCAGCGGGAGTTGCACACCGGCGAGGTCGGTATGGGCGCTTCCCAACGGCGAAAGAAGAGATTTTTCGCGGCGAAGCAGTGATAGTCGACGGCGCAGCGCGATAGTTGCTCGATGAGCCTGTTTTCCGGAAATTCAGCGACCATGCGCCGTACCAGCGGATCGAGCTTCCTGTCATCGTAATTCTTGGGGAGCCAATTCTCGTTGTCGTCCACACGAGTCGCGGCCACCACGAAACGCTCGGTCTCCTCGTCCCAACCTACCGCAGTGTAGGACCAAAGCGGCAAGTGCACCTTCTTCTTGCTGTAATCGCAGGCGGGAAGCAGCGTGCGCATGTAACCCGGGGCCATGAAGGCGGAAACGGCCTGCACGGGAACGCTGCGTCTCCCCTCCTTGACGCGGTCCACCGTGATGAAGCGGCGCTCGCGGGGATCCCAGGCGATGGGAGGTGTATCGGGTATGGTGAAGAGGCGGCTGTCCTCCGGCAGCGGAATCAGCTCAATCGATTCCGGCAGGAGCGCCTCGTTGCCGCTCATCCCCGCCATGGTAAGGTGCGGGTGATCGAAGATGTTGCCCTGGCTGTCTGCGTAGAGGAGTTTCGGAAGCTTTCTGGCTTTCATATTTCATCCCGGAAGCGGTCAAATGCACCGCATTTTTGAATTATAGGAGCGGCTTTCCTGCCGCTATTGGCGGCAACCTGTTAAATTAGCAAAAAATACAAGGCCAGGGTAGGGGCGAATAATTATTAGCCCTTAACCCCATGCAGGACCAGGACCTGGGCAATGATGATCCGCCCCTGCAAAGGCATTTTGCTGGCAACGCCAGCCATAATCGGCTACAATCCCGGCCATGAAGATCCTGTTCTCAACGCTGCATGCCAAATACGTTCACGCCTCGCTTGCCCTCCCCTATCTGTCATCCGCCTGCGCGGATCTGCCCGGTCTCGACATAAGGATTCTCGAACTGACGGTGAATGAGCAGCAGGACCAACTGCTGTCGCGGCTCTACGCCGAGAAAGCGGACGTGGTCCTCTTTTCCTGCTACATCTGGAACACCGAGCTCACCTTAAAGCTCGCGTCCGACCTGAAGCAGCTCGCACCCGGCACCATCATCGTGCTTGGGGGACCCGAGGTATCTTTCGGCGCTTTCGACATGATGGTGCGAAGCAGCGCCATCGACTGCATCGTCCGGGGCGAAGGAGAGGAGACCTGCCGCCAGTTGCTGCAGGCGTTAAGCGCTGGTCTGCCGTTGGACGACATCGCCGGCATCACCCGCCGCACGGAAGAGGAGGTCATCGCCAATCCCGAGCGTGAAGCGATAGCCGAGTTGGACACCGTCCCCTCCCCTTTTGCGGCGGGGCTCGTCGATCTGACCAAACCGCTGGTTTACTATGAGACCTCCCGCGGCTGCCCATTTTCCTGCGCTTTCTGCATGTCCTCCATCGACAGCGGCGTCCGCTCCTTCTCCATGGATCGGATCAGGCGCGACCTGCTCCTTTTGATGGAAAGCGGCGTGCAGACCGTGAAGTTCGCGGACCGGACCTTCAACTTCGATGCGAAAAGAGCCAACGAGATCTGGCGCTTCATCCTGGAGCGGAACCGGACCAGCAAGTTTCATTTCGAAATCGCCGCGGAGCTGCTCACGGACGAGAACCTGGAGCTGCTCGCGCAAGTTCCCCCAGGCATGTTCCGCTTCGAGATAGGGGTCCAGTCCGGGGGTGAGGAGACACTGGCAAAGGTGGAGAGAAAGTCGAGCCTCACCAAGCTTTTCGATAACGTGAGAAGCCTCAAGGCGAAAAGCAGCGTGACGATCCATCTCGACCTGGTGGCCGGACTCCCCGGGGAATCGCTTGACGGCTTCCTTTCCTCGCTGGAAGGCCTTTTCGCGCTGGGTGCCGACCACATACAGGTTGAGCCTCTCAAGGTAATGAAGGGTACTCCCATGCGCGGCATCGCCCGAAAAGAAGGGTACGCCTACGCGGAAGCGGCTCCCTATAAGGTGCTGCACACGCCCTGGCTCAGCTTTCCCGATATCCGCCGCATCGATGGCATCAGCCGGCTCCTGGATCTTCTTTACAATAGCGGCAGGTTTGCCGCCTCCCTGGAGGAACTGCGAGCCGGCGCCCCTTTATCCCGACTTTTCTCGGATGCAGCCGACTATTTCGAGAGCGAAGGGATTGCGTCCAACCTCTCTCTCCCTTTGCTTTTCGAGGCCCTCTGGCGCTTCGCGTCCTCACGGCTAAACGATCAGGAACTGGATCTGCTGCAAGATGCCCTCTGCTTCGATCTCTGCCTCACCGGGTATCCCGGGGGAAACACCCCCAGCTTCTTTTCGCCGAACGTCGAGAAAGGCGACAGAGGGGCACCAGCCGGGCTATTGCCGGCGAAGGCCGGCGAGCGCGTGAGATACTACCGCCGACGGTTCGCCAGGGACTACCGTGAAACGCCGTGGCTGGAAGCGGTAACCGAGCTTACCTTCGTCTATCGTTCCGCTCCCGGAGAAGGGCTGCAGGTCGCGGTCCAGAGGGAGGCGTAATGGAATTTTTCACTGTTTCCTGTCTGCGCAGGGGAAGGGTCTCCATGGACGGCCGATACCAGGGGGAAAACAAGAATGGAGAGACGCTGCAGGTTTTCCAGTGCCACGCCGGTCTGCATGACATTTCACTGGAATGCCGGATAGGGAAGAAGTGCCGGGAAATGACGCAAAGAGTCATGATCACGGGGACCAATGCAATTGTTCCCTTCGTGATACGTTTCGTGTGCGAACTGCGGGAAGAACCATGATAGCCTAATCGCGGCAGGGAAATCACCGCTCCGACTTCAAAATCTCCTGCAGAAAGTCCCAGTAGTGGCAAACACTTTCGATGTAGACCTTCTCGTCCGGTGAATGGACGCTTTCCATGGTGGGGCCGAAGGAAAGCATGTCCATGCCGGGAATGCGCTCGCCGATGATGCCGCATTCGAGCCCGGCGTGGATCGCCTTCACCTCGACATCCTTTCCATAAAGCGTCCGGTAGCACTGTTTCGCCGACTGCAGAATGGGGGAATCAAGGTTAGGCTTCCATCCGGGATAACCCTCGCTTGCCTCGATGCTGGCGCCGCCCAGTTGGAAAATCGCCTCGACAGTCTCGACCACCTCGCTCAAACGTGAAGCGCTGGAACTGCGCTGGCTGGTGGTCAGTACAATTTCCTCCGCACCGGTACGGATAACGGAGACGTTGGTCGATGTTTCCACCAGACCGGGGATGTCGGCGCTCATCTGCTGGACCCCGCTGGGGAGTGCGGCTATTGTCTTGCAGAGCTTCTGCTGAACCGCGCTTCCCAGGACTGTGCCATGGGCGAAATCGTCCTGGCGGCTCATAAGCAATGTCACCTCCGGGTCGACCGATGACAACTCTGCCCTGAAAGTAGCGGCGAGCTTTGCCACCAGGGACTCGGCCTCGTCAAACTTCGACTTTGGCAGGTACAGGAAAGCGCCGCATTCGCGGGGAATCGCATTGCGCATATTCCCTCCGTCAATGCTGGAGAGCCTGGCTCCAAGCTCTGAAAATCTCATCAACGCACGGTTCAGCAGCTTGATGGCATTACCCAGTCCTTTATCGATCTCCAGGCCGGAATGCCCCCCTTTCAACCCTTTCACAGTCAGCAGGACCACTGCGAAGTCTGACGGCGCACTCTCCTTTAACAGGCCCCAGCTTCCCAGAGTGTCCTTCCCCCCTGCACAACCGACATAAATTGCGCCTTCCTCTTCCGAGTCAAGGTTCAAGAGGGTCCTGCTCTCGACAAGCCGGGCGCCGAGATTCTTGGCACCGGTAAGACCCGTCTCCTCCTCAACAGTGAAGAGCAGTTCCAAGGGTCCGTGCTCCAGGGTCCTGTCCTCCATGATGGCGAGACTTGTCGCGACTCCGACTCCGTTGTCGGCGCCAAGGGTCGTCCCGTTTGCCATGATGACCGGCCCCTTGCGCACCAGCTCGATCGGGTCCAGCAAGAAGTCATGCACCTTGTCTGCATTTTTCTCGCACACCATGTCGAGGTGGGCCTGCAGGCAGATGCAGCGCACCCCTTCCCTGCCGGGCGAGGCGGGCTTTTTCACCACGATATTGCCGCAGCCGTCCTGCTCGGCCTGAAGGCCGAGCTGTTTTGCCCGATCGAGAACGAATTTCCCGATCCTCTCCTCGTGTCCGGAGGGACGGGGGATGCGGGCAATTTCAGCGAAACAGCGCCAGAACATTTCAGGCTTCAGTCCATCGATCGCTTCAGACATATGGTCTCCAGAATTTCCGTTTGGCGAAAAACAAATCCCCCGCCGACTTTCGCAGGGGATTTGAGCCAAGAATTAGGATGCAACATCTTCGTTATTGCGCCGCAGATTATTCCGGGTTTATGGCCCTCCCACTTTGGCCTTTACCTGTTTGAATCCCGGCGTGGTGTCTGGCAAGTAGTTCTTCGCCGGGAGTTTGGCTATTTCCCGCTGAATATCGTTTATCCTCTCCTGGGTTGCCGGATGGGAGGAAAAGAAATTGGCGATCTTTCCCGGATCACCTCCTCCGACGGCCGCCAATTTCTTAAAGAAGGTGACCATCCCCTGTGGATTGTAGCCCGCCTTGTGCATGGTCTCTACACCCAATATGTCCGCCTGGGTTTCCATCTCCCGGCTGTAATAAAGCCCACCCGCCTTCCCGAACAGATCCGCGGCAAGCTTGGAAAGCTCCCCCTGGTTTCCTAACAGCAGGCCGGCAATCAAGTTGTAACCGTACTGCTGGGTCATCTGCCGGGTGGAGTGCCTGGCCACCACATGGTTGATTTCATGAGCCATGACGGCGGCGAGTTCGGCCTCGCTCTCTGCCGCCTTGATCAACCCGGTATTCACATAGGTATATCCGCCAGGGACGGCGAAGGCGTTGATGCTTTCGTCCTGGACCACCTTGAAGCTGTAGGGGAATTCCTCCTTCCGCACGCCGGTCAGAAGCCTTTTCCCGACCCCGTCTATGTAACTTTGCACCTGCGGATCCTGGACGACCTTGTGCTGTTTCTCGATTTCCTGAGCGAATTTAGCCCCCAACTCCTTCTCCTCGGGGACCGAGATCAGGTTGAAACCGCCGACAGCAGACTGGTTCACCGCACACCCCGACATAAGGGCGACCAACGTTAAAACCGGCAGGAACAACCTCTTTAAAAATTTCATGGTATCCCTCTTTTTATTTGAAATGTGGCACTGGTTATACTTCACTGTAAAGGTTGTGCAAGTATAGCCCTTTTGCTCTAGCGATTAAATGTATCACGCCACTCGACGGCACCAAGATTGATATCACTCAGGAAGGTATAGACCAGGCTAAGGGTACCCTCCGCTCGGTACTTGTCAGGAATATTATCATAATTCGTTTCCCTGATCGACTCGGAATACTGAATACCTAAAGCATGATGGCCAGATACTCTTACGGTCAAGCCGGCATGTCCCCTGAAGACGAGCTCCGATCCATCAGGTTGATCACCTCCCCAGGAAGTGAAATAGTACCCGCGCCCTGTTACATCTAAAATCGCATTATTGCCGAAGAGCGCGCTGAAGGCAAGCAGCGCCTGTGGCGTCGCGCCGTAGTGATAACCCCGCTCCTCGACAACATCGGTTTCGACTCCTGTCGCCCCGAAACCTAACCCGCCAAGGACTGAACCTTGTAGTGCAACCCCCGATGCCGCCCAATACTGCCCTGTGGTCCCCAGTGAGAGTGCCGTGCTTGAAACACGATAAAGCTCGGGGGATATATAGTCATAGCTCCCATAGAGCCCCCAGATCCCTCGATAGTTATCCCCGGCATGATAATCCGTCCCCTTCAGCAAGCCCCGAATGGTGACTACGTCCAGCAGATTATGGTTCTGAGCGCGGGCGGAGATATGAAAGTCGAAGTAATCAAATGGACGATCATATGTATAACCAGGCTTTCCCGGAAGTCCGTACGCCATGGAGAATTCGGCGATTGCGCTTCCATCGCGGCTCGACGCTGATGTTGAGTGAGCAAGATTGGTGGAGTGGGTATCGAGGCCTCCCCCCAACATGAAGCGCCAAAATGTCACGGGCCGATGACTTGGGTATATGGCCTTGAACCTGTCTCCGAAGGCGAACCGATTGAAGGCGGTCGGTGGCGAGATAACCGCGGCAGCTAGTTGGTGCCGCAGGGGCGGGTCGACTCCGGCGTCCTCCAATACCAGCCCTGCCATGCGAAACAGCGCCTCTCCCAGCAGGCTTCCCGCGCTTCCGGTGGTTATCAGATCGTTAATGGAAGGGTGAGAGGTCTCCCCTGCCATTTCCCAGAGAAAGCTCCCCGCATTGCTGTACACGAACGACTGCCAAAAGTTCAGCCCCGACGAGCGCGCCAAGCCGTACATGGTCGCACCCTGGTAGGGGTGCCCGAACTGGTTCACCTTGAATGAATCCTGATCAAAAGTCCAATCTTGCTCGGTCAGTTGGTCCCAGAAAGTTGAGGGGTTGGTGGTAAAGGTCGCGTCGCCGTTACTTCTTTTGTCGGGAAAAGCAAAGCGGTCGAACACATTCAGAAGGACAAGGAAGCCTGGAATTTCAAGCGCCGGGATCAGGTAGCTCTTCCCCTCCCCTGTCTCCCAGGAATGGCCCGATTGCTGAATACCAGTTGCAGTCGAAGCTGTTTCAGATTGAAGCAATAAAGGGTAGCGAACCACGCTTTCAGGTTCACGTGAAACTAGCAGAGAGTAGCTCTTGAACGTGTTTTCCTCTGATGCGAGTGAAGACAGATCGGTAGAGGAAGCAACTTGTTGCAGGTAAGCGTCATCCACCGTTTCTGAAGCGGCGTGAGCCATTCCAGTGAAAACGAGTAACAGTGACAACGCGAGCCAGGGAGGCAAACTCCCTGGGAAATAACCTCGATGGATCTCCATACCGCCTCCGATCACCGCAAATGATTAAGGCGCCTGACAGCTGGATCTATAAAATTTAAGCGGGAATTTCGACGGGATAAGCAATATGGTTACATGCTTGACATAATTAACTCATAACAATCTACTGTAGAGACATTCTTTGTCAAGGCATCCTAACAATCCAGCTGAAACAGACTTGCGGAATTTTGACTCATCTGCCAATCGTCCGGAGTAATTCAACATGACGGGTCAGTTGCTGTTAGTACGGGAGGATAATATTAAAAAGCCCCACTGCCAGTTGACGGGTGAGGCTTGGAAAAAGCGCGATCCATGAGCGGTGCCGTCCGAATTGGCAATGGAGGAAGGTATTATTGCTGCCTGAAGGTCGCCATCTCGCGATGCATGGCGCAAATCAGACTGTTGATGGTTTCAATCTCCTCCAGCATCTTTTTGGCTTCGACTGCGGTGCCTTGAATCAAACGATCTACCTCGGTCACGTCGCTACGCAGCACGTCACCTATAGCGATCTGTTCAATGCATGTCTCCTTCAATCTCTTCACCTTGTAATTATCTTCCTGGACGCTTTTCATATAAAGCCGGTTGCCCCGCACCTGTTCATCCGTCGACTGTGTGATTTTTTCAGACAGACTCCGCATCCGCTCAAGGCTCCTGACGATCAACTGTGCGCCGGCCTCCTCCTCAAGGATGGCACGACTGAACTGCTTCACGCGCGAGAGGTTTTTCTCGGCCTCCTCCGTGATCAGCCTGCTCCCCGAGGCCTGCCCGTCCGTCGCCGAAGCAATCTGCTGCACCATGCCCAATGCCTCAACCGCGCTCTCCTCTATCCTCTGCAGCGCCTGGTCCGCCCTTTCGGAGACCCTCACCCCTTCGGCAACCTTTTCTTTACCAAGGAGCGCGGCGCTTTCCGCTGCGGCGGTTTCTTTCTGAATATTGCCGACCAATTCCTCGATCTCGGAGGTAGACGCCGAAGTCCTTTTGGCCAAGGCACGTACTTCCTCAGCTACAACAGCAAAGGCTTTTCCCCTTTCACCGGCCTGCGCCGCGATAATGGAGGCGTTCAGCGAAAGCAAGTTTGTTTGGGAAACGACATCCTTGATGACGTCAAGAAACTCTCCCACGCGCAAGGAATGCCGGGAGAGACGATTGATGGCGTCGACGGATTGTCCGCTATTCTTTTCTATCTCTACCATGGCGGAAATGGTTGCAGCCATCGCATCCATGCCTTCGGCGGCCTGGATGCGAACTTTTTCGGAGCAGTCAGCGGTGCGACGTGCATTGTCGCGGATACCGAAGATTGAGTTGCCGATATTATTGATCGAATGGAAAGTCTGTTCAGTCGAAGCGGTGAGAGCATCGACATTTGCGGAGGTCCCTTTGATGCTCACAGCCATTTCCTCAATAGAAGCGGAGGTTTCCAGGACAGAGCAGGAGTACTCCTGGATGCTCAGAGCAATGGCATCGGTAGCGGCGCTCATTTCGGTAGAGATGGAAGCCCGTTCGTCAGTGCGCGAGGCTATGTCCTGGATCTCCTTAAGCAGGTCCCCGAAAAAAGCGTTCATGTCGTCGACGGCCCTAATCGTGTCCTTTTCCCTGGCAGCCTGCCTCTCGTTACTATTCACCGTGTTGCTGAAGTCGGTGGTCAAGCGGTTGTGCCGGGAAGATATGTCCGTCGTAAGCTTTGAAACATTATCCACCATCACCAGCACCCTATGCATAAGGGCCTCGTTGCACTCCATCAGCAGTTGCAGTTCATCTCCACTGCCCAAGGCAATCCTGGAAGATGTCTCGCCGGTTATCCTGCTCAATGCCAGTAACTGGCGCTCGACGTAGAGCCTAAGCGCTTCCTTGATTACCTGGTAACAGAAGCTACCGACGATAAAACCAGCCGCAATGCAGCCAAAGACATAGAGCGGAGCGAACGCCTTGGCACCGAAAAAAAGCCACGAGTAGAACGGGAAGATGGCACCGATAAGAAAGCCGAAGCAGACCATGAAGATGTAGGTGCTGCGCAGAGAAGACAGATATTTTCGGAAAAACATATAATGCCCCACTTGAATATAGATATTCCAATTAGTACATTGTATCGAAGCCGGTGTCAATCGAAGAGTAGTTTCAGGCCAGAAAGTGGGCGCGATGGACGCGAAAAAGGCCCCACCAGGGTTTCCTGGTGGGGCCTTTTCATTTAAATTCCCTGCGGCGACCTACTCTCCCACACAGTCACCCGTGCAGTACCATCGGCCCAGAGAGGCTTAACTTCCGTGTTCGGGATGGGAACGGGTGTGACCCTCTCGGTATAACCACAGAGAAACTCTTAGCGCTTTCACGCTTACTTTCTCTTCGTCGAACCTCGGACCAGTAGGACTGGTCAGATGTCTGACTACAATTGCATTTCATGATTTTGTAGGATTTTGCCGACATAGCGTTGCTTTGATCGAAGCAGTTATGATCGGGGGGTGTCGCCACCCCCCTCTCGAATAATTTTTTATGGTCAAGCCTCACGGCCGATTAGTACCGGTAAGCTAAACACATTGCTGTGATTACACACCCGGCCTATCAACGTTGTGGTCTACAACGGGCCTTTAGGGGATTGCTCCCAGGGATACCTAATCTTGAAGGAGGCTTCCCGCTTAGATGCTTTCAGCGGTTATCCTTTCCGTACATAGC